>Ga0114945_10000944_pt1 | contig 18447 bp, 20 predicted proteins | sample OV2TP3_FD_87194 | JGI IMG/M metagenome (GOLD analysis project Ga0114945, IMG submission 87194) | Hot spring microbial communities from Beatty, Nevada to study Microbial Dark Matter (Phase II) - OV2 TP3 | ecosystem: Environmental > Aquatic > Thermal springs > Hot (42-90C) | place: USA: Beatty...
AACGCCCTGCACAGATCCCCCGAATGTCCCTCGACGATTCTATTGTATAGTCTATCCAACATCAATATATCGATACCATGCGCTTGCTTGCCAAGTCTCACTTCTGACACATACAATGGATGTCAGGCAAATAATGTTGGGCCAGGCGGGTATTTCTGTCAAGACGGTTGAAACGGGGGGTTTCCGTCAGTGTTGCAATATATCTTGAACCTTGTCCGATTTTCAGGTAGAACATGCACGTCAAGGCTTTTTCAGCTGTGACAAGGGAGTGACCCACACAGAAGCTCTGTCTCCTCGCCTGCAGCATCATTCAGGCGGTGGGTGGGTGTGTGGGGAATGCTTCGCTGCCGTCGATGCGGTGCCACAGCGAGTGGTTGCCAGATAGCTCGGCCCATGGGAAAGGGGATGGGGTATGGCGCAGGCACAGATCCTGGTGGTGGAAGATGAAAGCATCGTTGCCAAGGCCATACAAAGGCGATTGAACACGTTGGGGTACGCCGTCCCTGCCGTGGCTGCATCCGGGGAAGAAGCTGTGGAAAAGGCTGCGCAAATACATCCCGACCTGGTCTTGATGGACATCGTGCTCAAAGGCCCGATGGATGGCATGGCGGCCGCCGAATATATCCGTACCCACCTCAATATCCCGGTGGTGTATCTGACGGCGTATACCGATGATCACACCTTACAGCGCGCCAAGCGTACCGAACCCTTTGGCTATATTCTCAAGCCGTTCGAAGAGCGAGAATTACAGACGACCATTGAAATGGCGTTGTACCGCCATGAGATGGAAAGGAAATTGAAGGAAAGCGAACAGTGGCTGGCCACCACGTTGAAAAGCATCGGCGAAGCGGTGATTACCACGGATGAACAGGGCCGCGTCTCGCTGATGAACCCCGTGGCCGAGGCCCTCACGGGCTGGAAGCAGGAGCAAGCCCTCGGACGCGATTGGACCCAGGTCTTGACGATCGTGCAAGACGATACCAGCAGGCTACGGGATGATCCTGTGAGCAGTGCCCTGCAAGAAGGCAATGCCGTCGGCCCCAACACGCATATTCTGCTGGCGAAAGATGACGCCTGTATTCCGATCGATGACAGCGTTGCCCCCATCAAAGATGATCATGGCCATATCAGTGGGGTGGTGGTCGTGTTCCGGGACATCACCGAGCGTAAGCGCACCGAGGAGGCCCTCCAGCGGGCGAAGGAAGAATTAGCCCTCAAGGTCGAAGAGCGAACGGCTGAGCTGCGGGAAGTCAACCAACAACTGTTAACGGATATCGCCGAGCGTAAGCGGGCCGAGGAGGCGTTGCGGGAGAGCGAGAGACAGTTGCGTCAGGCTCAGAAAATGGAAGCTGTCGGACGGCTCGCCGGAGGGGTGGCGCATGACTTCAATCATCTCCTCATGCTTATCGCGGGCTACAATGAGGAGTTGCTGAATAGCTTCCATCCCAGCGACCCGCGCCGCCAGGACGCCGACGAGATCCGCAAGGCCGTAGACCAGGCAGCTTCGCTCACCCGTCAGCTGCTGACGTTCAGCCGACGGCAGGTGCTCGCGCCGCAGTTGTTGGACCTCAACGCCGTGGTGATGAACCTGGAAACCATGTTGCGGCGCTTGCTCGGCGATGCCATTACGTTGGACATTGTGCTCGACCCGGCCCTCAGTCGCGTGCAGACCGACCCAGGCCAGCTGGAGCAGGTTATTATGAACCTGGCCGTCAACGCTTGTGACGCCATGCCCCAGGGGGGCACGTTGACGATCGAAACCAGCGATGTCGAGCTGGATGAAGGCTATGCCTGGCGACATGTGGGAGTCCGACCCGGTCCCTACGTCATGCTGGCCGTACGCGACACTGGATCCGGCATGGATGCGGAAACGCTGTCCAACATCTTTGAACCCTTCTTCACAACCAAGGAGCCCGGCAAAGGTACGGGGTTAGGCCTCTCCATCGTGTATGGCATTATCAACCAAAGCGGTGGGCATATCGATGTTGAGAGCGCTCCTGGACAGGGGTCGAGCTTCATGATTTATTTGCCGCGGGCAGAAGAGCCAACCTAGATCGGTCCACCAGGCCACCTTTCCTTCCCGGTGTATGCCTCCCAGATTTTTCCCAGCCAGTGCTTCTTCAGCGCGTCACCTCGATCTGGCACACCGTTTGCTCCGACAGCAGAAGAGGCAGAGCCGGCGGTAGTTGAAGCATTGGGCGCGGGATACCTCAAACCAATTTTCGGAAGGCACGCGAGAGCGTGAGATGGCCTCATCGTGAGACTCCCCACCATGACGGCCCGGTGAGCGAGATGAAGCATTGTCTCACAAGCGTGTCAACGCTGTATACAGCAGGAGGATAGCATGGCCCTTTCCCTCGGGAGCATGGATGCCGATGTCGTCTTAAAGCACCTGGAAAGCACTCATGAATTCGTGTACATGGTGAGGCGGTCTTCCTACGAGTTTGTCTTTGCAGTGCCCAAAATTCCCCACGAGTTTCTGAGCGATGAGCGCCCAGTTTTTCTGATACACTTTAAGCCTGAAGGGCACATGCAAGGGTTCATCCTCAACCCCGAAGAATTAGAGGACTTTCACGCAGGCCTCGACCAGCTGATGGAGTATATGCGGAGGGAACGAAAGGCACACCTCATCTAGCGACTGCGACACGAGGCGAGAGAGGGGCGCCGCCAGCCTCATCCGCCCCCGGTAGCGACCAGGGTAGGGGAGAGCCGCGACATCTGAAAAAAGGCGACAGCGGGCCTCTGCGGGCCGGGGACGGTGCCAGCGACGATCTCGCCCCAGACTGCAGGGGGGCGACGCGAGACAGCCATCGTCGAGGTCCGCTGGGCGAGTATGGATACTCCCCGCATTAGTCACTCAATCTCAACCGATGCAGTTCCTGCTGGGCCAGTCGCTCGATCAAATCCACCAGCCGCTCACCGGTTTGCCTGGAGCGGGTGCGTAATCCCGAGCGGGTGGAGGCCTTGATCCAAATCGTGGATAAAGGCTCCGCAGGCCGCTTTTCCTGGGAAGGCCGATTCTGTACGGGGCCGTTGGCCTCCTGCTCGATCAATCGCCTCATGATCCCCCACATGTATTCGCCGGTTTCATCGGCAATGCGCCGCAGTGTCTGCAGCGTGGAACGCCGCACCCGCATTGAAATCAAGCTTTTCGCCTGGACGAGGTTCGCAGGATGTAACATGATCTCTCCTCTCTGCGACAGTTGTGTCTCCGTGTCTTTGGCGTATGGTCCGCTCACCGCTCCAGCTTCAGCTCTTCGAGGATATTGTCTTGCATCTATCAGCGACAGGCCATATATACCACACCACATTTAGGTCGTGCAAAAATCTCACGTATCCACCCTTCAGGCTCGCTGTTGGGCTCAACCAGCATCGGGCCATGGGGAGATACTATGGAAATGCGTTGCCGCGTGGGCTAAAGGATGGTACGATAAGCATTAGAAGCGCTGCGGGTTTGCGGCCATGTCTTTCCCCTGCACCATTGACCGGCGGCCATTTTAGCAGTGCCGGACGGTCCGGAGCCAGCCGCCCTTTTCCGAACACATGCCGGTGTACCCAATGCGCAGTGGGTATCTACTCGAAACCCGAAATAAGGAGAGCGAGTGTGCGAGAGCCGGTTATTGTCAGTGCGGTACGAACCCCGCTTGGGGCGTTTAACGGTGGATTGAGCACGATCGCTGCCCCCAGGCTCGGCGCATTCGTGATCGCAGAGGCGATCAAGCGGGCCGGGATCCCTCAGGAAAGGGTCGATGAAGTGATCATGGGGAATGTCATCGCCGCGGGACTCGGGCAGGCGCCTGCGCGCCAGGCCACCCTCTTTGCCGGCCTCCCCGAGCGGGTTGAGGCTTTGACCATCAACAAGATGTGTGGATCGGGACTCAAGGCCGTGATGCTGGCCGCACAGGCTATCATGTGTGGAGATGCCGAGATCGTGGTGGCGGGTGGGATGGAAAATATGACCCAGGCCCCCTATCTGCTCGATAAGGCCCGTGGCGGCTATCGCATCGGCCATGCGCAGCTCTTCGATAGCCTGATCAAAGATGGACTCTGGGATGTGTATAACGACTGCCATATGGGCGATTGTGCCGAGTTGTGTGCCAAGACCTATCAGCTCACCCGTGAAGAGCTGGATGCCTTCGCCGTCGGCAGCTATCAAAAGGCCCTCAAGGCCCAGCGGGAGGGGCTCTTCAAGGAGGAGATTCTCCCGATCCAGGTGCCACAGGGCCGGCGAGAACCCCTCCTCATCGAGGAGGACGAAGAGCCGAAGCGGGTCAGTTTCGAAAAGCTTCCTCAGTTAGCGCCAGCCTTCAAAAAAGAGGGCGTCATTACCGCGGGCAATGCCTCCAGCATCAACGACGGGGCGGCCGCGCTGGTAGTGATGGCTCATGAGCGAGCGGAGCAGCTGGGCATCCAGCCGATGGCGAAAATCATCGCCCAGGCCGCCGCAGCGCAACAGCCCGAATGGTTCACGACGGCCCCCGCGGGGGCGATCCGGAAAGTCCTGGCAAAGGCCGGGCTGCAATTGGCTGATATCGACCTGTTGGAGGTCAACGAAGCGTTCGCGGCAGTGTCTCTGGCGGTGGGCCGGGAGCTGGGTTTAGATGAGTCGCGGGTGAATGTGCATGGAGGGGCGGTTGCCCTTGGGCATCCGATCGGCGCATCCGGCGCACGCATCCTGACCACGCTCCTGTATGCGATGCGGGCGCGCGCAGCCCGTCGTGGGATCGCCTCGCTGTGTCTGGCTGGCGGCGAAGCGGTCGCCATGGTGGTTGAAAGCGTCTAAACCAATCCTGCTCGAAAGGTTTCGCATGGCACAAGAAGATGAGGACGATCAGATCCGTCGAGAGCAAGCGCGTTGGGAGCTGGAAACCCTCCGGCCAGCGCTCGACCGCCTTCCCGAACGCAAGCCCGTCTGCAAGAACACCTCGGGCATCGAGGTCCAGCGGTTATACGCCCGCAGATCTGCGTGAGATGGACTATCTGCGCGATCTCAACTTCCCGGGCACATTCCCGTACACCCGTGGCGTGCACCCCACGATGTACCGCAGCCGCCTGTGGACGATGCGCATGTTTGCGGGGTACGGGACGGCCGCAGACACCAATCGGCGCTATCACTACCTGCTCTCACAAGGCAATCGCGGGCTCAGCGTCGCCTTCGATCTGCCAACCCTGATGGGGTGTGACCCCGATGATCCGCTCTCGGAGGGGGAGGTAGGCAAGTGTGGGGTGTCGATCGCCTCGCTCGAAGATATGGAAGCCCTCTTTGCGGGCATCCCGCTGGGAGAGGTGACGACGTCCATGACCATCAATGCGCCTGCGGCTCTGTTGCTGGCGATGTATGTCGCGGTTGCGGAGCAGCAGGGGGTTCGATGGGCCGACCTGGGCGGGACGGTGCAGAATGACATGCTCAAGGAGTACATCGCCCAGAAGGAGTGGATCTATCCGGTTCGGCCCTCCCTGCGCATCATTATCGATATGGTCGCCTGGTGTGCGGAACACCTGCCCAAATGGAATACCATCAGCATCAGCGGCTTTCACATCCGCGAGGCAGGCGCAACGGCGGCCCAGGAGCTGGCCTTCACGCTCTACGATGGTTTCACGTATGTGGAAGAGGCGCTCAAAGCGGGCCTGGACGTGGATGATTTCGCGCCGCGGCTCTCCTTCTTCTTCAATGCTCATAGCGACTTCTTCGAAGAGATCGCTAAATTTCGTGCGGCCCGACGCCTGTGGGCGCGTGAGCTCCAACGTCGCTTCCACCCCAAGAACGAGCGTTCGCTCTGGCTCCGTTTCCACACCCAGACCAGCGGCGAATCGCTCACGGTGCAGCAGCCCTATAACAATATCGTGCGGGTGACTATCCAGGCGCTTGCGGGCGTCCTGGGCGGAACCCAATCGCTGCATACCAATGCGCTGGACGAGGCGTATGCGCTTCCCACCGAGCTGGCTGCGCGTATCGCCTTGCGCACGCAGCAGATCATCGCGCACGAAAGCGGCGTCACCGATACCGTGGACCCCCTGGGCGGGTCGTACTATGTGGAGGCCCTGACCAACCAGATGGAAGCGAGCGCCATGGAGTACTTCCGCAAGCTGGACGAGATGGGAGGCATGCTCGTCGCCATCGACAAAGGGTTCCCGCAGCGGGAGATCCGGGAGGCGGCCTGGCACTACCAACGGGAAATCGAGCGTCGGCAGCGGATCATCGTGGGAGTGAATGAGTATACGCTGGGGGAAGACGCTTCTCTCGACACCCTGGTGATCGATCCTGCCGTTGAGAAGCGGCAGATCGAGCGGGTGCAGGAACTCCGCAGAACCCGCGACCAGGCCCGCTGGTCGCAAGCGCTGGAGGATCTCCACAAAGCGGCGGCCGGCAAAGAAAACCTGATGCCGCCGATTCTTGCGGCGGTGAAGGCATATGCCACGGTGGGCGAGATCTGCCAGGCGTTGAAGGAGGTCTTCGGCGAGTACCAGGAGCCGTTAGAGCTCTGAGCAGTGCCTCATCAGGGTGGGGATTGCCATGATCCTCCGGGTCGAGAGAAACGCCAACTGCATCAACCTGGAGCCCGCGGAGTTGCAGGAGGTGTCAGCCCCGGTGCAGATCTCCCGCATCCGCGTGCGCTGGAAAGACCTCCCGCAAGGCTCGGAGACGTTGACAGAGGAATATGTGTGGGCCGATGTCGGGGGTTGGTGCAGCCAGGAGCATGGCAGCCGCTGTCCTGCCTACGCGCAGCGGGTGATCTCCGAGGGAGACGAGGGGATCGTCATCTACGGTGGGGATTGGGGGATTAAGCTGTGGGTGAAAGGCCAGGAAATCGGTCGTAACATCCTCTGGGCCGCTCTCGAAGGGGCTCGCGAAAACCTGCCCCCGGAAATTCTCGCACCCCTCGGTCTTGACCCCTTGTAGAGCCGCCTACCTGGCGGATGTCTTCGGAAACAGCGGTGCTGCGTCGGCGATAGCCGTGGGCCAGATCAGGCGTTTCGTGCCTGCCTGCCATTGCACCAACACCATCTCATGTCCTTGCTGCACGCCAGCCGTGGAATCCATCCGAAAGCGACCGTAAAACGTCCGACAATCCAGTTGGTATGCGGCCTCTCGGAGGGCGGCATCGCTACACGTCCCCGCCAGCCCCACGCATTGCTGCAGCACAAGTCCGGCGGCGTACGCCTGCGCCGCGGGATAATCGGGGGTCTCTCCGAAGCGCCCTCGAAAACGCTCGACAAACTCGGTCGAAGTCGGTCCGACATCGGGCGTGCCCTGGGCGTGCGGTTCCCATTGACTTGGCCCGATGCACCCCTGGGCCAGCGTCCCCAGGTCTTCCCGAAAGGCATGCATGGGGGTTGCCACGAGCACCAGAGCCCCGACCTCCAGGCCGGCTTCCGCCAGGGCTCGAACCAGGTTTACATCATCGCGATAGCGCCCCACACCGAGCATGATGGCTGGCTTCACTGCGGCCACATTCTGCGCCAGTGACGGAAATCGCTCGGGCGCATCCGGGTAGAAAAAGGGAGGGAGGGTCTTGAAGCCGTGGGCCTCGGCTTCCTGGCGGGCGCCCAATGCCACTGCTGTCGCGAAGGTGCCCTGCGGACGTTGGATAATGGCGACACAGTCCCCCGGCGAGGTGAATGCACTCAGACAGGGGAATACGCCAGCGAAATATCGGCTCGCGGGAGTTGGAAGCGTCACGACCCAGCGGAAGCCTTGCCCCAGGATGGCGTCTGAGGAACCTCCGTGGTTCCAGAGAAGCTTGCCATGGGCTTCGGCGATCCTCGCGCCGGCCCATGCCAGGCCGCTGCCATAGGGCCCGATAAGAAAGTCCACATGCTCCTGCGTGATGAGTTGCTCAACCAGCGACTCGACCTCGGCACGCCGGCTGCGGTCATCGCAGGCCAGCAGACGTAGAGAGACTGGATGCTGTAGCTCGGGAACGAAAAGCCCGCCCTGCTGATTGGTCTCCTCAACCCACAGGCTCAGCCCCTGCAGAGCTTGCCGCCCTTGCAGCGCATACATGCCGCTCTGCGAGAGCGCTGTGCCTACGGTAAGGGGGCTCATTGCCTCGCTCCCTTAGGGGCGGTCATCGATCCAGGCTTCTCCCCCCTCCCCGACCTCCTTCTTCCAGATGGGTACGATCTCCTTGAGTCGATCGATCGCGTACTCACACGCCTCAAAGGCGACCCCACGATGGGGCGCTCCCACGGCAATGGCGACGGCGCGCTCGCCCACCTCCAGGTGCCCTACGCGATGCACGATGGCGATGTCGTCGATGCTCCATTTCTCGCGCACTTCGTCGGCGATCTGCTGCATCTTGCGGATGGCCATCTCTCGATACGCTTCATATTCCAGATACACCACGTTGTGCCCACGCGAGAAGTCCCGCACGACGCCCAGGAATGTGACGACGGCCCCGTTGGCGTTTTTGCGTACATGCTGTACAAGCGGTTCGAGCTCGATATGGCTTTCGCTGATCTCTAGCATAAAGGGTCCCTCTTAACAATATGTTGCAACGTGCACCTCTCCCTATCATCCCCCGCTCACGGGAGGGATGAAGGCGATCTCGTCCCAATCCTTGAGGTGGGTTTCTGGGGAGACGAACTCGAGGTTCACGGAGATCATGATGCGCTCTGCATACTGATTGAGACGGGGGTGCTGCCGGCAGTAACGTTGGAAGAGGTCGCCAGCCGTGGTCCCAGGGGTGATCTCGAGCTCCACCTCCGGCGTCCCAACGATATCCTTGATGGCGGCGAAGAATTTTGTTTTGACCTTCATGGGTGCGGGTCTCCTACAGCTCGCACTGCTCACCGCGCATGGCGTCTTATCGCTCAAACTCTACCCTACTCAGGACGCGAGCGCAAGCGCTGAGTCATGCATCTGACGGGTGCCTGCTCGGTGTCTGATGGTGTCACTTGCCTGCAAAGCACGTATAATAGGAAGTTAGTTGCTGAGCCTGGCTGGAAGCGCTGCTGAATCCAGCCGAAGGCCAGATCGAGCGACAAGACATTGGGATACTCTGGTAGACGATCCGAAACATTCCCTTCCCCCTCGCAGGGGGGAAGGGTCTTCAGCGCGTTTGCCATTGACACCGGCGCGACCGCCCTTTAGAGTGAGACCTCTGGACGGAACAGAGGCAGTGGACATCGGATGGGGAGAGGATCGCGATGGAAAGCGGCGCATCGAAGCTTGTGCTCGTGGCACACCCGGATGACGAGACGCTTGGCTTTAGCAGTGTGTGCGCCGGAGCGGACGTTGCCTGCGTCACCGACGGTGGCTGGAGGGACCGGGCACGGGAGCGGGCCGAGGCTTTCCAGCGTGCCTGCCATTGGCTGGGAGCCAAACGGGCACTCTTCCTCGATCTCCCGGACGTCTACCGCTGGAAACTCCCTATGGATGCATTGGTCGAGAAACTAAAAGGGTTGGGGCCTTACGGTCAAGTCTATACGCACAGTCCGTTGGATGAGCACGCGCATCATCGGGATGTGGCCCTCGCCGCCAGCCGATGTTTCGATGAAATCTGGGTACAGACCTGCGGGGGGTATGCAGCCGAGGTACACGTGCTGGATTCGCTCGCCTTTCAGACGAAGTTGGACATCCTGAACAGCCTCTACGCGCGTGACATCGCACCGTCTGACGATGAAGACCCACTCCCGATCACGGAAATCCTGTTCGATGTGGCCGGAGTGGAAACCTTTGTGCCGACCCGCTACACCGAGGTGGTCCAGGCACTCGCGCTCTCCAGGCCCGAGATCCGGACAGAGTTCCCGAATATCTGGGGCTTCGAGGTCTCGCCGTACGAAGTCGAACGGTACGACCGTACCTGCGAGGTGCTGGCGCGTGACTGTCACCTTCGGCACTCAGCGTCGATTCTTGAGCTGGGCGCGTGCGAAGGGGCGATGACGCGGCGCCTGCGGAGCCTGTTTCCCGACGCCAAGATCCGTGCGGTCGAATCGCACCCCATTTTCGCTCGTCGCCTACGGGAATCCCTGCGTGGCGATCCGCTCATCGAACTGCTAGAGGCATCGATCCTGGAGGTGCCGCTGACGGCGGACCTTATCCTGCTGGCAGAGACGCTTTATTATTTCACCGATCACGCCGCAGACGTCCTGAGCCGGGTGTCGGGCAACTACTTGCTCACCTCCTACCATGGGACCTTCGACAACCGCGTGTGCCGATTCCTGCATGGATTTGGCTGGCGAGAGACGGCCTGTATCGAGGTGCTCCCCAGATTCGAGCCGGTGGATGGACGGGCCAGCTTCCTGCTGGGTCGTCGGGTGGGCAGCCATATCCGACTGTGGAGTCGCCCTTGAGGCACCGCCCTGCGGGCCAATGTCGCGCATCCCGCCGCGCTCACCGCCAACCTGGAGCCGGTCCCCATAAATTCACAGTGGTTGGCTTCGGCTCCCAGATCCGCTCCCCTTCAATCACGGTCTTCGATAGGTGGCAAACGAATCCGGTGTTTCCCACAGGCGGACCTCCACGACCGGAAATCCGGCGCCTACCGCCCGGTCGAAGATCAGCTCTGCGATCACCTCCGCGGTGGGATTCCGCTCCAGCAGGAAGCAGGGCTCCCCCATCTCCTGGAGCCATTTCGCGAGCGGATCATCCTGGCGCAGGAGCATCCGATGATCCAGGCTGTCATCGATCCAGCGCTGCAGCACTCCCTTGATGTCTGTGAAATCGATCACCATCCCCCGTGGATCCAGGGTCTCGGAGGCGAGGTCGACGGCGACCCTCGCGTTATGCCCATGGGGGACTCGGCATTTCCCTTCATATTGCATGAGTCGATGGCCATAGCAGAAGTGCAGTTCCTTGGTCACTTTGTACATAGAGTACTCCGTTCAGCGTATGCTGGGCGGCGTTCAAGGGCAATATTGGTCGGGCCGGCCCTCTGATGCGTACACATCCTCCAAAGGGCGCCGCCTACGCGATGAGTCGTCCCCCATCGACGACGAGTGTGGCTCCCGTGATGAAATCCGAGCCCTCGATCAGAAAGAGCACGGTCTGCGCCACGTCACGGGGCGAGCCGATGCGCTTCAGCAGCGTCGCTCGCCGCACGGCATCCCGCTCGCCCGCCGTGAAATCCTCCGGGAGCATGACCGGCCCAGGGGCCACGGCATTCACCGCGACCGTGGGCGCGAGGGTCTTCGCCAGCGCCTTCGTGAGCGCGATGACCCCAGCCTTTGCCACGCAGTAGGGAATATAATCCTTATAGGGCCGGATGCCTGCCCAATCGGCCAGATTGATGATCTTGCCCCCTCCGGCTTTCAGCATCTCGTCTCCCACGCGTTTGGCCATCAGAAACGTGCCCTTGAGATTGGTATCGACGAGGTCATCCCACTGCTCCTCGGTGAGTGTGGCGAAGGGGGTTTTGTAATAGTTCGAGGCGTTGTTGACCAAAATGTCGATGCGTTCAAACCGGTCGAGGATGCCAGTGACCATGGCCTCGATGTCCGCCCGACGGGTGATATCCCCCTGCACCGCCATGCCACGCACGCCCCTGGCTTCGATCTCTTGCAGCGTCTGTTGGGCCTCGGCCTGCGAGCGATGATAGGTAATGGCCACATGCATGCCTCGCTCCGCCAGCGTCAAGGCGATTTCCCGACCCACGCGCCTCGCCGCCCCCGTCACTACAGCGATCTTGCCTGCAGCCTCCACCACGTCTCCTTCACGGAACCCTCAGGATCTCACGCCGATCTCTGCACACCTCGGTACCCAGAGGCATCGGACCCGGGCTCACCTCTTCCGCTTGCCAGATCTGTACGAGACGAGCCGACCCAAGCTCAGCCGCAAGCATACTACATCCGTCCCCGGCACACAATGCCGTAGCCCCGCCCAAGCCCCGCTTCAGCCCATCCCGCCATTACCGGTGGAGCAACCCCAGCAGGCCGATGACGATCAGGTAAATGGCCACGATGTAGTTCAAGAGCCGGGGCATGATGAGAATCAAGATGCCGGCGACTAACGCCATCAGGGGCCCTACGGCCACATTCATATACATGCGACGCCTCCATTCACCTTCCCGTGAGAGACGGTGTAGACGCACGATGTCACCTCCGTGGCACCCTGCCACAGGGTCACATGTGCGGCTGCTACGACGCGTTGGGCCGCACGGTGAGCACCGGGCATGGGGCGGTACGGACGACCCGCTCGGCGACGCTTCCGATCAACAGATGGCTTAGCCCCGTGCGGCCGTGGGTTGCCATGACGATTAAATCCACTTTCTCCTCTTCGGCCGTCTCGATGATGGTCCGGTATGGCGTGCCGATCTTCACCTCACGGACCACGTTGACTGGCAAAACCTCGGTCTCTGGGAGCAGGCGCTCGAGTTCATCTCGCGCGCCGCGCTCCAGATCCGCCAGCAGCGTTGTCCCGAGATTGGGTGGCACATAGCCTTCAACCGGGAAGGCCGGCGTCTCGATGACATGCAGGAGCGAAAGCCTCGCGCCGAATGTGCGCGCGAAGGCTGCGGCGTACTCAAGCGCCTGTTTGGAGAAATCAGAGAAATCTGTCGGAGCCAGGATGTGTCGGATCTCCATCTGAGCACCTCCACCCTCTCATGGGTTCGTGTTCTCATAGTTACCGACTTGTAAGTTCCTTCTATATGATACACCTCCGCCCGGCTTGCTCGCACGCATCTACCCGGGATGCCTGCCGGGGCTCGTGCAGATAACCCTTTGCATAAGCAATATTTGCAGCCTTATGCAATGCTGCTTGCCTTGAGAGAGCCGACGTATGCTACAGTGGTCGGACGAGCGGGATGCGGGGGCATCCCCCGCAATTCGGTCAAGGCGCTCCAGCAGAAACGGTTGCGAGAGGACAGCACTATGGCGCACACTGCCTGTATCGGCTGCATCGCCAACCCGATGGCCGGTAAAGATATCCGCCGGTTGGTGGCGTATGGGTCGCGCATCGACAACCAGGAGAAGGTCTCCATCGTGCGCAGGGTCCTCGTGGGGCTGGAAAGCGTGGGGGGTAACCGTGTGCTTTTCATGCCGGAGACGTTCCGTACAGGCGTGAAGGCCCTGGAAGGCATCCGCCATCCCTTGCAGGTGGAGGTCGAGTTCCTGGATATGGATGTGCAGGGCACCGCACGCGATACGCTGCGGGCCACACAAGACATGCGCGAAGCTGGCGCCCAATGCCTGGTTGTCCTCGGAGGCGATGGCACCCACCGCGTGGTGGCGAAAGCGTCCGGAGCCGTCCCGCTCATCCCCATTTCCAGTGGAACCAACAATGTCTTTCCGCGGACCATCGAGGGGACGTTGGCAGGTATGGCCGCCGGCCTGTATGCCCGCTATGGGACCGACCTGCAGGGGGTGGTCCTTTCCAGCAAGCGGCTGGAAGTGCTGCGCGAGGGTGAGCTGGCGGACATCGCCCTGGTGGATGCAGCCGTCAGTATGCAGCAATTCGTGGGAGCCCGGGCGCTCTGGGATGTGACCACGATTCAGGAGTTATTCCTGACCCAGGGGACCCCCATGGCGATCGGCCTTTCCTCGGTCGGTGGCTGGACAGACCCCATAGATGCACAGGATGAGGAGGGCCTGCATCTGGTCCTCCGAAACGGCGGGGTTTCCGTGCGTGCGCCCATCGGCCCAGGCCTGATTGTCCCGGTGGGGATCTCACACCAGGGGCGGATGCGACCGGGTGACCGGGTCCACCTTGGACAGGCACCCTCCCTCCTGGCCCTGGATGGCGAGCGTGAGCTACTGGTGCGTGCAGAGGAGCGATGGGAAGTGATGCTGACCTGGAACGGCCCGAAAATACTGGATGTGGAGCGCACCCTACGAGAGGCTCAACGTCTGGGGTTGCCTGAACGCAACACTGGGGCGTAGGAGCGAGTCAGGGGATCTGATGCATCCCCTCGGCTTTCGGGGCCATGAGCATGCCAGAGCGAGATGACATCCTGCTGTCCATCGTGATTCCGGCATACAATGAGAGCCGCCGCATCCAGGGCACACTCGGAACCGTCCGGGCAGCCCTTGCAGAGCTGCGTCTCGAACGGTACGAGATCATCGTCGCCGATGACGCCTCGACGGATGAGACGGCACGCCTTGCCGCGGAAGCGATGGCGCGGGTGGTTCCCTCCGGGAAGCGCAATATCGGCGCGACGAGAAATGTGGGGGCGGCGGCGGCCCAGGGGCAGTACCTTCTCTTTCTCGACGCGGACACCCAGCTGTCGGCGGACGCTCTCGCGGCGATGCTGCAGGCGCTGGAGCGTGGAGCGGTCGGAGGGGGAGCGCGCCTGCGTTGGAGCGAGCCAATCTCTTGGCCTGCAAGGCTGCCTCTCGCCCTCTGGAATGGATGCTCGCAACTCTTGCACAGCCCCGCCGGCTCGTTCTTCTTTGTCAGACGCAACGCCTTCCGAGAGGTCGGCGGATTTGACGAGCGGTACTACATCGCAGAGGAGTTAGTGCTGGCGCAGCGGCTGAAGCGTGTGGGACGCGTGGTCATTCTCCGAACACCCATCGCCACCTCTCCGCGCAAGGTTCAAACGAATTCGTTCTTCCAGATTCTGCGGTTTGTCTTGCGCCTGGGTCTGACCCCCCGCCGCACCTTCCGCGACCGCAAGCAGTTGGGCATGTGGTATGACCGCCACATCTGACGCGAGAGCCTATGGACCCGCCTTCCTGCTACTGTCCTGGCCGTGCGGTCGTAGATGCCGAGGAAGCCGCTACTTATCCCTTCCCCCCTGGAGGCAGAAGTCTCCCTGAATCCCTTCCCCCCTGGAGGGGGAAGGTGAGGATGGGGGGGAATATGGCCCCCCACACACCCTGCGAGCCCTTGAAAGTTCTGTGTCGCCGTGATAGGTTCCCCACACATGGCAGGGCTCTGCGAAACATCGCGAAACAGCGGTATGGAGCCAAGGGCGGATTCCCGACCGAATATCCGAGGGGAGGTAGAGATGGTGATCGTACATAGGCGATGGTTCGGCTTTGTCCTCTTCGCTGCTCTGTTGCTCCCCGGCGTTCAGGCCGCATGGCGCGATCCCCCTGCGGCAGCACAACCCGGCAAGACGCCCGCACCGGTCGTGGCCAGCGTGAATGGCCAGGAGATCACCGAGGCAGAGCTGCTGGACCGCGTGCGGGGAGAATTGCTCAAACTCGAAAGCCAGCTGTATGAGGTCAAGCGCCAGGGAGTCGAGGACCTCATCTCGCAATACCTGCTCGAAGAGGCGGCGAAGGCCCGCAACCTGACCCCGGGCGACCTTCTACAAGTGGAAGTAGAGGGCAAGGTCGGCGAGGTCACCCCCAAGGAGGCGGAGGATTTCTATAACGCCAACCGGGCGCGAATCCGGAAGCCCTTGGAGGAAGTGCGTGAGCAGGTCGTGCAATATTTGCGGCAGAACAAGCTGAGTGACGCGAGGCGTGCCTATTTGGGCAAGCTCCGGGAGCAGGCACAGGTCAAGGTGTACCTGAAGCCACCCCTCATCGAGGTGAGTGTGGCGGATGCGCCCTTGAAAGGCTCCCCCGATGCCCCTATTACCATTATCGAGTTCTCAGACTTTCAGTGTCCGTTCTGTAAGCGAGTGCTCCCGGTTCTGACGCAACTGCTCGAGCAGTACGCCGGGAAGGTCAAGCTGGCGTTTCGTGATTTCCCGCTGGCCAACATCCATCCACAGGCGCAGAAGGCGGCCGAGGCGGCTCATTGTGCGGGAGAGCAGGGAAAATACTGGGAGTACCATGATCTCCTCTTCGAGAGACAGGAGACCCTCCCCACCGCGAACCTCGTCGAATACGCCCAGGGGCTGGGATTGAATAGCCAGGTCTTCCAAACCTGCCTGGAGTCAAGCAAATACAAAGCAAAAGTGGAACGCAACCATGCAGACGGGATAAAGGCCGGGATCACGGGAACGCCCGCGTTCTTCATTAATGGGCGGCCAATCAGCGGAGCGCAACCGCTTGAGACATTCAAGGCCATCATCGATGAGGAACTGGGCCGCCAGGGATCGTAAGCTCCATTGTGCCGTTGACTTTGTGCCTGTGAGGGTAGGGCTCGTACCATGACCATGCACCGTCGTACCAAGCGGGTGGTTCTCGTGGGTTCGCTCATCAGCGCCATACTTGCTGTGACCGTTCTTTCGATGCAAGCCCAACCAACACGTGCCGCCCCCCAGATCTCCGGAGGGCATGAGCACCATCAGACCCCGGGCGATTGGAAGTTCACGCTGCCGAGTGGGGATGCCACGAAAGGCCGCGAGCTGTTCGCGAAGTTCGCCTGTTTTAGCTGCCATGAGGTGGAGGGCGAGAACTTTCCGGGCTCTGGCCTCCCCGGGAAGATCGGCCCGGAGCTGGCGGCAATGGGACCTCTCCACGACGCTGAATTTTTCGCCGAAGCGATCGTCAACCCGAGCGCGGTCGTCGAGAAGGGCAAAGGCTACGACACTGCCGACGGCACCTCCAAAATGCCTTCCTACAACACCGCGTTGACGGTGCAGGACCTGATCGACCTGGTTACGTACCTGCGTGGGCTGAAGCCGCCAGCGAAAGCGTCCATCGAAAAAGGGCGAGGGCGTGACCCCCATAGCGGTCACGGCAAGCACTGAAACGCCGCTCAGTCTCGATCGAACCCTATGACAGTGGCACATCGGGTGTCGGGGCGGGTCGCGACCCACCCCGACAACGCTGCGCTCCCTTTGCCGGGGGATCGAAGCTTCCTGTCCCCATCTCCTCTGGTCTGATCTAAATCGGACCACACGACATTGGGACACCCTGACGGGCGACCCTAAACGTTCCCTTCCCCCCGGCGAGGGGGAAGTTTTTCTTAATCCCCTCCCCCCTCAAGGGGGAGGGGACCAGACGCCTACCCTGTGTATCAATCTAATGTGGTCTGATCTAGCCCAGGGGACCCTGAAAGACCTGATCGACATAGGTATCTGAGAGGGGATCGAGAGCTTCAGGCCACTCGGCCTGAGTGGGGCGCCGCTGCTCCGCCGGCCGCGCCTTTCCATCCCACCCGACCTGCTCCATGTAATAGTACAGCTGGATGCAGTGGCCGTCCGGGTCCAGGGCGAAGGCGCTGTAGTCGATCCCAGGATACAATTCCGGCGGGATCGAGTCGAGCAGGGTGACGCCGTGGGATTTGAGGAACGCCACCGCCTGCCGCAATTGCTCGTAGCTCCCCACTTCCACACCAAACGACAGGCAGCTGGTATGCTCGCTGAGGCCCAGGGTCCGCCGCAGCTCTTTCGGGAAGAGGCCCAGGCTGTGATGCTCTATGCCGCAGCGCAGGAACACGCAGCGCCCACCGCGATAGGCCGTCTCTTCGCTCTTCACAAAGCCCAGATGTTGGGTATAAAAGCTTTCGGCTTTGTCCACGTCGTCCACGAAGAGCCCGACCGGGCCGATCTTGGTGATCTTAAAGGGCCGGGGCAGCAAGACCCCCTCCACATCGTATTTCGTGGGGAGCGTCTCTTGCAGGCAATGGCCCGAGAAGATGTCGATCCCCTTCTCCAGGGCTTCCGCTACCTCTGTGGTCTCGGATATCTGGGGCAACTGGAATTTCTCACGGAAGCCGCGGTAGTACATATCGGTGGGCTTGCTGCGCCCGTTCCAGCCGATCTGCTCGATGCCGTAGTAGAGCTCGTTGGTGTGTCCATCGGGGTCATACACGTAGACGTGCCAGTTACTGCCCGGCATATCGCGACCGACGCGCTGAATGGGGATCTGCCGCTCCTGGAAATAGGTGTGCCCCTCGTGTATCTCTTTGAGGCTCCCGCACTGCCAGGTGATCTGGTTGATCGTGACCTCCGGGGCAAATTTCCGATCCGCGCGGAAGTCCATCACCTTCTTGGGGAACAGTACGAAGGCGTGGTGATCCGTCCCGTAGCGCATAAAAAATCCACGCGTATCGCCGATTCCGCTGGTATCCTTGGGCATCCATGGCATCTTGCCGAAGTCGAGGGTGTCGGAGAGCTGGAAGCCGAGGAGTGCATTGTAGAACGAGAGCCCTTCCGGGAGATTGAGCGCGTTAAACCCAAAGTGCCCCAGCCGTCGGATTTTAAAGGGTCGGGGCAACCATACGCCTCCCACATTGTAGCGCTGTGCATTGGTAGCCATAAGGTCTCCCTCCTGACTTGTGCGCGTTGCATGATGAACGGCTTTGGAACGACTGTGCTGATTGTACTCACGAGCCAGGGCGATGGTCAAGGCTCTTCGCGCAGCAGATCCCTTCACCCTTGCGCCTGGAGTATGAGTATGATACGGTGCCCCCGACGTGTTTGCCCCTGCAAGAGCTTTCCGCGCTGGCGTGGCTGCCTGCATGTGCACCACTCCAATACTGAGCTTCCTTCCTAGTGGGTTCCATGCCCATCGAGTGGAGGGGGCGTGGGATCACAGCCCTTTCCGCAGGCGAGCGTGAGTCCGGTCAGACGCATGACGGAGATCGACAATGATGCGTGCGTTCGAAGATATTCTGTATACAAAGTCAGAGGGCATCGCGCGGGTGATGATCAATCGACC
>Ga0114945_10000946_pt1 | contig 18438 bp, 15 predicted proteins | sample OV2TP3_FD_87194 | JGI IMG/M metagenome (GOLD analysis project Ga0114945, IMG submission 87194) | Hot spring microbial communities from Beatty, Nevada to study Microbial Dark Matter (Phase II) - OV2 TP3 | ecosystem: Environmental > Aquatic > Thermal springs > Hot (42-90C) | place: USA: Beatty...
CGGCCAACGTCTTTGGCCAATCGTTCGTAAAGCGTCGCGCCGTATTCCGCCCTTTCTTTGTGCGCCAGAAGGTGTTCGTGGATGAATTTCCCAACCCGCCAATAGGCCTCCGCCGTCCTTCGCTTGACCAGAAACTCGAACTCCAAGAGCTCCTGCGAGACTTTGCTGACCAGAGTTTTGTAGGTGTCGGCCTTGGTTAAGGCTTTAGAATTTTTAGACGGGTAGTCTTTTGGCATAATTCCTCTTACCAGGTGGTTTCCTCATATGGTCTGCCTCTAGAATCAAATTTCACCAATGGATGATTCTCATCGTTGATATCAAAATCCATAACCCTTAGACGGATTTTTTCATTTTTAGGCATTTGGACATTTTGGATTTGTCCTTTTTTAAGCTTGATAACAATTTCCGGAATATTAATCTTTTTCATCTCAAATTAATTCCTTATTTATTTGTAGGGAATATCAAAATTATAATAGCCTTTTTTCACTCCTTCCATAGGATATGCCCGTTAATGTTATGCTTATCAAAAGTCTTAAGCACATCTCTACAAAAATTTGCCATTGTCTGATCATTTTTTGCCTTAGCCAACTCATAAAAGCGAATAAACATCTTCTTGCCGCTTTCCGTTTGGTTGTAAATTTTCTTACGAAAATTATGCATCGAGCACATAGTCTGACCGTTTTCAATAGTAGCAGTGCCTCCCTTATACTTTGCTTTCACATGATCAACGTGCAACTCTAAACCGCTCTCCCTGCCAGCGCCACACACAACACACTTATATCCATCACGTTTAAGGATGGCTGCCTTTTGCTCAGGGGAGAAATCCTCTAGTTCTCGTTTTTGTACAAAATCGGGATCGTATTTATAAATTCCCTCTTTAACTTTTATTAATACGCCAATCCCATGAAGTTTTCTAATCGCCCGCCAAGGATCTCTAGGGGGGTCGTTATGCGTTTTTAACCATTTTTGGGTAACCGCATCGACAACGGGGCCGTGTTTGAGTTCTTGTTTAGGGTGTTTCTCAAAATACTCCATAATCAACTGTGAAATAGTCATCGATAAAATCCTTTAGTTACACTTTTACTAGGAGCTGGGCAATTTCCGTCTCCAGCCTTTGCTTAGCCAAAGCACAATATTTTCGGTCGATATCAACACCTATTCCATACCTATGATTTAAGCATGCCTCAATCACTGTCGTCCCACTACCTAAAAATGGATCTAGAACGGTATCCCCAACATAGCTAAATAATTTTATACATCTTCTAGGGAGTTCTCGAGGGAAGGGTGCTGGATGTCCTACTCGCTTTTTACTTTCACCATTAAATGTCCAAACGCCATTTGTCCATTCCATAAACTCTTCTCTAGAAATGTCATTCTCTCTACTGCCGTTGATTTTCTTCCACTCCTTTTTGTAGAGGACTACAATGAGCTCCACAGGAGCAATAACATACGGCGCAGATGCACTCATCCAAGATCCCCATGCTGTTCTTCGAGATATGTTTCCCTCATTCCAAATAATCGTTGAATGATACTTCCAACCAATCTTCTTAGCAATTGTTGTCAGATCAGCTCCAACGCTTTGCTGGCCATTTTTGTTTTTATCCAGGGGGATGTTGAGGCAGAATCGACCAGTGTCTTTGGCAAGCTTGTAACACTTGGCGATCCACTGTCTTGAAAATTCCAAATACTCCTCATAGGAAATCTGATCATCATGGGAATTATACTGGATGTCGACATTGTAGGGAGGTGAGGTCACAATCAAATCTACACTAGCGGGAGGGATTTCATTTGTAGAGATAAACTCGTCATTTATAATTCGTAAACCTTCTATTTCGAAAAATATTTTCGCATTCTTCTTTGTCATGTTAACTTCATCATACTTAAAATGATCCGCAATATCAAATTTAGAGTCTCTTGCCTCTGTCATTTTTACCTCTCCTTTCTTGATTTCCCAATGTGTAGAAGGGAAATGTAAAAAGGGAGGCTACACATTGAATTTTTTCTTTAACGCTCATTGATTCAAATATTCGGTATCGCCGTTACCACCACACCCTAAACCTGAAAATCCTTCGTCAAAACAATCGGCTGATGCTGCTTGTTGCTCGATCGCGACTTCAACACAACGGTCTCGCCCGCCGCATGAAACTCCTTGACCGTCGCCTCCTCATCAATCAACGCCACCACGATATCGCCGTTTTGGGCTGCTGTTTGCTGGCGGATTAAAAGCAAATCGCCATCGTTAATTCCTTTCTGGTCCATGGAATCGCCTTTAGCACGCAACAAAAAATATTTATGCGGACTTTGGGCCAGTTTGGTAGAGACCGGAATCATGGCCTCAACATTTTCTTCCGCCAAGACTGGAAGGCCGCACGAAATGCTGCCCACTAAAGGCACATCTACCTTCTGCGCTCGCAGTGTGTCATCGGAAACGCCGTTGATAAGCTGCAATTTGCCGTCTGGTTTACGGCGCAGGGCGCCTTTTTCAATCAAACTTTCGTAGAGGACTGCGGCAGACCGGGGAGAACGATACCCCAAGGAAGTCATTAACTCGCGAATGGAAGGAATTCTGCCTCTGTGCATGAGGGAATTGTGAATCTCGCGGAGGGCTCGCCTCTCGGCGAAGCTGAGGGCTTCTAATTCTTTAGGAGATATATCAGCAGTCTTCATACATACACTATGTTTACTGTCAAGCTTTATGTCAACCAATTCTTTATTTTTTCAGTGCCCTCGTAATCTTCTCACCGCCTCTTTTATTTCCTCTGTGCCGGCCACCGGATGCGATTCAATGACCCGGATCACGCCGTCTTGCAAATAGGGCATAATCCCCTTCAAATCAAAATCTCCGGTAAAAGGGGCCTGATGGTCTTTGATCCCCACGACACCATGGATATGCATTCCAATCAATCTCTTTTGATAACAATCGAAATAATGTCGGTGCGAGGGAACCAGTCCCAACCGGACATTGACCTCTCCATGGCCCACATCGTGCCAGTAGCCCATATCCTCGGGGCTGTATCGATCCAAAAGCTCTCCGATCTCTTCGAAGTTGGGGATCTCCGTAGGATAATAGCGCGTCTCTAAACCGATCTTAACGTTCTTTTGATGGCCGTACAAAACAACTTGATCCAGACTCTTAACCACCGCCTCCCAAAACAGGGCTTTATTTTTCTTCCGCTGGGTCAAGACCTCCTGACGGGCTCTGGCGAATTCCTTGGAATCCGCCTGGCCCGTTTTATAGGCCTTGATCATACTAACGGGGTCGTGATCCCAATCAATTGTCCCCGCGTGAATGACCACAACACGCGAGCCCACCCGTAAGGCTGTGTCAATGGTCTTGTGCGTCCATTCCACGGCCTTTCGCCTTTCGTTTTCTTCAAGGGAGGATAAAAGATAATAGTTCGAAGGGTGCCGCGAAGACGGGCCGTCATTGGGAACAGGGCAAAAGTTGTGGATACTGGAGACCCGCATCTTCTTTTTCTCCAATAACGGGATCAGCTCTTCCAGCTCTGAGACGGTCAATTTATAACCGAGCTCAATGGCGTCCAAACCCAGGCCTTTGATCTCATCGAGCATTGTCTCCATGCGGACATTGGGCTTGTGGTTCCAGGCAGTTGAAATGGCAAGCATATTTTCCTTTAACGTTGAAAGATCCTCCTTGAACCCCGAAGAGAGGGCTTCGGGATGTTTTGTTGGGGCTGGGGTTTATTTTGTTCTTTAGCGGCTGGCTCCTGGGGCTTCACCTTCGGGGGAGGGGTGGGGGGAACGGGAGGAGTCCGCTCTTCTTGGGGGAACAAGCTATCCTGTCTGCGGATCCTGTCCCTAAGAGCCTTCATCCGCTCATACTCCCGCCTCATCTGGCCGGGCGTCGATTCTTCGGCTTGAATCTGGGGAGCCGACTTTCGATCCGCTGTGGATTCGGGGTTGAGGAGACGGCTCTTGGCTTCTCGCAGAGAATCCCGCTCAAGCTTAAAAGATTCCTCCAGCTCAGTGAGCTTTTGGTTGGCTTCCAGCATAACTTTTTTGCGTTTCACGCGGTCCGCGGGCGATCGCCCCAGGGCCCGCAATTGATCTTTGAATTCTTTCTTCAAATTTTTCTGCTGTTGGTTGTAATCCCGGTGGAGCTGTCGCATCTGTTCATCGAGATTTTGGATCTGCTGGGGGATGTCTTCTCCCTCCCCCCCTTGAGCCCAGGACGCTGACACGGGTAACCATGCGTCAAGCACCACCGGCATAACAGGAAAAGCAAACAGCGTCAGAATTAAAAGAAATTGGGCTTTCACCTGGGGCCGAATAAAGAATACAGGGGCCGCCACATACCACAGCAAGAACTTCACGGCTAAAACACTGATATTGAAATACAAGACAAATTCTCCTAGGAATTTCCAGAACAAAAAATCTCTTTTTTCCTCGTTGTATTGTGTCGTGATTGCGGCGTGTTCCCCCGCGGGAGCCCGTGTCATGGCGTCCTTATATTCTTTTCCCTTCTTGCCCAGCCTTGCCTTAATCTTCAAAGTCAATTCTTTTAATTCTCTGAAAGTCTCTTGAATATAGCTTACATAATTCTTGCGGACCGTAAATGACATCGCCAGAGTGATGCTGATATATACAGCGACCAAGAGAAAAACACCTCTTCTCGCCCATTCTTTTAAGCGAAGGATGTTCAGCCCCAGGATGATCTCGACGACAAGAAGTAAAACGGTAATGCCGTAAAAAAAGACTCCTGCGGCACCTTCATATAACGCCTCGTAGACTTTCCTTAGACCACCCACATCAAAGCTCTGCTGGAACTGTAAAACGGCAAGGATAATCATCAGACTGCCCATAACCTTCACCCCTCGAGAGGGGCGGGTCTTGAAGTGTGCTGGATTATTTCGGGTCTGGTCTTCCATTCGAGAGTTACCTCTTCGCCATCAAGTACCTATCCACCCCATCGGCGGCGGCGCGTCCTTCCTGGATCGCCCACACAACGAGCGACTGGCCCCGCGCCATATCACCGGCGGTAAAAACACCGGGCAGGCTCGTCATTTTGTTGCGGTCGTGCTTCACATTGCCTCGGGCATCCAACTCCACGCCCAGCTCCTCCAGCATTCCTTTTTTGACCGGGCCCGTAAACCCCAGCGCCAGCAACACCATATCCACATCCACCGCAAACTCTGAGCCAGGAATCTCCTTAAAAGGCCGCTGGCCGGTTTTGGGGTCTTTGGGGCCGTACTCGAGCCTAATGGCATGCAGCTTTTGGAGCCGGCCGCCCTCGCCGCTGAAACGCTGGGTGAGGATCCCGTAATCACGCTCGACCCCCTCTTCGTGCGAGGTGGAACTCCTTTGAATAAAGGCCCACTGCGGCCAGGGATTGTCGAGGGCCCTCTCTTTAGGAGGCTCGGGGAGAAGTTCATACTGTTTAACCTCGAGGGCTCCCTGGCGGTTGGCGGTGCCCAGACAGTCGGAGCCGGTGTCGCCGCCTCCTAAAATGATGACCCGCTTTCCCTTGGCTGTAATGCTGAGATTGGAATTGACATGCTGGCCCAGCCCCCGGCGGTTTTGCTGCGGCAGGTAAAACATCGCCTGATAAATTCCTTCCAGTTCCCGTCCGGGGATGGGTAACTCCCGGGTGGCCTCGGCTCCTCCGCATAAAACCAAACCATCGCATTTGCTCATTAACTCCTTTGCCGAGAGATTGACCCCAACATGGACATTCGTTTTAAAAACCGCGCCTTCCTGATGCATCCTTTTGAGCCGCCGCTCCACGATGCCCTTCTCCAATTTGAAATCCGGGATGCCTAGCGTTAAAAGCCCGCCTAAGACCTCATTTTTTTCATAGACCGTGACGATGTGTCCCATCTTATTGAGCTGATCCGCGCATGCCAACCCGGCCGGACCAGAACCGACCACCGCGACTTTCTTTCCCGTGCGGTGTCTTGGCGGCTGGGGTTTAATCCAACCTTCTTCGTATGCCTTCTCGATGATGGAAAGCTCGATATTTTTAATCGTGACCGAAGACTGATTGATGGCCAAGACGCAGGCGTTCTCGCAAGGGGCCGGACAGACCCGGCCGGTGAATTCCGGAAAATTGTTGGTCTTGTGGAGCCGCTCGATCGCCTCCTGCCAACGACTGTTATAAACCAGATCATTCCAGTCCGGGATGATATTCCCGATGGGACAGCCCGACTGGCAGAATGGCACCCCGCAGTCCATGCAGCGGCCCCCCTGCCTTCTTAATTCTTCCTCGGGCAGGGGCTTATAAAACTCCTGCCAATGCTTCAGGCGCTCTAAGACCGGTTCTTTCTTAAAATCCTTCCGGTCGTATTTCGTGAAGCCTTTGATGTCGCCCATGGGTTTTAGCCTTCTTTAAAGATATTGATATGAGGGGCCGTTTCTGTTTTTGATTCCCTGAAAAAAATTACGAAAACAGAAACGGCCCCCTTATGCTCAAACTCTCATCCCTTTCTTCATTTTAATTTCAAAGATGGCAAATACGGCGATTCGGGCCGGGGGGTAATGGTTCTTTTTAATGGATCAAGAATCAAATCCAATCGTTCCAGGACAAGCTGGCCGATCAGAGGTTCGCATTGAGGGGGGCCCACCAAACAATCTGTCTTCATTCGACGGTTACCGATTGTCAACGATACCGTACCAGCCACATCCAGCTCTATTTTCTCATCATTGGCCAGACTGACAATAGCTCTGTCAATTTTCTCAAGTCCGAGTGTTTCCACCAACTCCTGGGGCAACAGGATCATGACGGCTCCGGTATCCACTAAAGCATCTATTTCAACGGCTCTGATATCCTGTTTTTTTATTTTTCCTTCTTTATAAAGAAAGACATCGTGGTCGTTTTCTATCCGAACTTTAACCCTGATCTCACCCATAAGAGGAACCCTCCTGAAAGGGGCCCCTACGTCCCGCCAAAGGGCGGCGCAGGGGCCCCTTCTATTTCACCGCCACCGCTGGTGTTTCCTGTTTAACCTTCACCGCTTCCTCCAAGACCCGACGGTAATCTAAAGGATAGACCTTGACAAACATAGGCAGCATAAGCTCCCATTGATCGAGAATCTGCCGCGCCACAGTACTTTCCGTGTATTGAAAATGCCCTTCAATCAATCCCTTTAACTCTTGGATATCCCTGGGCTCTTGCACAGAAACCAAGTCGACCATCCCGCGGTTGCAACGCCCTTCAAATTTCTTGTCCTTGTCCCACACGTAGGCAATGCCTCCGCTCATCCCGGCGGCGAAGTTGCGGCCCGTGGGCCCCAGGACAACCACACACCCGCCAGTCATGTATTCACAGCCGTGATCCCCGACTCCCTCCACGACCGCGCGCGCACCGCTATTTCTCACCGCAAAGCGCTCTCCGGCCAGCCCTCTTAAAAAAGCCTCGCCGCAGACCGCGCCATATAAAACAACATTGCCAACCAGGATATTCTCTTCGGGCACAAAAGTTGCGCCCCGGGGCGGATACACCATGATCCGCCCGCCAGAGAGCCCTTTTCCCAAATAATCATTGGAATCGCCCTCCAAAGCCAAGGACACCCCGTGGGCAAGAAACGCCCCGAAACTTTGCCCAGCGGAGCCTTCGAATTTGATTTGGATGGTGTCCTCCGGCAGTCCGGCCAGGCCGTATCGACGGGCAATCTCACAGCTTAGCATCGTCCCCACCGTGCGGTTGATATTTCGAATGGGCATCTGAAACTGCACCGGCTTCTTTTCTTCGATGGCGGCTTTGCAAAGTTCGATCAACTGATGATCCAGCGCCCGTTTAAGTCCGTGATCCTGCCGGCTGGTATGCCGGATCGCCACGTAGGAGGGGACGTCGGGTTTATGCAGGATATTGGTCAAATCCAAGCCCTTGGCCTTCCAGTGGTCGATCACCTCCTGAGTCTCCAGGAGATCCACGCGGCCGATCATATCTTCGAATTTTCTTACCCCCAGCTCCGCCATGATCTCCCGGCACTCCTGGGCGATGAAGGTGAAAAAATTCACGGCGTCTTCGGGCCTGCCGGCAAATTTTTTCCTAAGCTCCGGGTCTTGCGTGGCGATTCCCACCGAGCAGGTATTCAAATGGCATTTGCGTAAAAGAATGCAGCCCAGGCTGACCAGCGCCGCTGTGGAGAAGCCGAATTCATCGGCCCCCAGTATCGCCGCGATGACCACATCGCGCCCGGTCTTAAGCTGGCCGTCGGTCTGGACCCGGATGCGGCCACGCAGATCATTCATCACCAAAACCTGCTGGGTCTCCGCCAGCCCCAATTCCATGGGGAGCCCCGCATGCTTGATGGAGGTCTGCGGGGAGGCGCCGGTGCCGCCTTCGAATCCACTGATCAGGACATGATCGGATTTTCCCTTGGAAACCCCCGCGGCAATCGTCCCCACCCCTACCTCGGCCACAAGCTTCACGCTGACATCGGCCCGGGGATTGGAATTTTTAAGATCGTGAATCAACTGGGCCAAGTCTTCGATCGAGTAGATATCGTGATGCGGCGGGGGAGAAATCAACCCGACCCCCGGAATGGTATAACGGGTCTTGGCAATCTCCTTGCTGACTTTGTGGCCCGGGAGCTGGCCCCCCTCGCCGGGCTTGGCGCCCTGGGCCATTTTGATCTGCAGCTGATCCGCGTTGACGAGATATTCGATCGTGACCCCAAAGCGTCCCTGCGCCACCTGTTTGATCCGGCTCCTGCGCCAGTCGCCGTTAGGGTCTTTCTTAAAACGCTCCGGGTCCTCGCCGCCCTCTCCGGTATTGGAGAATCCACCGAGCCGGTTCATGGCAATCGCCAGGGTCTCGTGCGTCTCTTTGGAGATCGAGCCATAACTCATCCCACCGGTGGCAAAGCGCTTCACAATCTGGGATGCCGGCTCTACCTCTTCAATCGAGATGGGGTGGCCTTTCTTAAATTTCAAAAGCCCCCGGATATTGGCGAGGTTGGTATTATAATTGTTGATGATTGCGGTATACTTTTTAAAGACGCTATAATCACCCATCCGAACCGCATGCTGCAAGAGGGCGATCGTCTGCGGATTAAACTGGTGGTGTTCTCCCCCCTGACGCCAATAATAATCACCGCCATCTTCGAGCATCTTTCCGTTCATCTGGAATCTGGGATACGCCGCCTGGTGACGCCGCAAGACTTCCTCAGCGAGGGTCTCAAGGCCGATCCCGCCAATCCGGGAAGGGGTGGCGGTAAAATATTTATCGATGAGCTCCTCGCCTAAACCCACGGCTTCGAAAATCTGCGCCCCGCAATACGACTGGATGGTCGAAATCCCCATCTTCGAGATGATCTTAAACAAGCCCTTGCGGGTGGACTTGATAAAATTCTTCTGGGCCTGCTTAAAGGTCAGCTCTGGGGGGAGGTGTCTTTTCAAGATCTCGCTTTCCAGGGTTTCAAAGGCCAGATACGGATTGATCGCATTGGCGCCGTATCCGATCAAGACGGCAAAGTGATGCATCTCGCGGGCCTCACCGGTTTCCAGAACCAGGCTCGTCTTGGTGCGCGTCCCCTGGCGGATCAAATGATGATGGAGCCCCGAGCAGGCCAAAAGCGACGGGATAGGAACGTGCCTTTCATCCACAGGACGATCCGATAAAATCAAAATGCTGGTGCCCTGTTCCAGGGCGCGGTCGGCTTCTTGAAAAAGACTTTCTAAGGCCTTTCCCAAACCGCTCGTACCCCCCTCGGATTTAAAAACGATGGGTAACGTTTTGGCCTTGAGCCGGCCGCGTTTGACATGACGGATTTTCTCCAGCTCTTCATTGGTCAAAATGGGGTGCTGCAATTTCAGCCGATGGCAGTGCTGAGGGGTCTCCTCCAGGAGATTGCCTTCCGGCCCCAGCATCACATCCTCGGCCATGATCACCTCTTCGCGGATGGCATCAATCGGAGGGTTCGTCACCTGGGCAAAAAGCTGTTTGAAATAATTGAACAAAAGCTGCGGACGAGTGCTTAAGACAGCCAAAGGCGTATCCACGCCCATGGAGCCGATCGCCTCCTCTCCCATCGTGACCATGGGTTCTAAGATAATCTTCAAGTCCTCCAGCGTATACCCGAAGGCCTTCTGCCGGGCTAAGAGGGTGCGTTCCTTCAAGGCGTGAACTTTTTTAGGCTCGGGAAGCACGCTCAACTCCACGATATTTTCGTTTAACCATTGACGATAGGGTTGGCGCGTTGCGTAGGAATGTTTCAATTCTTTGTCGTCAATAATCCGGCCCTCCTGGGTGTCGACCAAAAACATCTTGCCGGGTTCCAGGCGGCCTTTCTTGAGGATGTTCTCCGGTGCGATTTGCAACACGCCAGTCTCCGAGGCCATCACCACAAAATCGTCTTTGGTCACCAGCCAGCGCGAGGGCCGAAGGCCATTACGGTCCAGCACCGCGCCGATGTAGCGGCCGTCGGTAAAAGCGATCGAGGCCGGGCCGTCCCAGGGCTCCATCAAACAGCTGTGATATTCATAAAAGGCCTTCTTGTCCTCGTCCATGCTTTCATGGCCGCTGTAGGCCTCCGGGATCATCATCATGACCGCGTGCGGCAGGGAGCGTCCGCTTAAAACCAGCATCTCCAAAACATTATCGAAGGTCGCGGTATCGCTTCCATGAGGGACCACCACGGGAAGGATTTTTTTGATATCATCGCCAAACGCCGAGGAGACAAACTGCTTCTCCCGGGCGTGCATCCCGTTGATGTTGCCCCTTAAGGTGTTGATCTCTCCGTTGTGGGCGATCATGCGGTAGGGATGCGCCAGGGCCCAGGTGGGAAAGGTGTTCGTGCTGTAGCGGGAGTGCACCAGGGCCAACGCCGAAACAATCGCGGGATCCGCCAAATCCAGGAAAAAACGGTCCAGCTGCTGGGCCATCAACTGACCCTTATAGACGATGGTCTTCGAGGAAAGGCTGCAGACATAATAATATTTTTTCTGCGCCAGATCTGAGGATTCCACCCTGCTGTAAAGCCTCTTGCGGATCACATAGAGCTTTCTTTCAAAATTTTCCGGTCGGGTCTCAGGGCCTCTAGCGATAAAGACTTGTTTAAACTCCGGCTCAACCGAGCGGGCCACTTTTCCGATTTTGCTGGAATCGTGCGGAACCTCCCGCCAGCCCAAAAACCTCTGGCCTTCTTCATGGATCACGTGTTCGGTCCATTCCTCGATGGTGTTTCGTTCGCCAGGATCCACAGGGAGAAAGACCAAACCCGCGCCATAGTCGCCTTCCACAGGAAGCGTGATCTTGTCTGTCGCGCATTCTTTTCTCAAGAAGGCATCGGGCATCTGGATCGTGATGCCGGCGCCGTCGCCGGTTTCCGGATCGCATCCGCAGGCCCCGCGGTGTGTCAGGTTCTCCAGAATCGTGATGGCGTTGCGGACAACCTCATGGCTCTTTCGGCCTTTGATATTGACCAAAAACCCCACCCCGCAGGCCTCGTGCTCAAACCACGGATCGTAGAGGCCTTGTTTGGGGGGAAACCCCGGCTGGTTTCTTCTGTCCTTAAGATGATTGTCGTCCATTTTTATCAGCATCCTTATTCCACAAACTCTGCGTTATTTCCTAATTCCTTAGAGGTAATTTTATGGGGGAGTCTGTCGGAGGTTAGAAAAATTATGCAGCAAATCTTTCACATTGACTTTTACCATCCCTCCGCCTCCTTATAGAGTATAATTTTGGTCTAACTTTCTATCAAGCAAATTTTTAATGGATCGCCTGCCTGACTGCCGTCTCCCTCTCTGGAATTTTTTTTAAAAAGGGAGGACATCGATCCCAAGATGTATCAATAGCGCTCTTTCTATTTGCTTCACTATTTCCTGAGGGATAGCTCCTACTAAATTCTCTAAACGGGATTTGTCCACCGTTCGAATCTGCTCGCATTTTATTTTAGAATCCTTGGTGAGTCCCTTGATCTTAGAAGAAAGTTCCACTTGAAAAGGATATATTTTCTGACCTTTATCAGTGATCGGAAGGATAGTTACTGTGGATGCGTATTGGTTATTGATATTATTGGATATAATAACTACAGGTCTTCTCTTTTTTATTTCCACACCTACCGCCGGATCCAAATTCACTTCCCAAATTTGTCCCCGTTTTGGAATTTCTACTCCCATCCGTCGTTTATTGTTCCTTCCCACTCTTGGTTAATAATTTTATTCTCGGTTGAAGTTTCTTTATAACCTTCAATTAACAGATCTTCAAGCCTTTTCTTCTCTTCTCTTTGGAATTTTTCCCGCAACGCTTCGGCAATAAAACGGCTTTTATTCTCAACATGACTTAGTTTTTCAGATAAGGGATCTGGAATTGTAATATTTAAACGAGTCATATGTATTACCTCCTGTATAAAATATACACAAAATGGCGTGTACTGTCAATACATAACCTGTGCAACTAAAACTCCTTATACTTATTCGTGATCGGCAGCCGCCAGTCCTTGCCAAAGGCCCGGGAAGTGATCTTGACCCCCGGCGGCGCTTGCCGGCGCTTGTATTCGCTTTTGTCCACCAGGCTGATCACCTTTTTTAGAACCCCTTCTTCCTTGCCACGGTATTTTTTAAGCATTTTCTTAAAGGAAGAGTGGTTTTCGATATAGCTTTTGAGAATCGGATCCAGGGTCTCATAGGGCGGCAGAGAATCTTCGTCCTTTTGGTTTTCTCTCAATTCCGCGGTAGGGGGGCGGTTCAGCACGCTCTCAGGAATCAGAGGTTTTGATCCCTTTTGATTACGGTATCTGGCCAGTTCGTAGACCTTGGTTTTGGGGACATCTTTGATCACGGCAAAACCGCCGGACATATCGCCGTAAAGCGTGCAGTAACCCACCGCAATCTCGCTTTTGTTCCCAGTCGTTAAAACCAGCCAGCCAAATTTATTGGAAAGCGCCATCAGGATGTTGCCCCGGATCCTCGCCTGCAGATTCTCTTCGGTGACGTCAAACCCTCGTCCGGCAAACTCCTGGCGAAGCGCAAAAAGATACGTGTTAAAGATCCCTTCAATCGGCACGCTGATAAACTGGATGCCGAGGTTGTCGGCCAGGGATTTGGCGTCGGAGCGCGTTTCTTGCGAAGAATACTGAGAGGGCAGGGAGACCCCCACCACGTTATCCTTTCCAATGGCATCGCAGGCCACGACCGCAACCAAAGAAGAATCGATCCCGCCGCTTAACCCCACCACGACTTTCTGAAAGCCGTTCTTTAAGACGTAATCTCTGGTGCCCAAAACCAGGGCTTGATAAATCTCGGCAGGGGCTTCCAAGGGCGGATAAAAATGCCTTTTGATCGCGGTTTTGTCTTCTCGAATCTCGGCATTCTTTAAGGCGATGACTTTAGATTTTGGGGCGGCTTTGATCTTGCGCGACGGCGGGATCTCCAGATCTGCCAGGAGGAGATCTTCGGAAAATTGTCGGGCCCGAAACAGGATTTCGCCTTTGGGGTTCAGGATGAGGCTGCCCCCATCAAAGACCAATTCGTCCTGGCCGCCGATCAGATTCGCATAGGCAATGAATGCCTTCGTTTGTTTGGCGCGGCGTCGGAGCATGCCTTCTCGGAGTTTCACTTTACCATGGTGATAAGGCGAGCTCGAAATGTTTATGAGCAGCTGGCTGCCGGCTTTGGCCTGGAGAACCGCCAACCCGTCATCTTTCCAGATGTCTTCGCAAATGTTCACGGAGAAAAAATTTTGCCCGAGGGAATATAAATGAAAAGCCTTACTCGGCTTAAAATATCTTTTTTCATCAAAGACGCCGTAATTGGGAAGGTCCTGCTTATAGACGACATCGATCAGCCGGCCGCGGTGGATCACCGCCGCGGCGTTGTAGAGATTCTTATTTTGATCGGCGGCCACAAAGCCGACGATTGCGGTTAGCCCATCGGTCTCTTTGATCAAAGACTTAAGGACCCGCAGGTTATCTTTGACAAAATGACCCTTGTACAAAAGATCCTCCGGTGGATACCCTGAGATCGCCAGCTCAGGGAAGGCCACGATGTCGGCCTTGTGGTCTCTGGCCTGCTGGATATAATCGGCGATCTTCTCTTGGTTGCCGGCGAGATCGCCTACGGTGGAGTTGATTTGGGCAAGGGCGATGCGTATGTTCATATTTTTAAAACCTCGCATTGGCATAGAGCGTATGGCATATGGCTTATAGCAAAAGATGGAGGAAAATTTTATGACTCTAAGCCTTTAGCCATTCGCTATACGCCATAAGCCAACCCTGTCTAATTTTTAGGCATTCATTATAAAAAATTTTTTAGGTTTTGGCCAGCCTTTGCAAAATAAGTTTGGCAAAATTCCGATAAAGGATTTCAGAGTTCTTGTCAAACAGAGCTTTCTTCTGTCGATAAGCCTCCAGCATATCCTGGGCTTTTTGCCGAAGAGCAAGATCGTCACTCTTAAAATACGCTCGACACCAGTCGGCAATGATCCGCTCCGTGACTTCGATATGAAACTGAATGCCCCACGCGCAGCGCCCCACGCGAAACGCCTGATGAGGGCAATGGACCCCTTGGGCCAAGAGGACGCCGTTTGCCGGGATATCAAAGGTGTCTTCGTGCCACTGAAAGACCTCGATCTCTTCAGGGAGGCCAGAGAAAAAGGAATCGCTTTGAGCTTCCTTGGCCAGTTGCACCTTAAACCAACCCACTTCTTTGACGGGAGACTTGCGCACGCGGGCCCCACCGGCCTTGGCGATCAACTGCGAGCCTAGACAAATTCCCAAAAGAGGAATTTCTTCCCGCATCAGCCGTTTCAAGAAAACATCCTCAGCTTTTAAAAAAGGATACCGGTCCTCTTCATAAACATTCATAGGTCCACCCAGGCTCACCACAGCCGCGATGGCGGATAAATCTTCCGGCAAAGCCTCCCCTTGGCTTAAATCAACGGTCTTAAGCCGGCCGTGCGTCTCCCGAAAATATTCTTCGATCGTTCCGGGGCCTTCCACCTCGATATGTTTGATGAAAAGGATCATGGGAATTTTAAAATCTTAAAAATCTCACGGGTAACGAAAGGGCCCCCGCTGCTGTCTGACGACAGCAAAACACGGGGGCCCCTACGTGGTTGCTGAATTTTCTTAAACTCTTCCTTCAACTTTCAAACATCATAATAAAGATGGAACTCATAGGGATGCGGCCTTAGGCGGATCGCATCGATCTCCACCTCGTGCTTGTACTCAATCCACGTATCAATCACATCCGGAGTAAAGACCCCGCCCTCCATAAGGAATTTACGGTCTTTATCCAGGGCCTCCAGGGCCTCCTCGAGAGATCGCGGCACGGTCCGGATCTTCTTGGCCTCATGTTCCGGCAGGGCGTAGATATTCTTGTCGATCGGATCCCCGGGATCAATCTTATTTTTAATCCCGTCAATGCCGGCCATGAGCATGGCGGACATGGCCAGATAGGGATTGCAGGAGGAATCCGGGGGCCTGAACTCAATCCTTTTGGATTTTTCGCTGGCGGAGTAGACGGGGATACGCACCGCCGCAGAACGGTTTCTTTGGGAATAAACCAGATTGACCGGCGCCTCATAGCCAGGGACAAGCCTTTTGTAGGAGTTTGTCGTCGGGGCCGCAAAGGCCAGGATCGCATGCACGTGTTTCAGCAAACCGCCGATGTAATGCTTGGCGGTATCGCTTAAAAGGGCATACCCTTTCTTGTCGTAGAAAAGGTTCTTACCGTCCTTCCAAAGGCTCTGATGGACATGCATGCCGGACCCGTTATCCTTGAAGATCGGCTTGGGCATGAATGTGGCGGTCATGTTGTGTTGCTTAGCGACGTTCTTGATCACGTACTTGTAGATCAAAAGATTGTCGCACATCTTGACGAGCGGACTATACCGGATATCGATCTCGCATTGTCCGGCCGTTGCCACCTCATGGTGATGGACCTCCACCGGGACCCCTACTTTTCTTAAAGTGAGGGTGATTTCGCTGCGGATATCCTGCAGGGAATCGTGCGGCGGAACCGGGAAATACCCTTCCTTGTAGCGCGGCTTGTAGCCCAAGTTGGGCTTCTCGTCGCGGCCCGTGTTCCACTCCCCTTCGTTGGAATCGATATAGTAATAGCCGCTATTCTCCGTCTGATCAAAGCGGATGTCGTTGAAGATAAAAAACTCCGCCTCCGGCCCCCAATAACTGGTGTCAGCGATCTTCGTCGATTTTAAATATTCCGCGGCTTTCCTGGCGATGTAACGGGGATCGCGGCTATAGGGGTCCTTGGTCACGGGATCATAAATATCGCAAATGATGCTTAAGGTTGGGATCTGACAGACGGGATCCACAAAGGCTGATGTGGCATCCGGCATCAGGATCATGTCGCTTTCATGAATCTTTTGAAACCCGCGGATGCTCGATCCGTCGAACCCGATCCCCTCTTTCCAGATCTCTCCGTCGAAATCCGAGAGATCCTCGGCCGGGATGGAAAAATGCTGCCAAAGCCCGGGGAGGTCGTTGAATTTTAGATCAACGACCTTGATGTCGTTTTTCTCAATGAGCTTGGCCACATCCTTGGGATCCTTGGGCCGTCCATTTTCGTCCTTCTTTGTTACCAGCGTGGTCATTTCTGCTTCTCTCCCTTCTTAACTCATGCCTCCTCCCGCGGGACCTTAGTCCTTCGACAAATTAATTTTTCACTTTGCTTAAGGACTAGTGGTGGACAGATTAAATCAAAAATACATGAAAAATTTAATCTGTCGAACCGCTAGCTTAAAGGGACTCGGTCCCCAGGGAGTCAGCATCGTTTATAGAAATTCACCAGTCAAAAAACTTCTTTGACGATGCCCTTAAAGATCGACTGTCTTTTTTGTTACCCAATGGCTTCGGACCCTTGTTCACCCGTGCGAATCCGGATACACTGGGGCAGGTCCAGAATAAAGATCTTGCCATCCCCGATCTTGCCGGTCCGAGCCCCCTTGATGATCGCATCAACGGTGGGTTTGACAAAGTTCTCATTGACCGCAATCTCGAGGCGAACCTTCTTAAGGAGATTCACCTCATGCACAACCCCGCGATAGGTCTCACTATATCCTTTTTGCTGACCACACCCGAGGACATTGGTGACTGTCATTTTGTGAACCTCGGCATCAAACAAGGCCTTTTTCACATCGGGCAGTCTATAAGGTTGGATCATAGCGACGATCAACTTCATCTTTCCCTCCTTCATTACTCTGTCAGATAGATTTGAAATCCGGCGTACGCTTCGACACCGTGTTCATCGATATCCAGACCTTTGATCTCTTCCTCTTTATCAACCCGCAACCCCACGGTGCGTTTGATGAGAGAAAAGAGAATAAAGCCGCTCAGCATACACCAAATAAAGACAGACACCACCCCTGCAATCTGGGCAAAGAACAATTTCACTCCACCCCCGAAAAACAGTCCATTGCCGGTTGTGCCGGGAGAGAACACATCCTGGGCGAAAAGTCCTAGCGCCAGGGTTCCCCACACTCCACACGTGGCGTGGACAGAAATCGCGCCCACTGGATCATCGATGTGTAACACCTTATCGATGAAGACAACCGACCAAACGACCAAGACACCAGCCACTAACCCAATCCAAAACGCACTGCCCGTTGAAACAAAAGCGCAGGGAGCGGTGATAGCGACAAGCCCAGCCAAGGCGCCGTTTAAGGCCATGCTGATATCCGGCTTTTTAAACATAACCCAAGACGTCAGCATAGCGGCGATAGATCCCACAGCCGCCGCCATATTGGTCGTTGTGGCAATATGGGCTATGCTGGGGACAGCGGCCATGGTGCTCCCGGGATTAAACCCAAACCAGCCCAGCCAAAGGATAAAAACACCTAAGGTGGACAACGGGAGACTGTGCCCTAAGATAGCATTCGAGGAGCCATCGGGATTATACTTTCCAATGCGTGGGCCTAACATGATGGCCCCCACCAAGGCTATCCATCCGCCAACGGAATGGACCACGGTCGAGCCTGCAAAGTCCCACATCCCTAATTTCGATAACCATCCCCCTCCCCAGATCCAATGACCAGAGACAGGATAAATAATCAGACTGATGAAAATGCTGTAAACAATATAAGCGATAAACTTTGTTCTCTCCGCCATAGCCCCCGAGACAATCGTGGCGGCCGTGGCTGCAAAAACCAATTGGAAGAAATACTTACATTCCAGAGGGACTTTGGTCCAATCCAGGGAAGCAAACGTCCCTCCGGCATCATGCAGGAAAAAACCACTGGTGCCGAAAAAGGCATTGCCCACCCCAAACATAATGCCAAACCCCACCGCCCAATACGCCACAGTCCCGAAACAGAAATCCATCAGATTCTTCATCAAGATGTTGCAGGCGTTTTTGGCGCGGGTAAAACCCGTCTCCACCATGGCAAATCCCGCCTGCATGAAGAAAACCAAAACAGCCGTCAACAAGGTCCACACGGTATCGGCCACCATCCCCTTTTCCTCCAAGGAGGCGGCAAGGGATTCAACCGTCGGTGGATCTTCCGCAAAGCCATTA
>Ga0114945_10000947_pt1 | contig 18432 bp, 19 predicted proteins | sample OV2TP3_FD_87194 | JGI IMG/M metagenome (GOLD analysis project Ga0114945, IMG submission 87194) | Hot spring microbial communities from Beatty, Nevada to study Microbial Dark Matter (Phase II) - OV2 TP3 | ecosystem: Environmental > Aquatic > Thermal springs > Hot (42-90C) | place: USA: Beatty...
CCGGCGCGCAGCAGGATGCGCATGTTGAACGCGCCGACGACGCGCCCGGACTCGTCGGTGACCGGCAGCGCCGTGACCTTGCGCCGCTCCATGATCCCGGCCGCCTCGGCGGCGAGCTGGCCGGGGTGGATCGTCTGCGGCGAGCGCGTCATCACGTCCTGGATCGCGGTGTTCACGATGTCGACGTTGCGGTCGATCACCCTGCGCAGATCGCCGTCGGTGAATACGCCGAGGAGCTGCCCGTCGGGCGCGGCGACGGTGGTGATGCCGATGCCGCCGCGGTTCATCTCGACCAGGCTCTCGCGCACCGTGGTCTGCGGCCCGACCCTGGGGATCTCCTCGCCCTTCAGCATGATGTCGGCCACGGTCACCAGGAGCCTGCGGCCGAGCACGCCGCGCGGGTGCGTCATCGCGAAGTGCTCGGAAGTGAACCCGCGCAGCTTGAGCAGGCAGATCGCGAGCGCATCGCCGATCGCGAGCGCGAGGGTCGTGCTGGAAGTCGGCGCGAGGCCCAGCGGGCAGGCCTCCTGCTCGACCGCGCCGTCGAGGCAGTGCGCGGCGTGGCCGCCGAGGGGCGAGGCGCGATCGCCGGTGAGCACGAGAAGCGGGATGGCGTTGCGCTTGAAGAAGGGCACGAGCGACAGGATCTCCTCGGTCCTGCCCGAGTAGGAGATCGCGAGCACCACGTCCTCGCTTCCGATCATGCCGAGGTCGCCGTGTCCGGCCTCGGTCGGGTGCACGAAGAACGACGGCGTGCCGGTGCTCGCGAGGGTCGCGGCGATCTTGTTGCCGACGTGGCCGGACTTGCCGATGCCCGTCACCACCACCTTGCCCGGCGGGCAGCGCCGGTGGACGAGCTCGACCGCGGCGGCGAGCTCGCCGCCGATGCGGCTGCGCGCGGCGAGCAGCGCGCGCGCTTCCGTGTCGAGCACGCTGCGCGCGATCTCGCGCAGCTCGTCGCCGTTCATGGCGTCAGGAATAGGCGATGCAGGACTCGCACACCGTGCCGGCGACGTCGCGCTTCAGGTGCGCGGCGCGCAGGCTCACGAAATCCGGCGAGTTCCATGCCTCCATGAACGGCTGCCGGAGGAGATCGCCCATCGTCCAGTTGGCGTTGGCGTCGAAGCAGCACGCCGAGAGCTTTCCTTCCGCGGTGACGTGGCCTTCGGTGAATGCCGACCAGCACGGCAGCGGCTCGCGCAGCGCCCCGAGCCGCCCCTGGTTGCCGGCGGTGGGACGATAGCCGAGCTGCTCCTCGCGCTCGGTGGCGAAGGCCCCCATCGAGTAAAGCGGCAGCCAGTAGTGCTGGTCGACGTAAGGAAGGACGTTGTGCCTGAGGAACGCGTCCATCTTCGCCTGCTGCGCGCCGTCGTAGCGGATCGAGGAGGCATACAGCCCCGTCGCGTAGCTCGCGCGCCGGCGCGTTTCCCAGGCGGCGCGGAGGTTCTCCCCGGCGCGGTGGAAAAGCTTCGCCGACACGCCCATGATGTGCTCGAACTGCGCTTCGTCGGCGGCGTTGCACGACCACTTCAGCGAATCGAGCCCCGCCTTCATGCACTCCTCGACCGCCTCGGGGAACGCCATCGACGCGTTGGAGGTGAGGAATACGTAGGGCATCGCCAGCTCGCGCTTCAGGTAGCCGACGCAGTCGACGAGCAGCCGCGGGTTCATGAACGACTCGCCGAGGTAGAACACGCCGATCTCCGTGACGCCCGCGTCGCGCATCTCCCTCGTGATGCGCTTGAAAAGCCCGAAATCCATATCCCATTTCGGCTGCACCTCGCGGGTGCGCAGCGCGCAGAATCCGCAGCGGTAGTTGCAGCGCGGCGAGATCTCGATCTTCACGCTCTTCGGCGCGGGGAGGACCGCCTTGCGGTACTCGGGCGGAATGCGGGTAACCGCGTCGATGCGCTCGGTGATCATTGCGCTCCGAACTTACCGGTCCGCACCCCGACCGACTTGATGCAGATCAACCCGGCAGCGGGAGGGCTGCGCGGGCCAGCACAATGGTCAGCAGGAGCGCCGCGGCCGCAGTGAGCGCGAGGCCGGCGCGCAGCCCGGGCGGCTCGTAGCGCATCACGACTTCGTGCCGTCCCGGCGGCACGCGCACGGCGCGGTGGCGCCCGTCCGCGCGCCGCAGCTCGACGTCGCCGCCGTCGAGCCTCGCCGTCCAGCCGCGCGCGTGCGTGGCGCGCACGACCAGCCAGCCGTCGCCGTCGCTCTGCGTGACGAAGCGCTCCTCGCCGGGATGGCCGGGCAGCATCGTCACGCTCCCGGCCGTGCAGCCGGAATTGCGAGGTGCCGATGCCTGCTCCGCCTCGAAGACGACATCGCGCCGCGGATCGAAGCCGGCCGCATGGGGCAATTGCGCGGCCCGAACGCGCGTCCCGGCAAACCAGGCGCGGCAGGCGATGAAGGCCTTCGGCCACGCGTCCAGCAGCTCGTAGAGGTGCAGCGAGAGGCCGCTTCCCGCGATCGGCAGCGTCCTGCGCAGGCGCACTTGCGGATGCTCGAGCGCTTCCAGGCTCGAGATGCGGTCGACGGCCGCGTGGCGCAGCAGCGGCAGGATCGCTTCCAGGCGCTTCGGGTCGTAGTCATCGATCGGCAGCGTGCTCAGGCGCGGGGCAAATCCGGTGCGGTCGGGGGTAGCCGCGGTCTCGATGCGGTCGATGAGATTGAAATACGGCTCGAAAAGCTGCCGCGTGGCGTAGTAGGTCCAGAGGTCGGCCCCGGAGCGCGAAGACGCCAGCCAGACGAGGAAGCCATAGGTGCTGGCGGGCGGAACCGAAAACAGCCGCCCTCCCTCGGCACGGTCGAGCTTCTCGGCGGCAAGCGCGGGCAGCACTTCGAAGAAGGAAGGGTGCGCCTGCCGGTTGATGCCGGATCCGGCGCGCGTCAGATCGAAGACGACAAGGCCGATCAGCAAGGCAGCACCCGCGCCGGGCCCGATGCGCTTCAGGATCACCATCCCGGCGAGCAGCGTTCCCGCCAGGGTGACGGCAGCCGCGCGGTACGCGTCGGCGGGCAGTTGCGCGACGAGGGCATCGTGAACCAGCGGATCGGGCGACAGCCATGCCGCCAGCGCGTCGGCTGCGATACCGACGCCAAGACCGACGGCGACGGCGAGCATCCCGGCGGCGGCGCCTGCCAGCGCAAGCAGGCGCCAGCCGCCTCCATCGCGCAGCCGGTCGATGCCGCGCCCGGCAAGCAGGGCGGCCGCCAGGTGCACCACGAACATGGTCTTGACCGGGAAGCGGAACGCATCTGCCCCCGGAAGCGCCTGCAGCAGGCTCCAGAGCCCGCCGGCCGGACCCAGCGCATACCAGGTCGCGATCAGCGCTGCGCCAAGCAGGACGATGCGCTCGCGCCGGGGCGCATGCCAGGCACCGACGAGGGCGAGCGAGAGCGCGAGGCCGCCCAGATAGAGGCTGAGGAAATAGGGCACGCCGGGGGCGAAGAATTTCCTTCCCCACCAGATATCGAACGGCTGGGTGAGCGGGCCGAAGAGCGACGGGATCAGAAGCTGCAGCAGGCCGATCGCAGGCAGCGGGTAGTTGCCGCTCTGGGCGGCGGGCAGGCCGGCGCCGCGCGCCGTCTCGGGAAGGGCGCCGAGCGTGATCGAGATCGGGATAGCCGCCAGCGCCGCTCCAAGGGCAATCGCCGCCGTCACGCTCGCAAGGCGGCGCGCCGGGTCGTCGCGCCACACGGCGAGCACGATCCCCAGTACAACCGCTTGCACGACGAGCTCGACGCCCATGGTCGATACGCTTGCCGCCACCACCAGCGCGGCAGCCGCGATCCACGCACCGCCGCGCCCGGCGGCCCGGTCGAGCGCGAGGAGGACGAGCGGCGCGAGCGCGAGCGCCTGCAGGAAGTGGTAGAGGTTGAGCGTGGAAAGCGCGAAACCGCCGAGCGCGTAGACGCTTCCCGCGGCGAACGCGGCGCTGCGCGACATGCCGCGCGAGCGCCCGAGCGCATACGCCGAGAGCGCGGCGATCGGCAGGTGCAGCGACAGCAGCCACGAGATGAAGACCGGCGTCGGCGCGAGGACGTGCAAAAGGTCGAGCGGGTAGAGCGAAGGCAGCATGAGCTCGCCCTCGTGCACGTACGGATTCCAGAACGGCATGCGCCCGGCGGCGAGCTCGAGCCCCTGGTACAGGCGCGAGGGGATGAAGAGCTGCCCGACATCGCGGAAGTAATACGTGCTCACCGGCAGCGCCGCCCCGATATCGGGCAGGAAGGCGACCGGCACGAGCAGGAGCGGCGCAAGCCACCGCGCAGCACGCCCGTTCGCAATCCGCATCGGCCGATTGTATGCGTTGAGGCGGCGGCTAGAGCATGGGCCCCGGCTGGCCGAGCGCATGCTCGGTGAGCTGCAGAACGATCCACTCGTAAGCGTCGTCGACCGAGTCGGTGCGGTGAAACAGCTCCACGTCGCGCGCCGCGATGGTGCCGTGGCGCACCAGGGCGTCGAAATCGATCACCTGGCGCCAGTACTCGGTGCCGAAGAGCACGATGGGCATGGGCTTCTTCATCCTTCGCGTCTGCACCAGGGTCAGCACCTCGAAGAGCTCGTCGAGCGTGCCGAAGCCTCCCGGAAACACGATCACCGCCTTCGCGAGATAGGCGAACCAGAACTTGCGCATGAAGAAATAGTGGAAGTGAAACGCCAGCTCGCGCGTCACGTAGGGATTGTCGAACTCCTCCACGGGGATGGAAATGGTCAGCCCGATGTTCATGCCGTGGGCTTCCGCGGCGCCGCGGTTCGCCGCCTCCATGATCCCGGGCCCGCCGCCGGTGCACACCACGAAGCGCCGCTCCTCCGGATCGAGGGTCTTGGACCACTGCGTGAGCCTGAAGGCGAGCTCGCGCGCCGCCTCGTAATAGGCCGACATGCGCAGGTCCATTTGCGCGCGCTCGATGTCGCCCTCGCCGGCCTGGGCCCGGGCGAGCGCCGCCTCGGCGTCTTCGCGCGAGAGCAGCCGCGCCGAGCCCATGAACACCACGGTGTCGTCCACGCGGTGGCGCTCGAAGCGGGTCTTGGGCTCGAGATACTCCGCCAGGATGCGCAGCGGGCGGGCGTCCCTGCTGTTCAGGAATCTTCGGTTGCGGTAGGCCTTGCCGGGCCGGCGCGTGCGTTCGGGCATGGATGAGGTCCTCTTTGCCCAATCGTATCCAAGCCGCAAAAAAAAAGCCGCCGCGGGGCGGCTTTTGAAAGAAAGCCCGCCCCGGGGCGGCTTTTCGCGATCGAACGCTCTTTTCAGAGCTTGAGGTTCGACTTCTGCACGATGTCCGTCCAGAGCTTGAGCTCCTCCGAGATCTCGCGCCGGAACTCCTCGCCGGGGGTCCCCGCCAGCTCGAAGCCCAGGGCGACGAGCTTGTCCTTCACGTCCTGCATGGCAAGAACCTTCGCCATCGCATGCGACAGCGTCTCGACCACCGGCCGTGGCGTGCCCGCGGGGACGAAGAAGCCGCCCCAGACGTCGACGACATATCCGGGAAAGCCCGATTCGGCGAAGGTCGGGATGTCCGGCAGCGTCGCTGCGCGGCTGGCGGCGGTCACGGCTATTCCCTTCAGCTTGCCGCTCTTCACGAGGGTTACGGCAGGCGGCGTCGTAAGGAAACCCAGATGCACGTGGCCTCCGAGCACGCCATTGAGCGCCGGCGCCGCGCCGGGGTAGGGGACGTGCCGCAGCTTCGCTCCGGCGAGCGCGAACAGCCGCTCCGCGGCGAGGTGCGGGATGGAGCCCGCACCCGGCGTGCCGTAGGTGACATCCTGCCGTCGCGACAGCGCAATGACGTCCTGCAGCGTCGTGACGGCCAGGTCCGGTCCGGCGACCATGATGCTCGACTGCGACACCGCCTTGATCACCGGGACCAGGTCGCGCTCGACGTCGTAGCCGGCGTTGGGACTCACGATCTGGTTGGCGAGCATGGAGTTGGAATTGATCAACACCACGTAGCCGTCGGGCTTGGCCGCCGCGACGTAACGGGTCGCGATGCCCGAGCTGGCGCCGGGACGGTTCTCGACCACCACCGGCTGCCCGAAAAGCCGGGTCAGCTTGTCGGCGACGAGGCGGCCGGCCACGTCGACCCCCCCGCCGGGAGGAAAGCCGACGACGATGTGGATGCGCCGCGACGGATAGGCGTCGGTCTGCGCATGGACTGCCGTCGTCCCGAACGCGACCAGGGCGAGCAGCACTGCGACGAAACGCATCAACATGGCTTCCTCCCCGTCATTTCAAGGCCGCTTCGCAGCCTGGGCAATCTCGTGCTCGTCGGAATGGACGTTTTCCTTGTCGAGCTTGGCAAGCGCCTCCATCCCGAGGTGGTACACCACGTCGCGCTCCATCCAGCTCCTCAGCGGCTGGGTGAGGACGACGCGCGTGTAGCGCAGCAGCAGGTCGTTCTTCCTGGAGAGCTGCTCGGCGATCTCCCAGGCGCGCGCCAGCAGCCGCTCTCGCGGCATGAGCTCCGCGACCAGCCCCAGCTCCTTGGCTTCCCTTGCCGAGAGCACCTGCCCCGTCAGCATGAAGTAGCGCGCGCGATTCAGCCCGAGCAGCATCGTGTAGACGATGTTGATGCCGTCGCCCGGCACCTGGCTGGCGATATGGAAATGCGCGGTGTCCTCGAAGCTCGCGTCGTCGGCCGCGAGAACGATGTCGCACATCAGCGGCAGCTCCGAGTGCCGCATCGCCGGCCCGTTGACGACGCCGATCATCGGCACCTCGATGTCGAGCATGCGCGTCATCAGCCGCCTGGCGTTCCAGTGCGTGCGGTCGAGCAGATCGGCCGTGATGTCCGGCTGGATCTCCCGGTAGAAGGACTTTCCCGGCTCGGCCCTCGGGCCGCTGAAGTCGCTGCCCGTGCCGGTCATGATGACGATGCGGTTATCGCGATCGGCGCCGATGTCGGTGAACGCCCCGACGAGCTCGCTTTGCGCCGCCGGCCCCCATTGCAACGGGCCGCCGTCGGTGTGCAGCGTCATTTGCAGGATGCCGCTGCGGCGCTCCAGCCGGACCTGCGTATACCTGTTCCGATATTCGTCGAATGCCGCCACGCGCCTCCCGGCCGCCGCACGTCCCTCGACGAACCTACCGGTCCTCCCCGGGGATCGACTTGATACGGATCAACTCAGGCGATGCCGGCCGTTACATCGGCGGCGTCGAACACCCCGGAAGTGGTCGCGACCGTGGCGAGCAGCAGCTCGAACCCGCCGTTGCCGCCGGTGCCGTCGTCGTTGTCGCCGTCGATCCACAGCTCGCCGCCGATCACCGCGAAGCCCTGCTCCCCTAGATCATACCGGGGCGGGAGGGGTGTGAAGTCATTATACTTTATCGTCTGATAATATATTTCCATGGAGCAGCTGTCGGTGTCGCAGTTCGCCGCCCGGCACGGCGTGAGCCGCATCCGCGTGCTGCAGTGGCTGGCGCAGAAGCGCATCCCGGGGGCGCGCAAGATCGGCCATTACTGGACCGTCCCGGCCTCGGCGCGGCCCGCGCGGCGCAGGCCCGGACGCCCGCGCAAGGCGCCCGAGCGGGATGCGGCGCCGCTCCTGCGCCGGCTCGCGCGCAAGTACGTATGGTGGCTGCCGCCCGGGCAGGCGCTGCGCCGGCCGGGCCTGCTCGCCTCGCAGGTGATGGAGATGGGCGAGTACGACGATGCCTGCGCGCTCGAGAACGCGCTCGGGCGCGAAGCGCTCATCGAGACGCTGCGCCGCGCGCAGCCGGGGCGCTTTTCGGAGGCGTCCTGGCGCTTCTGGCACTACCGGCTGGGCCTGGCACGCGCCGGCGCCAGGGTTCCCGCGCTGCCCCGGCGGCGCGTGCCGTGATCGCCGCGATCGCGCCGCAGCGCGCCCGGCTGACGGCCGCGCAGAAGCGCCTGTGGCCGCGCCTCGAGCCGAGCCTCGCGCTCGGCTTCGTCCTGTACGGCGGCACGGCGATCTCGCTGCGCCTCGGGCACCGCAGGTCGGTCGACTTCGACTTCTTTCACGTCCGCGCGCTGGAAAAGGACGCGCTGCGCAGCCGCTTCGGCTTCATGGCGCAGGCGCGCACGCTGCAGGATTCGAGAATCACGCTCGTCGTGTCGGTCGGGGGCCTGGGCCGCGACCCGGTCAAGCTGTCGTTCTCCGGCGGGCTCGGCTTCGGCCGCGTCGGCGACCCCGCCATGACGCAGGACGGCGTGGTCCAGGTCGCATCGCTCGACGACCTGATGGCGCACAAGCTCAAGGTGATCCTGCAGCGGCCGGAGAAAAAGGACTACCAGGACATCGCCGCCATGATCCGCGCCGGCTGCGATCTCGCGCAAGGGCTCGCCGCCGCGCGGCTTCTCTTCGGCGCGGCGTGCCAGCCGGCGGCGAGCCTCAAGGCCCTCGTCTACTTCGCCGACGGCGACCTGCCGCGGCTCCCGCGCGCCGAGCGCACCACCCTCATTGCAGCGGCAAGCAGCGTCGGGCCTCTTCCGGTGCTGACCCTGCGCTCGCGCAGCCTGGCGATTCCGATCGCCTGAAACTCCAAGAAAGCGTGATGAGCGGATCGACGGCGAGCGCCTCGCCGCTCTCGCCGCGGGCGAAGAGGTAGTTGAAATTGCGGTAGGCGTTGGCGGTCCAGATCTGCCTGACGATCACGTGCGTTCCCTCCGGCAGTGTCCTAAATCCGCGATCATCGAACGAGACCCCATGACCGGGCTCAGGGTACGTGATGTACTCGCACCGCCGAGCGGGGGCCGCGCGCGGGCTTTTGCGTAATCCGGATCTCGACACCTTTGCCAAGCCGCGTCAGGAACTCCATCAGCCGCTCGACCGAGAACCTGTTGAGCCGATAGCGCACAAGGTCAGAGACATGCGGCTGCCGCAGGCCGAGAAGCCTTGCGGCCCGCTCCTGAGCCAGTGCGCGCTTCTTCAGGACGCGATTGACCTCCATCGCGAGCTCGAGCTTCAGCCGACGCTCCGGGGCGTCCGCGTAACCGAGATCGGTAAAGACGTCGCCACTGCCGACATCGACTTCAGCTTTTTTCCTTGCCATAGCGTTCCTCATAGTCGCGCACTGCGTCCTTCAGACGCTTCTCCACGAGAGCCACATCGGTTCGCGCCGTACGCACACCAGAAGGCGATTTCTTCTGGAACGCGTGCAGCACGTACACGGCTTGGCGGAACCGAACCGTGTACACCGCCCGGTAGGTCCCCGATCCGTCGTCCTCGACAATCTCGAAGACTCCGGCGCCGAGCCCTTTCCAGGGTTTCGCCGACGGCGGATGTCCACCGTATTGCACCAGACCCAGCGCGTATCCCACGTTGTCTACCACCTCTTCGGGAAAGGCCAGCAGGTCTCGCTTCGAGGAACCGACCCAGTGAAGCGGCGTCTCGTTCCCGGGACGGTGCTCCCGCATCTGCGGATAATACCCAATTAGGTATGTGCCGTCAGCGGCCGTTCCGGCTCGACGTCGGCTTGTGCCTACGGCCGCGCAAGGCGCAGGCCCGGGGTGCGGCGCGGCTCTTGCGCCGGCTCGCGCGCAAGTACGTATGGTGGCTGCCGCCCGGGCAACTGCGCCCCATCATCCGGCAGCCGGGGAGATCAAGGGGATCGCTTGCCTGCCGTGCTTTCGGTAGATGGAAAAATCCCGGTCGAGGGTGATCACCTCGGCCTCGTCGAACAGCTCCGCCAGCCTGACCAGGCAGGCGTCCGCCAGCGACATCGGGCGGTCGCGATAGCGCGCCACCAGGCGCCGCACGGCCGCGAGCTCGGAGATCAGCGCGAACTCGACGGCGAGCGCGCCGGCCGCGATCAGGTCGAGAAGCGCGCTCTGGCCTTTCGCCGTCCCGCTGAGGAGGTGCCAGGCCTCGGCCAGCGCGGCCTCGCAGGTCAGCACGGGAGGCTTGACGCCGGCAAACGTCTCGAGCGCCCAGCGGTGATAGCGGTCGCGCCTGCTCAGCAGGGCGACGAGCGGGCCGGTGTCGACGATGAAGCGCGGCGTCACTTGCCGAAGCCGGCGAGGCGACGCGGATTCGAGGACAGATCTGCGGGAGCGTCCGTGACGCAGCCGGCGAGGTCTCCGGCGAGCTCGAGAAACGAGCCGCGACGCGCCTCGCCCGATTCGTCCAGGTAGCGCTCGAGCGCCTGGCGGACCAGCGTGCTCTTGCGCCCGCCGCGCCGCCGCGCCGCGGCGGCGAGCCTGCGCTCGAGCCCCTCCGGCACCTTGAACGAGAGAACCTTCATTTCTTGGATCCTGTGGTAATACGATACTGACAATTATAGCTTACTCCAGATGACGCGCCCATTCGGCAGGATGAACGGGATGACGCCGGTCCAGCAAGGACGCGCTACGCAGCCGCTTCCGGTGCTCACCCCGCGCTCGCGCAGCCTGGCGATTCCGATCGCCTGAAACTCGCTTGAGAGGGTGTGAGCGGCGAGAGGGCTGCTGGGTGCAGCGCTGGCGAACCTGCCCCTGGGATTCGCCGACGTGCCTGAACCTTAGCCGGCGCGCGGCTGGCTCTTCTGGCCGCCCGAAGCGAGCTCGTCCTCGTACTCGCGCACCAGCGGCCCGAGCTCGTTGAGCAGCGGCTTCAAGTAGGGCTCGTACTTCTTCCAGCGCCCGACCGAGGTGGTGTAGATGGGCTGCCTCACCTGGGCGAGGCTCGCGGTCTTCACCGGGCGCTCGGTCTCGTAGAACTTGAGGCAGGCATCGTTCCACTCCAGGCCGATGTGGGCGATGATGGCCCGCGCCATCTTCTCGACGTCGGCCACCACGTCCTCGTAACGCACGGAGAGCATGAAGCCCTCGGGCAGCGTGCTTTCCCAGTGCTTCATGTGCTCGTTGTAGGCGCGGTAGACCTTGCCGAGGTCGGGCAGGTTGTAGCTCCACGGCATGCCGTCGGGGAAGAAGATGCGGTAGATCGACAGGCAGGTGTCCACCGGATGGCGGCGCGTGTGCACGATGCGCCCCTGCGGCAGGATGAACGGGATGACGCCCGTCCAGTAGTAGTTGCCCGGCATCTTGTCGACGATGCGCTTCGCCTCGGGCAGGCCCGCCGCGCGCGCGAGCGCCTCGATCGCCTCGACGTAGCGCTCCCCGCGCTCGCGCAGCGAAAGGCCGTTGCAGCTCAGGTCCACGCCCGGGATGTAGGTCGGGATCGTGCCCTGCTGATCGCCGGTCTGGATCGCCTTGCCGTTGATGCTCACCCCGTCGAGCACGCGGTGCAGGAGCTTCAGCTCCCCCGCGCCGTGCGCCTCGGGGTGGCTGGCGATGATCTGCTCGGCGAGCGAGGTGCCCGAGCGCGGCATGCCGAGCACGAACACCGGCTTCTGGCTCGCGAAGCCCATCTCCCGCGCGCGGTCGTAGGTGGCGCGCGTCGTATTGATGCGCGTGAGCTTGAGCAGCCCCTCGGCGGCGGCATGGCGATACGGCGTGATGCTCGCCTGCAGGCGCCCGGCGTTCTCGTAGTGCGCGAAGGCGGTGGCCATCTCGCCCTCGTCCTCGGCGGCCTTGGCGACCGCGAAATGCAGCTCGACCTTCTTCTCCGGCTTGAAGCGCTCGAGGTGCGCGAGCGCGAGGTTCAGGCGCTTGGTGGGCTCGTCGCCGTAGGCGTGCTTGTGCTCGACGCCGAAGACGCGCAGCGCCGTGGGGTTCATGGGCTCGAGCGAGATGGCGCGCTCCAGGCTCTCCTGCGAGCCCGGGATGTCGCCCATCTGGCGCTGGATGACGGCGAGGTCGTACCACCACTGCACCTGCTTCGGGTCGCCCTCGAGCGCCTTGCGCAGCGCCTCGGTCGCCTCCTTGTTGCGCTCGGCGCGGTGCAGGCCGCGCGAGTAGCCGTGATAGAACGCGGGCTCGGTCTTGCCCTGCTCGATCTTTTTGCCGAGGGTCTCGATCACGGTTTCCGGGTCGTTGCGCTCGGCGAGGAAGAGCGCGGTCCACTGCTCGACCGCGCCGGTCGGCGCAGGCGTGCGCTCCATGAGCTGCTCGCACTGCACCAGCGCCTCGTTGCGCCGGTTGAGGCGCGCAAGCAACTGGCAGTGCGCCACCGCGAGCGCCTCGCTCTCTTCCTTGCGGCGCAGCATGGCCACCGTCTCGAGCGCGCCGGCGAAGTCCTGCGTGTCGCGCTGCAGCTCGAAGAGCCGCCGCGCCGCCGCCGACTCGAACTGCAGGTCGAGCGCCTTCAGCAGGCACTCGATCTCGCCTTTCTTGTTGCCGGTGCGGCTCCTCACGAGGCCCAGGCTCATCCAGCCCCAGCGGTCCTTCGGGCTGCGCTTGGTCTCCATGAGCAGGAAGCGCTCGGCCTCGCCGAACTCCTCGGCGGCGATGTGCAGCATCACCAGCTCGCGGCGCGCCGGCGGCCAGCCCGGGCGGCGCTTGATCACCTCCGCGAGCGTGTCGCGCGCCACCGAGAGCAGGCCCTGCTTGCGCGCCGCGGCGGCCTGCTTGAGCTTCGCGATGTCGGGATCGCCACCCTCCGGGAGCGCCGGCTGCGGAAGCGCCGCGACCGCGCCCGCGATGGGCGCCTTCATGGGTTCACCCTGGGCCTGGCGCGGCCCGCGTACTGGCTTCTTGATTGAAATGACAGCCTCCCTGGTATTCCGATCAGCTCTGGAACGGACGACCTCGACGCCCGCGACGTGATTCTACTACGCCGGCGCCAGCAGGTCCCTGAACGGGCTTCCGTCGGGCAGCCGGTAGGTCTGGAAATCGCCGCGATCGAGCGTCAGGACGTCGCCGATGCCGAGCTGGCCGCCGATCCACACCAGGGTCGCGTCGGCGAGATCCATGGGCCGATCGGCATAGCGTTCCATGAGCGCCGCAACCGCCGGCAGGTCTTCGGGCGGCAGCTCTACGAGCGATGCTCCGCCCTGCTCGATCCATCGCAGGAAGCCGACCGCCACCTTCGGCTCGAGAAAGTGACAGACCTCCGCGAGCACCGGCCAGGTCGTCAGCAGCCGGCCGGAGAAGCCGCGCAGGAACTGCACGACGCGCCGATGGTCGGGGTCGCGGCGCACGAAAAATGCGACCAGCGGCCCGGTATCAAGCAGCGCGACGTGCGCGGAGCGAGGCCTTGAGGTGCGCGGCATGGTCCCGCCCCGCGGCGGCTGCGCAATCCTGGGCGCCGACCAGCCCCAGCCGGCGCGCAAGCGCATACGGGGTCCCGCGCGCACGCTGCGCCGAGAGATAGGTCTCAATCAGGCGCGTCACGACCTCGGACTTGGTCACCCGGTGGGTGCGGCAGTGCAGGTCCAGGCGCTGCTCGACGTCGGGACGAAGCTTCACCGTGAGCGTCATGATAATACGCATATTACCGCAAAAAACGGCGGACCCGAGGCCCGCCGCGTGCTTCGAGACTGCCGCCCGGCGCTAGTGATGTCGCCCGGAGTCAGCGCCGTCACTCTGCCGCCGCCGCCGGGTCAACGGCTTTCATAGAGGAGTCGCCCCGCCTGCGCGGCCGATCGCTCGACGGTGCCGGGGACGCCCTGACGCGATTCGAACGCCTCGGGCGTAGTGACGACGACGTCCTTCGGAACCCGAAAAGCCCGCAGCTCCTTCCGGATCCTCAACTCCTGTTCCGCCTTCGTGCGCTTCAGCGGCATGACCACGAGCAGATCCACGTCGCTGTCGGCTCCGGCCGCCCCCGTCGCGTGCGAACCGAAAAGGATCACCTTGTGCGGCGCGAAGCGCTTCGCGATGCGGCGTGCCATTACCGCAATCGTTCGATCGATCCGTTTTCCCATATCCGGCGACATTACCACGCGCCCCCCGTCGACGACCGGGCCGGGCTCGATCTCGACCGGATGCTCCGCCCTGCTCGATCCATCGCAGGAAGCCGACCGCCGCCTTCGCCTCGAGAAAGCGACACCCTGCGGGAGGGCGGCGCCGCAGACTGCAATAATCATATCAACCCTATCAACCGAGGTAATGCCATGATCCGCGAAGCCCCTGCCATGACGGTGCGCCAGAACCTGGGCGATCTGCTGAACGAGGTGCAGTACCGCAAGGGCCGCATCGTCATCACCAAAGGCGGCAAGCCGGTGGCGGCGCTGATCGATATCGCGCTCTTCGAGCGGCTGCGCAGGCTCGACGAGGAGTTCGAGCGGCTCTCGGCCGGCCTCGCGAAGGCGTTCGGCACCACGGCTCCCAGGAAGGGGATGGCCCTCGTCGACGAGGCGGTGAAGGCCGCGCGCCGCAAGCCGCCCCGCAAGTGAGGGGCGTGCTCGACACGAACGTGCTGCTCTCGGGGCTGATGGTCCCCGACAGCGTGCCGGGGAAAGCCGTGGCGGCGTGGCGCGAATGTCGCTTCGACCTCGTGCTGCCGCTCGAGCAGCTCGAAGAGATCGGCCGCGTGCTCGCCTACGCGAAGATCCGGCGCATTCCCGGGTGGGACGACGAGACGATCGGCCGCTTCCTCAGGCAGCTCTATCTCAGGGCGGAGGTAGTCGAGCCGGAGCCGCGCGCCGTCGAGACGCCGCGCGACGCCGACGATCGGCACGTGCTCGCCGCGCTCGTGCACGCCAAGGCCGATCTGCTCGTCAGCGGGGATGGCGACCTGCTCGCGCTGCGCGAGCGCTACGCGATCGAGACGCCCGCGGAGTTCGCGAAGCGGCTGTAGGCCGCGCGCGCAAAAAAACGGCGGGCTCGAGGCCCGCCGTGTGCTTCGAGACTGCCGCCCGGCGCTAGCTGATGTCGGCCGGCGTCAGCGCCGTGACGCCCGGCAGCAGCAGGACCGCGGTGATCCCGAAACCGTCCTGATCGTAGGCGAGCACCCCGCTGTTGGTGTCGACGATCGAGTCGCCGTTGATGTCCTCGACGCCGGTGTAGACCGCGAAGACATAGTCGTCCGCGCCGTCCAGCGCGGCATTGATCGCCGGGACCATCGCCGCGAGCGTCGAGAAGCTGCCGGCATCGAAGAAGTTGCCGGTGGTGGCGCTGCTGCCGTTGAAGACGACGATGATGTCGTTCGGCGTGCCGGCGTCGTTGATCACCGTCTTCTTCGCCGCCGCGTACGTGCCGTCCGAATCGCCGATGAGGTACTGCACCTCGAGGTCGCCGGTGAAGCCGCCGAGGTTGACGATGCCGAAGATCTGCTCCTCGAGCTCCGCGTACACGTCGCCCGAGCCGTTGAAGGTCGCCGAGCGGGTGGCGCTGAAGTCGACGTTGTCCATGTAGAAGTTGGCAAACGCGCTCGTGCCGATGTTGGCCGACAGGTTGCCGATCGAGACGCGCGCGCTCGAGGTGCCGTGGGTGTGGAACGCGGCCGAGTACGGGAACCAGACCGCGGCGGTGACGGCCTGCTGCACGAACACGTCCGCGCTGGAGCTTGCGCCCACCGAAACGGAGAGGTCGCCGGCCGAAGCATCGGCGCTGGCGGCGGCGAAGATGTCGAGCGCGCCGTAGCCGTTGGCCCCCCCGCTGATCGAGAGGTTCACGCCGTTCGCCGCAACCGACCCGTTGCCCAGCGCCATGAACTGCTGCAGGGCCAGCGCCGTCGTGGCGGCCGACGAGGCCGAGGCGCTGACGCTGTACACGCCGCCGATGGTGATCTCGCCGTAGCCCTGCGCGTGGACGTGGGCCCTGGCGACCGCGTTGTCCGCCGCCGCCGCGACCACCACGTCGCCGCCGATCGAGATCTCGGCGGTCGAGATCGCGTCTCCGGAAGCGTAGTAGTGCCGGGCATAGGCGCTCGCGTAACTGGTGCCTTCCGCGAGCACGAGCACGTTGCCGGCGATGTCCACACGGCCGACGGAGGCCGTCACCGCGTAAGCGGACAGGCGCGACACCACTGCGTAGGCCGAGCCGGCGGAGGCGAAGGCGTTCGCCATGACGTCGCCGCCGACCGCGATCTCCGCGGTGGAGGCGACATAGGCGGTGGCGGTGAGCGTGTGCACGGACGCGTAGGCGTAGGTCACGCCCACCGCGTTCGCGATCACGTCGCCGCCGACGTCGATCCTCGCCAGCGAGGCGGTCCCCGCCTGCGCCGAGAGAAAGGACACGTAGGCCGTCGCCCAGGCGCTGTCCGCCGCCGCGCTCGCGAGCACGTTCCCGCCGATCGTGATCTCGGCCGTCGAAGCGTAGTAGGCGCTGACCTCGAGCGAATAGACCGACGCATAGGCGGCGTCGCCGGCGGCGGTCGCCGCCACGTTCCCGACCACGTCGATCCTCGCCAGGCCGGCGGTATACGCGTACGCGGAGAGGCTGTAGGCATAAGCGGTAGCCGTGCCGCTTGCCGCCGCGGCATTCGCCATCACGCCGCCGCCGATCGTGATCTCACCCGTTCCGCCCACATAGCCCTGGGCATACAGGTACCACACGGCCGCATAGGCGGAGGTCATGCCCGTCGCGTTCGCCGCCACGTCGCCGCCGACCGCGATGCGGCCCACCGAGCCGCTGGTGCCGTAGGCCGACAGGTAGCTCACGTAAGCGGTCGCCGCGCCGGTGCTCGCCGAGGCGTTCGCCAGCACGCTGCCGCCGACCGAGACCTCGGCCGTCGAGTCGGGGTCGGCGTAGGCGTACAGGTAGTACACCGATGCGTACGCATAGTTTGCCCCCGCCGCGTTCGCCGACACGTCGCCGGCGACCGAAATGCGCGCGAGCGAGCTGGTCGAGGCGTAGGCATACAGGTACTGGACGTAGGCCGTGGCCGAGCCGGTGCTCGCCGAAGCGTTCGCGAGCACGCTGCCGCCGACCGTGATCTCCGCCGTCGAGCTCAAGTCGGCGCTGGCAGAGAGGTAGTACACCGAGGCGTAGGCGTAATCGGGATTCACCGCGGTCGCCGCCACGTCGCCGCCGACGGAGATCCGGGCCACGGAGCCGGAGGAAGCATACGCCGAGAGGTAGCTCACGTACGCATAGGCGCTGTTGCTTGCCCCCGAGGCGCTCGCCAGCACGCTGCCGCCGATGGACACTTCGGCCGTCGAGCTGTAGTAGGCGGTGGCGCCGATGGAATAGACCGACGCCCAATACCCGTAGCTGACACCCACCGCATTCGCCATCACGTCGCCGCCGATCGAGACGCGGGCAAGTGAGTTCGAGGAGGCGTACGCCGAGATGTAGTAGACGTAGGCGCTTGCGTAGCCGGTAGTGCTCGCCGCGGCGTTGGCCACCACGCTGCCGCCGATCGACACTTCGGCCGTCGAGCTGTAGTAGGCGGTGGCGTCGATGGAATAGACCGACGCATACGCGTAGGTCGCGCCTACCGCGTTGGCCACCACATCGCCGCCGATCGAGACGCGGGCGAGCGCGTTGGAGGAGGCGTACGCGGTCAGGTAGGAGACATATGCGCTTGCATAACCCGTCGTGGCCGAAGCGCCCGCCAGCACGCTGCCGCCGATCGAGATCTCGGCCGTCGAGGTTGTGTAAGCGGTGGCGTAGATGTCATAGACCGACGCATACGCGTAGTCCTGCCCGAGCGCGCTCGCCGCCACGTCGCCGCCGACCGACACGCCGGCGATGGCGTTGCTGACCGCGTAGGCGCTGAGGTAAGTCACGTAGGCGTAGGCCGAGTCGCTCTGCGCCGTCGCGTTCGCCAGCACGCTGCCGCCGATGGAGACCTCCGCGGTCGCCGTATAGCTCGCCTGCGCCCCGATGAAGTAGACGTAGGCCGTCGCCTGGTCCGCGGTGCTGGTGCCGGTCGCGAACGCCGACACGCTGACGCCGCCGACGATCGACACGTCCGCAACCGAGTTGCCGCCCGAGCCGTTCAGGCTCGACGCGTAGGCCGAGATGTAGCTCACGTAGGCATAGGCCTGGCCGGCGAAGGCCGTCGCGTCCACCACCACGTCGCCGCCGATCGACAGCAGCGCCACCGAGGTGGTCGAGGAGGCCTCGGCAAAGATCTTGTAGATGTACGCCGTCGCGGAGCTGCTTCCCTGCGCGCTCACCGACACGTCGCCGGCGATCGAGAGCTGGGCAAGCGAGTTGGTCCACGACGCCGAGGCGGCGATGTAGCTCACGTAGGCGTAGGCCGAGCCGCTCGAGGCCACCGCATCCACCAGCACGCTGCCGCCGATCGAGACGTCGGCCACGGCGCCGGAGTAGGAGGCCTCGGCGCTGATGCTGTAGACGTACGCGCTCGCGTAGCTCGTGCCTGCCGCGCTCACCGCGACGTCGCCGCCGATCGAGACCGCGGCGAGCGCGTTCGGCGAGGTGAAGGCGTAGGCGTAGGCCGAGATGTAGCTCACGTAGGCGTAGGCCGAGTCGCCCTGCGCGCTCACCGACACGTCGCCGAGGATCGAAACCGAGGCGGACGCGCTGCTCGAGCTGGCATACGCGTCGATGTAGCTCACGTTCGCATACGCCGTGGCGGCGGCGCTCGTAGCCACCGCGCTGACCAGCACGCTGCCGCTGATGGTGATCGCCGCCTCTGCCGAGCCGTAATAGGCTTGGGCGTAAATCGAATAGACGCTCGCGGAAGCGTAACTCTCTCCCTGCGCGCTCACCGCCACGTCGCCGCCG
>Ga0114945_10000948_pt1 | contig 18415 bp, 14 predicted proteins | sample OV2TP3_FD_87194 | JGI IMG/M metagenome (GOLD analysis project Ga0114945, IMG submission 87194) | Hot spring microbial communities from Beatty, Nevada to study Microbial Dark Matter (Phase II) - OV2 TP3 | ecosystem: Environmental > Aquatic > Thermal springs > Hot (42-90C) | place: USA: Beatty...
CGCGAGTCGCCGTGCCTAGAACCCGGCACACGAAGTAGCCGGCGTCCGACACCAGGTAGCGCCCCGGCTCGGCGACCACCTGCACATCCTCGGGAAACGCCTTCAGCGCCTCGTTCACCACCTGCCCGATCACCTCGATCGAGGGGATGGGCTTGACGTGGCGCACCGGGAAGCCGCCGCCGATGTCCAGCAGGCGGGGCCGCAGGCCCGCCTTCGCCATGGCGTCGAAGAGCGCCCTCGCCTTCTCGATGCCCACGCGCCAGTTCTCCGGGTTGCGGCACTGCGAGCCGACGTGAAAGGTGACCCCGGCGAGGTCGGCGCCGAGCTTCGCCGCCGTGGCGACGATCTCGCGCGTCTCCGCCGCGCCGGCCCCGAACTTGCCTGAGAGCGGCCAGTCGCTGCCGATGTTGGGCGTGGCGATGCGCAGGTAGATCCTGGCGTCGCCCCGCGTCTCGTGCACCCGGCGCAGCTCGTCGACGCTGTCCACCGCGAACCACTCGACGCCTTTCGCGGCGGCGTAGGCGATGGCCTCGCGCGAGCGCATCGGGTTGGAGTAGAACACCCCGGCCGGCGCCACGCCGAGCGAGGCGAGCAGGTCGAGCTCCGCCGTCGAGGCGATCTCGAAGCCGCAGCCCTCCTGCGCCAGCGCCTTGAGCACGCGCCGGTCCGGGTTGGCCTTGACCGCGTAGTGCGCGCGCACGCGCGGCATGGCGGCGCGCAGGCGCCGCGTCTTCTGGCGCACGATCGCGCTGTCGAGGATCAGGAACGGCCGCGTGTACTTCTGGCGCGCGGCCTGGCGCACGATCTCGAAGTCGAGGCTGACTTCGGGGTGGGTATCGAAGAGCTGTTCTTGCGGCTGTGCGGCTTGCTTGCTGCTGCGAGCGATGCTGCTCGGGCGTACGCCCATCAAGGTCTCCCCCGGAACTAGGTTTCAGCAAGAAGGTCGAGGATCCAGACGCGGGCGCCCGAGTTCCTTTGGCCTGTCATGATGACCTCCTCTTGTCCTTGAGTTAACAGGGAAATTCCGGGCGATTATAGGGATCGCCCCCCCGCCGTCAAGGGCTCCGTGACACTTCGGTGACCGCCGTGCAGAGGGGCGAGGTGGCGGCCGGACCTGAGAAGCCACTATAGGTAGTGGCGCTAACCGGCCAGCCCGCTAGATATCGTAGGCCTCAGCGGCGCGGCAGAATCAGGGCGCGCCGCTTCAAGGGAGGCGGTTCACGTGTTCTGAACGACGATGTTCGGGAACTTCGCCGTCATGTCCCTCTGCGACTCGGCGATCCTCACCGCGCAGCGCCGCGCGATGCGCTTGTAGATTGCCGCCACCGTCCCGTCGGGGTCCGAGACCAGCGTCGGCTTGCCCGAGTCGGCCTGCTCGCGGATGGCGGAATCGAGCGGCAGCTGCCCGAGCAGCTCCGTGCCGTAGTCCCGGCACATGCGCGCCGCGCCGCCCTCGCCGAAGATGTGGCTCTCGTGCCCGCATTTCGGGCACACGTGGGTCGACATGTTCTCGACCACCCCGAGGATCGGGATGCCGACCTTCTCGAACATCTTGAGGCCCTTGCGCGCGTCGATCAGCGCGATGTCCTGGGGCGTGGTGACGATCACCACGCCCGTCACCGGCACCTTCTGCGCGAGCGTGAGCTGGATGTCGCCGGTGCCCGGCGGCAGGTCCACCACCAGGTAGTCGAGGCTGCGCCAGCGCGTGTCCTTGAGCAGCTGCTCGAGCGCCTGGGTCACCATCGGCCCGCGCCATACCATCGGCGTGTCGGCGTCGATGAGAAAGCCGATCGAGATCGCCTGCAGGCCGTGGCCCTCCATCGGCTCGAGGCTCTTGCCGTCCTTCGACTCGGGCCGCCCGGCGATGCCGAGCATCATCGGCTGCGACGGCCCGTAGATGTCGGCGTCGAGAATCCCCACCGCGGCGCCTTCGGCCGCGAGCGCGAGCGCGAGGTTCACCGCGGTGGTCGACTTGCCGACGCCGCCCTTGCCCGAGGCGACGGCGACGATGTTCTTGATGCCCGGGACGAGCTTCACGCCGCGCTGCACGGCGTGCGGCACCACCTTCGAGCGCACCGTGACCGAGGCGCTTGCGGCACCCGCGGCGCGCAGCGCCTCGATCACCTGCCGTCGGATCGGCTCGAACTGGCTCTTGCCCGGGTAGCCGAGCTCGATCTCGAGCGACACCGCCTCGCCCGAGAGCTTGACGCTCTTCACCGAGCGCGTGGCGGCGAAATCCTTTCCGGTGTTGGGATCGACGAGCCTGGAGAGGACCGTCTGGACGTCTGCTTCGCTGAGCGGCATGGCATGAATTCTGCGGAAAGGCGGTAAGTGTAAGCTAAATTCGCCGCTTTCCCGAGCAGACTGCATGGCCCGCCGCAGGCTTTTCGTCACCACCGCGCTGCCCTACGCCAACGGGCCGTTCCATATCGGCCACATCATGGAGTACATCCAGGCCGACATCTGGGTGCGCTTCCAGCGCATGCGCGGGCACGAAGTGCACTTCGTCGGTGCGGACGACGCGCACGGCGCGCCGATCATGCTCGCGGCGGAGAAGGCGGGCGCCTCGCCCGAGGCCTTCATCGCGGGGATCCAGGCCGGGCGCAAGCCGTACCTCGAGGGCTTTCAACTCTCCTTTGATCACTGGCACTCTACGCATTCGCCGGAGAACACCGCACTCTCGCAGGACATCTACCGCAAGCTGGCGAAGGCCGGGCTGGTCTACCGCAAGCCGGTCGAGCAGCTCTTCGACCCCGTGAAGGGGATGTTCCTCGCCGACCGCTACGTCAAGGGCGAGTGCCCGAAGTGCGGGGCAAAAGACCAGTACGGCGACGCCTGCGAGAACTGCAGCTCGGTGTACGCGGCCGCCGAGCTCAAGAACCCCTACTCGACGCTCTCGGGCGCGAAGCCGGTGCTCAAGTCCTCGGACCACTTCTTCTTCCGGCTGTCGGATGCGAAGTGCAAGGCCTTCCTCAAGGCATGGCTGGAGCACCCGGGGCGGCTGCAGTCGCAGGTGGTCAACAAGGCAAGAGAGTGGCTCGAGGGCGAGGGCGAAAGATCGCTCGGCGACTGGGACATCTCGCGCGACCCGCCGTACTTCGGCATCCGCGTTCCGGACATCAGCGAGGAGAAGTATCTCTACGTCTGGCTCGATGCGCCGATCGGCTACCTCGCGAGCCTGAAGGGCTACTGCGCGCAGCGCGGGCTCGACTTCGAGGCGCTGCTGGAAGACCCCACCGAGCAGATCCACTTCATCGGCAAGGACATCATCTATTTCCATACGCTGTTCTGGCCGGCGATGCTGAAATTCTCCGGCGCGCCCTACCGTGTGCCGGACCACGTCTGGGTGCACGGCTTCATCGGCGTCTCGGGCGAAAAGATGTCGAAATCGCGCGGCACCGGGATCGATCCGCTGCGCTACCTGAATCTCGGCATGAACCCCGAGTGGCTGCGCTACTACATCGCGGCGAAGCTGAACTCCGCGGTCGAGGACCTCGATTTCAACCCAGACGACTTCGTCGCCAGGGTAAACAGTGATTTGGTAGGGAAGTACGTAAACATCGCCAGCAGAGCGGCACCGTTTCTGAAGGGGTTTGACAATGCTCTCGGAGGCTTGCATTACTCTGGAGAAGTGCTGTCATGGGCTCACGCTACTGCGTCGTCGAGCATGTACAACTTTGAAGCAGGCGACGATCACGTAGATAGCGCTGAGCAAGCTGGCCTACTTCGAGCTGTATCTGAGGGGGATTTCGCGGTTGATCCGGCCAGGCTTCTATCTGCCGCGATACTTGCATCAAAGAAGCTTGAGAAGCTCTATGAAAGTCGTGAGTTTGGCCGCGCAGTCAGAGAAGTGATGTTCTTGGCAGACGTCACGAACCGGTACGTAGATGCTACCCGTCCATGGGACCTCGCCAAGATCAAAGAAAAGCGTGACCAACTGCACGACTATTGCACGGTCGCCCTGAATCTCTTCCGCTTGCTGACGATCTACTTGAAGCCGATCTTGCCAGCACTGGCGGAGAAGGCTGAGGCGTTCCTTGGTATTCCGCCTCTAACATGGGCGGATGCCTTTACCTTGCTCGAAGGCCACAAGATCGGCAGTTACACCCATCTCATAACGCGCGTCAGCCCCAAGCAGCTCGACGCCCTCTTCAGCGCCGAGTCGGTGCCGCAGGCCGCCGCCCCGCAGCGCCACGCCGAAAAGCAGCAGCACGCCGCCAAGGAGCACGCCGTGAACGAGCCCATCACGATCGACGACTTCAACAAGCTCGACCTGCGCGTGGCGCGGATCACCAAGGCCGAGCAGGTGGCAGGCGCCGACAAGCTGCTCAAGCTGACGCTCGAGCTGGGCGACGGCGCGACGCGCACGGTGCTCGCCGGGATCAAGCCCGCCTACGACCCGGCGCAGCTGGAAGGCCAGCTCACGGTGGTGGTGGCGAACCTCGCGCCGCGCAGGATGAAGTTCGGCGTCTCGGAAGGGATGGTGCTCGCCGCCTCCGGCGAGGGGTCGGGCATCTACCTCGTCTCGCCGCACGCCGGGGCACTGCCCGGAATGCGCGTCAAATGATATTGAAATTATAACGTCGTTGTAATATCCTCCGGGGCCCTGCACGAGCCCCGCGTGGAACACAAGACCGCCCGCTTCACCGTGCTCCTCGACCCGCGCAAGAAGCGCCTGTTCGAGGAGGTCTGCGCCACGCAGGATCGCACGCCCTCGCAGGTGGTGCGCCAGCTCATCCGCGAGTACCTGATCGCGAACGCCGGCGCGCGTCGGCTCCCCGCCTGGCTGCGCGCGGCCGCGGCGCGCACCACGGCGCGGGACTAAACCCCCGGCCGTGCCGAGCCTCGCAGCGACTCCTCTCACGGGCGCGTTCGTCGCGGCGACGGCGTGGCTCGCGATCGGCGTGCTCAGCCTGCTGCCCTGGCGCGAGGCGGCGTTCGCGCGCCGCGTGGCGTTTCCGCTCGGCGCGCTCGCCGGCTTGGTGCTCGCGGGCGCGGGGCTGGAGGCGGTGTGGCTGCCCTCCGAGCAGCTCACGCTGCCGCTCGGCCTGCCCGATCTGCCCTTTCACCTGCGGGTGGATCCGCTGGCGGGGTTCTTCCTGCTGCTGCTCGGCGGGGTCGCCGCCGGGATCTCGGTGTACGCCGGCGGCTACTTCCGCGACGAGGCCGCCGGGCGGCTGGTCCTCATCGGCCTGCAGTACCACGTGTTCCTCGCCAGCATGGCGTTCGTGGTCCTCGCCGACGACGCCTACCTGTTCATGGTGGCCTGGGAGACGATGGCGCTCGCCTCCTACTTCCTGGTGACCACCGATCACGAGCAGCCCGCCATCCGCAGCGCCGGCTTCCTCTACCTGCTGATCGCGCACCTCGGCGCGATCGCGATCCTGCTGTGCTTCGGCGTCATGCAGGGCGGGGAGGGCGACTACACCTTCGGCGCGCTGCGCGCCGCCGAGCTCTCGCCCTTGTGGGCCAGCGCGGCGTTCCTGCTCGCCTTCGTCGGCTTCGGCGCCAAGGCGGGCATGATCCCGCTGCACGCCTGGCTGCCCGAGGCGCACCCGGCCGCGCCCTCGCCCGTGTCGGCGCTGATGAGCGGCATCATGCTGAAGACCGCCATCTACGGCATGGTGCGCGTGATCTACGACCTGATCGGCGGCGTGCGCTGGGAGTGGGGGATGGTGGTGCTGGTGATCGGCGCCGGCACCACGCTGTTCGGCGTGCTCTACGCCCTCATGCAGCACGACCTCAAGCGGCTGCTTGCCTACCACTCGGTCGAGAACATCGGCATCATCCTGCTCGGCCTCGGGATGTCGATGGTGTTCATCGGCTTTGGCCACCACGCCGCCGGGGTTCTTGGCCTCATCGCCGCGCTCTACCACACGCTCAATCACGCCGTGTTCAAGGGGCTGCTGTTCCTCGGCGCGGGTTCGATCCTGCATTCGACGAAGCTGCGCGACCTGAACCACATGGGCGGCCTGATCCGCAGCATGCCGAAGACCGCGTTCTATTTCCTCATCGGCGCGCTCGCCATTTCGGCGCTGCCGCCGCTCAACGGCTTCGTCTCCGAGTGGCTCACGTTCCAGACCGCGCTGCAGGCTCCGATTCTGGAGCACGGAGTGGTGCGCAGCCTGTTGCCGCTGTTTGCGGCGATGCTCGCGCTCGCCGGCGCGCTCACGGCGATGTGTTTTGTGAAGGTCTACGGTATCGCCTTCCTCGGCCGGCCGCGCGCAACGAACCATGCCGCGCCGGCGCACGACGCCGGCAACATGGAGCGCTTCGGCATGGCCTGGCTCGCTGCGGGCTGCTTCACGCTGGGGCTTTTCCCGACCTCGTTCCTGCTGATGTTGAACCGGGTCGGCGTCTCGCTCACGGGGCAGGGCCTGTCCAGCGAAGCGCTGGAATCGAGCTGGCTGTGGCTGGTGCCCACGGCGCCCGCGCAGGCGAGCTACAGCCCGATCATTTTCCTGGCCGTGATCATCGCGGTCCTGCTGCTCACGATCCTGCTCGTGCACCGCTTCTACCATGGCCGCGTGCGTTTCGCGGACCCGTGGGACTGCGGCTTTCCGGCGCAGACCCCGCGCATGCAGGACACGGCGGACGCTTTCGGCCAGCCGATCCGGCACGTCTTCGGCCCGGTGTACCTCATGCAGCGGCACCTGCCCGCGCCCGAGGATACGGCGCCCAGGTTCTGGCTCAAGATCGAAGACCGGCACTGGACCCTGCTGTATCTGCCGGTAGCGCGGCTTGCCGGCTTCCTGTCCTCGAAGATCGGGCTGCTGCAGCAGGGAAAAATCAGCATCTACCTGCTCTACAGCTTCCTCACGCTGATCGCGCTGCTGGTGTTCGTGCGATGAACCACGCCCCGGGAATCGCCTTCCAGCTGCTGCAGTCGGTGTTGGTGGTGCTCGCGGCGCCGCTGCTCATGGGATGGGTCAACCAGTGCCGGGCGTGGCTGCAGAACCGCTCGGCGCCGAGCCTCTGGCTGCCCTACTTCACGCTCGCCAAGCTGTTCCACAAGGACGCGGTGATCGCGCGCGATGCCTCGCCCCTGTTCCGCCTCACGCCTTACGTGCTGTTCGGCTGCATGTGGCTCGCCGCCGGGATCGTGCCGGTGCTGGCGACCGACCTGCCCTTCGCTCCGGCAGCCGACATCATCGCCCTGGTCGGCGTCTTCGCCCTGGCGCGGGTGTTCTCGGCGCTCGCCGCGATGGACATCGGCACCTCCTTCGGCGGCCTGGGCGCGCGGCGCGAGATGCTGATCGGCTTCCTCGCCGAGCCGGCGATGCTGATGACGCTGTTCACCGCCGCGTTCATCAGCGGTTCGACGCAGCTCACCACCATCGTCGATACGCTCGCGCACCGCGAGTTCGCCATCTACCCGAGCCTCGCCTTCGCGGGGGTCGCCTTCCTCATGGTGCTGCTCGCGGAGAACGCCCGCATCCCGATCGACAACCCGGCCACGCACCTCGAGCTCACCATGGTGCACGAGGCGATGATCCTGGAGTACTCGGCACGGCACCTGGCGCTGATCGAATGGGCGGTGGCGATCAAGCTGTTCGCCTACATGACCATCGGCTTCGCGCTGTTCGTGCCCTGGGGCATCGCCGAGGCCGGGAACTGGGCCGCGCTGCCGCTCGCGTTCGGCGCGCTCGCGGGCAAGCTGGTTCTCGCCGGCGCCGGCTTGGCGCTGATCGAGTCGCAGCTGGCCAAGCTGCGGCTGTTCCTCGCGCCCGAGTTCCTCGCGTCGGCGTTCCTGCTCGCGGTGCTCGGCATGCTGATCCATTTCCTGGTGCGAGGCTGAGGCGACGTGCCGCTTTCCAGCCAGCTGGTCAACCTGCTCGCCGCGCTGCTGCTGCTGATTGCATTCGCCATGCTGTCGCAGCGGCGCATCCTGACCCTGATCCACCTGTTCGCCTGGCAGGGGGTCGCGCTCGCCGCGTCGACCTTCATCGTGGCGCACACCACCGGCCAGACCCATCTGTATTTTTCCGCGGCGCTCACCGTGCTGCTCAAGGTGATGCTGATCCCCTGGGTGCTGCACCGGCTGATCGACCAGCTGAATGTGAAATGGGACGTCGAGACGCTGATCAACATTCCGGCCACCATGCTGGTCGGAATCGGGCTTGCGATCTTCGCCTTCTCGCTGGCCACGCCGATCTCGCAGCTGGCGAGCGCGCTGACGCGCTCCACGCTCGGCATCGCGATGGCGAGCGTGCTGCTCTCCTTCCTGATGATGATCGTGCGCCGCAAGGCCGTGCCGCAGGTGATCGGCTTCCTGGCGATGGAGAACGGCCTGTTCTTCGCCGCCACCAGCGCCACCTACGGCATGCCGCTGGTGGTGGAGCTGGGCGTGGCGCTCGACGTGCTGGTCGGCACCTTCATCTTCGGCATCTTCTTTTTCCACATCCGCGAGCAGTTCGACAGCCTCGACATCCGGCATATGGAAAAGCTGAAGGAGGACTGAGTTGGAGATCGCTCTCGTCCTCGGCGTTCCACTCGTCGGCGGCGCGCTGCTCGCGCTGGTCGGCCACCAGCGCTGGGCGCCCGAGCTGAACGCGCTGATGAGCCTGGTGACCCTGGGCGCGGCGGCGTTGCTCACCGTCCGTGTCATCGCCGACGGCCCGATGTCGGCGATGGACGAGCAGTTCTTCGTCGACCCGTTCAACGTGTTCCTGGTCGCGCTCACCGCGTTCGTCGGCTTCACGACGGCGCTCTTCTCGCGACCATACATGCGCATCGAGGAGCACCACGGGCGCGTGAATTCGACCCGGCTGCGTCTTTATCACAGCATGTATCAGCTGTTTTCCTTCACCATGGTGCTGTGCCTGCTGTCGAACAACATCGGCATTCTGTGGGTCGCGCTGGAGGGCGCGACGCTTTCCACCGTGCTGCTGGTGAGCTTGTATCGCACGCCGGCGAGCCTCGAGGCGGCCTGGAAGTATTTCATCATCTGCTCCGTGGGCATCGCGCAGGCGCTTTTCGGCGTGATTCTGCTGTACTTCGCAGCCGAAAAGGTTCTGGGCCCCGGCGGCACTTCGCTGCTGTGGACGCACCTCTACGAGGTCCGCCACCAGCTCGAGCCCACGGTGCTGTCGCTCGCGTTCGTGTTCCTGCTCGTCGGCTTCGGCACCAAGGTGGGCCTGGTGCCGCTGCACAACTGGCTCCCCGACGCGCACGCCGAGGGCCCGACGCCGGTGTCCGCCGTGCTCTCCGGGCTGCTGCTCAACGTCGCGCTTTACGCGGTGGTGCGCAGCAAGGTGCTGGTGGACGGCGCGCTGGAGCGCAATTTTTCAGGCGGCCTGATGATGGGCTTCGGCATTGTCTCGGTCGTCGTCGCGGCGTTCTTCCTGTCGCGCCAGAAGGACATCAAGCGCATGTTCGCCTACTCTTCAATCGAGCACATGGGCATCATGACCTTCGCCTTCGGCATGGGCGGCCCGGTCGCCGCGTTCGCCGGGCTGCTGCACATGACGGTGCACTCGCTCACCAAGAGCGCGATCTTCTTCACCGTCGGGCATGCTTCGCAGAAGACCGGCACGCAGAACATGAAAGACATTCGCGGCCTGATCCAGAGCAATCCGACCATCGGCTGGGGTCTTGCGATCGGCACTCTCGCGATCCTCGGCATGCCCCCTTTCGGCGTGTTCACGAGCGAGTTCATGGTGCTCACGACGGCGATGCGCGAGCATTCCTGGGCCACGCCCTTCCTGCTGGTGGCGCTGGGGGTCGCCTTCGCCGCGATCTTCGGCAAGGTGCAGCCGATGGTGTTCGGCGAAACCAGCGCGCGCCGGCTGCCGCATCCGCCCGCCCTGGTTCCGGTATTCGTGCATCTGGCCATCGTGCTGCTGCTCGGGCTGTACATCCCGCCGTACCTCGTCGACTGGTACCGCCAGGCGGCGCGCCTCATCGGCTGAGGTCATGACGCCGAAGCTCCCGGGGATCCCGCTTGCGCGCCTCGCCGGCATGGCGCCGGCGTGGCGTGCCGCGGTGGACGCGCGACAATGGCGCGCGGGCTGCGAGGCGGCGGCGCGATCCGGCGCGCGGCTTGCCGCCCTGTGGGCAAGCGACGATCGCGACCGCGGGCAGGGTTTCTGCGTGCGCGCCCTGCTGGTCCTGTACGAGGGGCTGGTCTGCCTCGAGCTGCGGGTGCCCGCCGAGGCGCCCGCGTACCCCGACCTGTCGGGCTTGTTCGCGTGCGCGACGCGCATGCAGCGCGCGGCGTTCGATCTCGTGGGGGTGCGCGCGCTGGCGCCGGACGGCGAGCGCCTGGACGCGCGCCGCTGGCTGCGCCACGGCGCCTGGCCGGAGGAGGTCTTCCCGCTGCGCAGGGAATTCGACATCGCAAGCCGCTTTCCGTCCGGGGCCGATGCTTATCCGTTCGTCAAGGTGGCAGGCGAAGGTGTGCACGAGATTCCGGTGGGGCCGGTACACGCCGGCACCATCGAGCCGGGGCATTTTCGCTTCTCGATCGTCGGCGAGAAGGTCCTGCGGCTGGAGGAACGGCTCGGCTACAAGCACAAGGGGATCGAGAAGCGCTTCGAGACCATGACCCTCGAGGAGGGGGCACGCCTTGCCGGTCGCATCTCCGGCGACAGCACGGTCGCGTACGCCTGGGCCTACGCGATGGCGCTCGAGGGCATGACCGGCGCGCGCCCCAGCGGGCGGGCGCTCTACCTGCGAGCGCTGCTGCTCGAGCGCGAGCGTGTCGCCAACCACCTCGGTGACCTCGGCTACCTCGGCAACGACTGCGCCCTGGCGTTCGGCTTCTCGCAGTTCTGGCGCATGAAGGAAGAGGTGCTGCGCACCAACGCGCGCGTGTTCGGCCACCGCTACCTGATGGACCGCGTCGTGCCGGGGGGCGTTGCCTGCGATGTCGACCCGGCGTCGGCGCAGGTCATGGTCGCGGAAGCGCTGCGGCTCAAGGAGGAATTGCGCACCTTGCGCTCCATTTACTACAACCACGCCGGCCTGCAGGACCGCTGCATCACCACCGGGCGGCTGCTGCCGCCGACCGCCGCGCGTCTCGGGATCGTGGGCCTGGCGGCGCGCGCGAGCGGCCACGCGATCGACGCCCGCGCCCACCCCGGCTTCGCGCCCTACGACGAGCTGCAGCCGAAGATCGCCTCGCATCGCAACGGCGACGTCGCGGCGCGAATCGTGGTGCGCTTCGAGGAGGCGTTCGAGTCGCTGCGGATGCAGCGCCAGATCCTGGAGAAGCTTCCTCGGGGAGCGCCCCGGACTCCGATTGCGCAGGCGGCCGAGGCGGCTTTCGGCATCGGCTGGATCGAGGGCTGGCGCGGCGAGGTGCTGCTCGCGCTGGAAGCCGGCCCGGGGGGCCGGGTGCGGCGCTGCCACCCGCACGATCCGTCCTGGCAGAACTGGCCCGCGCTCGAGCACGCGGTGATCGGCAACATCGTCCCGGACTTCCCGCTCATCAACAAGTCGTTCAACCTGTCGTACGCGGGAGCCGACCTGTAGCCATGCAGAAGATCCTGCTGCAGATCGCGCGCACCGGGATCGTCAGCGAGCCGCCGCCCGCGGCCGACGAGTCGCTGCGCAGGATCGCCGGCCGGCTGAACGGCGAGGTACTGAGGCTGCTCGGGCGCGCGCTCGCCATCCGGCATGTGGACGCCGGCTCCTGCAACGGCTGCGAGCTCGAGATCCACGCGCTCAACAATCCCTACTGCAACCTGGAGGGCCTGGGCATCAAGTTCGTCGCCAGCCCGCGCCATGCCGACCTGCTGCTGGTCACCGGGCCCGTGTCGCGCCACATGGAGGTCGCCCTCAGGCGCACCTGGGAGGCGACGCCCGAGCCCAAGCTCGTAGTGGCGATCGGGGATTGCGGCTGCGACGGCGGCGTGTTCGGCGAGAGCTACGCGAGCTGCGGGCGCGTCGCCAACGTGATCCCGGTCGACGTCGCGGTGCCCGGCTGTCCGCCGCCGCCGGAGGCGATCCTGCAGGGGATCCTGACCGCGATCAGCGCCCCGAAGCGCTGAGCTCAGCCCTTGCCGCCGCAGCTCGCGGGCATGGCGCTGTTCGGGTAGCCGCGGCAGGCCCAGCCGACCTTGCCGCCCTGCAGCGTGGGGATGAGCGAGATCTCGATGGCGTTTTCCTCGTTCCAGCCGCGGATGGCGCCGTTCACCTCGACAATCCATTTCAGCTTGCCGAACTTGGCATCGTTCTTCTCGGCGAGCTTCACTTTCTGGCCCGAGCCGGTGAGGTTGCCCGCCTTCGCCACCGCGGCCTCGACCTGCGGCTTGGCGGCTTCGGCGCCTGCGATCAGCGCCTGCGCCGCGTCGCGCGCCTCCGATCCGGCCATCCCGGGGAGCACGAAGGACACCGCGATGAACGCCACCAGCGCCAAGGCCGCGACGACCAGCAACACTGCCCGCATGGCTGCTTCCCCCTCGTTGTCTTATCGTCCTGAGAGCTGCTTCAGCTTACCACGGGGGCCGAACCATGCTGCTGACCCGGCATGTGCGCATCACAGGGCGAGTGCAGGGCGTAGGGTTTCGCGATGCGCTGCGCAGCCAGGCACTCTTGCTGAGCCTGCGCGGCTGGGTGCGAAACCGGCGCGACGGCAGCGTGGAAGCCGTGGTGCAGGGCGAGGCGGCGGACGTGGATGCGCTTGTCGTCTGGGCCCGACGCGGACCGCCGGCAGCGCGGGTCGCCGAAGTGGCTGCGGCACCGGCTGAAGGCGAGCATCTGCGCGAGTACGCAGGGTTTGACTGGCTTCCTTCGGCCTGAACCGCCGGTATCGGAAGTTGAGACCTGCGCCGGCAGGCTTGCACCTCGGATGGTGCGGCGCACAATCCTTTCGCACCGAGAGGAGAACGCCATGCTTGCAACCTTCGCCCTCCCCGCCTCCTGCGACCTGGCCCTCGCGCCCCGCGCCGCGACCCTGAGGGTCCGCTCGGCCGATGAGCTGCGGCATGCGCTGCGCCAGTCCCGCGACCGCCCGCTCACGGTGGATGCCTCCGCGCTCGACCGCGTGCTGCGGCTGGACGCGGCACGCGAGCTGATCGAGGTCCAGGCGGCCACCACGTGGGCGGCGCTCGCGGGGTACCTGAGCGCGCGCGGGCTGGAGCCCTTCGCCGCCTGCGAAGGCCTGCCCGCGGGAATCGGCGATGCCGTGTCGCGCAACGCCGCGGGCCCCGACGGGCTGCCGGTCTCGGCGCACGTGGCAGCGCTCACCCTCGTCACGCCGGAGGGCGAGCTGCGCCGGGCGGACCGCGAGCTCAACGCGAAGCTGTTCGCGCTGGTGCTGGGCGGCCAGGGGCTCTTCGGCGTGCTCTACAGCGTGACGCTGCGCATCGATTCGCTCGAGCGCAGCGCGCGTGCCGCGCAGGCCTGCGCCGAGCTCGAGCTCGCGCCTCCGCCCACGGCCGGCGTCCCCGCGAGCGAGCTGGAGTGCCTGCTCCCACCGGAGCAGCTCGAACGCTTCCTTGCCGCGGTGCGCGCGCTCGCCGGCGAGCAGCGCCTCGCGCTGCACTCGATCACGGTGCGCAGGCTCCTGCCCGAAGCCGACAGCCGGCTGCGCTGGGCAACCCGCGAATGGGCGGGCGTGCGCCTGCGCTTCTCGCCGCGGGCCACCCTCGGCGCCGCGGTGCGCGCGGCCGAGGTCCGCCGCCTGCTGCTCGGGCTCGCCCTCGAGCACGGCGGCTCGTTCCCCGCATGCGACTCGCGCGACGCCTCGCGCGAGCAGCTGGAGGCCTGCTACCCGATGCTGGCCGCGTTTCTCGCGGAGCAGCGCCGCGTCGACCCGGGCGAGCGCCTGCAGTGCGAGTGGCTGCGGCAGGTGCGGGCGGCGCTGCGCCGCGAGGCCTGCGCCGTGCGCTGGGGCGCCTGAGGGTCAGGCTGCCGCGTACTGCAGCTGGACGTTCTCGGGCGCGAGCCAGGCCGAGAGCTCCCCGATCAGCCTGGAGTCGGGCCTCACCCGCCAGGCGTCGCCCAGCGCCACGTCGCAGCTCGCCGCACCGTTCTCGTAGTGCACCAGCACCGCGCAGCCGCCGGTCTGCGCCCGGTACGGCTCGAGCGTGCGCCTGAGGCGCTCGGTGTCGCGCGTCGCGTCGGTGCCGCCGTTCATGGCGATCCTCAGGCACGCGCCGAAGCGCTCGCGCAGGCCGTCGAGGTCGAGCAGCTCTTCGGCCGTCAGGCGCAGCCCGCCGGTGAAATCGTCGCGCTGTACCTTGCCCGAGACGACCAGCAGCGCGTCCTCCTTCAGCCGCTCGCGGTGCTTCTCGTACAGCTCGTTGAACACGCTCACCTCGACCTGCGCGGTGCCGTCGTCGAGCACTGCGGCCACCATGCGGCCGCGGCGCGTCATCTGGGCGCGCACCGAGACGACGATCCCCGCCGCCCAAACGCGCTCCCCCGCGGTGGCGAGCTTCGCGAGCGGCACGCGCGGAAAACCCCGCAACGCGCGCTCGTGCACCGAGAACAGGTGCCCCGAGAGGCAGAAACCGAGCGCCGCCTTTTCCTCGATGAGCTGGCGCTCGAGGCCCCAGGGCGGCGCCGCGACCAGCGCCAGCGCGGCCCTCTGGGCAGCGTCGGCCTCGCCGAACAGGCTCGACTGCCCGGCGAGGCGCTCGGCCTGCTCGGCCGCCTCCAGCGCCCGGCCCACCGAGGCGAGCAGGCTCGCTCGGGTCCCGCCGGTCGCATCGAACGCCCCGGCGCGCGCGAGCGCCTCGGCCACCCGCCGGTTGACGATGCGCTTGTCCACGCGCCGGAAGAAGTCGAACAGGTCGCGGAACGGGCCGCTCGCGCGCGCATCCAGCACGGCGCGGATCGCCGACTCCCCGGTGCCGCGCACCGCGCCCAGGCCGTAGCGCACGGTCTTCGCGTCCACCGGCACGAAGCGGTAGTCGGAAGCGTTGATGCAGGGCGGCAGGATCCTGAGGCCGTTCGCCACCGCGTCGTCGTGGAACTGGCGCACCTTGTCGGTGTCGTCCATCACCGCGGAGAGGTTCGCCGCCATGAACGCCGCCGCGTGGTGCACCTTCATGTAGGCGGTCTGGTAGGCGAGCAGCGCGTAGGCCGCGGCGTGCGAGCGGTTGAAGCCGTAGCCGGCGAACTTCTCCATCAGGTCGAAGAGCTGGCTGGCGCGGTGGCGCGGCAGGCCGTGCTGCTCGGCGCCGGCGACGAACACGTCGCGCTGCTTGGCCATCTCCTCGGGCAGCTTCTTGCCCATCGCGCGGCGCAGCAGGTCCGCGGCACCCAGCGTGTAGCCGCCGATCACCTGCGCGATCTGCATCACCTGCTCCTGGTAGACCATGATGCCGTAGGTGGGCGCGAGGATCGGCTCGAGGCGCTGGTCGAGATACTGGACACGCTCCTCACCGCTCTTGCGCGCGAGAAAGTCCGGGATCAGCTCCATCGGCCCGGGACGGAACAGGGCCACCAGCGCGATCACGTCCTCGAAGCTGTCGGGGCGCGCGCGCTTGATCAGGTCGCGCATGCCGCGCGATTCCAGCTGGAACACCGCGGTGGTGTTGCCCGAGGCGAGCATCCGGTAGGTGGCGCGATCCTCCAGCGGCACGCGCTCCAGCGAAAACCCCTCTTCCCCCAGGCCGCGCACGTAGCGCTCCGCCCGGTCGAGCACCGTGAGCGTGGTGAGGCCGAGAAAGTCGAACTTCACCAGGCCCACCGCCTCGACGTCGTCCTTGTCGAGCTGCGAGACCGCGTGGCTGGTGCCCTCGGCCGCGTACAGCGGGCAGAACTCGGTGAGCCGCCCGGGGGCGATCAGCACGCCGCCCGCGTGCATGCCGACGTTGCGCACCAGGCCCTCGAGCTTCTCCGCGAGGGCGAGCAGCTCACGCACCTCGTCTTCCTTCCTCTCGCGCTCGGCGAGCAGCGGCTCCATCTGGCGCGCCTCCCGCAGCGTGATCGTGCGCCCGGCCTGCACCGGGATCAGCTTCGCGACCTGGTCGCAGAAGTGGTAGCCCAGATCGAGCACCCGGCCCGTGTCGCGCACCACCGCGCGCGCGGCCAGGGTGCCGAAGGTGACGATCTGCGACACCGAGTCCTCGCCGTACTTGCGGCGCACGTACTCGATCACGCGGTCGCGTCCGTCCTGGCAGAAGTCGATGTCGAAGTCCGGCATCGAGACCCGCTCGGGGTTGAGGAACCGCTCGAAGAGCAGCGCGTAGCGGATCGGATCGAGGTCGGTGATGCCGAGCGCGTAAGCCACCAGCGACCCCGCGCCCGAGCCGCGCCCGGGGCCGACCGGCACGCCGTTGCCGCGCGCCCAGCCGATGAAGTCGGCGACGATCAGGAAGTAGCCCGCGAACCCCATCTGCACGATGGTGGCGAGCTCGAACCCGAGCCGCTCCGCGTAGCGGCCGGCGTTCGCCGCGCGCTTGTCCCGATCGGGATAAAGCCGCTCCAGCCGCGCGGCGAGCCCCCGCTGCGCCTGCTCGCGCAGGTGCGCTTCCAGCGTCACCCCGGGCGGCGTGGGGAAGGCGGGCAGGCGGCTCCTGCCCAGCGCGATCTCGAGATTGCAGCGGCGCGCGATCTCGAGCGCGTTCTCCAGCGCCTGCGGCACGTCGGCGAAGGCGCGCGCCATCTCCTCCTGGCTGCGCAAGTACTGCTCCGCGGTGAACAGGCGCGGGCGGCGCTGGTCGCCGAGCGCGTAGCCTTCGGCGATGCAGACGCGCGCCTCGTGCGCACGGAAGTCGCCGGGCTCGAGGAACTGCACCGGGTGCGTCGCCACCACCGGGAGCCCGGCGCGCGCCGCGAGCGCGATCGAGCGCGCCACCAGCGCCTCGCCCTGCGGCAGGCCCGCGCGCTGCAGCTCCACATAATAGCGATCCGGAAAGAGCGCCGCCCAGCGCGCCGCGAGCTTCTCGGCGCCCGCGTCGTTGCCCGTGGCGAGCGCGTGCCCGAGGTCTCCCGCGGCGAAGCCCGAGAGCGCGATGAGGCCCTCGGTGCCCAGCTCCTCGAACCAGCTCGCCGCGATCTCGGCGCGGCCGCGGTGCTGGTTCCTGAGCCAGGCGCGCGAGATCAGCTCGCACAGGCGCCGGTAGCCCTCGCGCGAGGCGCAGAGCAGCAGCAGCCGGTAGGGCTTGTCGCGGTCGGACTCGTTCCGCAGCCAGCAGTCCGCGCCGATCACCGGCTTCACGCCCGCGGCGCGCGCCGCGCCGTAGAACTTGACCATGCCGAAGAGGTTGGCGGCGTCCGTGAGCGCGAGCGCCGGCATGCCGTCGGCGGCGGCCTTCGCCACCGCCTCCTCGATGCGCACGATGCCGTCGGTCACCGAGTACTCGCTGTGCAGCCTGAGGTGGACGAAGCGAGGCGCGGGCATTGCGTCAAAAGTTTAACATCCGGCGATGCGCGGCTCGGCACTTCTTGCGCTCTTCGCGGGCGCGACCTGCATCGCGCTCTCGCCCATCTGGGTACGCATAGCGGAAGTCGGCCCCACCGCGAGCGCCTTCTGGCGCGTGGCGCTCGCCGTGCCGCTGCTGTGGGTGCTCTGGCCGCTCGCGCCGCGGCGAAGCAACGGCTTACTCGCGGGCGACTGGCGGCTGCTCGCGGCCGCCGGACTCGCCTTCGCGGGCGACCTCGCCTTCTGGCACTGGTCGATCAAGTTCACCTCGGTGGCCAACTCGACGCTGCTCGCCAACCTCGCCTCGATCTTCGTCACCCTCGCGGTGTGGCTGATCTGGAAGCAGAAACCGACCGGCACCTTCCTCGCGGGGCTCGTCGCGGCGCTCCTCGGCGTGGGCTTGCTCGTTCACACGAGCCTCGATTTTTCGCCCACGGGACTCTTGGGCGACGCGCTCGGCGTCGTCACCGCGATCTTCTACGCCTGGTACCTGCTTTCCGTGAAGGGCATTCGCGACCGGGGCGCTGCGACGCTGCATCTCATGGCGCTCACCACCACCCTGACCGCCGTGCTGCTCCTCCCGGTCGCGCTCGTCTCTGGCGAGTCGCTCCTGCCGCAGACCTGGACCGGGTGGCTGACGCTGCTCGGCCTGGCGTGGATCTCGCACTCGGCGGGACAGGGACTGATCGCCTACGCGCTCGCGCACCTGCCGGCGGCGTTCTCTTCCGTCAGCCTGCTCTTTCAGCCGGTGATGGCGGCGGTGTTCGCCTGGGTGCTGCTCGCCGAGCCGCTCGTCGCGTTGCAGGTCGTCGGAGGCGTGGTGGTGCTCGCCGGAATCTGGCTCGCGCGGCGGGGGTCGGGGTAGTCAGGTATATGCCGGTGGGCATCTGCCGGCATATGCGCGCATCTATGGGTAGATGCTTGCATCCACTATTGGATGCTTCTAGGATCGTCCGCCATGCGGATGAAATCACGTTGCACGAGCCCGGCTACGCCGGGGGAGTGCACGCGAATGCGGAGCGTGCGTTCTAGCGTAAGTGGAGTGCACGCTCAGAGCAGTCTTCCAGCAGCACTTTGAAGCGTACGCGCAGCAGC
>Ga0114945_10000950_pt1 | contig 18393 bp, 20 predicted proteins | sample OV2TP3_FD_87194 | JGI IMG/M metagenome (GOLD analysis project Ga0114945, IMG submission 87194) | Hot spring microbial communities from Beatty, Nevada to study Microbial Dark Matter (Phase II) - OV2 TP3 | ecosystem: Environmental > Aquatic > Thermal springs > Hot (42-90C) | place: USA: Beatty...
CTCGGCCTGCGCTTTCTGACGCGCCGCTTGCCGTTCCACCTGCTTGATTTTCTCCCGGTCCGATCCGATCACCATGGTCATGAACCGTCCGTCAAGTGCCGGCATCCGCTCGACGCGGCTGATGGCCTTCAAGTCCTCCACGAGCCGGTCCAGAATCCGCCGGCCCAGCTCCGTGTGCGCCAGCTCCCGCCCGCGATAGACCATGGTGAGCTTCACCTGGTCCCCGCGCAGCAGGAACTTCCGGATCCTGGCGAGCTTCACCTGATAGTCGTGTTCCTCAATGCGGGGCTTGAACTTCACTTCTTTGAGCTTCGCCACGTGATGCTTGCGTTTCGCCTCGCGTTCCCGCCGCTGCTCCTCGTATCGAAACTTGTTGAAATCCATGATCCGGCAGACCGGCGGGGCGGTTTGCGGAGCGACTTCAACCAGATCCAGCCCATGTTCCCGCGCGATGCGCAGCGCGTCCGGCGGAGACATCACGCCGAGCTGTGCGCCGTCCGGCCCGATCACCCGCACCTGGCTGATGCGAATCCGCTCGTTCACCCGAAGCTGTCTCACGCGACTCCCTCCGTGTTCGTGCGCCTCGCTACGTGACCTGCCGGCTGGCCTGTTCGCGGACGACGCGGTCGGCAAACGCCTCCAGCCCCATCGCCCCGAGATCGCCGTGCCGACGGTGGCGGACCGCCACCGTCTTCGCCTGCGCCTCCCGATCGCCCACCACCGCCATGTAGGGGATCTGCGCCAGCTGCGCGTCGCGGATCTTCGCCTGCATCTTCTCGTGGCGCTCATCGAGCGCGATGCGCAGCTTGCGGCCGCGCAACGCCTCGGCGGCCTGCTGCGCGTACGGCAGCAGCCGGTCCCCGACCGGGATCACGATCACCTGCACCGGCGCCAGCCAGACCGGCAGCGCCCCGGCGAAGTGCTCGATCAGCACGCCGAAGAACCGCTCGAGGCTGCCCAACAGCGCCCGGTGGACCATGACCGTCCGGTGCGGCTTGCCGTCGGCGCCGGCGTAGGTCAGGTCAAAGCGTTGCGGCAGCGCGAAGTCGCACTGGATCGTGCCGCACTGCCAGCTGCGCCCGATGGCGTCTTTGATCGTGATGTCGATCTTCGGCCCGTAGAACGCCCCCTCGCCTTCGTGCGCCGCAAACGACAGCTTCCGCGCGGTCATCGCGTCCCGCAGCGCCGCCTCTGCATGCTCCCAGGCGGCGGGCTCGCCGATGAACTGCTCCGGGCGCGTGGAGAGCTCCATCGCATACTCCTGAAACCCGAAGAGCGCCAGCACGTCAAATTCAAAATCGAGAATCCGGCCGATCTCCTCGACGAGCTGGTCCTCCCGCAGGAAGATGTGCGCGTCGTCCTGGGTGAAGCCCCGCACCCGCATCAGCCCGTGCAGCACGCCGGACTTCTCGTTCCGGTAGACCGTCCCCAGCTCGAAGAACCGGATCGGCAGCTCCCGGTAGCTGCGCAGCCTCGAGGCGTAGATCAGGATGTGGCCCGGGCAGTTCATCGGTTTGATGCCGAAGCCCTGCCCTTCGGCCTCGAACAAAAAGATGTAGTCCTTGTAGTAGTCCAGGTGGCCCGAGCGCTTCCAGATGTCCGTGCGGAAGATGTGCGGGGTGGCGACGAGCTGGTAGCCGCGCGCCAGGTGCAGCCGCTTCACTTCGTCCTCGAGCAGCGAGCGCACCAGCGCGCCGTTCGGGTGGTAGAACACGACCCCTGGCCCGGCGAGCTCTTCAAAACTGAACAGCCCCAGCTCAGGGCCCAAGCGCCGGTGGTCCCGCCGCTTGGCCTCCTCCAGCCGCTTCAGGTACGCGTCCAGCTCCGCCTTCGTCGGAAACGCGGTGCCGTAGATGCGCTGCAGCTGCGGCTGCCGCTCGTCCCCGCGCCAGTAGGCGCCCGCGACGCTCAACAGCTTCACCGCTTTGACCTCGCCCGTCGAAGGCACATGCGGGCCTTCGCACAGGTCGATGAATTCCCCGTCGGTATACAGCGACACCTGGCCGTCCGGGATGCCGTCGATGATCTCCAGCTTGAACCGCTCGCTGCGCTGCCGGAAGAAAGCCGCCGCCTGCGCCTTGCTCAGGAAGGACTGGCGAAACGCCTGGTTCTCCTTGATGATCGTGGCCATTTCGGCCTCGATCTTCGGCAGATCCTCATCGGTGAGCTTCACCGGCGCGTCGAGGTCGTAGTAGAACCCGTCCTCGATCGGCGGGCCGATGGCCAGCTTCGTCTCCGGGTAGAGCCGCCGCACCGCCTGCGCCATGATGTGCGCCGCGCTATGCCGCAGCGCATACAGCGGATCCTTCGCCTTGAGTTCCTCAGACTTCCCCGCGTGCCCCATCAGCGTCGCAAGCGGGCGAGCTCCTCGGCGAGCCCAAGGTGCGTTGCCCAGGCGCGAAGATACCGGTGGTCTAATCGCCGGCGCTGTCGCCGCCACACCCCCTCGGCATCCCCCCAATCCTTCTCGCGGCCGGCGAGCAGTTTCATGAGGATCAGACCCTCAGGGCGCTCCAGCCAGGCGGTCCTTCCATACAGCGATCTCCGACAACGGCGCCGAAACGCTTCCTGCTCAAACTCGGTCCGTGGAATCCAAAAGTCAACGCGGTGCGGCGAGAACCCGGTGTGCGCGAGCAATGTGTTTCCGACCCTCGCGATGAGCCGCAACGCATCGACGCGGATGTCGAACCGCAATGCCTTCAGGGGAGCAGCTAAGCGCACGACGTTCCCGACTTCAAGGGCCATCACGATGTCGATATCCAGGGTCGTGCGCGGAATCCCCCAATAGCTCACGGCCAACCCGCCGATGAACATGTACGGCATCCCTGTCCGATCAAGCCGGTCGATCAACTGCTGGACGAGCGTCTCATAGTCCCACGGGGGCTGGACCGGAGAAGCTTTCGGAGTTCCTGCTCGCATCGTCTGGCGCTCCAGTGTGGGTGCTGGGTCCGAATCGAGGCCCGCGCGATCTCCACCGTGGCGCGAATCATGCCGGCGCCAATCCTGGCGCTCTGGGCTCCGCTCATGCGCCTGAATCTCGCAATTGTCTTCGGATCGTCCCACGGCTGCATCGTTTCTCTAAGTGGTGGGCGGTAGAGGACTCGAACCTCTGACCTTTTCCATGTCAAGGAAACGCTCTAACCAACTGAGCTAACCGCCCGTCGCTCGCGTCTATACGAAACCCAGGGACGCTCGCTCCATCAGGGGGCAACCAAGAGGTTTCCCCCTTCTCGGTCGGCCTGCGGCCTCCCTGGTCCCCCTTCCTCAATTGATGACCGCCGCCGTCCCGGCTACGGCCAGTCTAAAACTGCCAGCGGATGCGGCCGCACGAGCCGCAGGCCAGCAGCCGGTTGTGGCAGTACAACGCCACGATCCCCGGCAGGATCCCGCAGATGAACAGCACGACGATCAGCCAGACAGGAATCACCCGCCGCGCGGCTTCTTGGCTACCGCAAGAGCATGTCATGGCGCATCTCCCGGAACCGCTTCTATTTTTCGACCTGCCTGCCGGCAGGCAGGTCGATCGACTGCGGGAAAATAGAAACGGCCCCTCGGTTGTATGCCGGGGGTGGGAGTCGGCGCCTCCGCTCGCTCGCACCCGTCATGTGCCGCGCACCCGTTGGAGTGGGTGCTCGCTCGCGCCGGTCGGCCATCCGCCCCGCCGAGTGGGGGTCGCCGCTCCTGTTCGTCGCGGCTCCTTTCATCAACCCAAGGCGGGGCTCCCTTCGACCCCCACTTCCGTTTCAATGCCGGGGGTGGGAGTCGAACCCACACGCCCCTTTCGGGACACGGGATTTTAAGTCCCGCGCGGATCGCCAAGTTTCGCCACCCCGGCGTGCCCGTCGCAAGATTGGAGGCGCGGATCGGAATCGAACCGATGCATAAGGGTTTTGCAGACCCTCGCCTTGCCACTTGGCTACCGCGCCCTCGCTCGCTCCACGCACTCGCTGGCTCGCTCCCTCGTCTCCCCTTCCTCAGGGACAGGAATGCCAACAGGCTACGGACAGTTCCCTCCCGTTATTGTACTGGAAACGCGGGGCGCGCGCAGCGCGGCATGGGGAGGCGCGGGCTGGGGGTTACGGCTTGCTGGCTTCAAAATCGACCTGCCCGCCAACGCGCAGGATGTTGCTGCCGTCCGGGTGGTTGTCCGGACCGTCTTCAACCACCGCGGTGGTTGAGGGGCTGGCCGGCGAGAGCCCGGTGTGGTACTCGTAGTCGCCGGCGGAGGGGGCGGCCGGCACCGGGCTGGCCGACGAGGGGCACTTGAACACTTGGAGGTCGTCGAGGTACTGGTCGTAGAGCGCGTCGAGCGACTCCGGATACTGTTCGTTGTGATCGTCCCGGTAGGCGGAGAGGGCGTAGTAGATCTGCTTCAGGTTGTTCTGGCACTTTGAGCGCCTGGCCTTCTCCCGCAGTTTCATCGCCCCAGGCGCCAGAAACCCCACGAGGATCCCGATAATCGCGATGACAACCAGCAGTTCGATCAACGTAAAGCCTGACGCGTGCTGCTTTGCCAGCAAGAGGTTACGTCGCATGGGCCGCCTGTAGGGGGTCTGGTTGACCGTACCAGAGCGCCTCGATTTTGTCAAGGAGCACGCGGGCCAGGATGGGCTTCGAAAGCCGCCCCAGGCGGCTGACCACCACCCGCCCGGCCCTGGGCCCGGCCGCCCGCTCCGCCTCGAGCAGCCATGCGCGCACCGGCCGCCGACCGAACGGGGAGCCGGCCGGAACGTCGCGGCCGCCCGTCTGCTGGGCCACCAAGAGGTCTAATCGTTTGGCGACCAGCTTCGCTCGGGCCCGCGCCAGAACCTGGTCCGTTTCCAGCGCGAAGCCGACCACCACTTGGCGCGGCCGGCGCGGCAGCTCGGCGATCACATCCGGGGTGGGCTCAAGCTGCAGGGTCATGCCGGCGCCGCGCGTGAGCTTGGTGAGCGAGCGCCGTGTCGGGCGGAAATCGGCGACCGCCGCCGCCATGATGATCGCGTCGGCGCGCTGGGCCTGCGCCTGCAGCGCCCGCGCCATGTCGTTCGCGGTCTCCACCGGCAGGACGCGCGCCGCGGGCGGCAGCGGCTCACCCCCCGGCCCGCTCACCACCACGACGTGATGCCTGCGGCGGACCGCTTCCGCGGCGAGCTGGGCGCCCATGTACCCGGTGGAGTAGTTGGAGAGGAACCGCACCGGGTCGACCGGCTCCCGTGTGGGCCCGGCGCTGATCAACACTCGTAACCGACGCTTACCGCTTTCGCCCAGCGCGCTTCGCCGGCTTTCTGGCAGGCCGCCGCGCCGGGGCCGGGGCCGGACGCGCGGCGGCGGACGGTGTTCCCACCACCGGCACGAGCTGTCGGGCCGCCCGGAGGATCTCCTCGGGCTCCGCCAAATGGCCGATCGCCTCATAGCCGCACGCCAGCTTGCCCACGTCCGGCCCGACAAACCGCACGCCGAGCCGCTTCAGCGCGGTGACGTTGCGCTGGACGGAGGGGTGCTGCCACATGTGGACGTTCATGGCGGGCGCAAACAACAGCTTCGCGCGCGTCGCCAGCAGGATGCAGGAGAGCAGATCGTCCGCGATCCCGCTGGCGAACTTCCCGATGATGTTCGCGGTCGCCGGCGCCACCAGCACGAGCCTCGCGTGATCTGCCAGCGTCGTATGGAGGATCGGCGGGCTCTCAAGATCGAACAGGTCCGTGTAGACCTTCCGCTCGGACAGCGCTTGGAGCGTGAGCGGGGCGAGGAACCGCGTCGCCCGCTGCGTCATCACGCAGGTGACGGCGTAGCCGGCGTCCCGTAGCTGCCTGACGAGGTCGCCCGCCCGATACGCCCCGATCGATCCGGTAATCCCCAGCACGACTTCCGGTGCATTGGTCATGCGGCCACCCTCTTCTTTTTCTCCTCTTTCGCCTTTGCGCCCCGACCCTTCTTGCCGCCTTCCGCCGCCGCGTCCGGTTTATAGAGCACCTTTCCCTGCAGGATCTCCTCCAGCGCAACGGACGTGACTTTCTTGTGGTGGCTCTCGACCAAGGGCGGCGCGCCTCCGGCGAGCTCTTTCGCCCGCTTGGCCGCGAGGATGACGAGCCGGTAGATGCTGCCGCACCGTTTCAAGAGTTCCTCGATCGGCACCTGTGCCATGCTGACGCTACCCCTCTCGTTGACTGCGCCGCTCGGCTGTCACGATCGCCTGGACATCCCGAACCGCCTGCGCGAGCCGGTCGTTCACCACCGTGTAGTCGTACCATGCCGCGCAGGCGAGCTCCTTCCGCGCCGCGGCCATCCGGCGAGAGATCGCCGCCGGCGTGTCCGTGCGCCGGCGCCGCAGCCGCTGGCGCAACTGCGCCAGCGAGGGCGGCTTCAAGAAGACCAGCACCGCGCGCGGCCCGAGCGCGCGTCGCACCTGGCGCGCGCCCTGCACGTCGATGCTGAGCACGACATCCCGCCCCGCCCCCAAGGCCGCCAGGACCGGCGCCTTGGGCGTGCCGTAGTACGCGCCGTGCACCTTGGCCCACTCAAGCAGCCGGCCCGCGCGTCGCAGGCGGTGAAATTGCCCCGATGAGACAAAGCGGTACGCTCGCCCCCGCCGCTCGCCAAGCCGCGGCGCGCGCGTCGTCACCGAGACGGAGCGGTTCATCCACGGCACCCCCTGCACCAGCCGTTCCACGACCGTGGTCTTGCCGCCGCCCGACGGCCCGGAGATGACGAACACGCGCCCCTGCCTGCGCGGTGAGCTCATCCCACCACCTGTGCTCGGCCTGCCTCCTCTCCGGACAGGGCCGTCATAGGCAGGCCGTGCCCCTAGCATTTGACGGTCTGGCCTGCCGCCAACTCAGCCCGACGTTGTGGTATCTGCCGCTCTGCCTGACGGGCTGCGGGCACACAGGTGGTGGGGTCATCCCCCCTGCAGCGCGGTCAGCCGTTCGGCCACCGTCGCGGGCTGCAGGCTCGAGAGGATGACGTGGTCTGAGTCCGTGATGATGACGGTGCGTGTCCGCCGGCCGTTGGTGGCATCGACGAGCTTATGCTGGCGGATCGCCGCCTCGCGCAGCCGCTTGATCGGGGACGGCTCCGAGGAAATCACCGCGACGATCCGGCCCGCCGCCACCACATTGTCAAACCCGATATTGACCAACACCGCGGCTGCCTTCTGCGTCCTGCCTGCTGCCTACTCGAGATTCTGCACCTGCTCCCGGATCTTCTCAATGCAGCCCTTGACGTCCACGACGTGCTGGGCCGCCTCCGGGTCATTCACCTTCGCGCCCAGGGTGTTGGTCTCCCGCATCAGCTCCTGCGCGATGAAATCCAACCGCTTGCCGACCAACTGTCCGCTGCCGAGGGTCTGGCGCATGTACGCCGCGTGGCTTTCGAGGCGGATGAGCTCCTCGTGGATGTCCGCGTCTTTGGCCAGCGCCACCGCCTGCTCGAGCTGCGCGGCGGATCCGGCAGCGCCAGGCCCCAGCAGGTCCGTCAGCCGCTCGCGCAGCCGCTGGCGCTGCTGCTCCAGCGCCCGCGGCCGGCGCCGCTTGATGGCGCCAACATGCCGCTCGATGGCGGCCAGCTGCCGCCGCAGATCGGCGGTGAGCTTCGCCCCCTCGCACCGCCTGGCCCGCACCAGCTCGCGGACCGCCGCCTGCGCGGTTTGCCGAATCGGTTCCCAGAGCTTCTCGATCGGCAGGCGCTCCTCGGCAATCGTCACCGCCTGCGGCAGCGACAGCAACTGCTCCAGCGTCACCGCGCCCTTGAGCCCAAACCGGGCTTTCAAGTCCATCAGCGCCTCGTAGTAGCGCCGGATGAGCGGCTCGTCGAACGTCACGCGTCGCTGGTGCCACTGGTCGCTCTGCACGGCGATCAGCGCCTCCACCCGCCCGCGCCGCAGGTGGCCGCGCAACAGCTCCGTGAGCTTCCCCTGCAAGGCGGTCAATCCGTTGGGCAACCGCTGCTCAAGCTCCAAATAGCGGTGATTCGTGCTGCGCAGCTCCACCGTGACGTGCCCCAACGGGGTCTGCCGGCTGGCGCGTCCATAGCCGGTCATGCTCTGAATGGCCCCCATCAGCGCACCGGCAGCGGCCGCAGCAGCTCCTCAGGGCGAAACCACATCCGGAGTTCCCGCGCCGCCTCCTCAGGGCTTGAGGAGGCGTGCAGGACGTTTTCCATCAACCCGCTCGTCGTAATCCGCCCCAGCGACCCCCGGATGGACATCGGATCGGCTTTCTCCGGACTCGTGGCGCCGGTGACCTGCCGGACGCGCTCGATCGCGTCCGGGCCCCATAGGACAAACGCCAACACGGACGAAACGCCGTGGCGCACCCCTAGCAAATGCTCCACGGTCTCCTCGAAAAACGGCTTGCCCTTGATGTGCTGGTAGTGCTGCTCGGCCAGCGGGCGGCCGACCGTCATCACCTTCGCTCCGATGATCTCGAGCTGCAACGGCTCCAGGCGGGAGAGCACCGCGCCGGCGAGCCCGCGCTTGATGGCATCCGGCTTGATGATGACGAGGGTTGCCTGGTCCGGCATGCCTGGCGTCAGACTGACACGCGCAGCAGCTGGACGATTCGCGCGAGATCTTCTTGCGAGAAAAACTCGATCACGATGCGTCCTCCCTTGGCCCGCGGAAACAGGTTGACCTTGGTGCCAAGCGCCTGCCGCAGGCCGTCCTCGATGGCCTTGGCCTGCGCATCCATCGGCCGCGCGCGGCGGCGTTTCCGCGGCGCCCATGTCCCGGCCAGCGTTTCGAGCTGGCGGACGGACAGGCCGTGCTGCTTCACGCGCCGGCACAGCTCCAGCTGCTTCGCGCCGTCCTCCACGCTGAGCAGCACCTTCGCATGTCCCAACGTGATGGTGCCGTCGCGCAGCTCCCGCTGGATCGCCTCCGACAACGACAAGACCCGCAAGAGGTTGGCGACCGTCGCACGGTCCTTGCCGACCGCGGAGGCGATATCTTCCTGCGTATAGCCGAATTCGTCAAGTAGTCTCGTGTAGCCTTTCGCTTCCTCAACGGGGTTCAAATTCTCCCGCTGGATGTTCTCCACCAAGGAGAATTCGAGCGCTTGCCGATCAGTCAGATTCTTGATAATAGATGGAACTTCTTGTATTCCAAGCTCTTGTGATGCTCTCAGCCTGCGCTCACCCGCCACCAGCTCATAGGTGCCGTGGGCGATCGGCCTGACCACAATCGGCTCGATCATGCCGGTGCGCTTGATGGAGGCCTTCAGCTCGTTCATCGCCTCCGGGCTCATCGTCGTGCGCGGCTGAAACCGCCCTTGCCGAATCTGCTCGGTGCGCAGCATCACGAAGCGTGAGGCGCCCTCCTGTTGGGCTCCGGGCTCCGCCGTCGTGATGATGTCCGCCAGCCCGCGTCCCAATCGCTTCATGGAGTGATCTCCTGGGTTTCTCGCGCGACCACCTCTTGTGCGAGCAGCTGATACGCCAGCGCGCCTGACGAGTGCGGATCGTAGAGACAGATCGGCTTGCCAAAACTCGGCGATTCCGCCAGCCGGATATTCCTCGGGATGGAGGTTTCAAATACGAGGTCTTTAAAGAACTTTTTCACTTCGTCCGCGACTTCGCGGGCCAGGTTCGCGCGGAAGTCCGCCATTGTCAGCACGATCCCGCCGACGCGCAGCGACGGGTTCAGGTTCTGTTTGATGAGCCCGATGGCGTGCATCAGCGCGTTGAGCCCCTCGAGCGCCAGATACTCGCATTGGACCGGAATGATCGTACTCTGGGCCGCCACCAGCGCATTGACGGTCAACAGGCCCAGCGAAGGCGGACAATCGAACAACAGAAACGCGTACTCCTCCTGCAACGGCTCACAGACGCGCTTGAGCCAAGATTCCTTCTGGTCCATCCCGGAGAAATACGGTTCAGCTCCGGCTAGGTCCAGGCTGGCTGGGACGAGATCAAGCTGTTCAATGGAGGTGCTCCTCACAGCGTGCTTAACAGGGAGATTATTTGCAAGTACTGCATAGACATCTTGTTGCAAGTCATTGCGAGAGACTCCACAGGCTGTTGTCGCGTTGCCTTGAGGATCAAGATCGAACAGGAGGGTGCGCTTGCCAGAAATCGCCAGGTAGGATCCCACGTTCACGGCCGTGGTGGATTTTCCAACGCCGCCTTTCTGATTACAGACTGCGATTGCTTTTGCCATCCTCCCAATGTTCCACGTGGAACTCGCGTGGTCTTTATCCTAGCCAGCGCTCAAGTGAAATGCAAGAACATTTTTCATATGCACACCTGTGAACCACGCCCCACGGGCGTTAGCCCGTGGGGCGTGGTGAATAACCTGTGCTATTTGGCGACTCGATACCAGGCAAGTGTCATGAGGCTATTGGTCAGCCAGTAAAGGACCAGACCGGCTGGAAACTGATAGAACATGATGCCAAAGATAATTGACATGAGCGGTCCCGACATGAGCTTGGCTGTTGGATTCGTCTGACCTGTTTGTCCCATTGATGATTGGGTTGTTTTTGATTGAACGTACATGGTCGCAGCCATGATCAGCGGAAGGAGATTGAACGAGTTGCCAAGGATCGGCAACGAAAACGGAAAGACCGCCAGCCGATCAGGCAGCGAGAGATCGTCGATCCAGAGAAACGACTTTCCCCTCAGCTCGATAAAGTGGGAAATCGCCTGGAAGAGCGCGATGAAAATCGGCATTTGAAGCAGCATTGGCAGGCATCCGCTGAGCGGGCTCACCTTGTGCTCTCGATAGAGCTGAAAGACGGCTTTATTCGCTTCAGCTGGATTAGCGTTGTGTTGAGCCATGATGCCATCGATTGCTGGCTTGAGCTCCTGCATTTTCTTCATGGACTTCATGCTGATCAAGGTAAATGGCGCGGTCAGGGAGGTAATCAGCCCAGCAAGAAGAATGATGCCTACGCCATAGCTTTTCGTGATCCCAGCAATCCAGGTTAAAACAGCGAGTAAGATGAGCCCGATTTTCCCGAGCGCGCCAATCGGAAATGCCTCCTGGAGGTTCTCTCGTTTCAAATAGAAATAGTCTCTCGGGCCGAAAAATACCGAGAGCGCAAGCCTTCCAGTAAAAGTGGTTGACGACTCTGCTGAGATTGTGTTGTTCACCGATGGGAGGAGCGTCACGGCAAGGATGGCATCTATCGGCTTGATGACGTGGCAGAAATACCGTTCTGTGAGTGCCAGGATTGCTGTTCCACGTGGAACATTTCTCTCAGCCTTGATCGGCCACTGATCCCGTTTATAAGATGGTTTTCCGGATTTCTCTAACCCAAATGTTGTGAGTTCCAATACGTTAGTTTTTCCGTTTAGCGCATCAGCTCGACGCCACGCAGAGAAGATGTGCACGGTCTCTTGCTTTGCGGAATCACTAGTTAACTCTATGGACAGTTTATGGTTATACTTTTGAAATGAATATGAAATATTGTAATTTATACCGTTTTTCGTTTGTGAGAACCTCGCTGATCGGTTGTCAGAAAATTCCTGCCTCCAGGACGTATCGCCGACTCCAACTTTGATCGACAGCAATGGGACGTCTGCTGCGATCCGAAGAGGCTGCCTGGTGCTCTGATCGCTGAAGCGCTTCAGCATCACTTCACGAATCTGTCCGGTCTTCTGGCCGATGCGCACTTCAACATCTTCTGAATAAATAGATGTAACATCTTCTTGTTCAATATGATATGTAATTCCTCTTGGTTCTGTCGCTTTGGCCTGCGGAGCGATCTGGCTAGAAGTAGACTTGACTGGGACGGCCGGCTTGAGGAAGAACTCCGAATACCAGGAGATGAGCAGAGCGGACAGAATCGCAGCGAGCAGGACGCGTTTTTCCATCACCTTACAGGGTCATAGCCTCCCGACGAAAATGGCTGGCAGCGGGCAATCCGCCAGGCGCTCAGAAGGCTTCCGCGCACCGCGCCATGGCGGATGAAGGCCTCTCTGGCATATGCTGAGCAGCTCGGGAAAAACTTACAGGATGGCAACATGATGTGTTTCAGCAGGTTAGAATACAGGTCGATCGCCCTGGTGGCGATCAGCACGACCCAAGAGCGCCGAGGCGTTTGCATAGGCTAATGAGTTCGGTTTCCAGTTTGGGGGTGTCGGATTGGCCTGTCGGCGGGTGGATGACAATGACGAGATCAAGCCCTGTTCGAAGCCTCCTCTGCTGCCGCTCGAGGATCCCGCGCAGTTGCCGCTTGAGCCGGTTGCGTACCACCGCCCCCTTCAGTCCGCGTTTTGTCCTGAGGCCGACGCGCGTGACGGCCGCCTCGTTTGGCAGCCCTCCGACGGACAGCAGGGATCCCTTCGCCCACCGTCCCCGGCGATACACCGCGCGGAAGACGTGAGTGAATTTCAGGCGTGTCACCGACGGGCGGCCCACGCGAGGGGTGGGGATGGGCTCTAGGCCGGGACCAGCTGCCAGCGCCCTTTCCGACGACGGCGGGACAGCGTGCGCTGCCCGCTTCGCGTGTGCATGCGCCGCAGAAATCCGTGCGTCTGCTTGCGTTTCCGAACGCTGATGGGTCGTAAATGTTTCTTCATGGCCGGCTCATGGCAATTATACGGATGGGGGGGTTATGAATCAAGGAGAAATCGCTTGAGCCGGTTGCCTGGGGTGCTATAATGGGGCTCCCTGAAGCCTGTGCAAAACGTGTGGAAACTGTGCAAAACCCTCCGTTTGACTGGGCAGCCGCCCGAGAAGCGTTAAAATCCCGCCTGGGATCTGAGGTGGTCGGCCGATGGCTGGAGCCGCTGTCGGTGGCGTCTGTCACGAATCAGGCGGTGGTCCTTGAGGCGCCGAATCTCTTTTTTCGGGACTGGGTGGCCTCGCATTATCTGGACGCGCTCAAAGCCCACGCCAGCGGACGGGACGTGCAGCTGGTGCTCGCCCCCTCAACCGGCCTCGGGTCCGTGCTGACCACCGTCCTCCCGCGCATGGCGGAGCCCCGCCAGGACCGTGGCGAGGATCCCGGGCCCTCGGCGGGGTGGGATCAGGGGTTAAATGCCAAGTACACGTTCGACCGGTTTGTCGTGGGGCAGAGCAACCGGTTCGCGCACGCCGCCTCGATGGCGGTGGCGGAGTCCCCGGCGAAGGCCTATAATCCGCTCTTCATCCATGGGGGCGTGGGGCTGGGGAAGACGCACCTGATGCAGGCGATCGGCCACGCCATTCGCCGCCGGTGGCTGGCGCGGCGGATCGTCTACCTGTCCAGCGAGCAGTTCACCAACGAGCTGATCGCCGCCATCCAGACGAAGACCACGACGAAGTTCCGCAACCGCTACCGCACCGTGGATGTCCTGCTCGTCGACGACATCCATTTCATCGCCGAGAAAGAAGCGACGCAGGAGGAGTTTTTCCACACGTTCAACGCGCTGTACGACGCGCACAAGCAGATCGTCATCTCGAGCGACCGCTCCCCAAAGGAGATCGCCGGCCTCGAGGACCGCCTTGTGTCGCGATTCGAGTGGGGGCTGGTCACCGACATCCAGCCGCCGGATCTGGAAACGCGCACCGCCATTCTCCGCAAGAAAGCGGAGGAGGCGCAGATTGAGGGAGCGAGCGCGGTCACGGACTTCATCGCGCAGCAGGTCACCTCGAACATCCGCGAGCTGGAGGGCGCGCTGGTCCGGGTCACCGCCTACTGCCACCTCTTCAATAAGCCCCTGACCGCCGAGGTGGCCAGGGAAGTGCTGAAGGAAATGGTCCGTGAGGTGAGCGCGCGGGTTACGCTTGAGGAGATTCAGCGGCGCGTCGCAGAGTTCTTTCAGATCGATCGCCAGGAAATGCGCGGGCTGAAGCGCCAGCGGTCGATCCTCTACCCGCGGCAAGTCGCCATGTTTTTGTGTCGCCGGTTGACGGAGGCTTCGCTGCCGGAAATTGGCCGGGCGTTTGGCGGGCGGGATCACACCACCGTGCTGCACGCCGTAGAGAAGATTGAACAGGCGATTGCACAGGACGCCCACAAGAAACACACCATTGAGCAGCTCAACCAACTCATCATAGCGGCGTCGAGGTGGAGCGCATGAGGAGTGGGCTTCCACACTATACACAGCAACTACGAGTACGACCAGTGGTTGTATAGAAGATAAAAGAATAGTAGGAGGTCTGATGCGGTTAAGCATCCCCCAACCCCAACTTCTGAAAACCCTCCAGGTGGTTGAGCGCGCGGTGAACGACCGAAGCACCTTGCCGATTTTAACCAATGTGCTGCTCGAAACGACCGAGCGAGAGCTCACGCTCACCGCAACGGATTTGGATGTGGGGATCCAGTGCCGGTTTCCTCTCATTCCTCCGGTAGAGCAGGGGGCCGTGGCGCTTCCCGCGAGGAAGCTTACGACGATTGTGCGCGAGCTGCCGGCCGAGCAGATTACGCTAGAGGCGAAAAAGAACCACACCGCCGCCTTGAGTTGCGGGACAAGCTATTTCCGTATCCCAGGCCTTCCCGCAGAAGATTTCCCAACCCTCCCTCCCACCGAGTCCCCAGAGCAGACCCTGGTGTCCCAGGGGGCGTTGAAAACCCTCATCACCATGACCGCGCACGCCATGTCCATGGAAGAGACGCGGTTTATCCTCAACGGCGCGCTGCTCACCACTCAAAAAGACACGCTCGTCATGGTGGCGACGGACGGCCGACGACTGGCCACGGCACAGACCCCGGCGACGGCGCAGGGGAAAAGCCCCCCCAACGTCATCATTCCCTCCAAAACCATTCGGGAGCTCGGCCGGCTGCTTGATGGCTCCAGCGAGGACGAGGTGACCATTGCGCCCTTGAAGGACAATCAACTCACCTTCCGGTTTGGCCAGGTCACGATTATCACCCGCCTGGTGGAAGGGCAGTTTCCTCAGTATGAAAAGGTCATCCCCTCGGCGGCGAAACAGCGGTTGGTGTGCGCCCGACAGCCGCTGATAGACGCGATCCGCCGCGCCAGCCTGATGACAACGGCGGCCTCCCAAGCGGTGCTCTTTGAAGTCGGAAGCATCCAGCTCGTCGTCTCAAAAGAATCGGCTGAGGTCGGCAGCGCCCGGGAGGAATTGCCGGTTTCCTATTCCGGCGAGCCGGTGACCGTCGCCTTCAATCCGGAGTTCTGGCTCGATGCGCTGAAGGTCCTGCCGCAGGACGAGGTGCACATCGAGCTGACCGGGCCTGACCGGCCCGCCGTGATCCGCCTGCCGGAGTTCACGTATCTCGTCCTGCCCATGAAGGTGGCCTGAGTCGGAGCTCCCCATGGCTCGTCGGCAGGCGGAGCGGCTCGATGCGCTGATCCCCACCGTCCTCAAGCGGGTCGAGGCGCAGCACAGCGCCCTGCGAGCCATCCAGCAGCGGTGGGGCAAGCTGGTGGGGCGCGAGCTCGCGGCGCATACCAAGCCGATCAGCCTCAGGCGCGGGCGGCTGGTGGTGCGCGCGGACCAGCCAGGGGACGGATTCGTCCTGAGTTACCAACGCGCCCAGCTGTTGAAGCGCCTGGGCGCCGCAGCCCCGGGGCGCGTCGAGGAAATCATCATTCGTCCAGGGGCCTGACGAGCGTTGGCATGGCCTATCTCATCGATCGGACGCGGGCGCTTCGCGTGGAAGAGCTGGTGGCGGCGCTGCCGGTGCGGCAGCGACGGATCCGCAGCCGCGTGATTCTGCGCGACAACAGCTTGTACCATACGCTGACCAGGACGAAAACGCTGACCAGGACCGTGAACGACCAGCGCCAGCGGTACAAAGGGGCCCAATGGTGGCAGCAGCCATGATGCCACAACCTGCCGGAGGCGGCGCGTGCCGCATGCCCCCGCCCAGGCGCCGCCGGGCCAGCGGCGCAGCGGACGTCCATGAGGGCTGGCCGTCCCGCCCCGCCAATGGCGGGGCGGGACAGCGGCAGGGCGTGGGATGACGCGACGAAAGACGAAACGGGCAGACAACATGAAAGCGCGGCGTCGCCCCCCAGCACGCGCCGTGCCGCCGGAGAACGCCGGCGCCTATGACGCCAGCGCCATCCAGGTCCTCGAAGGGCTGGAGGCCGTGCGCCGCCGGCCGGCGATGTACATCGGCGACACGAGCACGCGCGGGCTGCACCATCTCATCGAAGAGGTCGTCGACAATAGCATCGACGAAGCCATGGCGGGGTTTTGCAGCCACATCGACGTCAGCATCCACCAGGATCACTCCGTGACGGTCATCGATGACGGGCGCGGCATCCCCGTCGACCTCCACAAGACGGAGAAAAAGCCCGCGCTCGAGGTGGTCCTGACGAAACTGCACGCGGGCGGCAAGTTCGACAGCCGCACCTACAAGGTCGCCGGCGGGCTCCATGGCGTGGGCGTGTCGGTGGTCAACGGGCTGTCGGAATGGCTCGAGGCCGAGGTGCGGCGCGACGGGAAAGTCTACCGGCAGCGCTACGCGCGCGGCAAAACCGTCTCGGCCCTGACCGTCATCGGCAAGGCGACGGGGACCGGCACGCGCATCACCTTCAAGGCGGATAAGGAGATCTTCAAAGGCGGCATCGCCTACAGCTATGAGACCGTCGCCAACCGGATGCGGGAGCTGGCGTTTCTCAACAAGGGGCTGGCGGTCCGCCTCACGGACGAGCGCAGCGACAAGGAGGCGACCTTCCAGTTCGACGGCGGGATCAAGGAATTCGTTGAGCACCTGAACAAGAACAAAAACCCGCTGCACCAGGCGGTTGCCTTCGAGGACACGCGCGAGAACGTCCAGGTCGACATCGCGCTGCAGTACAACGACGGCTTCGCGGAGCACCTGTTCTCCTTCGCCAACAACATCAACACAATTGACGGCGGCACGCACTTGTCGGGGTTCAAGTCTGCGCTGACCCGCACGATCAACCAGTACTGCAAGGCGAAGAACCTCTTCAAGGGCGACAGCCTGACGATCGAAGGCGAGGACGCCCGCGCGGGCCTCACCGCGGTCGTCAGCGTGAAGATCCCGCAACCGCAGTTCGAGGGGCAGACCAAAGCGAAGCTGGGCAGCCCAGAGGTGGAAGGCGTGGTGGCCTCGATCTGCAACGAGAAGCTGTCGACGTTCTTCGAGGAGCACCCGGCGATCGCCAACAAGATCGCGGACAAGTGCCTCATCGAAGCGCGGGCCCGCGAGCGCGCGCGGCACGAGCGGGAGCTGGTCCGGCGCAAGGGGTTGCTGGAGTCGAGCGCGCTGCCGGGCAAGCTCACGGATTGCTCGGAGCGCGACGCGGCGCTGTGCGAGCTCTACATCGTGGAGGGCGATAGCGCGGGCGGCTCGGCCCGGCAGGGGCGCGATCGGCGGTTCCAGGCGATCCTGCCGATCAAGGGGAAGATCCTCAATGTCGAGAAGGCGCGCCTGGATAAAGTGCTGACCAACGAGGAAATCCGGACCGTCATCGCCGCGCTGGGCTGCGGGGTCGGCAGCGAATTTGATTTGTCGAAGCTCCGTTATCACAAAGCCGTGATCATGACGGACGGGGATGTTGATGGCAGTCACATCCGGACGCTGCTGTTGACGTTCTTCTACCGGCAGATGCCGCAGCTTATCGAAAACGGCCATGTCTACATCGCGCGGCCGCCGCTGTACAAGATCAAACGGGGCAAGCGCGAGGAGTACATCGAGACCGATGAGGCCATGTCGCACCTGCTGCTCGAGCTGGGCGCGGAGGGACAGGCGCTGACGCACCTGAAAAGCAAGCGAGCCTATAAGGACAAGACGTTGCTGGAGCTGTTGAAGCTGCTGGCCGAGATCGAGCCGCTGGTCAAGGGGCTGGGCCGGTACCGGATCGACCTGGCCGCCTACTTCCAGAAGTTCGACAAGAAGAAGGGCCTGCCGCTCTATTGCATCCGGCTCAATGGCGAGACGTCGTTTATCTACGACGACGAGGAGCTGGCCAAATTCGCCCAGAAGCGGGACCTCAACCTGGAGGAGCTGGAGAAGGCCGGCCTGGGCGCGACGGCCCAGTTCACCGAGCTCTATGAGTCGGCCGAGATGACCGAGCTCTCCCGGCGGCTCGACAGGCTGGATCTCTCGCTGAGCGACTATGTTCCGCAGGACTCCAAGCCGGCGTTCAAGCTGGCGCAGGAGGGGAAGCCGGCGCAGACGTTCGCCGGGCTGCGGGACGCGCTGCTCGCCGTCCAGGAGGAAGGTCGGCAGGGCATGGTCATCCAGCGGTACAAGGGGCTCGGCGAGATGAACCCGACGCAGCTCTGGGACACCACGATGGACCCGGCCAAGCGGACACTCCTGAAGGTGACGAGCGAGGACGCGGTCGAGGCCGAGCGGATGTTTACGACGCTGATGGGCGAGGCGGTCGAGCCGCGCAAGCAATTTATTGAAGAGCATGCGCTGGAAGTGAAGGAGCTGGACATCTAGCCATGTACGCGCTTGGCGAGAAGATCGTCCCGCGGGAGATTGAGGAGGAGATCAAGCAGTCCTACCTCGCCTACGCCATGAGCGTCATCGTCGGGCGCGC
>Ga0114945_10000953_pt1 | contig 18364 bp, 18 predicted proteins | sample OV2TP3_FD_87194 | JGI IMG/M metagenome (GOLD analysis project Ga0114945, IMG submission 87194) | Hot spring microbial communities from Beatty, Nevada to study Microbial Dark Matter (Phase II) - OV2 TP3 | ecosystem: Environmental > Aquatic > Thermal springs > Hot (42-90C) | place: USA: Beatty...
CTCTCAAACTCCGCGGTCTTGATCCCATCAAAACCATCGCCGATGCCGTCGCCGAATACATCCGCTCCGGCGTGCTCCCACCACTGCCTTCATAAAAATCACTTCAGTTCGCTAAAGTCTTACCCGGATTCAAAGTCTCCGATCCGGCAGTTAGAACTCGATAAACTCTTCGGGATACCGCGACAGGTCGAGCCGTTCCTCTTGCGGGATGGGAACAATCCCCCAGTTTTGCATTTCGATGGCGCCAAAAAGGACCTCAATGGTCCGGCCGTTTTCATCACGACTCAGTTCGTCCGTCACAAAGGCCTTGACGGAAACATGTTTACCCTCCACAAAGGCGTCCAGAAAACAGACCTCTTCGAACATGCGGATTTTTCCGCCCAATCCCGCCCTATGGGCAACAGACAGCCGGTGGGTCGGCAGGCGCTGAACCGCCGAACGAGTGATGTAGGTGTTTCGCGATCCGGTGTCGAAGATGGTCCAAAGATTCCGACCGTTCTCTTTTATTTCAGCGTAAACACGTCCCATGGCCGGAGTATCATTGACGGTACCGGGAGAGTCAAGTCACGCCGGCCGGTCTGTGCCGGCCTATGAGGACTTGATGATGGCTGATGAACATAAGACCGGTCTTCCGTGCCGTCACCGAAGCCATTCCCGATTTTGGCGCTGATTTCCAGACATCTACAAAAAGACTTAGGGAAACTGATTATCCTGCTTTTTTCAGGACATCGATAGCTGCGCTTGCCAATGGAAAAATCTCCATTACGTTTGGCAGTAAGCCGGTATATATCGAGGAGAAAAAGCTTGATCCACTAGGAACGGTTCTAATTTATCTCCTTAAACATCAAACAGATAAATTGGAACCGTCCCCGTTTTTCCGTTTTTCCTTGCAAAGGCGCCGATAGGGACCGTAGCCATAAATCCGCCGGGGCCGTCAAGTCATCTTTGGCGGGAAGAATCCTCACCTTGGCGGGCAGATCGTGGGGATGACCTCACGCTTGTTGCGGCGAAAGATGCGAAAGTCGTCGCGATCGACGGTCACCACACTGTGGTTGGGATATAGTTCGCTCATACGTATGAGGCAGAGGTCGGCGAGGTCCGGCCTTCGATCGCGATAGCGGTTTGCGAGCGAAGCGATCTGGGCGAGGTGATCTTCGCAATGGAAGGCGAGCCGAATGAGACCGTCATTGACCATCTCGACGACAAGTGGGACGTTGCCGAGATGAAACGCCGCTTCGGCCAAAACCGCCTCGCACGTCAGGAGAGGTTCCGTGACCCGCTCCGCCACGCTCACCGCCCAGTCATGATGCTCGTCGCGCGCATTGGCGAACGCGACGAGGAATCCGGTATCGGCAATGCCTTTCACTTGCAGCCGGAAAATCCCTTTCTGGAAGAGAGGTCTTTCTCCAGGCGTACAAACCCCGCGAGGCGCATGAAGAGCATTCCCCGCCCGCCCTTGCGCCGGGACTCTTCGAGCTGCGCCCGCAAGATCTGCCCCTGCGACATCCCCGTCCGTTTCGAAGTCTTCTTCAGCCAGTCCGCCAGATCGTCTCTAAGACGAATTGTCAATGTATGACCCATATGGCAATTCTGTAATATGCAGCCACGGAAGTCAAGATCCCGTCCTTGGGTAACATTTTACGTGATTCGATACGCACGGTTGATTACGGCCAACGCCTATGTTCCGATGTCGGTCACAAAGGGAATGTTCATGACCTTGGCGGCCCTGATTGCCGGACCGTCATCGATTCCCAATACCGCGTCTTTCTCTTTCGCCAAAAGAAGCGCGGCGGCCTCGCCTTCCGCTCAATCCTCCCCCAAAGTCACCCAATGGATGCGGACGGAGCCATCTTCCTCCTTTATCGCCGTGAATAGACGATTGTCGGACGAGTGGCGGAAGACAATGACATTTCCGGAAAGTCTGTCGGATTCAAATCGCTTTGAGAGAGATCCGTTTAGCCGCCAAAAAACCGCCAGCGTATGGAACCGCCTCTTGGATGACATCCCGAGCAGCCCTTTTTCTTTGACGATTTCTTCGCGAACGACGACGACGTCATTTTGGCCGTCGTGATCCATGTCGGAGACGACCGGGGCCATGATCCGGATGTACGGGGCCATCCAATAAAATGTTTTGATCTCCGCAAGGCATGGGGCCATGGAAATTTCCACCCCGCCCTGCCGGGATCGACCGTCTTGCTCGTAGACGGCCAGCACGCTTCCTTCGCCCTCGGCCAGAATGATTTCTGTTGTTCCGTCGCCGTTCAGGTCCCCACGCGCGAAATCGTAGAGCGCGGCGCCGGCCGGAAGCCGTAGCGGGCCCAGCCGGTTCAGAGTCAGGCGGCCTTGTTTGTCCACCGTCGGAAGTTCCGTCTGCACGGGACCCCAGACGACTTTTTTGGCAAGGATGCGCTGGGAGATGAGCGTTGGACCTAGCCGGCGGTAGATGACCGACAAGATTTGTTTGGCCCGGCGAATTCTGCGGCCGTCCCAGGTGTAGAATGTCGTCACCAACCCCACATCGCCGTGGGGGGCGGCTGCCTGCTTCACATCCTCCCTCTGGGAGGAGACAAAAAACCAGAGTCTGTCGTCCTGGGTCAATGAGGGCAGAAACCCGATGTGGAGGGTGCTACCCCGATTGGACGTCCGGGCCACAGGCTCTTCAGCAAGCCGCCGCTCCACCTGTTGGGTTGCATACAATCGCACGTTTCGATCTCCGCCCACCAGTGCGTACTGCCGATCCCTCCATATTATAAGGTCGATGTCCAGAACATCGGTCGCAGACGGTAACGCCAGTTCTTCAGAGGGCTTTGAGGGTTGGGACGGATTCCCCGCCTCCACCGGTTTAAAGATCACCCCGGGCTCCCCCGCGGCGGGCGACGAAAATCCGAGTATCAGCAGGCCAATGCAGGCCGTCGGGAATGTCCGCATCAGAATATTTTCCCGTTCCACAACAGCTTTAAAAACTCCACGACCGGCATCACGTCCAGTCCGTTGAAATGGTAAGTGCGCCGGCCGGTATAGACGCCAATCATCCGGTCGATTTGAACCGGCCCGCTCTCTTTCAGAGAACGCATGGCCCGTTCCCATTTGCGATCCCATTTTTCCGCCAGCTTTACCTCGATGCAGACCAGGCGGGGCCTTGCGGTTGACGTGCGCTTGCGCGTCTCGATGACAAAGTCTATCTCACTGTCGGCGCCCGTTCGGTAGTAGTGGATGCCCCGGAACTTTTGGCGGGCCTCGTTATAGACACGCAGTTCGTGATAGAGGAGTGTTTCGAGGGCCGAGCCTTTCCAAATTCTGTCGGCCGGCTCGTAAATCAGACCCGCGGCGGCCCTCGCCACGCCGGGATCAAACCAGAAAAACTTCGGATGCGCCCGCTCGCGAATCTTGGCATGGGGCCGATAGGCAGGAAGGAAGTGGCCGAGCAGGGTGTCGACCAGTATGCTGAAATAGGCGTCCACGCTTGCCCGCGGCACGCCGGATTCCCGGGCGATGTTCTGTCCATTGACCTGTTGAGCGTTCATCAGGCCGGCAATATTCAGAAAACGCAGAAAGGGCGGTACGCGCCGGACAAGGCCTTCTTCGCGAATCTCCTCCTTGATATAGGTGTTCACATAGGCGCTGAGCAGTTCGCGAGCGTGCTTGGGGTCGAGCGTTACGGCAGGCAGAGTCCCCCATTGGACGGCGGATTCGACGTCAAATTGTCCCCCGAGTTCCCGGGACACGAATCCTTCAAGATTGATCGTCAGGGCCCTGCCCCCCAGCAGGTTCGCGCCCCTCCGGCGAAGTTTGCGCGCCGAGGAGCCGCAGAGCGCGAACCGCCAGCCGCGCGTCTCCATGAGACGATGAACCTCGTCCAAAAGGTCGGGAATTTTCTGAATCTCATCCAAGACGGCCCAGGACCGTTTTTTCAGATTCCCGATCATCGCCTCGAGTCGGGACGGATCCCGGGCCAGTTCCAGATAAAGCGACGAATCCAGAAGGTCAAAATACTTGGCCCCCGGCAAACTTCGCCTCATCCATGTGCTCTTGCCCACTCCCCGAGGCCCGAACAGAAAAAAGGAGCGTTGCGGAAGGGCGAGTACCCGGTCCAGCGCAGAGTCCGCCATATCCAGATTATACACTTATTCTGTAAGAATGCACGACATTTTTACGGGACTGATTTTTACTGCCGCAGTCCATCCGTCTATCCGGCAACCTCCGTCCCCGGAGCCCCCGTCCCCGGAGCCCCCGTCCCCGGAGCCCCCGTCCCCGGAGCCCCGGAGCCCGGCGCGATTACAATCGGCTGGCGATTTACTCCGGTTGGAGTTCTGAGTCGTCAGCGCTCAGTCAGCTGTCGCGCGGATGGCCACATCCTTGATCATTTTTGAGATGTAGAATTCCATCAGGCGGCAGAGATCGTAGACATCGGTGGGCTCAATCCTGTCGACCAGGCAGTGCAGCTTTTCGGTCGTCATGTCTTCTGCGGAAAGAACGTTACATCCCAGTCTACGGTCCGTCTCGATCTTCATGGGTCGCCAAGCGCATAGTGGTCCCGCAGGATGGGATGACGCATCACCCACGCCGCGCGGCAGGCGGCGAAAATCCGAGAATCAGGAGGCCGATAAGGAGCGGTTCCGCGACACGCCGGGGAACAACGCGAAGCCGGCCCGGCAGATCAGCCATGTCTGTTGAAATCAAGAAAATCCATCGGGTTGGCGTGGAAGAATTCTTCGAGGCTGATTCCTCCGGAGCCTACGAGTAGAGTGCGGGCGGCGGGGAACCGGCGGCGGAATGATTCCATGCCGGAGAGACGGCCCGGGCGGCCACTTTTGATTTCGATGCCCGTCATTTTTTTTCCGGCCGACACGACGTAATCGATTTCGTTATTTCCAACGGGCCAGTAACCCACCGAGAATCTTGGGGTGTGCAGAGCGTTCAAGAGATGAGCCCCGGCCGCATTCTCAACCAGCCATCCCCACGCCGCCGGGTCTGCCCGGGTCTCCCGATAAGTCATGCCCGACATCGCCGTGACGAGCGCGTTGTTCCACAGGACGATTTTCGGGCTGGACGCTCTCATGCGTTTGCGGCCCGAAACGCGGTCGAGTCCGGAGACCAGAAACGCCGCGCCCAGGAGTTTCAAATAATGGGCGAGCGTCACGGTGTTTCCGGCGTCCTGCAAGGTCCCCAGCATTTTATTGTAGGACAAAATCCGGGCGGGGTTCTGGCTGGACAATCCGAAGAGATTGCGCAGAAGCCCCGGTTTGGCCACGGTCTGCATCTGCAGAACGTCCCGCGCGATCGCCGTCTCGACGAGCGCATCGGCCACGTATCTTCGCCATGACTCCTCATCCGGCAACAGCCGGGCCGCGCCGGGATAACCTCCATAAAAAATCCACTCGTCGAGCGACCAGCCGAACGCCGCCCGGCATTCCGGATGTGACCAGTGAGCGGACCGATGAAGAAAAAAGCGGCCGGCGAGGCTCTCCGTCAATCCCTTTTGAACGAGTAGAGACGACGATCCGAGCAAAAGGACGCGGATGGATGTCCGGCTCCGGCTGTCCTCGTCCCACAACCGCTTGACCGACTCGCTCCACCCCCGAACTTTCTGAACCTCATCGAGGACCAGCAGTACCGGCCGGCGGTTCGGAGGCCTCGCGGCTTGCCGGGCCCGGAACCACTGTGTTTCGACCCATTCGGGCCCGGGCATCAGCGGCATGTCGGCCGATCCGCTGATGACGGGTCCCCGCCACTTGCCGATCACCTGCTCCGCCGCCGTGGTTTTCCCCGTCTGCCGCGCGCCGATGAGAACGTGCAAAAATTCCCGGCGACGAAGCAGTACCGCCAAAAAATCCGCGACCCAATTCCGCTCAAACGCTTTCCGCCCCATGTCCTGAACATATCCCATCCGGACTGTCGTGTCAATTTTTTCTCAATCATTGAGTAAATGTACTCAAACAATGAGTGGCGTAGCGGCCCCCGCCGCCCTGGGAATGCCCGCGCCGTAACGCGCGAAACCGGATCATGATCCATGCCCATGCCGCCGACATTATTACGAGATTGTCGCGCTTGAAAATGGTGAATCCCTTCTATCGAGGGGTTACAGATTGCGGTGATTGTTCAGGCCGGCAGTTGACACACTGTCAGTTCAGCTTGAATCGAATCGGGACGTCGACCTCGGCGGCGACGGTGATTCCGCCGATTCGGGCGGGACGGAATTTCCACCGCCGGAGTGTCTTGACGGCGGCGCCGTCGAGCATCGGAAACCCGGAGCTTTGGCGAATGTCAATCTGCTCCGGCAGGCCGTCGGCGGTCACGGACACTCTCAAGACCACTTGGCCCTCCTGGCCCATCTGGCGGGCGCGCTCCGGATACACCGGCGCCGGATTTTTTAAATAGCCGGGCTTGGCCTCCGTCAGTCCGCCGCCATCGCTCACCATCGTGGTGGCGTCGTTGCCCGCGATGGGAGAACTGCCGTCGCCGGTCCCCGTCGCGGAGGTCAGGATCGGTGGAGCCGCACTTGGCGGCGCGGGTTGATACGCGATTTCTTTGACTTTCTCGGTCACCGGACTCACCATGTCATCGGGCTTGGGCGGCGGCGGAATTTCCTCTTTTTTGATTTCCGGTTCCGGAAGTTTCAGCGCGACCATGGGAGCCGGGGTCAAAGGCGCGGGCGCCGCGACCAGATCGACTTCGATGTTGTTCCCGCCGATGTCCATGCTGAACTCCGGTCCCTGAATGAACGCCGCGCCAAATCCGTAGAGGGCGAGGGTGTGAATTCCGAGAGACATGCAAAGCCCGTATCGCGTGTCGCGTTTCATGATTTGGATGGCTTGCGGGTTTCGATCGCAACCCGAGTGATGCCGAGTTTTCTTGATTCATCCAGCACGGCGATCGCCCGGCCGAACTCCGCCCGCTCGTCCGCATTGATAAAGACCTTCGGATTTTCGTTCGCCGATTTGAGCCGGCGCAGGCGCTCGGTCAACTGTTCCTGCGATACGCTCTCCTTATTATAATAGATGTCGCCGGCGGCGGTGATTGTGATCTGCGCTTAGTCTTTTCTGTCTTGCGGTGCGCTGGTCGATGCCACGGGCAGCTGGACGGTGATGCCGAGATTCTTGATCATCGATGTCGAGACCATGACGAAGGTGGCCAGGAGGAAAAAGATGATGTCGATCAGGGGGATGATCTCGATCCGCGCGCGCCGACGGACGGAGGGGATTCTCATTATCCGACCTTCTCGGCGATCTTGTCGGCCACCTTGCCGATGAATGTCTTGGGCTTGGATTTTCTGAGCAGCAGAAGCTCCAGGTGAGAGGCGGAGTCTTCGATCTCGTGTCTGGCGTCTTCAAGCCGCGCGTTTAAATAATTGAAAGGAATCAGAGCGGTGATGGCTATGCCAAGCCCAAACGCGGTGGCGATGAGGGCTTCGGCCACGCCGCCGGTGATGGCGGTCGGCGCGCTCAATTCCTCGCCCTTGAGCATTCCAAAGGCGTTGATCATGCCTGTGACGGTGCCGAGAAGCCCCAAAAGAGGCGCGAGTGTGATGATCGTGTCCAACACCGCAAGTCCCCTGCCGAATCGTTTCAACTCCCGATTGGCCGCGCGAAGGAGGGCGTTGCTTAAAGCCGTCTCCCTGTGGGTCAGGGCATAGATCAGGGTCCGGGCGACAAAATCCTCGCTGGTTTTGCCGGCGGCGATGGCGGCCTCCATCTCGCCTTCCTCCGCCCGCGACAGAATTTCTTCCACGGTTGAAAGACTGCGTTTGCGTTTTTCCCTGTAAATGAATATCAGCCGCTCGATCGTCACCGTCAGCGCCACGATCGACGTCAATAAAATCGGCCACATGATCGGGCCGCCGCGTTGGAAGATCTCCAGCATGCATATACACCCCGTTTCTATATTTTTAATATTTTTAAATCACCCGCTTGACAATGTACCACAGGCTTTGTAAGATTGCAACTTATTTGCAATGTCAGTCAAAAATCATTTGCTACTGAAAGGCAGGTGTGTCCAGCGTGTTGAAAATGAATCGAATATCCGTTGCACTTGTTCTGATAACTGTAACCGGGTTCCCCATGCCGTATGCCGTGGCTGCAGAATCCAAGGATTCCGGCGAGAAACCGGTCGAGCGGCTTTCCGAAGTCGTCGTCAGCGCCTCGCGTATTCCGGTCTCCCTCGACAAGATGGGCAGCGCCGTCACGGTGATTACATCCAGGGAGATGGAAGAGAAGGGTCAGACGCGGGTGCAGGATGTTTTGCGGCAGTCCGTGGGGATGGACCTTCTGTCCTTTGGCGGGCCCGGCAAGTCGACGAGCGTCCAGCTTCGGGGCGCAAACTCCAACCAGACCATGATCCTCATCGACGGCGTTCCTTTCACCAGCGCCACGTCGGACGCCCCCGATCTCACGAATCTTCCGACTTCCAACATCGAGCGAATCGAAGTCGTGCGCGGAAACATGAGCACCCTTTACGGGTCGAACGCCATTGGCGGCGTCATCAACATTATCACCAAGCGTGGAACGAAGACACCCGAGGTGAACTTTTCGTCTGGATATGGGTCATGGCAGACGATCCGGTCTTCACTCGGCTATCGGGGAATGCTGGGAAAGTTGCGGTATGCCCTGAGTTCCCAGTACGAGCGCAGCGGCGGCCTGTCGGCGGCTGACCAGTTCGCCGATCCATCGCTCACGTTCGAAGATGACATGAATGAAGCCAAGAGTTTTTCGGCCGCGTTTTCTTATCCTCTGCCCAAGTTCGATGTGGACATGTCAATCAATTACACGGATGCCGTGACCGAAATCGATGCGGGCGCCTTCCCAGTCACCGCCGGCGGCCAGGGCGCGGCCGATACAAACGCCCGCTTCTCATGGAAGGACTCTCTGAACTCGAACGTGCAGATATCGAAGGTGGTCAACGAACATTACGATTGGAAAATCGCTCTCGGATACGGTTTCGAAAAAAACGACGGCAAGCAGTTTGGCACGACCGCCGCCTCCGCTGGCAATTTCCACATTCTCTCATTCGTCCGCACAGCCGACTTCCAGCACAACTACCGCGTCGGCGCGCACACGCTCACACTTGGTTTGGGCGGAGAATCCCAGAACGGCAAAAGCGTCCGCCGCACGGTGCCGTTCGGCCGACTGGTCCGCGAATCGTCCTTGTACGGACAGGATTTTTTCGAGTGGAAGGACTGGACGTGGACGATCGGCGGCCGTGTGGATAACATCCGCACCGACAGCGGCTATTCGTACCTGACGCCGTTGAAAGCTCGGACGTTCCGCGCCAGTGTGTCCCGGCCGATTGGCGATGAATACCGCTTTCACTCCTCCTACGGAACGGGATTTCGAAAGCCCTCCATCAACGATATCGCATTGACCGGTAGCGTCACGACCAATTCCAATCTGAAACCGGAAAGGACAAAGGGATGGGATGCCGGTGTGGAATATCGATCGCCGGACGACAAGTTGCGGCTGGACGTGACCTATTGGGCAACGTTCTACAAGGAACTGATTGTCCGGCAGATTTCAGGCGGAGTTTCCGTGGGACCCAATCTGAACGCAGGCACGTCGTCGAGCCATGGATTCGAAATCGAAGGCAACTACGACTTTTCATCCAAGCTCTCCCTGAACTTCAATGCGTCGTTCATGCAGTCCAACATCAAGGACACTTCGTTCCAAGTCCAGCCGGAGTTCACGCGCCGGCCGGATAAAAAGGCGACCGGGACGCTTCGATGGGCCTTGAGCGACCGTTTCGACGCCCTGTCGACTGTTCGGTTCGTCGGCAAGCGTTGGAACGTGAACACGGCGAGGGAAAAACTCGCCCAGGCCGTCATCACCGATTTTATTTTCAATTACAAGCAGACCAAGCATGCGGAGTGGAGTTTCAAAATTATGAATGCGTTTGACGAAGTCAACTATGAAACGACAGGGTTTTCGTACATTCCGCGGAATTACTGGCTGACCTACACGTGGAGGACCTGATCCGACACCGTTCGGATACATTTTAAATAAGGAGATGTGCCAATGATAATTCTAAAGACGATATCAAAAACGGCCGTGGCGGTCGTCACCGTCATGTTCGCGGCTTCCGCTGGCTGGGCTCACATGGTCTGGCTGGTCCCCGAAAAAGCGCAGGGGCCGAAGGCGATGGTGATCTTCAGCGACAACCTCGCGCCGGATGATTCTTCGGCTCTCATGGACAAGGTTACCCGCACGGAGCTTTCCAGCCGGGACGCGGCGGGTAAGGCCGCGCCGTTGGCTTGGAAACGGGCGAACCGGCGGTTTGACGTGAACGTGCCTGGGAAGGGACCACGAATGGCGGGCGGCACATCTATATATGGAGTGACGACCGTGCGAAAAGCAACGGATGTTGCTCGGCTCCTCTATTACCATCCGCATACGATTCTGTGGAATCCGGACCGGGATGCTCTGTCGGCCGCGCCGTGGGACAAGTTGACCATGCAGATCGTGCCGATGTTTTCTGGAAATTCGACGCGGTTCAAAGTGTTGTATAAGGGCGAGCCTCTGGCCGGGTCGGAAGTCGCGATGCAGGTGCCCGAAGGCGAACGGCACATGGAAATGGCGATGGATGAACATGGCGACACATTTCTGACGGATGCCGACGGGATGGTGGAACTCAAGTTTCACAAATCGGGCATCTACGGCGTTCGGGCGCGGCACACGGAAAAGAAAAAGGGTGAATTTGATGGCAAGGCCTACGCCGAGATCCGGCACTACGCGACGTTGACGCTTGCGATCGGGAAGAAGCACGTGACGCCGGAGGAGCCGCCGTTCCCGCGGACGCTGACGGACGCCAAGGGGCACACCGTCAAGCTGGCCGCGAAGCCCATGCGGATCGCGTCACTCACGCTGGGCACCGACGAGAATCTCATGGACCTGATTGATCCGAGGCGCCTCGTCGCCATGACCGCCGTTTCGCGGATGGATGACATCTCAAACGTGGCGAATCGCGCCGCGCCGGGCGGTGTCGTGATGATCGAGAAGAACTGGGAGAAGGTGAAGGAACTGAATCCCGACCTCGTGCTGGCGGCGACCTACACGAAGGAGCTTGCCGATCCGTTGATCGCCGCCGGCCTGCCGGTGTATCAGTTTTCTGAATTTCACAGCATCAAGGCCCTGCGCGAAAACCTCATCACGCTCGGCCGCCTCACCGGCGAGGAAGACAAGGTGGCTAAAATTCTCGCCGAATGGGAGAGCACGCTGAAAACGGCGCGGCAGAAAAAGTGGCCGAAGCCCATTCGCGCCGTCTATTTTTCGGAAGGCCGGATTTCAGGCGCGCTGACCGTTCCGTCGGATGTCGTCAAAGCCGCAGGGCTTGTCGACGCGGCGGCGGAGTTCGGGATTGAGGGAAACGTGAAAGCCACGCCCAAATTGATCGCAAATTTGAATCCGGATGTCATTTTGATCGGCGAGGACTCGGATAAAGCCAAGGATGAGACCTTGGCGCTCTTTCGGAGTCCCGACTATCAAGTCATCGCCGCAGCGGCGGCTGGGAGGATCTATGCCATTCCCGGCAAGCACATCACGACAGTGTCGTGGAACGTCGTGAAGGCAGTCGAGGACGTGCAGTCCGCTCTCGAACTGATGCGGCCGTAAGGCATACGCCATGACGTTCAACGGCCGGACGATCAACTGGGGCAAGATCCACTTCTGGGTCAGCCTCATCATCGGCGTTCAGCTTCTCTTCTGGATCGTCAGCGGCGTCGCGTTCACGTTTCTATTCGGTGGAAAGAACATCAACGGCGAACATGAGAGCCGGATGATGAATCCGGCGCCGGTGGCCTTCTCGACGGCGCAGGTCGCCCCCGCCCGTCTGCCGGACATCCTTCAGGAAAAATGGGGCCGGCCGGCCGTGATCGAGAAGGCCGAACTGGTCACGCACGGCTTGACGGGGAAGCCGGTCTACGTGGTGCGCGAGGACACGGATATTTCGGCGGTGGTCAGCGCCGAAAACGGAGAAGTCCTTCCGATGCTGACCGAGACCGAGGCGATTGCCGTCGCTCTCGCGGATTTTACGGGCGCGGGAGAAGTCACGGGAGTCGAATGGATCAGCAAGAAGTACCAGAAGGGCTACGACTACCACGGCGAACTGCCGGTGTATCGCGTGAATTTTTCCAATTGGAAAGGCACGCGCGTTTATGTCTCGGCGAACACCGGCCACATCATCCGGCGGCGCAACGTCCACAAGACCGTCACGGACCTTTTCTGGACGCTCCATGTCTTCGGATATCTCGATCGGAGCATCTCCGGCAACGTCCCGACGATGGTGATGGGAGGGTTGGCTCTTGCGGCGACGATTTCGGGATTTGTTTTGTACTTGCCGTTTTTTCGGAGGCGGAGGGCCTCGGCGGCGCAGCTCGCGGAGGCGGAGCGAATTCCTGTTCCGTCTGGCGGGAGCAAATGAGGAGGCATGTCCGTATGAAGTTCCGAGTAAGCATTCTGTTATTGGTTTCGGTGTGGATTGGATTTGGATCCATCCCCGCGCATGCGATTGAGCCGCAGGTCGAGATGAAGATCCGCCGGGGTGTGGCAAACGGGGCTCTCGGGTGGGTCGAATTTTTCGGAGGGATCCGAAACGACGGCCCGCGCGGCGTGTTCACGGGTTTGTATCGCACGATTCAGCGTTCCGGCGCCGGGGTGATTGAGTTCCTGACGTTTCCGGTCGGCGTCCCGAAAGGTGATTTCTCGCCTCTGATACAGCCGGAGTGGCCGCTGGAGGCGTGGAGCGCCGCGGCGCCTTCACGATAATTCAGATCTACAAACATTAGATCAAGTCCCCATCTCGATCTCCAATCCGCCGTCCATCTAGATGATGATGAGTGAATCGTCGATGTTGATCGTAATGGGCGCCGGCGCCGGCTTGTTCGCTCTGGCCGTTGTCTTTTTTTCCATCGCAACGCCGGTGCGTGTCTTCGGTCGATGGTGGTCGACCGGCGCCGACCTTCTGGGTCTTGCGTGTCTTTTTGCTTCAGGATATTTCATCCTCTCACCGCTCGTGGTGCCGGCCTATGCCAAAGCGGCCGAAATTTACGCGCTGTCGGAACAGTTCAGTTCATCGAGAGCCGTTCGGAGCAAGGACCTGACGCACGTGTTGGGATTGACGGCCGCGCTGTTCTCGCTGGGCGTCTGGAAAGGATGGAGGAAAGTCCGATGAATTTTCTGGCCTTGTTGCAGTCGGCGCTCTATGTGATTTCCGAGGCGTTGCTCTATCCGGTCATGGCAATCCTGGTTTTCCTCTTTGGGGTGATCGTTTTTCGCGCCGGAGAGATTCTGGCCGAAGGATTGAGACGTCGGACGGTCAAAATTCCGGATCCCGCCGACGCCGGGATGTTTCTATCCGCCGACGCAGATTTGTCGGCGTTGTCCCCCGCCGTCCGCCGATTTTTGCGGTCAATTCAAAATTCATCGCCCGCAGTCACGTTGGACGTGCAGATTGCTTACCGCCTGCAGGAGCGGGAAGAAGCTTTGAACTGGGAGCTGGCCCGGCACCGGCGTCTCGTCAGGATCGGTCCCATGCTTGGACTCATGGGTACGCTCATTCCGATGGGCCAGGCCTTGGCGGCTTTGGCGGAGGGCGAGATGGACAAGATGGCCAACGCGCTCATCATCGCCTTCACCACCACGATCGTCGGTCTCTTCATCGCGGGCGTCGCCTATGTCCTGTCGCAGTACAAGGCGCGCTGGGTGTCGCAGGATCGCCGGACGATGGAATTGCTCGCCGAACTGGCCGCGCTGCAGAAAACGGGCGGACGATGACGAAGTTTCTGGGCCGCCGTCGCGCGTCGGACGCCGGAGAGGTGGCGGACGACAATCCGCTCGACATGGTCGCCAATCTCTTCGACGTGGCGACGGTCCTGGCGGTGGGGCTCATGTTCGCGCTCGTCTCGGCCTATCGCCTGATGGATCTTCTGTCGCCCGAAACGGAGGTCACGATTACGAAACAGGACGCGAAGGGAAATCTGGAAGTCATCGTCAAAAAGGGCAAGGAAGTGAAAATTCAAAAAGTGACGGACAAATCTCTGCAAGGGCAAGGCCTGCGGCTAGGAGTCGCCTATAAACTCGCTGATGGCCGTGTGATTTATGTTCCGGAGGGCGTTCCCGGCAAATGAGATCGTCGAATCGCATTCTTCACTGTTTGATGATGTGCTTCTCCATATATATATGGCCGCTCCAGCCCGCCAAAGCGCACGAGGGCCATGAAGAGCCGCACGTGCGGATCAAATATCTCGTCGGGCCCAACAATCCGACGACCATCGCATCGGGACTCCGGCAATTCTTCGCGGAACACCCGGACCTTCGCGATCTCGTCACCGTCGACGTCAAGACCACCGCGGATCTCGAGGCGGAAAATTACACAGAGGAGGAATTCGTCAAATCCGACGCCGTCATCATCGATATCATGTCGGTCCGGATTCAAACGGATGTTCAGGCTGGATTTCCCAGCAAGATCATTCAGGCGGCGCGGCGGAGCGGCGGCCGGATTTTCGCGGTGAATCAGACCACCGGTCTCGACGACGAATATGCCGCGATGGGCATCTGGTACGACCCGACACTTCGTCAATACTGGGATTACGAAGGCGCGGAGAACCGAAAAAACATGGTGGCGTATCTGCTCCGGAAATATTTCGGCTACCACGATTTGGCGCCGGTCGATCCTGCGCCGCCGCTCCAGACCGGATATTTTCACCGGCATGCGCAAGGCGATCTTGCGACGGCCCACTTCGACACGTATCTGGCGTGGTACAAGGAGAAGGGACTGTATAAAGAAGGCGCGCCGTGGGCGGCCGTTCTGACGTTCCGGTCATCATTTTATTCGTACAACTCCGCGTGCGAGGATTCGTTCATCGCGAGTCTCGAAGGGCGGGGATTCAACGTGTTCGGAGGTTTTGGTTATCCAGAGGCCAAAGCCGCGGAGGCGCTTCTCATCGACGCCGCCGGCAAGCCCCGGGTTTCAGCCGGAGTCATTTCATTTATTTTCCGGTTTTCCGATTTCAATACCACGGAAGTTCTATCCAAAGTGGGCGTTCCGGTCTTTGACGCCATTGTCGCGCACCATCCGCACCGGCCGGGCGGGCCGAAGGGGCTGTCGCCGTTTGAAGTCGCGTGGCAGATCGCGGTGCCGGAAATCGCCGGCGCGATTGTGCCGATGATGGTTGGCCAACAGGTGGCGAAGCGAGATCCCGAGTTCGGATTCGACATCTTGTACCGTACGCCGATGCCAGACCGCATGCAGAGGATGGTGGATCGATTTGTCGCCTGGCACAGACTTCAGACAACACCGAACGCCGAGAAGCGCGTCGCGTTCATGTATTGGAACTATCCGCCCGGTAAGGAAAAAATCGGGGCGAGTTACTTGAACGTCTTTGAGAGCATCCAGAACGTCATGCGCGGGATGCGGGACGCCGGATACGCCGTCGGAGACCGGAAGCCCGCCGCGGAAATGCTTTTGAAAAACGCCCTTGCCTACGGCCGCAATGTCGGCCGATGGGCGCCGGGGGAGTTGGACGCGATGATCCGAAACGGTGACGCGGTTCTGTGGCCGGTGGCGGAATACCAGAAATATTTTCTTCAGCTCCCTGACACGTTCCAGGCCCGCGTTCTCAAGACGTGGGGACCGGCGGACAAGACCGACATCATGGTCGTGAACGATCCGAAAAGCGGCGAACGCTCGTTTGCGATTCCGGCGGCCCGGTATGGCAACGTCGCGCTCCTGCCTCAACCCACGCGCGGGTGGGAACAGAATTACGAAAAGATGATCCACGACAAGGAACTCGCGCCGCCGCACCAGTATGCCGCCGCGTACCTCTGGATCAAGCACGTGTTCGGCGCGCACGCCCTCATTCACACCGGCACGCACGGCACGCAGGAGTGGCTGCCGGGCGCGGAGGTCGGCCTGCTCGGTGAGGACGATCCGGAGATCATGGCGCAGGACCTGCCGATTATTTATCCCTACATCGTCGATGATGTCGGCGAGGGAATCGTCGCCAAACGACGCGGCGCTGCCGTCGTCATCGATCACATGGTCCCGCCGCTTCAGAAGGGCGGTCTCTACAAGGAATACGCCGAACTCTTTGAAATGATCTCCGACCACGACGTGGCGTTGCAGAAAAATCCGCAGTTGGCCCAACAGTATCTCTCCGCCACCGCCGACAAAGTCCGGCATATGGGCATCGCCAAAGATCTGCGGATCGAGCACCGGATGGATACACGTCCGGACGCCCCCGATTCGACGGCGTTTAATCACGACGTTCTGCACGAGGTCGAGGAATATCTGAAAGAGCTCAAATCGACCAACACGCCGACGGGCCTTCACACGATGGGCGACGCTCCGCGCGACACGTTGATGACCAGCACGGTCGAGGCGATTTTGGAAGTCGAGTCCGGGCTGACGGGCGATGCGCGGGTTGCAAGGGGCAGGACTCACGAGGAGAATATCAAGAAGGGCGCGCGCCGGGAGATTTCAAACACGCTGGCGGCGCTCTCCGGCCGCTACATCTCCACCGGCACGGGAAACGATCCGGTTCGAAATCCCGAGTCTCTGCCGACCGGCAAAAATTTCTTTGCGTTTAACCCGCAGAAAATTCCGAAAAAAGCCGCCTGGGTCCTCGGCCAGCGTCTGACCGATGAGCTGATCGCCGAATACCGGGAGAAACACGGCGGCGCCTATCCGGAAAAACTGGCGTTCGTCCTCTGGGGCACCGAGACGATCCGGCACGAGGGCGTGATGCAGTCGCAGATTTTGTATCTGCTCGGCGTGCGGCCCGTGTGGAACGACTGGGGCAAGATCGAGGGCATCGAGCTGATCCAGCGCGAGCAACTGGGCCGGCCGCGCATCGACATCGTCATTTCGGGCTCGGCGCATGAGTGGTTCGCGGAGCTGGAACGTCACATCGACCGCGCGGTGCAGATGGTCGAACAGCTCGATGAGCCGGATAATTTCGTCCGCAAGCACTATCTGGAGACGCGCGCGGAATTGATTCGGCGCGGCGTTGAGCCGGCGTTGGCCGGGCGATTCGCGGGCGTCCGGATTTTCGACGAGCCGCCCGGACGGTACGACTTGAACGTCTCGCGCATGGCCAAGGCCAGCGGCGCGTGGGAGTCGGATTCGGTCGTCGCCGAGGAGTATCTGCGGCGCATGAGTCACGGATACGGGCATGGATTTTGGGGTGAGCCGATGGGTGAAGTCTATCGCATGACCCTCAAGGGCACGTCGACGGTGGTTCACAGCCGGTCGACTGCAATCTACGGCACGCTCGATAACGATGACTTTTTCATGTACGCGGGCGGACTCACGCGCGCGATTCAGGAGCTGGACGGAAAATCGCCGGACCTTCAGGTCATGAACCTCATGGATCCTTCAAAGCCGCGCATGGATTCGATCGATCGCGTCATGGGCATCGAAATGAAATCGCGCTATCTCAATCCCAAATGGATCGCGGGCATGAAGGCTGAGGGCTACGAAGGCGCGGCGCGGATGGGCGATTTTGTCGAGAATCTCTGGGGCTGGCAGGTCGTCAAGCGCGACGTGGTCGACGAGGCGAAATGGCGTGAGGTGTATGAGGTCTACGTCAAGGACAAATACAATCTCGATATGAAAAAATTCTTCGTGAAAAAGAATCCGTGGGCCTATCAATCGATCACCGCGCGGATGCTCGAGGCGATCCGGAAAGAATACTGGAAGCCGGGAGATCCCGAGGTCGCCAAAACACTGGCGCGCGAATACGTCACGAGCGTGCTAGAAAGCGGTCTCGCGTGCTCCGAGCATGTTTGCAACAATCCCTTGCTCGACAAACTGGTGGAGGCGACGCTGACCGTCCCGGGTCTTCCGGCGCCCGAGATCGTGCAGAAGTTCACACAAATCCAGCAGGTCGCCCGCGGAAAAACGCGCGAGCGGGCGGCCCAGGAGATGCAAAAAATCGCCGCCGCGTGGGCCGCCGAAAAACCGGTCCAGAAAGTCGCGCGGCGTCAGTCGGAAGTCGTCGCCGGATACGAGATGGAGGAGGAAATCAAAAAACCGTCGAAGGACCAACCGTCGTTCGGCTCCGGCGGACGTACTTGGGGCGCGACGTTCGTGGTTCTGGGCGTCCTCGGCCTCGCCGTATACGGCGCCTGGCGCGGCCGCAAAGCCGCCTGAACCGTTCCGAGCGCCTTTTCGTTCGGCCCCGGCGCGGAACTTCGCGCTCCGATGGGTTCGGTCATCTGGGAGAAGTGACTGCGGCGCTGTCGGCGCCGGATGGAGGAGCAAAATGACGCTGAAAGAATTCATCCTGAAAAAACGGCGAAAAGAGGGTAACAAAAAGGAGATGGCTGACGAATTTCCGAGAGGAATCACCGGTTCAAAAGAGCGAAAAGGGGGATTGACA
>Ga0114945_10000955_pt1 | contig 18353 bp, 18 predicted proteins | sample OV2TP3_FD_87194 | JGI IMG/M metagenome (GOLD analysis project Ga0114945, IMG submission 87194) | Hot spring microbial communities from Beatty, Nevada to study Microbial Dark Matter (Phase II) - OV2 TP3 | ecosystem: Environmental > Aquatic > Thermal springs > Hot (42-90C) | place: USA: Beatty...
ACTTTCCGGATGGCCTGTATCCGCTCAAAGAATTGGAAGAAACACTCGGCAAGCTCCCGACCAAGGATGTGGTCGTATTCCTGGATTCCTGCTTTTCCGGCTCAGCCGGCCGCTCCGTGCTGGCCAAGGGCGCACGGCCGATGGGGTTATCGTATCCCCTGCTCAGCACCGGGGAAGTCATGGTCCTGGCTGCCGCCAGCGGCACGCAGATCGGCTCCGACTACGACAATGCCGAGCACGGTCTCTTCACGCATTACCTCCTGACCGGGCTGCAAGGCGAAGCCGATGCCGACAAGGATCAGATAGTCACGTTGCGGGAATTGGTCCCCTATGTGAAAGAGCGCGTCGCCACGACCGCCGTGGATGAGCTGAATCGTGAGCAGACCCCGGTCTTGCTGCCAGGAGAACAGGCCATCGGTAAACGCATCGCGCTCCCGCTGGCGGCGGCGCGCCCCCTCCCCGGCCCTCCCCCGCGTGCGGGGGAGGGAAGGGTGGGGGCCGGCAAGCCTCAGGCCGGACCGAGCGCCGCCTTGAGCAAGGCCCAGGAAGAATTGAAAGCCCTCGAAGCACAAGAGCTACAGGTCGAAGAAGCATCCAAACTCGCCGCGATTCAAGCCCAGATTGAAGAAAAGAAACGACAGATCGAAGAGAAGAAGAAACGCATTGAGGTGGCCAAGGCGCCGGCCTTCGAGGCGCCGCGGCAGGCGGGGAAGGAGATCACCGGCAAGGACGGCGCGCCGATGGTGCTGGTGCCGGCCGGGGAATTTCTCTATGGCCGCGACAACCAGCGGCTGTCGCTGCCAGCGTTCTACATGGATAAGTTTGAAGTCACAACCAAGCTCTATGCCTCATTCCTCCAAGTGACGAGTCGCGAGAAGCCGGGGCATTGGAATGAGGTCAGCCAGGTGAGCGACGGCGACCGACCAGTGATCGGCGTGACTTGGCACGATGCGGATGCCTATTGCCGGTATTATGGCAAGCGGTTGCCCCACTGAACAGGAGTGGGAGAAGGCGGCGCGAGGGACGGATGGCCGCAGGTATCCGTGGGGCAATGAGGAACCGACCAGCCGCCATGCGAATTTTGGCAAGTGCTGCGATTGGAAGGGCTATGCAACCCTGACGGCGGCAGGCGAGCATGAAGCCGGCAAGAGTCCCTACGGCCTCTACGACATGGCGGGTAATGTCTGGGAGTGGACCAGCTCCGACTACGATAGCAGCAACAAGGTGCTCCGTGGCGGGTCGTGGGGCAACATCGCGGACTACTTGGGGGCCGCGGACCGGGACAGGCTCGACCCGACGGGCAGGGACGGCAGCGTCGGGTTCCGGTGTGCGAAGACTCCCTGAGCCCTTGGCCAAACTCAGAGAGACACTTGGTTCCTCCCCTTTAGGTGTTTGGTTGCAGAGACCAGAGAAGTACCTCGAACCTTTTCATCCTGCCAACTTTTTCACCTAACAAGCTTTCATTCAGCGGCGAAGGCATAGTGGCGCAGCGCCCGCCCCCCACCATAATTGTCGAGTAAGCCGCAATCGGTCTTCGCCCTCTCCAATGACCGGCTATCCGGGCGCTCGCTCTTCGTTGCCATATCCCAAGAGAACAACGAAGCGAGCAGGTATGGGGGTTGGAACGGGACTTTCTCCGGCATCTCCAAGGTCAAGCCCGAGCAGCCCGGTGAGTTCACGAACTAGCTCCGACTCCGGACGGTCCTCGGCAAGTCCGCGGAGCAGTGACCGCACCCACGCACGACGAGCAGTCCGGGCGGGGCCGCGCCCCGTCGAGAGAAGCGAGAGCACTGGGCTGCCTACCATGCCCGATTCAATCGCCATTCCGAAGTAATACAGGCAACAGGTTACCGTCGCTTCACGGAAACATCCGATTTTTCTTATCGAACTTGAGTGCTTGAATATCAGAGTCCCTGAACGACTCGCATGGTTGTTCAAAGGTACGAGGTAGTCACCGACGAAATAGGCCATATTGAACTTGGAACCTTGCTGGTAGAAGACACCAAAAGATCCGATAGATGGCAAAACCGCAGCTGACAGCAGGTCAGTAGGCGGCTGAAAGCGAGATGTGGCACCGCGAATACCTGGCCGATGCGCCAGTAAGTCCCACTGCTCCAGATTTGCACCAAAGGCGATGCGACTCTGGTTTGGAACTGATTTCACATGGCACAACGATAACGGAGAACTCGAAACCTTCGCTTGCATCCACGTCATGCGGGCTGAAGCGGCATTCCCACGCCCACGACGAAATGTCAGCAGCAACAAATCGGCAAGCTCGCAGCGTGGATAACGCCGGCCTGCTCCCCGTTTAGCTGAAAAGACGACGTGGCTCTTGGCACCGTGATACTCCTCTGCCACCGCGGCTCCCTGAAGGCCCACCAGCGCTTTGATTAGGGCGCGAAAAAGATCGATCTCGCCACGGATTCCAGAGCTGGCAGCTGAGAACGACGACTCAAGCTGGTGGCCGATGCATGACATGGCTCAGAAGGTCTAGTGTCCACTCTGGATAACTACATGAGTTTACTGGCCGTCTATCCCGCGCCTCTGAGACAGAACGAATTGCGCGAGTCTACTATTATGATTTCGATGCCTTGTCAAGGATCTCCACAACGCAGGGCCAGCGGTCACACTTAAGGAACACGCTACTTTTCTGGCAGAGGAAACCAGGGGTAAGCCTCGCTTCACGAAACTAGTTCCAGGCGGCAAGCCGAAGCCCGCACCAACCTGATCCGCGGTCGACCGAACGCCCCCTCACCCTTCCCTCTCCCCGCCTGGCGGGGAGAGGATCAAGGAGCGGGCCAGTCGTCGGCCCGGGGCGCACGGGCCGGGGGACAGACCAGGTTACAATTCAAGGCGAAGCAGGCGTGCCGCGTGGTGAATCGTGATGATGTGAATCTCTTCCGGCCGCAGACGGTACACGATGCGATAGGGGGGACGAATGATCTCTCGCACGGTGGGCTCCTGGTATTCGGGCACGATGCGGCCGCATTCAGGGAAGACCGGGAGTTGTTCGACGGCCGCGATGATGCGCTGGACGACCAGACCGGCGGCGTGCGGGGAGTCTTGCTCGATGAAGGTTTTGATCGCTTGCGTGTCCTCGATGGCCCGGCGCGTCCAAACGATCCGTCTCATGCGGTCAGGCGCCGTTTTGCCTCCTCATGCGAAACGATCTCGCCTTGATCCGACTGTCGAAGGCCTTCTTCGACTTTGGCGAGAAAACAGAGGCGTTCAATGGCATCCTCAACCGTCGTCTCGTCGGGCAGTGGCTGGAGGGCCTGGAGGATTCTTTCCTTGGGAATGACCGCGCTCATGTGAGACTCCCTTGCCGGATGGGGCGCATCCGGCTCTCATTCAATGGTTCGATTCGCTTTAAGGAGACAGTTGGCAAGTGGCGACGTGTCGCACATTGTAGGCGGGAACGATTGAAAGAGCAAGCAGGGCACGGGCGCCCGCGGCGGATTCCGCTGGGTGAAGATTCCGCGATAGGCCCATGCCGATCGGCCAGAGTCTCGTGGGCGGGGGCTCAGGAGAGCGAGCAGCGTGGAGTCTATCGGCCTGTTCCCGTGCTGAGGAGGCGACGGCCTCACAGCCAGATAGCGGGATGAGCCTGGTTCCGGCTGGTAGGCGATGCCGACGGCCGGGGCCGGGCTCCTGTTTCTTCCGGTAGCTACAGCAGCCTAGGCGAGCACATCCGGAGCCTCACCGTTGCCACGACGCGCTTCATGTGATCGAAAGAGTATTGAGAGAATTCAGTGCCGTCTGATACAGTCAAGGTATGGCAACAGATATTCTTGAGCCGGTGGACATGGACTGGGTGGAGAACGGCGTGCTGGGGATCACCTGGAACGATAGGCACAAGAGCGTTTATCCGGTCCGATTCCTCCGGCAGCATTGCCCCTGCGCCGCCTGCACCGATGAATGGACCGGGGAGCTCCGCATCAAGCCGGATGATATCCCGCTCTTGATTATGGTGCAGGACATCGAGGCGGTCGGACGCTACGCCTTACGTTTCAAATGGAATGATGGCCATGATACCGGCATCTACTCCTTCTCGTGGCTCAGGCGGATGTGCCAGTGTGATACTTGCGTTCCCATCAAGCCCAAGGAACCGAAAGGCAAACGGCTCCTCTAGTTCGCCTTGCGGCTTGTGAGCCTCTCTGAACTTCTCTAGAATACCGCAAGACTTTTCCCGTCCTGATACGTTCGGCTCGATGGCTCGATGGCCCTGAAACCCCTGAAGATTTTGTTCGTCGCGTCGGAAGCGGTCCCGTTCGCCAAGACCGGTGGCCTGGCCGATGTCGCCGGCGCGCTTCCGCGGGAGCTGGCGCGGCTCGGGCATGATGTCCGCCTGGTGATTCCGCGGTACGGCGGCATCAATAGCGAGGCGCACCGGCCTGGGGAATGGGCCCGGTTGGAGGTCCGTACCGCCTCGGGGGTCATTCCAGCGAGTATTGAAGAAGGTTTTTTGCCCGGTTCCCGCGTGCCGGTTCTGATGGTCCGACACGATGCGTTCTTCGATCGTCCGGGCCTCTATCAGGAAGGCGGCCAGGACTATCCGGACAATCTGGAGCGGTTTGCCTTTTTCTGCCGGGCGGTGATGGAACTGGTGACGCTCTTGAAGAGGAAGGCGGACTGGAGGCCGGATATTCTCCATGCCCACGATTGGCAGACCGCCCTGACGGTGCTGTATCCACGGTCGCTGTATGCCGGCCACCCGGATCTCGCCGATTGCCGAACGCTCTTCACCGTCCACAACCTTGGCTACCAAGGGCTGTTTCCCGGCTCGGACTACCGGAAGACCGGGCTGGGGCCGGAGTTCTTCACGCCGGGCACACTGGAGTTCTACGGGAAGGTAAGCCTCTTGAAGGGCGGCTTGCTCTTCGCCGACCTGCTCAATACGGTGAGCCCGACCTACAGCCGGGAAATCCAGACGCCGGAGTTCGGCTGCGGTCTGGAAGGAGTCCTGACCCTGCGACGGGATCGATTGGGCGGCGTGGTGAATGGGATCGACACCGATGTGTGGAACCCCGCCAGCGACCCCCATCTCCCGCATCATTATTCAGCTTCGGACCTGACCGGCAAGAAGGCCTGTAAGACGGCGCTGCAGCGTGAGTTGAAACTGCCCGGCCGGAGAGTCCCCGTGCTGGCCATTGTGTCGCGCTTGACCATCCAAAAAGGGCTGGATCTCATCGCCGAGATCCTTCCCGAGCTGATGGCCTTGGACCTGCAAATTGCGTTACTAGGAACGGGCGATCCACAGTACGAAGCGCGGTTCCGGGCGCTCCAGGAGCAATATCCGCAGAAAGTCGGGCTTCGCATCGGGTTTGACGAAGGGCTGGCTCACCGAATGGAGGCGGGGGCCGATCTGTTTCTGATGCCGTCGCGGTACGAGCCGTGCGGCTTGAATCAGCAATACAGCCTGAGGTACGGGACCGTGCCGGTTGTCAGGCGGACCGGCGGCCTCGCCGACACCGTTGTCCCGTATTCGCCGCTGACCATCCGGGAGGGCCGTGCAACGGGCTTCATGTTCCACGAGCCGACCGCAGAGGCCTTGTTGGCCACGGTGCTTCTCGCGCTGCGCGTCTTCAAGGACAAGACCGAATGGGCCAGCCTCATGCAGGCCGGGATGAACACCGATGTGTCTTGGACGAAGTCGGCTCGTTCTTACGGTGAGCTGTACCGGGAGGTATTGGCTGCGGAGCGGTGACCGAGAGTTAGTGTGAAACGATCGACGCGGCGGGCGGTGTTTCCCGTACGTGGATGGCCTGAGAGAGGGTGGGGGCCTGTTTCTGGACGGCTGCTTGGGCTCTGAGGCTGACCTCACGAAGGCCGAGGCGCGCTTGATCCACAAAGTAGGGGTACTCGCTCTGTGAATAGGTGTGGAGGATCGAAGCGAACATTTCGACAGCCACTTCGTCCCGGCCCGCCTCAAGCGCGGCGTGTCCTGTGGAGAGCGCGCAATCGGCGACCATGGCTCGGGGATCCACCGAGAGCCGAACAGGCGGCTTTGAGACCAGGCGTTTGATCGAGTCCGGTAGCGGTAGGGCGGAATTGCTCCGCGGAGTCATCTGCTCCGCGCCATGTCTCAGTTGGCGGACATCCACACGCATGGTATCCAGATCCGGACTGGTCCGGCATTCGCGATAGACCCCCCATAGATTCATAAATTCCGCATCGCTCGGTCTCGCCGACTGCATGAGGGCCTGGGTGCTCTGACACCCGGCGAGCGCCGCCACGAGACCCCCTATGAGAAGGAGACGGGTCATAAGGCCAGACTCTAGCAAACTTGAGGCCTAAGGGCCATAGTTTCTAAGTGCTCATAGCCACGGGATAATTGAATACAGGTCTAGGCGGAGCTGTGACGAATCGCCAACAGCCGTGACTTTTTTGAGACAGATCAGCTTCTCGCTGTGCGTGTTTTGTACTCGACAAGCCTCAAGTGGCGGCTCTTCTCGGCGAGCATTCTTTCCTGGATCTCGTCAACAGACGGCTGGGGGTCAACTCCTGTCGCAGCAGGCATCCGTCTGATCATCAAGAGACCCGCAAGTATCAGGGCGCTTAGTATGGTTTCCCAGCCCATGGCTGCCTCCTCTGGTTCGGCGAAACGGGCCTACGGTTCTCAGCGTTCCTCTGCCGAGGAGAGTGAGCAAAGGGGATACCACAGGACAGAAGTGACTGTTTTCTCTGAGGGCTGAGCGGGCCTTGGGGAGAAAAGAAGGCCTCAGCGGGGCCGCAGAGATATCTCGGAGGATAAGAGCCCTTGGGTGAAGATACAGCCTATAGAACCGTTTCAACTCCGGGGCCGGAGCGTCTCGTTCTCATAGTGGGCAAAGAGACGCTTGGTCTCGGGGTGCAGCGGTGCGCCGGGACTGTGCGGGAGGGAGACGGACCGAAAGAGCGGGGCAAGCTTCCCGTTGGGATGAAGGTAGCCCGCACGCAACGGCACCGAGCGGCGATGGTGGCGCACCAAGTGACACGGCGTGAGGCGGATGCTCGTCAGCCAGGCCGCAATCTCGTGCGGATTTCCGATCGACGCGGACAACAGCAGCAGCCGGGCCTGCGCCGGACAGAAAATGATCGTCTCCTCCCAGACGACGCCCCGCTCCGGATCGGCGATGTATTGCGATTCGTCCAGGATGACCAGCCCTAACGTGTCCAGCCGCACGTCGATCTCTCCGCCGGCCGCATCGTACAGCAGATTTCTCAGGATCTCCGTGGTCATGATGAGCAGGGGAGCCTGCGGGTTGTCGCGTCGGTCTCCGGTCAGAATCCCGACGTGGTCCGGGCCGAAGATCTTCGAAAATTCGGTGAACTTCGTGTTGGACAGAGCCTTCAACGGGGAGGTGTAGATCACGGTCCTATCGGCCTCGATCGCCCGGCGGGCTGCCTCGATGGCCACATAGGTCTTGCCGCTTCCGGTCGGAACGCTGACGATGACGTCGGCGGTGGCCAGATGCTCCAAGGCCTCCGCTTGCCAAGAATCTGGAACGAACGGCTGCGGAGGAGGAACCCCGATCCCTTCCAAAAACGCCGTCAGGTCCGGCATCGGCTCGGATGATTCGGCGTGGGGGGAATGATCCGGCGTCGCTCGATCCGGTCGGTCATGCATGAGCGCGCGCAGATCCGATTCGAGACCCGCCCGGTCCTGGTGCCTGAGCAAGAGATCGATCAAGCGACGCTTGCCGAGACGGAAGTGCCGGTTGATCCGGCCCCCCGCCAGCCGATGCAAGCGGGCGACTGGTTGTCTCGCGAGTAATTGTTCGAGTTCGTCAGTGGTCATCTTATATTCCGCCTCACGCTTCACGGCAACTCTTCGAGGACACCCCGCCGCAACGCCTTGATGGCTTGACTCGCCGTTTCAGCCAGGCCGGGATGCGTGGCTCGCAAGGTGTGGAGCTGCGACAGATACTCGAGCGTGCGGGCGAGGAGGCGGTAGATGTCACCTTCCGCCATGGTCGTGGTCCGGCACAGCCCGATCCAGGTCAGTGACGGATCGCCAATCCACCGCTCGGTCAGCGCCGCCACGTCGGCTCTCAGCAAGGGGGGATCCTCGTCGGGCGCCAAAGCCTCGGCCAACTGGCGCACCTGCCCGCGGAGCGACGCGAGTCCGGCGCTGATCCGGGGAAACGCGCCCGGCCGGTCATCGTCGTGAGCGATGCTCGCCATCACGCCGGCCAGGATCGGTGGGTCCACACCCGTGAATGCCTCGGCCCGGATCAGCTCGGTGATCAGCAGGGAATGGTCGATCCGGATGAGCCGGGCCCATTCCCCCTCGTCCGTGAGCCGACAGGTCGGCGTGAGATACCCGAACTTCTGGAGCACTTCGGCGCGGGTCTGAAACCGATGCCACAATCCGGTGCGAAGGGCCTGGATGGTTTTTGTGTGGCGCTGGGTCTCCTGGCGCAGGCGCAGGGCCGTCGCGTGATCTTTCCGGCAGGCGGGCCGGGACGGGCAGCTCGGGCACGGAAACTCATCGTTCAAGGTCTGGACGATTTTCCCTTCTTCAGGCTCTGCCGTCACCAGGATCGGCAAGGTCGGAAGCCGGACAGGGAGATCGGCCAGTTCCACGGCCAAGCGGTCCAGGTCCTCCGGAGCAGTCCAGGGGTAGGTCGGCGCCTCCGTAAGCGGAAAGGTCCGATCGAGGACCTGAACCACGGCGCCGGCCGGGGTCTCGGCGATGGTCCCGCCGGACCGGAGCAGGGTCAGCATCGGGCTGCGCTGTCCACGGCTACGATATTGTCGCAGCACGATCCCTCGGCCTTTGGCCAACCCGACCACGCGCCCGGGGGTCAGGAAGTGGAGCCGGGCGGCCTGTTCCGGCGGGACCCACCGCCTGACCTGCACGACGTGGGCTTTGCGCTTCCTGGCATGTTCGAAGACCTGCCATTGCGTGATCCAGTCCGTGCAGACCCGCGGGCCGTATGGCTCCATCTGACGGTGCAGCCCATCCAGTTTCTCTTCAATCGCTTCCGCCCGCTGGTTCAACTGAAACTGAGCGAAGCTCTTGTCGAGAATGGCCTGAATCTGGTCCAGGGGATGGGCCTTCAGCAGATTCAGGACCATGGGGAAGGAGATGATGAACTGGCTATCGATCGGTTCCGGCTGGCCGGTCAACCCCTTGGTGATGATGTTCAAGTCGATGTAAGGGGAGGGAGTGACCAGCGCAAAGCCCACCAGATCTTTGCCTCGCCGCCCCGCCCTTCCGGCAAGCTGCTGCACCTCGCCGATCGTCAGATCGGTGAAATCCCGAGACTTGCGGATACTCGATTGGGTCAGCACCACCGTCCGGGCGGGAAAATCCACGCCGGCCGCCAGGGTGGTGGTGGCAAAGACCGCATCGAGACACCCTTGGCGCATCAGCTCCTCGATGGCGATTTTCCACGATGGAAGGTGGCCGGCGTGGTGGGCCGCGACGCCGAATCGCTCCACCACCGGGAGCAATGGATGTTCGGCGATGCTCGGATATTCCTGGCCGAGCTGCTTCAAGACAGAAGCTACGGCGCTCTGGCGGCTCGGGGACAGGATCGCGTGGCTCCGCTGGAATGCCTGAATCGCGTCGTCACAAGCGCGACGAGAGGTGAGGAAGACGATAGCCGGCGTGAGGTTCTTGCGGCGAAGCTCCGCGACGAGGTCAACCGGATGGATCGAAGGAGGCATTCAGCTTCATTCCCTTGGAAATGACCACGAGCCCGGACTCGGTCACCGTGAATCGCTGGTGGTCGGCCTCGAGATCATACCCGATCTCGGTTTTTGGAGGGATCACCACGTCCTTGTCAATGATGGCGCGCCTGATCCGGGAGCACTCGCCGATGACCACGTTCTCCATGATGACGGATTCTCTGACTTCAGCGTAGTCCTGGACCACAACGTTTGGGGACAGCACCGAGTTCTGCACCCGGGCTCCCGAAATGATGCAGCCCCCGCAGACGATCGACTCCAGCGCGACCCCCATCCGACCCCCGTGGTAGTCTTCCGCGAAGACAAACTTGGCAGGGGGGTACTGACCCTGGTAGGTGCGGATCGGCCAGTTCTGATCGTACAGGTTGAACAGCGGGTCAACCGCCACCAAGTCCATGTTGGCTTCCCAGTAGGCATCCAGGGTCCCGATGTCGCGCCAGTACTTCACGGCCTTACGGTTCTCATCCCTGAAATTATACGCGAAGACACGTCGGTCCCGGATCATCCGTGGGAGGATGTTTCTCCCGAAATCGTAGCCGGTCTCCTGCTTAGCCTCGCCGGAGAGAAGTGTGGAAATGCGGGACTCGGTGAGCTGTTTCCGAATAAACTCGGCCCTAAAGAGGTAGATCCCCATCGAAACGAAGACATGGGTGGGATCACTTGGTAGCGGGACAGGGTGCTCGGGCTTCTCATCGAATTGGAGAATACGACATTCCTCATCCACTCCGATCACCCCGAACCGGATGGCATCCGAAAGTGGAACCTCAATCGCGCCCACCACGGCATCGGCATCCTTGGCAAGCAGAAAGTCATACATGTCTTTGTAGTTCATCTTATAGACGTGATCCCCGGCCAGCACCAAGAGGAACTCCGGCTGTTCATTGTCCAGCAGGAACAGGTTTTGGTACACCGCATCCGCTGTCCCCTTGTACCAGTCTTCGCCGATGCGCTGCTGGGGCGGAATCGAGTAGATGAACTCGCCGAGTTCCGGGTTCATGATGCTCCACCCAACCCGGATGTGGCGGTCCAGAGAATGGGACTTGTACTGGATCAGCACCGCTATCTTCCTGAGGCCCGAATTCAAGCAGTTGCTGAGCGTAAAGTCGATGATTCGGTATTTCCCCCCGAAGGGGACCGCGGGCTTTGTCCGGTATTCGGTAAGCGGATAGAGCCGCTCGCCTTTTCCACCGGCCAGGACCATGGTCAGCATATTCCGCATAGCGGCTCGATTTTATCAGGAGCGGGAGCCAATGGAAAGGGCGGTTGACACCCCGGCCGCGTGCGACGATACTACACCCATCGAAATTGTCGCCACGAGGAGGGGATGCCTAAGGGATTTGCGGCCGGGAAGCGCGCGCCTGCGACGCCCGTCAGGATCGCAAAGGAAGGCCAGACCCGGGCCAGCCTGCACCAGATGCTCTGGCGACTTGAGCGGTTGGAGCGGCAAGTGCAGCGGCTATCGGAGTTGGTTCGGGAACATGCCGAGGACGAGGATCGCCTCGTGAGAATCGTGGCGGAAGATCGCGATGTCCTGCGGCGTGAGTTGCTTCGTCATCATCAAGCTCGCGTTCACAAACGCCGCCGGCGCAGCGGATCCAAGCCCTAATCAACGATGGCTGATGGCCAAGCGCTCTTAGCTCCTGCCTCCGTTCACACCCATGGCCGAGCACAGTGTCGAGATGCGGGGCGTCGTGAAGTACCATGGCACGATGCTCGCGGTGGATCACGTCTCGCTGGAGGTCAGAAGGGGCGAATTCTTCTCCGTTTTGGGGCCGAGTGGAGCCGGAAAGACCACCCTGCTCCGACTGCTGGCGGGGTTCGAGCATCCGGACGAAGGGGCCATTTCGATCGACGGGCGGTCCATGGCGGAGGTTCCACCCAATCTCCGTCCCGTCAACCTCGTCTTCCAGAGCTACGCGCTGTTTCCTCACCTGACCGTCTTCGGTAACGTCGCCTTCGGGCTCGAAATGCACCGAGTCGGACGCGCGGAGATCGTCTCACGAGTCCATGCTGCGCTCGACATGGTCAAGTTAACCGGCAAGGCCCAGCGGTACCCGTCCGAGCTGTCCGGCGGGGAACAGCAACGGGTGGCGGTGGCCCGAGCGCTGGTGAACCGCCCTTCGGTCGTCCTGCTGGATGAGCCGCTCGCCGCCTTGGACCTTCCGCTTCGCCAGGAAATGCAGATGGAACTCAAGGCGATTCAGCAGCAGGTGGGGATCAGTTTTATGTGCGTGACGCACCATCAAGAAGAGGCCCTGACCATGTCCGATCGGATCGCCGTGATGGATTCAGGCCGAATCTTACAAGTCGGCACGCCCCGGGAGATCTACGACTCGCCGGTTTCGTCCTTCGTGGCCAATTTCATCGGAGTCTCGAACACGGTAACCGGGCTGGTGAGGACCGTCCAGCGAGCCGAGTGCAGTATCGAGATCTCAGGCCTTCCGCCAATTGTCGCCCGATGCCCCCAGCGAATAGCCGCCGGCTCCCGGGTGACCGTCCTGGTGCGGCCCGAGCGGCTGATTCTCTCCCGTGAAGCGCCCGGCGTTGGTGTGAACGCGTTGCCGGCTCGTGTCATGCAAGCGCTCTACAGCGGGAAAGAAACGGTGTACCTGCTTCGCCTGACGGAGAAGCTCACCTGGAAGGCCCGGCTTTCCAGCAGTGAAGCGGAGCGCGAGCGGTTTCAGGTCGGCGAAGAAATCTGTGTCGCGTGGGACCCCCAGGAGGCTCTGGTTCTGAACGAGTGAGTGCCCAAGGCCCGACTCTTCCTCGGTGGCTCGCCGCGCCAGCCCTGGGCTGGCTCGGTGTCTTTTTTTTCGTTCCGCTCCTCGTCGTCTTCCTGATCAGCTTTGCGGCCCGCGGCACCTACGGCGGCGTCACTTGGACCTTCACCGGGGCGAATTATGCCGCGTTGGCCGATCCTCTCTATCTTCGGATCTACGCCCGTTCGCTGGCCCTGGCCGCCCTGACGACCGCATTCTGTCTGCTTCTTGGATACCCATTGGCCTATTACATCGCGCGGCAGCCGGCCCGGCGACAGGCGGCCTGGCTCGTGCTGGTCATGGTTCCGTTCTGGACCAATTTCCTGGTGCGAACGTACGCGTGGATCTTTATCCTCCGGACCGAAGGACTGCTGAATACGGTCCTGCTCGATCTGCACCTGATCACGGACCCGGTTGAGATCCTTTACTCGGACACCGCCATTCTGATCGGGCTCATATACGGTTACCTGCCCTTCATGGTATTTCCGTTGTATGCAACCCTGAGCAGGCTGGACCCGTCGCTGGTTGAGGCGGCATGGGACCTGTACGCGAGGCCATGGGCGGTGTTCTGGCGGGTCATGCTGCCGTTGACACGGCCAGGCGTCATGGCGGGTTGCATCCTGGTCTTCGTCCCGGCCCTGGGAGCGTTCATCACGCCGGACCTGCTCGGTGGAGCCCGCACGATGATGGTGGGCAATCTCATTCAGCATGAATTCCTGGTGGTGCGAGATTGGCCCTTGGGAGCGGCGGCGTCGTTTGTGCTGATGGGGATGGTGGTGCTGGGCGTGGCGGCATACATGAGGGTTGAAAGAATGAGGCAAAGTTCGTGAAGAGCGGGTCCTGTCGTGCCGAACAGCCCAACCGTGCTCGCTCCACCCATCCCCCCGTGGGGAACCCCTTACGCTGCGGGGCACCCGTTGCATTCCTGGAGCAACGGGTCCCCGGGGCGCCCGTTCGCCACGCCACCCGCTAGAATGAGAAACCAGTTCCGCCACGCTTTGTAGGAGGGGGAAGTGGGTAGATGGAAGGGAAGGTGGCTGCTGGGGGCCAGCATGCTAAATCTGATATTTCTGTATGCGCCGATCGCGGTCCTGGTCCTCTTTTCCTTCAATGCTTCACGGCTGTCGGCGGAGTGGCACGGCTTCACGCTGCGCTGGTATCGGGCCCTGGCGGCTGATGAGGCGCTGCTCGCGGCCACCTGGAACAGCCTCGCCGTGGCCGGGGTCTCCACGGTGCTGGCGACCATCCTCGGGGTTGGTCTGGCGGTCGGCTTGGACCGTTTTTCCTCCAGGACCCGGCGCATTGTGGGAGCCGGGCTCTTGCTGCCCCTCGTCATTCCGGAGCTTATGATCGGCGTTGCGCTGCTGCTGTTTTTCGTGCTGATCAGTCTTCCGCTCTCCCTCGCCACGGTCACGATCGGGCACGTCGCCATCAATCTGCCGCTCGTCGCGGTGGTCGTCCGGGCTCGCCTTCACCAATTGGATCCCGGTCTGGCGGAGGCGGCACGCGATCTCGGGGCGACTCCCTGGCAGGCCTTTCAGCGGGTTTCCCTTCCGCTCCTGGCTCCGGCCATCATCGGCTCCATGCTGCTCATCTTTACCTTGTCCTTGGACGATTTTATCGTGACGTTCTTCACCGCCGGGCCCGGCTCCACGACCCTTCCCTTGAAAGTGTACTCGATGGTCAAATCCGGCGTGTCGCCGGAAATCAACGCGCTGTCGGCCATCCTGGTCCTGATCTCCATGGGGCTGGTGGCCCTCTCGCTGCTCTTGCAGCGAAGGGCTCTAATGCAAAATTAAAAATGCACAATTCAAAACTTACAACGTCCAGCGTTACACTGCGGGTCGCTCGTTTGTTCATTTTGCATTTTGCATTTTGCATTCTTACCGCCTGCCAGCCGGCGCCTGAGGATGGCCCGAAGCGAGCCCCGAAAAGTAGCCCAGCCACGCTGTACTACTTCACCTGGTCTGACTATGCGGACAAGGCGGTATTGGAGGATTTCGAGAAGCTGGAGCAGGTCAAGGTGGTGGTGGACACCTTCGGCAGCAACGAGGAGTTGCTGGCCAAGCTACAGAGCGGTGCGACAGGGTATGACGTGGCCGCCCCTTCCGATTTCATGGTCTCCATCCTCGTCAAGCAGGGGCTACTGGCCGAGCTCGATCTGTCCAAGGTTCCCAACGTCCGCTTGCTGGTCGAGCGACTGCAGCACCTCCCGTTCGATCCCACGAACCGGTATTCCATTCCGTATGTCTGGGGGACCGTGGGCATCGGCTATGATTCGAACCGCATTCCCACTCCACCCGATAGTTGGACGGTCCTCTGGGACTCCCGGCACAAGGGCCGCATCAGCATGCTGAACGACCAGCGCGAGGTCTTCGGTGTCGCCCTCCGCATGATGGGACAGTCCATGAATGCCCGGGATCCGACCGCGATCGAGGAGGCCAAGAGGAAACTGCTCAGCCAGAAACCGCTGGTCAAGACCTACACGAGCGACAGCTACGATCAATTGTTGGCCTCGGGAGAGGTGGTACTGGCGCACGGATGGGGTGGGGCGGTGGCCCGGGCGATGGCGGACCGTCCGTCGGTGAGGTATGTGATCCCGAAGGAGGGCGGCACCATCTGGTCCGACTGTCTGGTGCTGCTCAAGTCCTCCCCACGGCAAGATCTGGCCATGCGATTCATCAACTATCTGCTGGATCGGGAAGTCGCCGCCCGCACCACCAACCGATTAATGTTCGCCACATCGAACCGGGAAGCCAAGGCGTTGGTTCATCCCCACATCCGTCAAAATCCCGCCGTCTATCCCCCCGATTCGGTCTTTGACCGGCTGGAATGGATGGCCGACGTAGGCGAGGCGATCCGGTTGTATGACCGGGCCTGGACCGAATTGAAGATGCGGTAAAGAAAACCGCTCCAGTTCGAAACCGTTGGGGAAAATAGGTATAATGACTCGGTTCGATGGGACGTTGGCCGATCGGCCTCGGCCCGGAGAGGGCCCGCACGGCCGACGTTGCGATGCATCGGCTCGATACGATGGTCAGGGAGCGCGAAACCTATGAGGGATGAAATCGTCCGTTCATGGCGTGTCTGGCTCGCGCTGGCGCTTTGGTTCGGAATGACGGTGTTCACCGGATGGTCGACCGGTTCAGCCTGGGCTGCTGAGCTCGAGAGAAAGGAGCCGCCCTCCTCGGCCATTCCGCAGGTGCTTCGCCTCAGCCTCGACGAGGCCCTGGCGCTGTTTCTCCGCCAGAATCTGGACCTGCTTATGACCCAATTCGGGATTGACAGCGCCAAAGGCCAGCAAATCACCGCCAGGCTGTTCCCGAACCCCAACCTCTACGTCGGGACGGCAGGATCGTTCGCCAAGCAACAGTTCGGAGTGCGCTCCGACCTCACCCGTAGCGGCCAGATCGTGACCATGGTTCAGCAACTGTTCGAGATGGCCGGCAAACGTGGCTACCGGATCGAGAGCGCCGGGTTCGGCACTCAATCGGCCGAAGCCAACTTCGAAGATGCCATCCGTCAGCTCGGCTTCACGGTCAAGGATACCTATTATCGAGTCCAACTGGCCCGGCGGCGACTGGCGTTGGCGGAGGAGAACCGGGACCGGTTCGCACGGATCCTGGAGGTCAACACGATCCGGTTCAAGAAGGGATTTATCGCGGAAGTGGACTTGATCCGGATCCGGCTGCAGGTGGTGGACTTCCAGGCCCAGGTGATCCAGTCCATCCAGGATGCCAATAGCGCGCGCGCCGATCTGCGGGTCCTCCTCCGGCTCTCGCCGGTCACCGACTTGGTTCTGACCACTGAATTGGACTATCATCGCGTGGATCCGGATATCGTGACCTTGCGCCGGGTGGCCATGGAGGCGAGACCTGACATCCGGCAGAGACGACTTGCACAGTCTCAGCGGATGGCGGACCTCAGGCTCGCCAAGGCGTATCGCTATCCTGATGTGACGGCGGGAGCGGGGATGGCGTTGCAGGGTCCCACCGGTCCGGACCTCCAGCAGCAGTTGATCCTGAACTTCGGCGTGCCGCTCCCTTTGTTCAACCGGAACCAGGGTGGAATTGTCCAGGCGGAGGTGGCGGTGCAGACGGCGGAAGCGGACTTGAACAAGACCGTGCTCCAGGTGGAAAACCAGGTCGATATCGCGTACCAGAACCTGCTGCAGAGCCGACGGCTGGTGGAAGCGTACCGGGAAGGCGTGCTGGATGATGCGCGCGAGACGCTGACGATCGTCGAGCGGGCCTACGAGCGAGGAGGTGCAACGATCATCGAGTTGCTGGATGCAGCCCGCACCTCGCGGACGATCCAGCAGAATTACATCGAGACGCTGTTTAGCTACCAGCGGAACCTGTTTCTCCTGGAAAGCGCTGTGGGCAAGGAGATCACCTCATGAAGATCCTTCCCTTGTCCTTAACCTTAACCTTAGCCTGCTTCTCACTGTCTGCGTGCGGCCGAACGGATGAGCCGGCAGCCTCCACCGCGGCTGCGCCCGCCGTCCAGCCGGCCCCGGCAGTCTCCGACCAATTGGTGAACCGCATCGAGACCGCCCTTGTCGCGCCGGGTCCCGTCAAGCCGACCTTGACGCTGGCCGGAAAGGTGGCCTATGGCGAGGATCGCTATTCGCGGATTTCCTCGCCGCTGCAGGGTCGGGTGCTGGAGGTCCGGGCGCGCCTGGGTGACCGGGTGAAGACCGGCGATGTGCTGCTGGTGATCGACAGTCCGGAGATCGCGGCAGCCTATTCCGAGTTTGTGAAGGAACATTCTGATCTGACCTATGCCACGCGGGCCTATGAGCTGGCCAAGGACCTGTACGAAACTAAAGCCCTGGCCTTCAAAGACCTCAAGCAGGCGGAGAACGAAGCCATCAAGGCTCGCGCGGAATTTCGCCGGGCCAAGGAGCGGTTGCTCTCTCTCCGCGTTCCGGCCTCGGAGCTGGACAAGCCGCTGGCCGAGCAGCGCATCACCTCACGATTTGAAATGAAGAGCCCGCTGACCGGCACAGTGGTGGAGCGCTCGGTCACTCCCGGGCAGTCGGTCGGGGGGGATCCGACCCAGGTCCTGTTCACGGTGGCCGATCTGGACACTTTGCAGGTGGTCGCGGATGTCTATGAGCGGGACCTGGATCTGGTGAAGGTGGGCCAGGTGGCGACTGTGACGGTGGAGGCGTATCCCGGGGTCAGCTTCCCTGCCGCCATCGCCTTCATCGGCGACGTCGTGGATCCGAATACCCGAACGATCAAAGTCCGGGCCTGGGTCAACAACGAGGCCCATAAGTTGAAGCCCGAGATGTTCGCCCGCCTGAACATCGAGGTCGGGGACGGCACCCAGTTTCTTGCCATTCCCAAAGAGGCGGTGCTGGAGGTAGATGGCAAGCAGGTGGTGTATGTGGTCGAGGCTGAAGGCCGGTACGTCAAGCGCGAGGTCAAGGTGTCCCCCGCGACCGGCGACCAGGTACGGGTCCTGGAGGGGCTGAATCCCGGAGAACGAATCGTCACAAAGGGCGCGGTGCTTCTGAAAGGGCAGGAAGCCAAGTCGTGAGGCGCAGCCGACGGAATTCCGGTAATCATTCACCACGATGATTGCCCGGATTGTCGAATTTGCTCTTGCGCAACGAGTCTTTGTTTGTGTCCTCGGTCTGACCCTTCTGTTCGGCGGTCTCTACGCGTTCCATATCCTGGACGTCATTGCCTACCCTGATCCCTCTCCCCCGATGGTCGAAGTGATTACCCAGTACCCCGGGTGGTCCGCAGAAGAAATCGAGCGGCAGATCACGATCCCCATCGAGATCGCCATGCTCGGCATGCCGGGCCTCAAGGACATCCGCTCGCTGTCCATCTTCGGCCTGAGCGACATCAAGTTCTACTTCGACTTCGGCACCGATTACTTCAAGGACCGCCAGGAGGTCCT
>Ga0114945_10000956_pt1 | contig 18331 bp, 14 predicted proteins | sample OV2TP3_FD_87194 | JGI IMG/M metagenome (GOLD analysis project Ga0114945, IMG submission 87194) | Hot spring microbial communities from Beatty, Nevada to study Microbial Dark Matter (Phase II) - OV2 TP3 | ecosystem: Environmental > Aquatic > Thermal springs > Hot (42-90C) | place: USA: Beatty...
CGCCCGCAATCCCTCGGGCGCGCCGGCGCCGTCGCGCCGGGTCACGCGGTCAGGCCGCCCGCGCGGTCGTCCGGGCACCGCCGCCTCTCGTCGCCGGTCCCGGCGCGGCACCCGGATCTCCGGGAGGAAGAGGTCGTTCTCCGCCCACTCGACGCGGATCTTCTGGCCGATGAACCGCTCGACCGCCTCGAGCGAGAACGCGCTCGCCTCGTCCACGAGGCTGATCGCCTTCCCCCGCGCTCCGGCGCGCGCGGTGCGGCCGATCCGGTGGACGTAGTCTTCGGGGTCCTCGGGGAGATCCCAGTTGTAGACGTGGCTCACCGCCGGGATGTGGAGCCCGCGCGAGGCGACATCGGTCGCGACGAGGATCGGCAGGTGCCCGTCCTTGAACGCGGCGAGGGTTCGCAGGCGCTGGCGCTGGTCGAGGTCCCCGGTGAGGGCCCGCGCCGGGTGCCCGTTCCGCTCGAGCCGCTCGACCAGGCGATGGGCCTCGGCGCGCGTGTTCGTGAAGATCAGGACCCGCGAGCCCTCCTCCGCCCGGAGGAGGCCCAGCAGGAGCCTGAACTTCTCGTGGCGCCCCGCGTGGTAGAGGATCTGTTCGACCTCGGGGACCGTCACCTGCTCGGGCGCCACCGTGATCTGCGCCGGGTTGTTCATGTACTCGTAGGTGAGCTCGAGGACCCGGAAGGACAGGGTTGCCGAGAAGAGGAACGACTGCCGGGCCTCCGGCGGGGGCAGGCGCCGGAGGATCCACCGGATGTCGTCGATGAATCCCATGTCGAACATCCGGTCGGCCTCGTCGAGGACGAGCACTTCGACGTGCGCGGGCGACCAGACGCGCTGCTTCAGATAGTCGATGAGGCGGCCCGGCGTCCCGATCAGGAGGTCCACCGGCCCGCGGAGGGCCTCCCGCTGCTTGGCGTAGTCCACGCCCCCGAAGACGACGAGCGGCCGGAGCTCCGTGAACCGGCCGAGGAGTCGCGCGTCCGCGTCGATCTGGACGACCAGCTCCCGCGTCGGGCCGATGATGAGCGCCCGCGGCGCGGCCTCCCGCCGCGGCACCGGATTCCGGAGCAGCCGCGTGAAGGTGGCGACCAGGAACGCGGCCGTCTTGCCGGTGCCCGTCTGCGCCTGGCCCGCGACGTCCTTGCCGCGGAGCGCCACCGGGAGCGCCGCCTCCTGGATCGGCGTGGCCGTCACGAAGCCGGCGGCCCGGACCCCCTCGAGGACGGGGGCGGGGAGATCGAGCTCGGTGAACTCCATCCGGCCGTCAGCCGGCCGTCGCCGTGGCCGCCGTCGGCCGCCGCCGCCCGAACAGCCGCGCGGCGATGATCCCCACCTCGTAGAGGAGGATCAGCGGCCCGGCCATGAGGAGCTGGTTGAACGCGTCCGGGGTCGGCGTGAGGATCGCGGCGATGACGAAGTTGATCAGGATCGCGTACTTGCGGTTCCGCGCGAGGAACTCCGGCGTGACGAGCCCGAGCCGCGAGCCGAGCGTGATCCCGAGCGGCAGCTCGAAGACGAGCCCGAACGCCACCGTGAACTTGATGACGAAGTCCACGTACCGGTTCACGGAGATCGTCGCGACGAGGTTCGTCGCCTTGAACGTGACCAGGAACGTCAACGCGTACGGCACGATCACCATCAGCGCGAACGCGGCGCCGAGCCCGAAGCAGAGCGTCCCGATGACGATGAACGGGAGGGCGAACTTGCGCTCGCGGGGGAGGAGCCCGGGCGCGATGAACGCCCAGACCTCGTACAGGATCACCGGTAACACGAGGAAGAGGCCCGCCACGAGCGCGACCTTCATGTTCACCCAGAACGGCTCCGTCGGCTCCAGGAAGGCGAGCTTCATCCCCAGCTTCTGCATCGGCCGCGCGAGCCAGTCGATGATCCGCTCGGAGAAGCTGAAGGTGGCGGCGAAGCCCACCCCGAGCGCGATCACGCTGACGACGATCCGCTTCCGCAACTCGTCGAGATGCGCGAGGAACGGCATCTTGGCGTCCTGGGCGTCGTCCACCGTCACCTTGGCCATCACCAGGTCTCGATGAAGTGCCGGAGGGGACCGACCCCGCGGCCGAGGGCGAAGCCGCCCCGGATCGCCGCCGTGACGTAGCGCTTCGCCTGCCCGACGGCCTCGGGCACGCCGGCCCCGAGCGCGAGCCCCGCCGCGATCGCCGCCGAGTAGGTGCAGCCCGTCCCGTGGGTGTGGGGCGTGGGCACGCGCTCGGCCTCGAACCGCTGGAGCGTCCGGCCGTCGAAGAGGAGGTCCACGGGGTCGCCCTTGAGATGCCCCCCCTTGACGAGGACCCAGCGCGGCCCGAGGGCGTGGATCCGCCGCGCCGCCGCCTCCATCTCCTCGACCGTCGCCACGGGGAACTCCGCCAGCGCCGCGGCCTCGTGGAGGTTCGGCGTCACGACGAGCGCGAGCGGCAGGATCGCCTCGACGAGGGCCTGCCGCGCGTCCGGCTCGAGGAGGGGATCGCCCGACTTCGCGATCATCACCGGGTCCACGATGAGGCGCTCGACCCGGTGCGCCCGGAGCCGCTCGGCGACGGCCCGGATGATGGCGGCCGTCGAGAGCATCCCCGTCTTCGCGGCGTCGGTCCCGATGTCGCCCAGCACCGAGTCGAGCTGGCGCGCGACGAACTCGGGCGGGAGGTTCACGACCCCCTGGACGCCGATCGAGTTCTGCGCGGTGATCGCGGTCAGCACCGAGGTGCCGAAGACCCGGAACGCGGTGAAGGTCTTGAGGTCGGCCTGGATGCCGGCGCCCCCGCCGGAATCCGACCCGGCGATCGTCAGGGCGCGGGGGACGGGCGGGCGCTGGCTCATCGTGAATGGCAGGCGTGCGGGCTCAGTATAACACCCGGGTCGTCACGGCTCGTCCGCCGTCACGATCGGGTTGATGACGAGCGTGACCTCGCCGCGGACCCCCTTCGCCAGGACGGCCGCGCGCAGCTCGGCCGGCGTCCCGCGCCGGAGCTCCTCGAACTGCTTCGTGAGCTCCCGCGCCAGCACGACCTCGACCGCCCCGAACACCTGGTCGATCGCGCCGAGGGTCGCGGCGAGGCGGTGGGGGCTCTCGTAGAGCACGACCGGCCGCCCGAGGGCCTGCAGCTCCCGCACGCGCGCCAGGCGCCGACCCGGCTTCGCCGGCAGGAACCCCTCGAAGACGAAGCGGTCCCCGGGGACGCCGGCGGCGGAGAGGGCCGCCACGACCGCCGCCGGGCCGGGCACGGGCACGACGGGCACCCCGGCCGCCCGCGCGAGGCGGACGAGGTGGAAGCCCGGATCCGAGATCCCCGGCGTGCCGGCGTCCGTGACGAGCGCGATCTGCTGGCCGCGCGCGAGGCGCTCGACGAGCTCGGGGCCCCGGCGGAGCTTGTTGTGCTCGAAGTAGCTCGTGACGGGCGTCGCGATGCCGTAGTGCGCGAGCAGGATCCGCGTCCGGCGGGTGTCCTCGGCGGCGATCAGGTCGGCCTCGCGCAGGACGCGGAGGGCGCGGAGGGTGATGTCCTCGAGGTTCCCGATCGGGGTGGCGACGACATAGAGGGTGCCGGGCATCAGGCGGGACTCCCCTCTCCCCCATCGGGGGAGAGGGCTGGGGGCTCCCTCCCGTCGGGAGGGAGAGGGAGCCGATCGCCTAGGAGTTCGTCCCGGTAAACCGGGCGACTCGCTTGAGCAAGACCGCAAGGCTCACGGTGTTCCGCTCCGAGCGCCGGCTTTGCCGGCGCAACCCTTCCGGGGGGAGGTTCCGGAAGGGGGCCGGAGCCCCCCTCCGGGTTGACCTAGGCGCTCTCCGCCCTGCGCTCCGTCACGAGCATCGGCCGCTCGCGGCCCAGGATCACCTCGCGGGTGATGACGCACTCCGTCAGCCCCTGGATCGAGGGCAGGTCGTACATGACGTCGAGCATCACGTCCTCGAGGATCGCCCGGAGCCCGCGCGCCCCGGTGCCGCGCTTGAGCGCTTCGCGGGCCACCGCGACCCCCGCGTCGTCGGTGAACTTGAGCCGGACCTTCTCCAGCTCGAAGTAGCGCTGGTACTGCTTGAGGATCGCGTTCTTCGGCTCGCGCAGGATCCGGACCAGCGCCCCCTCATCGAGGTCGTGGAGCGTCGCGACGACCGGCAGCCGGCCCACGAACTCCGGGATGAGGCCGAACTTCAGAAGATCCTCGGGTTGCACCATGCCGAGCGCGTCCCCGATCCGCCGCTCGTCCTTCGACTTGATCTCCGCGCCGAAGCCGATCCCGGACTTCCCGACGCGGCTTTCGATGATCTTGTCGAGTCCGATGAACGCCCCGCCGCAGACGAAGAGGATGTTGGTCGTGTCGACCTGGATGAACTCCTGGTGCGGGTGCTTCCGCCCGCCCTGGGGCGGCACGTTCGCGACCGTGCCCTCGAGGATCTTCAAGAGCGCCTGCTGCACGCCCTCGCCCGAGACGTCGCGCGTGATCGAGGGGTTCTCCGACTTCCGCGCGATCTTGTCGATCTCGTCGATGTAGACGATCCCGCGCTCCGCCTTCTCGACGTCGTAGTCGGCCGTCTGGAGGAGCCGCAGGATGATGTTTTCCACGTCCTCCCCGACGTAGCCCGCCTCGGTCAGGCTCGTCGCGTCCGCGATCGTGAAGGGGACGTGGAGGATCCTCGCCAGCGTCTGGGCCAGGAGCGTTTTGCCCGACCCCGTCGGCCCGACCAGGAGGATGTTCGACTTCTGGAGCTCGACGTCTCCGGATTCGGACCCGGCCTCGATCCGCTTGTAGTGGTTGTGGACCGCGACGGCGAGGACCTTCTTGGCGCGCTCCTGGCCGACCACGTACTGGTCGAGGATCGCCTTGATCTCGGCGGGCTTGGGGAGCCCGCGGATCTCCCGACTGCGCTCCTCTTCCCACTCCTCCGCGATGATGTCGTTGCAGAGCTCGATGCACTCGTCGCAGATGTAGACGGTCGGTCCGGCGATCAGCTTCCGGACGTCGTTCTGGCTCTTACCGCAGAACGAGCACTTCAGAGCGCCGCCGTTCGCCTCGCGGGATCGCGCCATTCGTGCCCTCCCTGGGCCTGATCGGTCGTTAGCCCTTGCGGCCGTCACCCGCGGCCGCTGCGGCCGGGGCGCTCCGCAGCAGCGGCGCGTGGGACGAGATCACCTGGTCCACGATCCCGTACTCCTTCGCCTGCTCCGCGGTCATGAAGAAGTCGCGGTCGGTGTCGTGCTGGATCTTCTCCAGGGGCTGGCCGGTGTGCTCGACGAGGATCCGGTTCAGCTCCTCGCGCAATCTGAGGATTTCCCGCGCCTGGATGTCGATGTCCGTCGCCTGCCCCTGCACGCCCGCCAGCGGCTGGTGGATCAGGATCCGGGAGTGCGGCAGGGCGAAGCGCTTGCCCTTCGCCCCGGCGCAGAGGAGCAGGGCTCCCATGGACGCCGCCTGGCCCATGCAGATCGTAGCCACCGCCGGCTTGACGTACTGCATGGTGTCGTAGATCGCCATCCCCGCCGTCACCGACCCGCCCGGGCTGTTGATGTAGATGTAGACGTCCTTGTCCGGGTCCTCGGCCTCGAGGAAGAGCATCTGGGCGATGACGAGGTTCGCCATGTCGTCCTCGATGTAGCTCGGCAGGAAGATGATCCGTTCCTTGAGGAGCCGGGAGAAGATGTCGAACGCGCGCTCGCCGCGCGGGGTCTGCTCGACGACGATCGGTACCAGTGCCAAATCCGCCTCCCTACGCTTCGGGGTGAACCTGGGCCTGTTCGACCAGGAACTGGAGCGTCTTCGCCTCACGCAGGGCGCGGCGAAGCCCTTCCAGGTCCCCGCCGCGCTGGAGCAGGCTCCGCATCGCCTGGGGCGCCCGCCCCGACTCGCGCGCGAGCCGCGCGATCTCCGCCTCCACCTCGGCCTCGCCCGCCGTGATCTCCTCCTTCTCGGCGATCGCCTCCAGCACGAGCCCCCGCCGCACCGCCCGCGTCGCGTCGGGGCGGAGGTCCGCCGTGAGCCGCGGGTAGTCCCACGGCATGGCGTCGGGGTTGACGCCATCCCGGCGCAGCCGCTCCCGCGCGTGGCCGATGCGGTGGGCGACCTCCCGCAGCACGAGGCTCTCCGGCACCGCGAAGTCGTGGCTCTGGAGGATGGCGTCCACGACCGCCTCCTCGAGCTTCCGCCGGTTCTGCCGCTCGCGCGCCGCGGCGAGCTCCGCCCGGACCGCCTCGCGGAGCTCCCCCGCGGTCTGGTGGGTGCCGAGCGCCAGCGCGAACTCGTCGTCGAGCGCGGGCACCTCCTTCTCCTTCACCTCGACCACCCGCATCGCGAGTTCTCCGGTCTTCCCGCGCAGCTCCTCGCGCGGGTGCTGGTCGGGGAAGCGCACGGTGAGCTGCCGCTCGTCCCCCGCCGCGAGCCCGACCGCGGCCTCGTCCATCTCGGGGAGCACCTGGCCGCTGCCGACCTCGAACGCGTAGCCCCGCTCGGCGCGCGGCTCCGCCCCCTCGGGTCGGATCTCGTAGTCCACGACCACGAAATCTCCGGCGCGCGCCGGCCGCGTCACGGTCACGAGCGTCGCGTGGCGCTCCTGGAGCGCTGCCAGGGCGGCCTCGACGTCGGCGTCCGCGACCTGCCCGGGCGCGTGGGCGACCCGCACGCCGCGGTACTGCCCGAGGGTGATGCTCGGCTTGATCTCGACGACCGCGGTGAACCGGAGCGGTTGCCCCTCCTCCAGGTAGAGGTCGCGGACCTCGGGCTCCTCGACCGGATCGAGGCGCGCCTCGCCGAGGGCGCGGCGGTAGACGTCCGGGACGAGCTGCTCGGCCACGGCGCGCCGCACCTCGCCGGCGAAGTGCTGGCGGACGAGTGCCCGGGGCACCTTCCCCCGGCGGAACCCCGGCAGACGCGCCTGCCGCTGGACCCGTCCGTACGCGGCCTCCCACGCGGCGGCGACCTCGGCCTCGGGCGCCTCCACGAGGAGCTGCCGCTTGCAGGGCTCCAGCTCCTGGACCTGGATCTTCATCTCTGGCGTCTCGGCGCGCCTGACTCCCTCACGGCCCCCCACGCCCAACAACACGTCACCCCCCGCAGGGCCCGGCCGGCCACTCTCGGGGGGCGGCGTGAGCGGCGCTACGAGAGGCGTGGTGCGAGAGGGGGGAGTTGAACCCCCAAGGGATTTCGCCCACTGGATCCTAAGTCCAGCGCGTCTGCCAGTTCCGCCACTCTCGCGCGTCCTGGGCCCTGGAGGCCTCTCGGGACCGACGCGATCCCCCAAGGTGCCCCGAGTATACCGAAGCCGCCTGGCGGCCGCAAGAAACGGCGCCCGTCCCGACCCGGGACGCCACGCGCCCGTGCGCGGGTCGGGTGGCGTATCATCGCGGCGGGAGGAGCCCCCATGCCCGACGTCCGCCACCGCGTCGTCGAGACGAACGGCCTCCGCATGCATGTCGCCGAGCTGGGCGAGGGCCCGGCCGTCCTCTTCTGTCACGGCTTCCCCGAGTGCTGGTACTCCTGGCGGCACCAGCTCCGGGCCCTGGCCGACGCGGGCTACCGCGCGGTCGCCCCCGACCAGCGGGGGTACGGGGAGACGGACGCCCCGGCGGCGATCGAGCAGTACACGATCCTCCACCTCGTGGGCGACCTGGTGGGCCTCCTCGATGCGCTCGGCGCGCCGACCGCCGCCATCGTCGGACACGACTGGGGCGCCTCGGTCGCCTGGCAGGCCGCGCTCATGCGAGCGGACCGCTTCCCGGCGGTCGCCGCGCTCAGCGTCCCGTTTCCCCAGCGGGGCCCGGCCCGCCCGCTCGAGGCCGCGCGGCGGAGCCTGGGGGATCGCTTCTTCTACTGGCTCTACTTCCAGGAGCCCGGCGTCGCCGAGGCGGAGCTCGAGCGGGACGTCCGGGCGAGCCTCCGCCGGTTCCTCTACGCCCTGTCGGGGGAGGCGCCCGCCGGGGACGCCTGGCAGCCGGTCGCGGCCGGGGCCCGCCGGGGCCTCCTCGATGGGCTGCCCGAGCCGCCCGGGCTCCCCGCCTGGGTCACCGAGGCGGACCTCGACGTCTGCGCGCGGGCGCTCGAGCGGACGGGGTTCCGCGGCGGGCTCAACTGGTACCGGAACATCGACCGCAACTGGGAGCTGACGGCCGCCTGGCACGGGGCCCGGGTCAGCGTCCCGGCGCTCTTCCTGATCGGCGACCGGGACAACGTGCTCCAGATCCCGGGGATGCGGGCGCGGCTCGAACGCCTCCCGGAATCCGTGCCGCAGCTCCGCCGCCTCGTCACGCTGCCCGGTTGCGGCCACTGGATCCAGCAGGAGCGCGCCGCCGAGGTCAACGCGGCGCTCCTCGAGTTCCTCGCGGCGGTCTACCCGGCCGCCTGACCCACGCACTCCCGGCAGCGGACACCAGCACCCGGATCAGACTGAACGGCGCGAATTGCCCGCCGGTTGCCCGGGTGGGTGACCGCGTGCCGTTCCGCGAGCTGGGCGTCATCGTGACTGGCTCCACGACCGTGACCAGCTGCTGAGGGGCGATCTGAGCGGACGACCGGCTACCGCGAGCCGGCGAGGTCGGCCAGCGCGAGCTCAAGTCCCGCGACGACCCGGGCGAATCGGTCGTAGTCGATCTTCTCCGGGGTGTCGCCTGGCGTGTGGTACTCGCGGTAGCGATAGAGCGCGGTGTCCGTCACCATGACGCCCGGGTAATCCACCTGCCAGAACGCCCAGTGGTCCGACCAGCCGATCCCGGGGGCGATGTTCGGGAAGGCGACCCCCTCGGAGGGGAACCGCGCGTGGCGGCGGAAGGCGCCGATGACCTCGCGGACCTGGGTGCGCGAGGCGACGTTCCCGACGAACCCGAGGAAGTTCCCGGTCGAGGGGTAGAAGAAGCTGAAGGGCGCGGGGTAGCGCTGGCTGCCGGGTGCGTCCGAGTAGTAGCCGATCGTCTCGAGGCTCAGCATCGTCACGACGCGGTCGCCCCGCGCGCGGGCGGCGCGCGCGTAGACGAGGCTCCCCATCTCGGGGCGCTGGAAGAAGGCCTCCTCGTTGGTGAACGCCACGAAGCGGATCGTGCGCGCCGGCGCGCGCCCGGCGAAGCGCCGCGCGAGCGCGAGGACGGCGGCCGTCCCCGTGGCGTTGTCGTTCGCCCCGCGCGTCCCGAGCATCGAGTCGTAGTGGGCGCCGACCACGACGACCTCGCCGGCGCGCGCCGCCCCGGCACGCTCGACCTCGAGGTTGTGGAAGACCCGGGTGACGTCGGCGCCGGGGAAGAACTCGGGGCCGATCCCGTAGGTCTGCCGGCGCACGGCGTACCCCGCTGCCCCGAAGGCCTCCTCGACGTACGCGACCGCCCGGGCGAGGTTCTTCGGGGCGAGGAAGTGGCGCTCGCCGATCTCGCCGGCGAGGACGTCGACGTGCCGGCGGAGCTCGTCCCGGAGCGCCGCCTCCGCCGCCGTGAGCGGCGGCAAGGGGCCGCGGTAGCTCGTCCCGGGCATGCGGAACATCACGACCCAGGCCCCGAGCGCGGCGCCCCCGAGCAGCCCGACGAGGACCGCCAGACGGAGGAGCGCGCCCCGGGTCACCAGCCTCATCCCCGACCTCCGGCCGCCGCCCCGGTCGCGCTCAGGGCCGGTGAAGAAACGGCGGGCGGGTCAGTGACCTGGCTCGCCGCGCCCAGGCTTCTCGCAACGCTCCTGTCATCCACCTCGCGGCCATGGCGTTCCGCTCCGAGCCGCGGCTTCGCCGCGGCGGTCGTCCCTGGGGGAGGCCCGGGAGGGGGCCGCCGAGGCCCCCTCCCGATGTCCTCAGGGCGCGCGGCCGACCAGGTAGCCGAACCGCTGGACGAACGCCGCCTCGCTCAGGCGGCCCGCGCGGGCGAGCGCCGCCCGGGACTCCGGGTTGTCGAAATCCTCGGGCTTCAGCCGGATCATGTACGCGTAGAGCGTCCGGTAGGATTCGGCCCGGACGTCCACGTACCGGACGCGGATCCGCCCGGTCTTCGCGTCGACCAGCTCGCTGAAGGGGATGGGGACGAGCTTGCCGCTTTGAATTGTCACCATCGCCTCGCTGCCGCCCTCGAGGAGAAACCGCGTCCCCCAGTAGCCGAGGCTCCGGCAGTACTGGATGTCGAAGCCGCCGGGCGGCGCGCAGCGCAGCTCGTAGCCCAGGTCCTTGGCCACTACCCCCACGTCGATCCCGCGCGCCTGGAGGCTCGCCGTCACGCGCTGCTTGAGGAGCCGGGAGAGCTCCAGCTCCGCCAGGCGCACGTTCCCGTAGCTGTCGCGCTCCACCGGGCCGAGGGTCGCGGGATCCAACCGCTCGAGCAGCCCCTCGGCCAGGAGCGCCACCCCGTGGTCCCGCCGGTGGGCCCGTCGCTTGATGATCGCCCCTTCCAGGACGTCCGCCACCCGGTCCAGCGTGACGGGCCCCTCGGGGAACTCCTCGGAGACGATGGTCAGGGTGGCGCCGGCCGCCCCGCCGATGCCGAGCGCCAGGTGCCCCGCGTGGCGACCCATGACCGTCACGAAGAACCACTTGTCGGTCGTGGCGGCGTCGTTCATCAGGGTCTTCACGATGTCCTTCCCCACGTCCACGGCGGTCGTGAACCCGAACGTGGGGACATCCCCGGGCAGGGGCAGGTCGTTGTCGATGGTCTTCGGGACGTGGGCGACCGCCAGGCGCCCCTCGAGCACCGCCGCGACGCGCGAGGCCCCGAACGCGGTGTCGTCGCCGCCGATCGTCAGGAGGTGCGTGACGCCGAGCCGCCCGAGTGTCTCCGCCACGGTGCGGAGCGCTTCCGCCGAGCGGGTCGGGTTCGCGCGGGACGTCCGGAGGATCGAGCCGCCCTCGAAGTGGATCCGCGAGAGCTCGGCGATGTCCAGCTCCTCGACGCGGGTCGTGTCTCCCTGCATCAGCCACCGGTAGCCGTCGTGGCAGCCGAGGACGCGGAGGCCCTGATTCCGGGCCTCGATGGTCGCGGCCGCGATGACGGCGTTGATGCCCGGCGCGGGCCCGCCGCCGACCAGGATCGCCAGCGTCTTCACGCCCTACGCGACCGCCCGCTCGAGCTCCGGCGTGTACCGGCCGAACCGCGCGGCGCCGTTCAGCCGGGCCCGGTGGGAGAACGCCTTCTGCCCCTCGGCGACGCGGGCCGGGTCGCCCCGCCAGGCCCGGAGCGCCGGGGCCTGCAGCGCCCGCGCGTAGGAGAAGCTGAGCTGCCAGGGGTGCGGCCCCGGCAGGACGTTCATCGCGTTGAGGTGCGCCGTGGCCAGCTCGTCCCGCTGGCCGCCGGAGAGGAAGACGATCCCCGGCACGACGGCGGGGACGGTCCGGCGGAGGCAGCGCAGCGTGGCCTCCGCGACCTCCTGGACGCTCGGCTGACGCGGGCACCGCTCCCCCGCGAGCACCATGTTCGGCTTCAGCAGCATCCCCTCCAGGACCACGCCCTGCTCGTGGAGCGCGTGGAAGGTCCCGTGGAGCACGGCCTCCGTCACCTCGAAGCAGCGCTCGAGCGGGTGGTCGCCCTCCATCAAGACCTCGGGCTCCACGATGGGGACGACGCCCGCCTCCTGGCAGAGCGCGGCGTAGCGCGCGAGCGCGTGCGCGTTGACCCCGAGCGCGTACCGGCTCGGGATGCCCGGCCCGATGGCGAACACGGCGCGCCACTTGGCGAAGCGCGCCCCCAGCGCGCGATACTCCGCGAGGCGCTCGCGCAGCCCGTCGAGGCCCTCGGTCACCTGTTCGCGGACCCCGGCGAGCGGTTTCGTCCCCCTGTCCACCTTGATCCCGGGGAGGATCCCCTGGCGGGCGAGCAGCTCGACGAAGGGCGTCCCGTCGTCGGCCTTCTGGCGGATCGTCTCGTCGTAGAGGATGACCCCGCTCAGCAACTCGGCGATCCCCCGGGTCGCGAAGAGCATCTGGCGGTACAGCCGGCGGTTCTCCTCGGTGTTCGGGATCCCGACCGCCTCGAACCGCCGGCCCACGGTCGCGTGGCTCTCGTCGGCGGCGAGGATCCCTTTGCCCGGCGGGACGAGGGCGCCTGCGGTGGCTTCGAGGTCAGTGATGGCCATGGTCCGCTCCTCCACAGGGGTCGCAGTGGGAACGCCGCGCGGCCGGCTCTGTTGGTTGGATTGTACCGGTGGCGGCCGAGGAACGGAACCCCGAGGAGGGTTACAGCCCGTGGCGCGTCAAGTGCCCGCTGAACGAGTCCCGCACCGGGAAGCCCCCATAGCGCACCTCCGCAGCCGGCGAGGCGGGCGGCGGCGGGACCGGCGCGCACGCCCCGGCGACCCACGCTACGCTCAACCAGACGACGACCCACCAGACGCGTTCCACGGCCCGCATCCCCCTCTCGCCGACGCCTCGGTCACTCTCATAGACGCGACCGCGCCCGGGATCGATGCGCGGGAGGGGTCCCGCGTCGGGGAGGGCCCGGCCCCGGACGACAGCCGGCGCGGCCGATGAGCAGGGCCTCGGAGGGCGCGAGGCCGGCCCGGTCGAGCCGAGCACGGCGCCCGCGGTCCTGACCGCTGGCGAGCCCGCGTCAGACGCCGGGGGTCGCGGCCCGGACGCCACCCTCGACGAGGGTCTCGAGCCCCCGGAGCACCCGCCGGACGTCCGGCACCGAGAGCCGCGTCAGCACCTGCTCGAGCGCGCCGAGCTGGAGCGTCTCGAGCTCCCGCACGAGGGCCTGGCCGGCCCAGGCCAGCTCGAGCACGCAGACCCGTCGGTCGCCGGGGTCGGCGCTGCGAGCGAGGAGGCCCTTCTGGGCCAGCCGGTCGATGCTGTGCGTCGCCGCGGGCATGGTCACCCCGAACTCCCTGGCGACGTCGCCCACGTGGCAGCCAGGGCGCTGGTCCACGTAGAAGAGCACCTGCGACTGGGCGTCGGTCAGATCGACCTCGCTCGCCTTCTGCCACAGGACCTGCCGCACGGTCGTGCTGCCGAGCGCGTGGAGCAGGCGCAGGAGGTGCCGGGCGTCGGCGGACCACCGCCCCGGTCGCGCCGCCGGCCGGGCCCCGAGGCCGTTCCGACTCCCGTTCCCGCGCCGGCTCACGGGTCGCCCCGCTGCCCTTGCCGCTGCCGCCTATCACGGCCCGCGTCCGGTTGATCCGAGCCCGCGCCCCCAGCCCGGTCGCCCTCGCCGTTGCTCGCGCCCGCGACCGGCCACGGCGCGATCTCGCCGGGCGCGGCCGCCGCCCGGTCGACGGGCGCCGCGGCGCGGCGGCGCGTGACGCGGAGCCCGGCGTCGTCGAGAAGGGAGTACACGACCGGCGTGACGAGCAGCGTCAGCAGGAGCGAGAGCGTCTGACCGCCGATGACGACCACCGCGATGACCCTCCGCTCGTCGGCGCCGGGCCCGGTCCCGAGGGCCAGCGGGATCATACCCGCGACGAACGTGAGCGTGGTCATCAGGATCGGCCGCAGCCGGTCGCGGTTGGCCTGCATGATGGCCGCCGCGCGCTCCATGCCGCCGGCGCGGAGCCCGTTCATGTGGTCGATCTGGAGGATCGCGTTCTTCTTGATCACGCCGAAGAGGACGAGCACGCCGAGGGCCGAGTAGAGGTTCAGCGTGTTGCCGGTCAGCCAGATGGAGAGGAGCGCGAACGGCGCGGCCAGGGGCAGCGACAGCAGGATCGTGAAGGGGTGGATGAGGTTCTCGAACTGGGCGGCCAGGATCATGTACATCAACACGACCGACAGCGTGAAGGCCCAGATGAACTCCCCGAACGTCCGCTCGAGCTCCCGCGCGCGGCCCGAGAGCTTCGTCGTGTAGCCCGGGGGGAGGTTCATCTCCGCCACCGCCCCGCGCAGCGCGTCGAGCCGGTCGGCGAGCGCGTAGCCCGGCGCGACGGAGGCGCGGAGGCGGACCTCGCGCTGCCGGTCGAGCCGATCGATCCGCGAGGCGCTCCGCACGCGCTCGACGCGCGCGACGCTGTCCAGGCGGACGATGCCGCCGCCCTCCCGAGCCGCGTAGAGCTGCCCGATCGCGGCGGGGTCCATCCGGTCCTCCGGCCGGAGCCGGAGCTGGACGTCGTAGTCCTCGTTGACCTTCGGGTCGCGGAACCGCGACACCTCGTCGTCCCCGCCCACCAGGAGCCGGACCGCCGTCCCGATGGCCTCGGGGTCCACGCGCAGGTCGGCGGCCCGGGCGCGGTCGATCTCGACCCGCAGCTCGGGCTTGTCGAGCTTGAGCGTGGTGTCGGCGTCCAGCAGCTTGAGCTCGTCCGCGCGCTCGCGCAGGTGCTCGGCGTAGCCGGAGAGCGCGACGAGGTCGGGCCCGCGCAGGACGAAGTCGATCTCGAAGCCGCTCCCCGCGCCGACGCTGAACGGGGTCGGGTTGCGGACGGCGATGCGGAGGTCCCCGTACTTGCGGAGCCGCCGGCGGACCTCCTGCATCACCTCCCGCTGGGAGTAGTTGCCCCGGAACGCGGCCAGCGGCTCCCCGGCCAGGACGCTCCTGACGAGCCGCCCGATCGAGAAGACGCGCTCCCCGTGCGGGGCGAGCCGCACGTAGGCCCGCCCGTCGCTGACGCCGCTGATGAAGCCTCCGCCCGCGGACGCCAGCACGAGCCGCACGCCGCGCGTGGCGCGCAGCTCGGCCGCCACGGCCTGCATGATCTCGTCCATGGCGGCGAGGCTCGTGCCCTGAGGGGCGGCCACGCTCACGTTGAACTCGCCCTCGTCCACGTTGCCGGGGAGGTAGTCCTGCCGGACCACGCCGTAGAGGGGGATCGCCGACAGCGCGACGGCGGCGGCGAGGAGGACCACGAGCAACCGGTACCGGAGCGAGAACGCCAGGAGCCGCATGTAGCCACGGTCGATGTGGCCGTAGAAGCCCCCTCGCGAGCGGGCCGCGGTCCCCGACGCCTCACCCGGCCGGCCCTCGACCGCGAGGAGGCGCGCGCTCATCATGGGCGTGAGCGTGAAGGAGACGAGCAGGCTGACGAGGACGGCCACCGCGGCGGTGATCCCGAACTGGAAGAGGAAGCGCCCCGTGACGCTCGACATGAACGAGACCGGGATGAAGATGACGACCAGCGAGAAGGTCGTCGCCATCACCGCCAGGCCGATCTCCGCGGTCGCGGCCCGGGCCGCCTGGAACGGCGACATCCGCTTCTCCTCGCGGAAGCGGAAGATGTTCTCGAGGACGACGATGGCGTCGTCGATCACCACCCCGACCATCAGCACGAGGGCGAGCATCGTCACGCTGTTGAGCGTGAAGTCGAGCGCCCACATCATGCCGAAGGTCGAGATCAGCGAGGAGGGGATCGCCACGGCGGCGATGATCGTCGAGCGCCAGCTCCGCATGAAGGCGAGGACGATCAGGGAGGCCAGGATGCTGCCCACGAGCAGGTGGATGTTGATCTCGTGGAGGGCCGCGTAGATGTAGCGGGACTGGTCCTGGATCACCGTGAGCCCGACCCCGGGCGGCAGCTCGCCGGCGACCTCCGTGATGCTGCGCTTGACGCCCTCGATGACGGCGACCGTGTTCGCCCCCGACTGCCGCCGCACCTCCAGGACGACCGTGGGGACGCCGTCGAGCCGCGCCGTCGAGCGCTGCTCCTTGGTCCCGTCCTCCACCGACCCGACGTCGCGGACGCGGACGGGCACGCCGTCGAGCGTGGCGACCACCAGGTCCTCGAAGGCCCGGGCCTCGGGGATCCGCCCGATCGTCCGTAGCGTCTCCTCGCGGGCGCCGCGCGTCAGGTTGCCGCCCGGGGCATCGATGTTCTGCCGCCCGATCGCGTCGCGGACCGCGGTGATCGGGAGGCGGTAGGCGGCCAGCCAGTCGGCGTCCACCCACACGTTGAGCGCGCGCTGGAGCCCGCCGACGACCCGCACCTCGCCGACCCCCGGCGAGCGCTCCAGGCGCACCTTGACCACCCGGTCGGCCAGCTCGGTCAGCTCGCGGAGCGGGCGCTGGCCGGCCATGGCGACCGTCAGCACCGGCTGCGAGTCGTTGTCGAACTTCGAGATGATCGGGGGCGTCGCGTCGTCGGGGAGGAGCCGGAGCACGGTGGCGACGCGGTCTCGCACGTCCTGCGCCGCCGCGTCGATGTCGCGGTCCAGGTTGAAGGTCACGATGACGACGGAGCTCCCCGGGCCCGAGATGGAGCGCAGCTCGTCGATGCCCTCGATGGTGTTGACGGCCTCCTCGATCCGCTTGGAGATCTCCGTCTCCATCTCCTCGGTCGAGGCGCCGGCGAGCAGCGTCCGGATGGACACGGTGGGGAGGTCCACCGAGGGGAAGCGGTCGACGCCGAGCCGGACGTAGCTGGCCGCGCCCACCACGACGAGCGACAGGACGAGCATCGCCGCGAAGACCGGGCGGCGGATGCACACCTCGGCCAGTTTCTGCACTGCGAGTTACCGGGTCACGGTGACCGGCTGGCCGCCGGTGAGGTTGCCGGGCTCCACGACGACGGGGGCGCCCGCGGCGAGGCCCTCGAGAATCTCGACGCGGTCACCCACCCGGCGCCCGGTCCGGACGCGCTTCTCCACGGTCCGCTCCCCTTCGACGGCGATCACCTTCTCGAGGCCGGCGAACGTCACGACCGCGGAGGCCGGCACGAGGATGGCCGGCTGCTCCGCCTCCACCACGATCTCGGCCCGCGCGAAGGCGCCGGGGCGGAGCCGCGCGTCGGGGTTCGCCACCTCGGCCTCGACCATGAGGGTGCGGCTCTGCTCCTGGATGACCGGGCTCGTCCGGGCGACGCGGCCCGTGTGCTCGGCGGCGTCCCCCTCGAGCCGGATGCGGACGGGCTGCCCGACGCGTACTCCGGGCGCCTCGCGCTCCGGCACCGCCACCCGCAGCCGCAGCGGATGGAGCCGAACCAGGCTCACGACCGGCGCCCCGGCGGCGAGGAACTCGCCGACCGACGCGCGGCGCTCGCGCACGGCGCCGTCGATGGAGGCGGTGACCACGGCGTCGGCGAGCTGCTGCCGGGCAAGGGCGAGCTCCGAGCGCCGCTCGGCGAGGAGCGCCTGGCGGGTGCGCACTTCCTCCAGCGCGGCCTGATACCGCCCCTCGGCGACGAGGAGCGCGGCGACCGCGGCGTCGAGCTGGGCCCGGGCGATGAGCTCCCGCTCCAGGAGCTTCGCCGACCGCTCACGGGTCAGGCGCGCCTCGTCCAGCACGGCGCGCGCCTCGCGGACGATTGCGGTGGCCTCCGGATCGACGCGGTCGTCAACGCCGTCGGGGGAGAGGCCCAGGCGGGCCCGCGCCTGGCGAAGCGCGGCCTCGGTCTGCTCGACGCGGTGGCGGAAGTCCGTCGGATCGAGACGGGCGAGCATCTGTCCCTTGCGGACCCGGCTGCCGAGGTCCACGGCAACCTCGGCGACGCGCCCGGCGACCTTGAAGCCGACCACGACCTCCTCGTCGGCGGCGAGCGTCCCGGTGACCGCGACCGTGCGCGGCAGGCGCGCCTCGGCGGCGGGCACGACCCGCACCGCGCGGGGCGCCGGCGCCTGAGCGTGCGAGGCGGCACGGGCCGCAGGCTCCTGCCGGTCGCAGGCCGCCGTCCCGGCCAGGAGGAGCGCGGCGAGCGAGAGAGCGGTCACCGGGGTCGCGATGCGCATGGTCGGTTGCCCGTTCCAACAGCTTACCCCCGTCAACCATCTCCGCCAACCCGGCCGAGGCGCAGAGTGAAGGACGTCGCAGCTGTCCCGGGCCCTCGTGCCATCGTGACCGCGCGGCCGCCGTGGACCGCCTGGACGAGCGTCGTGGTAGCAAGAAACCGCATCGGGGGGCCCGGGTGCCCCGGGACCCCCCGATGAGATTGGTGAGCCGTGGAGGAGTCGAACCTCCAACCTACTGATTAAGAGTCAGTTGCTCTGCCAGTTGAGCTAACGGCCCACGCCGAACCGCGGCGGGCGAAAAGGGTTGGTACGCCTGACAGGATTTGAACCTGTGACCTTCGGATCCGGAGTCCGACGCTCTATCCGCTGAGCTACAGGCGCCCCCAGCAATCCCGCGACGTCACTGGTACGCCCGGAGGGAATTGAACCCCCGACCTACGGATTCGAAGTCCGTCGCTCTGTCCGACTGAGCTACGGGCGCACCACCCGAGTCCCCGCTCGCCGGCCGCTCCGCCGGAAGGCGCCCGCCTCACGGGGGAGACTGGGGTGAGCGAAGGGATTTGAACCCTCAACCCCTGGAGCCACAGTCCAGTGCTCTAACCGTTGAGCTACGCTCACCGTCCTGGCTCCGAGGCCCTTATCTTACGGAACGGTCCCGGGACTGTCAACGCGCGACCCGCTCGAGGGCGCACGTCAGGGTTGTGAGGGAGGCGGACGATGCGGGTTGCGTCTTGGTGGTCCTACGGCTATATTAGCCGTAGGAGGTGCCCATGCCCAGACCCGACG
>Ga0114945_10000957_pt1 | contig 18312 bp, 16 predicted proteins | sample OV2TP3_FD_87194 | JGI IMG/M metagenome (GOLD analysis project Ga0114945, IMG submission 87194) | Hot spring microbial communities from Beatty, Nevada to study Microbial Dark Matter (Phase II) - OV2 TP3 | ecosystem: Environmental > Aquatic > Thermal springs > Hot (42-90C) | place: USA: Beatty...
CCTGGTGAAGGGTTCCTGGATCCGGCCCGGCGCCATCGTGATTGACGTCGGGACCAGCGTGGTGGACGGCCGCGTGGTGGGGGACGTGGAGTTCGAGGAGGCGGTCAAGGTGGCGGACTTCATCACGCCGGTGCCGGGCGGGGTGGGGCCGGTGGTGGTAGCCACCCTCATGCGCAACACGATCGAGGCCTTCAAGCTGCAATGCGGCCCGGACTTACGGACCAGCGGGACGTAAGTCCGTGGCCAAATGACGAGTGATGGCTGACCGAGTGACCATCCCGGATCTGATCGAGAGGAAGCAGCGGGGCCAGAAGCTCACTATGCTCACCGCCTACGATCTTCCCCTGGCGCGGCTCGTGGACCAGGCCGGGGTGGACGTGGTGCTCGTCGGTGATTCGCTCGGCATGGTTGCGCTGGGGCTGCCCAGCACGGTCCCGGTCACCCTGGAGCAGATGCTTCACCACGCCCAGGCGGTGCGCCGCGGGGTTGCGCGGGCTCTCGTGATCGGCGACATGCCGTTCATGTCGTTCAACATCTCCACGCAGGAGACGGTCCGCAACGCGGGGCGCTTCCTGCAGGAGGCCGGCTGCGATGGCGTCAAGGTGGAGGGAGGACAGGGGTCGGTGGAGTCCTTGAAGGCGGTGCGGGCGATCGCCGAAGCCGGCATCTCGGTGATGGGCCATCTGGGGCTGACGCCGCAGACCGCCGGAAAGCTGGGCGGCTTCCGCGTTCAGGCGAAGGAAGCGGCGGCGGGAGCGGCGCTGGTGCGGGGGGCGGTGGAGCTGGAGAGGGCCGGGTGCTTTGCGGTCGTGCTGGAGTGCGTCCCGCGCGAAGTGGCAGCGGAGGCGACCCGGCGGCTGCGGATCCCCACCTTCGGCATCGGCGCCGGTCTGGACTGCGACGGCCAGGTTCTCGTCACGCACGACCTGTTGCACTTGAGCGGCCTGTTCCATCCGAAGTTCGCACGCACCTTCGCCAGGGTAGACGAAGTGATCCTGAAGGCGCTGGGGCAGTTCCGGAAATCGGTCACGGACCGGACGTTCCCCGCGAGCCAGGAGAGTTTTTCGATGAACCCGGAGGAGCTCCGGCGCTTTCGCGCTTGTCTCAAGGGGTCATCCTCGCGAAAGCGAGGATCCGATTCCCGCCCTCGATCGAGGCGAGGGCAGGCTTTTCGCGGGAATGACCAGAGGGTAGAGGCGTGAAACGGTCGGTTGTGGTGGCGATGAGCGGGGGAGTGGATTCCTCGGTGGCGGCCTACCTTCTTCGTGAGCAGGGCTACCGGGTGGTTGGGATGACGCTGAAAACCTGGCCGAAGGAGCTGTGCGACACGGTTCCCAAGGGGCAGACCTGCTGCTCCACCCGGGACATCGAGGATGCCCGCGCGGTGGCGGACCGGCTGGGGATCCCCTTCTACGTGGTGGAGGCGGCCGCCCCCTTCAAGACGCAGGTGATCGCCCACTTCGTGGAGCGCTACGCGCAGGGACTGACCCCGAACCCCTGTGTCATCTGCAATCGGAAGGTGAAGAGCGGCATTTTGCTGGAGAAGGCGACCGCGCTGGGGATTGACCGCGTCGCCACCGGCCATTACGCCAGCGTGGTCTGGGACGAGGCGCGGGGTCGGTACAGCGTGCGGCAGGCGATCGCCGCAGACAAGGATCAATCGTATGTGCTTTTCCAGCTGACGCAGGATCAGCTTGCGCGCCTGATCCTGCCGATGGGGGAGATCACCAAGCCGCAGGTGCGCGCGATCGCGCGGGAAGCGGGGCTGCCAGTGGCCGACAAGCCGGAGTCCATGGAGCTCTGTTTCATCCCGGATGGCGACACGCGCGGATTCCTGCGCGCCCGCGCTCCGGAGGCGTTCCGGCCCGGCCCGATCGTGGACCGGCGGGGGCGCGTGCTGGGCGAGCACCAGGGGATCGCCGCCTACACGGTTGGGCAGCGCAGGGGACTGGGGATTGCCCGCCCCACGCCGCTGTACGTGCTGGAGCTGGATCCGGCCGGCAACCGCGTGATTGTCGGCGAGGAGCAGGAGCTGGCGGCGCGATCCTGCCGTGTGGAGGAGCTGCATTGGATGGCGATCCCCCGCCTGGCCGGTCCGATGGGGGCACAGGTGAAGGTGCGCTACCGCGCGGAGAAGTTGGAGGCCACCTTGACACCGGAAGGGAACGCGGTCCGCGTGGAATTCCATGAGCCGGTGGCCGGAGGGGTCAGCCCCGGCCAGGCCGCCGTCTTCTATGACGGCCCCGCGGTGCTCGGCGGCGGCTGGATCGCGAAGGAGACCTCGCGTCATGAGTAAAGTTGCCGACGGGCCACACCTGTCTCCCTTTGTAGAAGCCCTCTCAAACGAGGGCCTGTCTGGCGCCGACCTGGAGGTGGATGGGGATCTCCTGATCCTTCGTCTTCCGCCGGAATCCCGGAACCGTCTGTTGCGGGACGATGCGCTCCGCAACCGTGTCGTCTCGCTGGCCCGCGCCCTGGGTTTCCCCCGTGTTGCCCTGGAGCTCTTTGAATGAGTGCCTTGCGGGATCTCGAGAAGTGCCAGTTCGTGGATGACGTCGAGATGGCGGCCATTCGAGCCGATCGCTCGTTGATCCGTCGGCTACAGAAGGGTTCGAGGGATGCGCGTCGCAGACGCGGGCGTTCCTCCGGAGAGGGGGCCGTTTTGCGGGGGAGTGGGAAACTTCCCCGCAAGAGACCGCGGTGATTTTTTCTGGATGGGGGAGAATTGAGGGGGAAACCACGCAATGGTTTCCCCCTCAAGGAGAAACGCGACGGCTGAACGTCAGCGTACAGCAGCTGTTCGCTGACTGTGGTGGACAGTCGTGATCGCGCTGTTCTTGAGATTCAGCGTTTCGACGGCGGCGTAGCTCAGTTGGTAGAGCAAGGGACTCATAAGCCCTGGGTCAGTGGTTCGATTCCACTCGCCGCCACTTCTTCTTTGGCCGCCACTTCCACCTTCCTCGATACGCTCCGCGCCACGTTGACCCGGCACGCGATGGTGCCGCCGGGCCGGCGATTGCTTGCGGCGGTTTCCGGCGGGCCGGATTCCGTGGCGATGCTGTCGGCGCTGGTGGCGCTGCGCAGGCCGCTAGGGATCTCGCTGCGGGCCGGCTACGTGGACCACGGGTTGAGGCCGGCCGCGGCCCGGCGCGAGGCGGCCCTCGTCCAAAAACTCTGCCGGATGTGGGCGGTACCGTTCCATCGGGTGGCGGTGCGGCTGCGCCGGCGCGGCGGTCAGTCGCTCGAGGAGGCCGCGCGGCTGGCGCGGTACGAAGCGCTGGCGGGGCTGGCCCATCGGAAATCGTGCGGGGCGATCGCCGTCGGCCACACGGCGGACGACCAGGCGGAGACGGTGCTCATGTGGATCCTGCGCGGGACCGGCACGGCCGGCCTGGCCGGGATTCCACCTGTGCGGGAGGTCCGCTCCAAATTAGGCCCGAATGTCAGGGTGATCCGCCCGCTGCTGGCCTGCTCCCGTCAGGAGGTCCTGGCGTATCTCAAGGGGCAGGGGATCCGCCCGCTGCTGGACCGCAGCAACCTCTCCCCGCGCTACCTGCGCAACCGGGTGCGGAGTGAGCTTCTGCCGTTGCTGGAGCGGGAGTACAACCCACAGGTGCGCAGGCACCTGTGTCGGCTTGCGGAGATCCTGCGGGAGGACTGGGGCTGGATCCGCGCGGAGGCGCAGCGGCAATTCAGCCGGGCAGTGCGGCAGCGGGCCGGGCAGGCCAGCGTGAACCGCACCCTGCTTCGGAAGGCCCACCCGGCCCTGCGCCGGGCCCTCCTGCGGCTGACCGTCGAGCGCCTGCAGGGAGACCACCACGGCTTCCGCAGCGCGCACTGGGAAGAGCTGGATGAGCTGCTCGACGCGTCGGGCGCGGCCCGGCTGGACCTTCCGCACCGGTTCCAGGCGGAAGTTCGCCCGCGGGGCCGGCTGATCCTGCGGCGGGCCGCCTTGTCCGCCCGTCGGGAATCTGGTAGACTTACCTTAAAGGAAGGCGCAAAGGGGAAAAATGGCTAACTCACTTCAGGGGGGCGCAAAGAAGGGCCCGCTCCCGCTGGGCTCGCCGGGCGAGCGCCCGCCGGAATCGCGCTGGTTCCGGTGGATGATGCTGTCGCTCGTGGCGGTCACCCTGTTCTATTTCTACCACCAGGTCTCCCTGAGCGCGGCGAACCTGCCGCAGGAAATCTCCTACAGCGAGTTCTACCGGTGGCTGATGACCGACTCCGGGCCGCAGCGGATCCGCTCCGCCGTGAGGATCGAGGGGATGATCCGCGGGGAGACCGAAGGCGGCGCGCGCTTCACCGTCAACGTTCCGGACAACGACCCGGACCTGATACGGCTGGTGCGGGAGCGGGTCCCGAACTTCCGCGTGGAGGCGCCACGCATCTGGTTTGGCTTCCTCCTGAATCTGGCGGCGCCGATCCTGCTCATGCTGGGGCTCACCCTCCTGCTCTACCGGGGCGCCGCGCAGGGAGGGGGCCGGATCCTTTCCTTCGGCAAGAGCCGCGCCCGGCAGATCACGCCGGAGGACGGACAGCGGATCACCTTCGCGGACGTGGCAGGAGTCAAGGAGGCGAAGGAGGAGCTGCAGGAGGTGATTGAGTTCCTCAAGGACCCGCGAAAGTTCCAGCGCCTGGGCGGCAAGATCCCGAAAGGCGTCCTGCTGCTAGGTCCACCGGGCTGCGGGAAATGCGTGACGGGTGACTCCCTCGTTGCCACCCACAAGGGCTTGATCGAGATACGGGATATCCCCAAGTACTTCAACGTGGATCTGGATAATCGCGTTAGCGGGGCCCGTGTGCGCACGATTTCTCTGGAAACAGATCAGCCGATCTGGTCTGAGGCCACTCATTGGTTTGATCTGGGGGAGCAGCCGACGGTCCGGATGAAGACCGATCTGGGGCTGGAGCTGGAGGGCACGCTGGAGCACCCGGTCGTTGTGATGAGCGAGGAAGGAAATCTGGAATTCCGCCGACTGGAACAGTTGCGGGTCGGAGATCTGGCGGCGGTTCCCTACGGGTGGGAGGCCTTCGGGGAACGGGAATGGGTGGATCCGGAGACGGCCTACCTGCTGGGATTGCTTATCGGAGATGGGGGCTTGACGATCCGGAACCGGATTTCCTTCACAACCCAGGAGCCGGAGCTGTTGGATTTCGTCAAGCGGTATGCCCGTGAGCGGTATGGGTACGAGGTAGTCAAGGCCAGGAGCAAGCCGTATGACTACGTCCTCACGCACCAGCCGCTGCGGCGCGACTTGCTACACTGCGGACTGAAGGAAACGTACGCCGATGGCAAGGAAGTACCTGAGTGGGTGCGTCTGTCCTCCAAGCCGGTGGTGGCGGCCTTCCTTCGGGGGTTATTTGATACCGATGGCTGCGCGGAACGCGGCGGGGTTCTGGTGACCTTGAGCAGCGCCAGCCGGACGTTGATCCGGCAGGTGAGCCAACTACTGCTGAGCTTCGGCATCGTCCACACGCTGCAGAGCCGTCCCAAGCGGTACAACGGGCGGTTGCAGTACTACGTCATCGTCACGGGCGATTTCCTGGAGGTTTTCCAGCGTGAGATCGGCTTCGGGCTGGAGCGAAAGCGGAGGAAGCTGGCGGACTATCTGGCTCGGACGACGCGCAATCCAAACCGGAACGTGGTGCCTGGCCAGGGCCGGCGGCTGCAGAAGGTGTGGGACTTCTTGGTTGAGAAGGGTGGGGAACCTTCGCGGCAGGCGGATGGGCTGTGGCTGAAGAATCTATACCGGTACATGGACGGGAGCCGGCGTCCTTCGGTGCCCTCCTTCCGGAACACGGTGCACCGGCTGGAACAGCTGGATCCCCAGGTGCAAACCTTGACGGAATTTCAGGCCTTGACCACCCTGACAGGCGCCAAGCTTCTGTTCAGCCGGGTGAAGGGGCTCGAGGCGTCACGCGCCAGGGTCTACGACTTCACCGTGGCCGAGTCGCACAGCTTCATCGCGAACGGGTTCATCAACCACAACACGCTGCTGGCCAAGGCGGTGGCGGGGCAAGCGGGCGTGCCGTTCTTCTCCATCAGCGGATCGGACTTCGTGGAGATGTTCGTGGGGGTGGGGGCCAGCCGGGTGCGGGACCTGTTCGAGCAGGCGAAGAAGTCGGCCAAGGCCTCCGCGCGGGGCTGCATCATCTTCATTGACGAGATTGACGCGGTGGGCCGCCAGCGCTTCGCCGGCATCGGCGGCGGGCACGACGAGCGGGAGCAGACCTTGAACGCGCTCCTCGTGGAGATGGATGGCTTCAACACGCAGGAAGGGGTCATTCTCGTCGCCGCGAGCGTTACAGGAGATACGCCGATCTTGATCGAGGAGCGTGGCATCCGTCAAATCGTTCCGATCGGTGACTTTGTCGACCGCTTTTACGCACCTGACGAGGGTGATGTTGAAAGGCCCGTCCCCGACATTCGCGCACTGGGCTACCTCCGGAAGACCGGGTATTCCGTCTATGGGAACAAGTTTGAGGCGGCCGCATTCCAGCCGGTGCGGGGTGTCTATCGGCACAAGGTGGATCATGTCTACAGGATTCGGTATCGCGGTGGAGAGGTCCGGGCGACGGGGTCTCATTCGGTTTTCATCAGTTACCACGGAGGGATCCGTGCGGTGCGAGTTGACCAACTTGAAGCCGGAGATGTCCTGGTCGACCTGCCTTACAAGGTCAATCGGACGACTGCACGACGCCAGCTTCGCGCCTTAGCTCCCGCGGGGGTTTCCGCGAATGGATCCCGCGAATTGGTTGTTATTCCAGGGTTCCATCAATGGCAGCAGGGGTATCAATACGCCTTAAGCCAAAAGGGGAAAGAGTCTCAGGCAGCAATTGCCAGAGAGCTCGGCGTTTCTCAGACGACCATCAGTGGCTGGCAGCGAGGGGTGAAACGGCCGAGGCGATTGGGACGACAGGACTACAAGTATCCTATTCCTCCGTTTGTTCCTGTTACTTCTGAGTTGGCTCGGTTATTCGGGTTGTTGGTGGCCGAAGGCTCACTTGAGCCTCGCCGGAACCGAATCACCTTCAGTTTCCACTCCAAGGAGGAAACTCTGGTTCACGATGTGAAGCAGATGATGCTGTCCCTGTTCCACGTGAATTCTCCGATCATCAGCCATCCTGAGCCAACAGAAACCTGCGTCAGTTTTAAGAATCGGCATCTGACCCGGTTCTTGATTTCTCAAGTTGGGGTCGGTGCTCGGGGTAAACACCTTCCTCCCTTTCTCTACGAAGCCCCTCGACAGATTTTCCTCGACTTCCTGAAAGCATACATGGAAGGAGATGGGTACGAAGATAAGGCCGGCAGACACATCGCTTGCACGGTCAACCGATCCTTAGCCACGGAGTTCAATTGGCTCTGCCGAATGCACGGGGTCAAGAGTACCGTTCGGGAGATCGACGTACCGACCCGTGTCGTGAGAGGAAGGACCCTTTCCCCCACCAAGGCGTACCTTTTGGAGATCGGAAAGAGGAATTGGCCGTGGAACAACGGGCCTTCCTTTACTCGGCGTGCAAAGGTTCTGTCGGTGAGGCGGGAGCCTTATGATGGGTACGTTTATGATCTGTGTGGTTGTGGCAATGAGGCCTTTTTTGGAGGGGTCAATCCCATCTTGCTTCATAACACCAACCGCCCGGATGTTCTCGATCCGGCGCTGCTGCGGCCGGGGCGCTTTGACCGGCAGATCGTGGTGGACCGGCCGGACCTGGTGGGCCGGGAGGAGATCCTGCAGGTGCACGTGCGGAAGGTGAAGCTGGCGAAGGAGGTGGAGTTGAAGTCCATCGCGCGCCAGACCCCCGGCTTCTCCGGAGCGGACCTGGCAAACCTGTGCAACGAGGCGGCCCTCTTGGCGGCGCGGAACAACAAGGATGCGGTCGGCATGTAGGAGATGGAGGCGGCGATCGAGCGGGTGATGGCCGGCCCGGAGCGCAAATCGCGCGTCATCTCCCCGTACGAGAAGTCGGTCGTGGCCTGCCACGAGGCGGGCCATGCGCTGGTCTCCATCCTGGTGCCGGGAGCGGATCCCCTGCACAAGGTTTCCATTATCCCGCGGGGCGCGGCGGCGTTGGGCTACACCATGCAGACCCCGCTGGAGGACCGCTACCTCATGACCCGCAACGAGCTCCTGGCGAAGCTCACCGTCCTGCTCGGCGGCCGCAGCGCCGAGGAGCTGACCTTCGGCGAGATCACCACCGGGGCGCAGAACGACCTGGAGGTAGCCACCGACATCGCCCGCCGGATGGTCTGCGAGTACGGGATGAGCGACCGGCTGGGAAGCTTGACCTACGGCAAGCGGGAGGGGATGGTCTTCCTGGGCCGGGACATCGTCGAGGAGCGCAACTACTCCGATGAGACCGCCGTGGCGATTGACGAGGAGATCCGCCGGATCGTGCAGGAATGCCACGAACGGGCGAAGGGGATCTTGAGCCAGCACAGGGAGCGGCTCAAGCGCCTGTCCGACACCCTGCTGGAGCGCGAGGTCTTGGACGGCGACGAGGCCAAGCGGATCGTCCTGGCGGAGGAGTCCGCCCCTCCGGCGCCCCCGGCGGCGGCAGAGAGCGAGCCGGGCATCACCGGCTAGCGCCCGTCTCACAACCCGTCATTTCGAGCGAAGCGAGAAATCCCTCAGCCATGCGGTCATCGCCGACGACACTTCAATGCGGGAGATTCCGCGTACCCCTCGGACGGCGCGCGCTCGTCATGGGGATCCTGAACGTCACCCCCGATTCCTTCAGCGACGGGGGGCGCTTTCTCGATGCGCGCCGCGCGGTGACGCACGCGCTCCGAATGGAGCGGGAGGGGGCGGACCTCATTGACGTCGGCGGGGAGTCCACGCGCCCGGGCGCCCGGCCGGTGCCCGCGGCGGAGGAGATTCGGCGCGTGCTGCCGGTGGTGGAGCGGCTGGCCGGCCGGCTGAAGATCCCGATCTCCGTGGACACCTGCAAGCCGGAGGTGGCCCGCGCGGCGCTCAAGGCAGGCGCGGGCCTGGTCAACGATGTGACCGGGCTGCGGGACCGGGAGATGGCCGAGGTGGTGGCGGAGGCCGGCGTGCCGGTGATCCTCATGCACATGCGGGGCACCCCCCGCACGATGAAACATCTCAGCCGCTACCGGCGCCTGCTGCCGGAGGTCCTCTCGGAGCTCCGGCGGATGATTGAGCGCGCAGCGGCGCGCGGCATGCGGCGACAGCAGATTCTGCTGGACCCGGGGATCGGCTTCGCCAAGACGCCGCAGCAGAACTTGGTCCTTCTGAATGAGCTTCAGCGGTTCCGCGCGCTGGGGCACCCGATCGTCGTCGGCCCTTCGCGGAAATCGTTCATCGGGCAGGTGCTGGCGCTGCCGCCGCAGGAGAGGGGCTGGGGCACGGCGGCCGCGGTGGCGCTTGCGGTGGCGCGCGGCGCCGACATCGTGCGGGTCCACGACGTGGGCCCGATGCGGCAGGTGATTGCGGTGACCGAGGCGATCCTGCGCGCCGGCAGGAGCTGACGCCATGCCTCGCCTGGGCGTCAACGTGGATCACGTGGCGACGCTGCGCCAGGCTCGCAGAGGGGAGCGGCCCAGCCCGGTCTGGGCGGCGCGGGAGGCGGAAGCGGCGGGCTGCGACTCCATCGTCTGCCATCTCCGGGAGGACCGCCGGCACATTCAGGATGCGGACCTGCCGGCGCTCAAGAAGGCGCTGCGGATCCCGCTCAACCTGGAGATGGCGGCCCACCCCGAAATCGTCCGGATCGCCTGTCGGGTGCGGCCGCATCAGGCCACGCTGGTTCCGGAGCGGCGCCGGGAGCTGACCACCGAGGGGGGGCTTGACCTGGGCCGAGGGGCGCGGCGGCTCACCGCCGCAGTCCGGGCGCTGTCGCGCTCCGGGATCCGGGTCAGTCTCTTTATTGACCCCAGCCGGGAGCAGGTCCGCCGGGCGGCGCTGCTGGAGGCGCCGATGATCGAGCTCCATACCGGGGCCTACGCCCAAGCCCGCACGCCTTCCCAGCGCGGGCGCTGCTTCCGGCAGCTCCGGGATGCGGCGCAGCACGCCCGCCATTTGGGGCTGGTGGTTGCCGCCGGTCATGGTCTAGACTACGGGAATGTGGGTTTGATCGCGGCGATCCCGGAGATTGAGGAGCTGAACATCGGTTTCTCCGTCGTCGCGCGGGCAATCGAGGTGGGATTGCCGCGGGCGGTGAAAGAAATGCTGCAGGCAATCAGCCCGTCATCTCGAGCTCGGGCGTACACGTCATCTCGAGCCCCGCAGGGGCGAGAGATCTCGCTTTAAGACATGAAGATCCTCGGCACCGGTGTGGACTTGGTGGAAGTGCCCCGCTTCCGGAAGTCGGTCCGGCGGTGGGGCAGGCAGCTCCTTGCCCGCATCTTCACCCCGGCTGAGCTCGCCTACTGTCGCACCTACCGGGACCCGCATGAGCATCTGGCCGCACGCTTCGCCGCCAAGGAGGCGGTGGTCAAGGCGCTCGGCGCGCCGAAGGGGCTGGGGTTGGAATGGAAGGACCTGGAGGTGGTGCGCGCTGAATCGGGCCGGCCCGGCGTCCGGTTCAAGGGATCCCTCAGCCGGTGGAAGAAGCTCAAGGTGCAGCTTTCCCTCAGCCACACCCGACGGTACGCCGTCGCCACCGCGCTGGTCTACACTCCATGAAGTCGTCGCGCAGGTCGGCCCACCGCGCCGTCATTGCGAGGCCCCGTAGGGGCCGAAGCAATCTCGATCTTAGCTTTCTCCGCCGCCGCGCCGACACCCACAAGGGGAATTACGGCCACGTTCTGGTGATCGGCGGGGCGGTCGGCATGACCGGGGCACCGATCCTCTGCGGGTTGGCGGCGCTTCGCACCGGCGCGGGGCTGGTCTCACTGGCCGTGCCGAGCGCCGTTTACCCGATCATTGCCCGCAGGGCAGCGCCGGAGCTGATGGTCCACCCGCTGCCGAAAGCGCTGCCGGCGCTGCTCAAGCGGGCGGACGTCATTGCGTTGGGACCCGGGCTCGGCCGCGGCACGGCGCAGAAGAGCATGGTCCGGCGTCTGCTCGCGCGGGCCAAGCATCCGACGGTGATTGACGCCGACGGAATCATCGCGCTCAAAGGTCTCAAGAAACTTTCGCGTGCTGCAGGTGCGGGGCAGGTGGTCCTGACGCCCCATCCGGGTGAGATGGCGAACCTGCTGGGGGTTTCCATCAGGCGGGTGCAGGCCGACCGGAAGGGGACCGCGCTGCGCGCGGCTCGGCGGCTCGGCGCAATCGTCGTGCTGAAGGGGCACCGCACGGTGATCGCCTCACCGGCCGGGCGCGTCCGGGTCAACTCCACCGGAAACCCCGGCATGGCGACCGCCGGTATGGGGGATGTCCTGACCGGCATGATCGCCGCCCTGATCGGCCAGGGGTTGAGCCCCTTCGATGCGGCCGCAACCGGCGTGTATCTCCACGGCCTGGCCGGCGACCTCGCCGCCCGGAAGGTAGGGCAGGTCTCCCTCACCGCCCCCGACGTGCTGACGTATTTGCCCGCTGCATTTCAACGGGTTGGGGGATAAGCTTTGTAGAGTGGTTCAGTGTCTCGACGCTGGCGTAGCTCAATGGCAGAGCACCTCTTTTGTAAAGAGGACGTTGGGGGTTCAAATCCCTCCGCCAGCTTGGCCTCCGGGCCTAAAACCTTACAATCGTAGAAAGTAAACCTTACAATTCGGGCACCCTCCTGCTATACTTGAGTCCGTGAATACGAAGGAATTCATCCTCCGACAAGTCAAGCGGCGGAGAGCGGTGCGAACGGCTGATATTGTCAGGCTGCGAGACATCTCCCGCCAAACGGCGGCCCAGCATCTTCGGGAGCTCGTGGGGGCGGGCCGGCTGACGAAGGTTGGCTCGACCCATAATGCCAGGTATTTGGCTGCCCGAAAGAAGGGCTACGGGGGGCAGGGGCGATGGCGATTCTCGGCTCTGCACAGGACCGCGGCACTGGACGAGGATGAGGTCTTTTCGGAGGCCGCGCTCCGGCTGAATCTCAAGAGGCGGCTTTCTCCGGCGGCGTATCGAATCGTGAACTACGCCTTTACAGAGATGACGAACAACGCGATCGAGCACTCCCGCGCTCCAAGCGTGCGGGTTGCCGTGGAGTGCTCAGGGGGTGATCTGAGGTTCGAGGTGGTCGATCATGGGATTGGAGCGTTCGAGAGCGTCCGGAAAAAGTTCAGGCTCAACGACCATCTTGAGGCTGTGGAGCTGCTGATGAAAGGCAAGCAGACGACGGACCCCAGGCACCATTCGGGCCAAGGCATCTTCTTTACATCCAGGATTGCGGATCGGTTTGCTTTGGAAAGCGCCAGGCTGAAGCTGATCGTGGACCACCGCGCGAAGGACACCTTCCTGGAGGATGTCCGGGTGTTCCGGGGGACCCGGGTGCTTTTCACGCTGAAGCAGAGATCGCGCAAGGACCTTAGGACTCTATTCGATGAATATTCGAATGAGGATTACGAATTCGACAAGACGGAGATCGTTGTGCACCTGTCGAAGAAAGAGGGGGACTACGTTTCTCGATCAGAGGCAAAGCGGCTCCTGTTCGGTCTGGAGCGCTTCAGGCGGATCGTCTTTGATTTTAGAAGGGTCACCGGCATTGGCCAAGGATTCGCGGACGAGATCTTCCGGGTGTTCCAGGGGCAGCATCCGGGCCTACGGATCGAGGTGGTCCATATGTCGGACGCCGTGGAATTTATGATCAGACGGGCACAACGCGGTTAGGCGCTTGCCGCAGTATAATCATGAAGCCGCCTCGGGCAGGTACTCAAGCGGCCAACGAGGTCAGACTGTAAATCTGATGGACACCGTCCTACAGAGGTTCGAATCCTCTCCTGCCCACCGCTGTAATAAAGAAATCCTTGAGATCAATGAGAAAAACCAAAGGGCGTTTTGCATAGGGGGTTTGATTGAAAACCTCAACCCAATCCTGGTCTAGTTTGTGGGGGCAGGTCAAGCATCTTTCACGCGGGCGTAGTTCAACGGTAGAACGGCACCCTTCCAAGGTGCACACGGCGGTTCGATTCCGCCCGCCCGCTTTTTTCTGCCTGCCGGCGTAACCTGGCCGTAACCTGCCTGAAATATTCTTGACAAAGTGAGCCGTGCCCCTATAATAAGAGCTTTTGCACGACAAGGACTTGCGTTCATGCAGGTCCTGGGCTCTGCCATCGGCTTCGCTGGAGTAGCTCAGTTGGTAGAGCACGTCCTTGGTAAGGACGGGGTCACGGGTTCAATTCCCGTCTCCAGCTGAAGAGACGGTGGATTATTTCCTTTTTTTCTCCCCTAGCGGTCGACATAAGGAGAGGGAACTATGGCCAAGGAGAAGTTTCAGCGCACGAAGACGCACGTCAATATCGGCACGATCGGGCACGTGGACCATGGCAAGACGACCCTGACCGCGGCGATCACGAAAGTCCTGGCGAAGAAGGGCCAGTCGACGGAGAAATCGTACGCCGACATCGCCAAGGGCGGTGTGGTGCGCGGCGAGGGCAAGATCCTGACGGTGAGCATCGCCCATGTGGAGTACGAGTCGGACGCCCGGCACTACGCCCACGTGGACTGCCCCGGCCATGCGGACTACATCAAGAACATGATCACGGGTGCCGCGCAGATGGACGGCGGCATCCTGGTGGTGAGCGCCCCCGATGGGCCGATGCCTCAGACGAAGGAGCATGTCCTGCTGGCGCGGCAGGTGAACGTGCCGGCGATCGTGGTCTTCCTGAACAAGGTGGACCTGGTCACGGACAAGGAGCTGCTGGACCTGGTGGAGCTGGAGGTTCGGGATCTCTTGACCAAGTACGGCTTCCCCGGCGACAAGACCCCGATTGTGAAGGGCAGCGCCCTGAAGGCGATGCAGGGGGACCCGGAGGCGGAGAAGGCGATCCTGGAGCTGCTCAAGGCCGTGGACGATTTCATCCCCACCCCGAAGCGCGAGATTGACAAGCCGTTCCTGATGGCGGTGGAGGACGTCTTCTCCATCAGCGGGCGCGGCACGGTGGGGACGGGCCGGATCGAGCGCGGGAAGGTGAAGGTGAACGACGAGATTGAGATCGTCGGCCTGCGGCCCCAACCCACCAAGACGGTGGTGACCGGTGTCGAGATGTTCCGGAAGGAGCTGGATGAGGGGCAGGCGGGAGACAACGTGGGGTTGCTCCTGCGCGGGATTGACAAGGGTGCCCTGGAGCGCGGCATGGTGCTGGCCAAGCCGGGCAGCATCACCCCGCACACCAAGTTCAAGGCGGAGGTCTACGCCCTGACGAAGGAAGAGGGCGGTCGGCACACGCCCTTCTTCGCGGGCTATCGGCCGCAGTTCTATTTCCGCACCACCGACGTGACGGGTGTGGCGACCCTTCAGAAGGGGACGGAGATGGTGATGCCGGGCGACAACGCCAACGTGGATGTGGAGCTCATCTCCCCGATCGCCATGGAGAAGGGGGTCCGCTTCGCGATCCGCGAGGGCGGCAAGACGGTCGGCGCCGGCGTGGTGACGGAGATCCAGGCGTAGGTGCGTGAATTGATCACGCTGGCGTGCGAAAAGTGCCGCCGCCGGAACTACGCCACGACCCGGAACACGAAAGAGCACTCCGATCGGCTGGAGCTGAAGAAGTACTGCAGGTTCTGTCGGGCCCACACCCTGCACCGCCAGACCAAGTGACGTGAGGCCCGAACTTACGGGAGCGATAGCGAGCGTAAGTTCGCTGGCCGAACGTCATCCTGAGGCGGCGAAGCCGCCGAGGGATCTCGCTGTAGGCCAGTAGCTCTAACTGGTAGAGCAACGGACTCCAAATCCGAGGGTTGGGGGTTCGAATCCCTCCTGGCCTGTGGCGTACATATAGAGGAAGACAGACCGCTGGTCTGTGACCTTTAGGGCATATCCGAAGGCCCGCGACGTGCGGCCGAGGGGAGTGCCTTTTTTGTCCATACGGTGATTGCCAGAACCGTTGCGTTTCTCAAGGAAGTCCGGAGCGAGCTGAGCCAAGTCTCATGGCCCACCCTTCAGCAACTTTGGGAGTCTACGAAGCTGGTCCTGGTGACGACGGCTCTGCTGTCGCTGGTGATCGGCTTCTTCGATCTGGCTTGCGGGTGGCTGATCCGCTGGGTGATCCGCTGATGGCGAAAAGCTGGTACGTGGTCCACACGCTGACGGGACAGGAGGAAAAGGTTCGCACCTCCCTGCAGAAGGTGATTGACTCCGCCCAGCACGGGGAGGCGATCGCGCAGGTGCTGGTGCCGATGGAGAAGATCTCGGAGGTCAAGGCGGGCAAGAAGAAGATCTCGGAGCGCCGCGTCTTCCCGGGGTACGTGCTGGTGCAGATGGAGCTGACGGACGACACCTGGTACGCGATCAAGTCCACGCCGGGCGTGGCCGGCTTTGTGGGCTCCGGCGTCCGGCCGGTGCCACTGCGGGAGGAGGAGGTGGGGCAGATCCTGCAGGCCGCGCAGGAGAAGATGGAGAAGCCGATCCCGAAGGTGATCTTCGAGAAGGGAGAGGCGGTGCGGATCACGCAGGGGCCGTTCAACGACTTCAACGGGATGGTGGAGGAGATTCATCCGGAGAAGGGGAAGCTCAAGGTGATGGTGACGATGTTCGGCCGCTCCACACCGGTGGAGCTGGAGTACTGGCAGGTCGAAAAGGTCTAATGAGCCCAAAACTTACGGAACGCAGTGACGTAAGTTTTTCGGGCGAATTAGATCCTCATGAAAATGAGGATCGGATTCCCGCTTTCGCGGGAATGACGTGACCACGTGCCCAAGAAGGTCGCCGCGCAAATCAAGCTGTACTGTCCGGCCGGGGCGGCCACGCCTGCGCCGCCGGTGGGCCCAGCCCTCGGGTCACACGGCCTGAACATCGGCCAGTTCGTGAAGGAGTTCAACGACAAGACGAAGGGGCAGGAGGGGCTGACGCTGCCGGTGGTGATCACGGCGTACGAGGATCGCACCTTCACCTTCATCATCAAGAGCCCGCCGGCCTCCGTGCTCCTGAAGCAGGCGTGCGGGCTGGCGAAGGCCTCTGGCGCTCCGAACAAGGACAAGGTCGGCAAGGTCCCCCGCGCCAAGGTGCGGGAGATCGCGCAGATGAAGCTCAAGGACCTGAACACACCCTCCCTGGATCAGGCGGTCAAGATGGTGGAGGGGACGGCGCGCAGCATGGGAATTGAAGTGACATGAGGCCCAAACTTATGGAGCAGCGCGAACATAAGTTTGCTGGCCGAATGTCATCCCGAGCGAGGCGAGGGATCTTGTTTTGAGCAAACGGATGGAGGCGGCCTACGCGGGGGTGGAGGCGGGCAAGGCCTACCCCCTCAAAGAGGCGGTCGGTATTCTGAAGAAGGCGCCGGGCCCGAAGTTTGACGAAACGGTGGAGCTGGCGCTGGCCTTCGACGTGGACCCCAAGCAGACCGATCAGCTGGTGCGGGGCACCGTGGTGCTTCCGCACGGGACGGGAAAAAGCGTTCGCGTGCTGGTCTTCGCCAAGGGGGAGGCGGAGCGGCAGGCGCGGGAGGCGGGGGCGGACCACGTGGGGGCGGAGGAGCTCATCCCGAAGATCGAGGGCGGCTGGATGGAGTTCGATGCGGTGATCGCCACCCCGGACCTGATGCGCGAGGTGGGGCGGCTGGGCCGCGTGCTGGGGCCGAAGGGGCTGATGCCCAGCCCCAAGGCCGGCACGGTGACGATGGATGTGGCCCGGGCGGTGAACGAGCTCAAGCGGGGCAAGGTGGAGTTCAAGATGGACAAGCAGGCCGACATCCACCTGGGCGTCGGCAGGCGGTCGTTCTCGGAGGAGGCGCTGGTGGCCAACATCCGCGCGCTCATGGAGGCGGTCTGGCGGTCCAAACCGGCGGCGGCCAAGGGGCGCTACATCCGTTCCGTGTCGCTGTCCACCACGATGGGGCCGGGCGTCAAGCTGGATCCGCAGGAGGGCCGGGCGGCGGAGGTGATGGGGTGAGCCCGGCGGCGGTCGCGGAGCCACAGGAGCCGGCTCGGGTCGGGCGGCAGCTCCGCGCCAGCGTCCTGCGGCAGTTGAGCGCCGTGCTGGCGGAGGCGGATGCAGTCATCGTGGTGAAGATGGAGCGGGTCCCCACGCGGGACCTGAACCAGCTGCGCCGGTCCCTGCAGGGGGGCCTCACGGTCGCGAAGAACAGTCTCTGCCGGCTGGCGTTCCGTCAGCGGGGCTGGGCCGACCTGGAAGGGATGCTGGCGGGGACCTGCGGGGTGGGGACGATCCGCGGCGACGTCGCGGCGGCCTCGAAACAGCTGGTGCAGTTCGCCAAGGAGCACGAGGGGTTCGCGCTGGTAGGCGGGGTGCTGGGGGGACAGGTACTCGTCGCGAAGGACCTCCAGGCGCTGGCCCGTCTGCCGTCGCGCGAGGTGCTGCTGTCGCAGCTGGCCGAGGTGCTGGTGTCGCCCCTGCGCAACTTGGCCTTTGTGCTGCAGGCCCCGGTTCGCTCGCTGGCTCTTCTGTTGTCCGGCGTAAGCAAGAAGAAGGAATCTTCATAACACGAGTCATGCAATCTGAACCGTTCACCCTGAGCCTGTCGAAGGGTGAACGGACATTTCGTGCTTCGACAGGCTCAGCACGAACGGTTTTGCATGAGTCGTGTTCATAAGCAGAGGCGCCCGAAGACTGTTTCCCTGTAGCGGGCTCGGTCGTTGGTATCGGGCACTGGGGACGCTCGCGGAGACAGTGAAGAACTTGTACAGGAAAGCTTGATTAGGAAGCAGGCGATAGAAGAGGGAGAAAACGTAATGTCAAAAGTCAATGTGGACGACGTGTTGGATTCGATCGAGAGCTGGACGGTTCTCGACCTGAACAAGTTGGTCAAGGGGATCGAGGAGAAGTTCGGCGTCTCCGCGGCGGTTTTTGGCGGACCGGTGGCGGCGGCCGCGCCCGGCGGGGCGGCGGCCGGGGGTGCTGCGCCCGCGGCGGAGGAGAAGACCACCTTCGATGTGATCCTGGCGGAGGTGGGGCCGAACAAGATCCAGGTCATCAAGGAGCTGCGCGCGGTGACCACGCTGGGTTTGAAGGAGGCGAAGGACCTGGTGGATACCGCACCCAAGCTGGTCAAGAACGGGGCTTCGAAGGAGGAGGCGCAGACGATCAAGCAGAAGCTGGAGGCCGTGGGAGCCAAGGTCGAGCTCAAGTGACATGAGGCCCAAACTTACGGAGCGAAGCGAGGTAAGTTTGCTGGCCGAATGTCATCCCGAGCGCAGCGAGGGATCTGGTTTTAAGATCGGGATTCCTCGGCCTAGCGGCCTCGGAATGACGAAGAAGGGCCTTGCGATGCCAACGAGGGCTGAGCGTGACTAA
>Ga0114945_10000958_pt1 | contig 18310 bp, 19 predicted proteins | sample OV2TP3_FD_87194 | JGI IMG/M metagenome (GOLD analysis project Ga0114945, IMG submission 87194) | Hot spring microbial communities from Beatty, Nevada to study Microbial Dark Matter (Phase II) - OV2 TP3 | ecosystem: Environmental > Aquatic > Thermal springs > Hot (42-90C) | place: USA: Beatty...
ATCCAGGACAGCATTTTTCTCTCCCCGAAAAAATGCGGCACCCGGCGCACGAGCGCCGGGTGCTGGCGTGGCTGACGGCCTGCTTATTTGGTCGGAAGCTGGGGCGGCACGATGGCCGGGCGATCCTTCGCCGCGCGCGCGGCGTTGGAGACGTCCTGTCCGAACTTCGTGCCGAGCTCGCGCGCCTTGTTGGCGGTCTCGAGCCCGAATTTCGAGGCGTCGTGCGCCGGGCTATCCGCCGGGACGCTCTCCGGCAGCTTGATCTCGCCGGTGGCGGCGTCGGCGGAGCTGTTGGCCGGCACGACCTCCAGCGTCATCTCGAGGTCGGACTGCGGCGGGCGCTGCGCCCAGGCGGCGCTCGACAAAGCAAGCGCAACTATTGCACCGATCACAGAGCTCGTAAATTGCTTCATGACATGCCTCCTTGTGGTTTGACGTGAACCTTGATGCGAAACGTCTTGCTCGCTTCGCCGTGCGACAGGCGCGCCACCAGCTCGCCCTTCGCCGCGCCGTGCGCGACGAGCGGGAGCCGCAGCAGGTTGGCGCCCTGGCGCAGATCGGTCTGCCAAGCGAGCTCACGCCGCGCGCCGTAGCCGACGAGCTCGATGTTCTCCGGCAGCGCCAGCGAGATCTGCGCCGCCGGCAGCGGCCGCGCGCTGTGGAACACGAGGCGCACGGTCTCGGGCTTCTCGAGCGCGAGCGTCACGCTCTGTACCGGCGCCGGACGGGTGGTGAAAAACATGCCCAGGGCGACCGCGAGCACCAGGCTTGCTGCGAGCGCCAGGCTTACCATAGTGGTGGTGCGGCTGCCATGCGCGGGCCGGGAGGCGGCGCGCTCGAGCGCCTGCTCCAGAAAACCCGGGCGCGGCGCCGGCGCGGGAAGCGTGCGCAATGCGGCGAGCAGCGCCGCCGCCTGCTCCTGGCGGCGCCGGCACGCGGGGCAGCCCTGCAGATGCGCCTGCATCGAGCCCCGCCGGGCGGTGTCGAGCCGCCCGTCGAGGTAGTCGTCCAGCAGCAGGGTGATGTCGCGGCATTCCATGGGCAGTCTCCTACCCCTAAACACGCTCGCCGGCGGAAAAAGGTTCCATCCGCAGCAGGGCCCGCAACCGCCCGCGCGCCCGGTGCAAGCGCGATTTCAGCGTGCCAAGCGGCGTCTCGAGGACTTCGGCGAGCTCCTCGAGGCTGTAGCCCTCGATGTCGTGCAGCGCGACCACCGCCCGCTGCTCGGGATTGAGCCGGCCGAGCGCCTCCGCGATGCGCTCCTGCCAGCGCGAACGCTCGGCGTGCTCCTCGGGCCCGCCCTCGAGCGCCGGCAAGGCGTCGAGCGGATCCTCGCCCTCCATGTCGAGCGCCTGCTCGACGATCGGCGAGCGCGCCCGCCGTCGAACCCAATCGACATACTGGCGGTAGAGCACCCGGGCGAGCCACGGCCGCAGCTTCTCGATACGCGACAGCTCCTCGCGCGGATAGAGCTTGAGCAATACGTCCTGCACCAGATCCTCGGCGTCGGCGCTGTTGCCGGTGAAGCGCCAGGCGAGGCGATAGAGGTACTCGAGATGCGGCCGCAGCAGCTCCTCGAAGCGTGACGGGGCGGCCCGGGCGCGGCGGAACGGGAGGATCGGCGGCATGCAATCTCTTCTACACGTCCGGCGCCGCGCGAAGGTTCCCTTTGCCCGGCCGGCAGGCGGGTGTGACTTTTTACTGCTCCTGCAAATCGGGCGCGGGCCCAGCCGTGGCCCGGCTCCTCATCTCGAGGGCGCGTTTTTGAACGTTTTCCCGCAACTGCGGCTTGTAGCCGAGCGCAAAAAACGCCTCGGCGGCGAGAAAGATCGGCGCGACGAAGATCTGGAACAGGTTGTCGGCGAGCGCCGGCTTGCGGCCCTCGAAGACGTGCCCGACGAGCTGCAGGATCCAGCCGCCGGCGAACAGCACCGCGAACCAGCTCCAGCCTTGCACGGCGCCCAGAGCGGCGATCTTTTCTCCCACAAATACAAGAATTCCTGTAACCGCGAGCATCGCGAGAGCGAGCGGGACATCCAGCAGGAAGTAGTAGATGAGCACCACGGCGGCGAAGAGCATCGCCGCGGTAAGAGTCACGCCGCCGGCGTCGAAGCGGATCCAGGCGAGCGGGATGAAGAGCGAGAGCATGATCGCGGGCACGCCGATGAAGTGCGTCGCCTTGTTGCGTGCGTCCTGGTGGTACGCCGCGTAAAAACTCATCTGATCTTCGATGGTTTTCATAAACCTACTATAATTCAGTGTTTTAACCGAGTCCATGGTCGTCACGCACGGCTCTTTGCAGCGCGCCCGGGGCCGGTGTGCGCTGACGATCGGCAATTTCGACGGCGTGCACCGCGGCCATCGCGCGCTCATCGAGCGTGTGGTCGCCAAGGGGCGCGAAGCCGAGCTCGCCTCCTGCGTCCTGACTTTCGAGCCGCATCCCAGGGAATTTTTCGCCGGCGCCGCCGCGCCGGCGCGCGTCACCCGGTTGCGGGACAAGCTCGAGCTCCTGGCGCAGGCGGGCGTCGAGCGCGTGCACATCGCCCGCTTCGACGCGCGCTTCGCCGCGCTGTCGGCAGAGCGCTTCATCGAAGACGTGCTGGTGCGCGGCCTGGGCGTGCAGTGGCTGCTGGTAGGACGCGATTTCCGCTTCGGCGCCCGCCGCGTCGGCGACTTTTCGACTTTGCAAAACAGGGGTTTCGAGCTGGAAGCGATGCCCGACGTCCAGTTCGAGGGCAAGCGGGTCTCCAGCTCGGCGGTGCGCGGCGCGCTCGACGCGGGCGAGCTGCGCGAAGCCGAGCGGCTGCTCGGCCATGCGTACACCATCAGCGGCCGCGTCGCCCACGGCGCGAAGCTCGGCCGCGGGCTCGGATTTCCGACCGCCAACATCGTGCTGCGGCGGCCGCCGCCGATCGCCGGGATTTTCGTGGTCGAAGTCGATCGCTACGGGCGCGGCGTGGCGAGCGTGGGCCGGCGACCGACGGTGAACCCGGTCGCGATTCCGCTCCTGGAAGTGCACCTCTTCGACCACGACGCCGACCTTTACGGCGAGCACCTGCGCGTGCGTTTTCTGCAGAGGCTGCGCGACGAGGAGAAATTCGACGGCTTGCCGGCGCTGCAGGCGGCGATCGCCCGCGATGCCCGGCAGGCAAAGGAATATTTCCTGAAACATGGCTGATTACAAGGACACGCTGAATCTCCCGGAGACGCCCTTCCCCATGCGCGGCGATCTCGCGCGGCGCGAGCCGCAATGGGTGAAGGAATGGCAGCAGAAGGGCGTCTACCGGCGGCTGCGCATCATCGCCAAGGGCCGCCCGCGGTTCGTCCTGCACGACGGCCCGCCCTACGCGAACGGCGACATCCACATCGGCACCGCGGTGAACAAGATCCTCAAGGACATCATCGTGAAGTCGAAGACGCTGGCCGGATTCGACGCGCCCTACGTTCCGGGCTGGGACTGCCACGGCATGCCGATCGAGGTGCAGATCGAGAAGAAACACGGCAAGAACCTCCCGACCGAGGAGACCCTGCGCCTGTGCCGGGCCTTCGCCGCCGAGCAGATCGAGCGCCAGAAGAAGGACTTCCAGCGCCTCGGGGTGCTCGGCGACTGGGACAACCCCTACCTGACGATGGCGCCGCGCACCGAGGCCGAGGAGATCCGCGTGCTCGGCCGGCTGCTCGAGAAGGGCTACATCTACCGCGGCCTGAAGCCGGTGAACTGGTGCTTCGACTGCGGCTCGGCGCTCGCCGAGGCCGAGGTCGAGTACGAGGACCGCAAGGATCCGGCGATCGACGTTGCTTTTCGGATTTCCGATCAGGATTTGCGGAGACTGGGCGCCGCGTTCGGTGTCGAGGTCAAAAAACCCGCCTATGCGGCGATCTGGACGACGACGCCCTGGACGCTGCCGGGCAACCAGGCGCTCAACGTCCACCCCGAGCTCAGCTACGAGCTGGTGGACACGGAGAAGGGGCTGCTCCTCCTCGCCGCCGATCTGCGCGAGCAATGCCTTGCCCGCTACAAGCTCAAGGGCACGACGCTCGCCTCGCGCAAAGGCAGGGACCTCGAGAACATCCGCTTCCGGCATCCGTTCTACGACCGCGACGCGCCGATGTATCTGGGCGAATACGTGACGCTCGATGCCGGCACGGGCGTCGTGCACTCGGCGCCGGCCTATGGCGTGGAGGATTTCGAGTCCTGCCGCCGCTACGGCATGCGCGACGATGAGATCCTCACGCCGGTGATGGGCGACGGCAGGTTCGCGCCGTCCCTGCCGCTTTTCGGTGGCCTGTCGATCTGGGAAGCGAACGGCCGGATCATCAAGGAGCTTGAGGCGCGCGGGGCGCTGCTGCATCGCGAGACCCACCAGCACAGCTACATGCATTGCTGGCGGCACAAGACGCCGGTGATCCTGCGCGCGACGGTGCAATGGTTTGCCTCAATGGACAGGAAAGTCAACGCAGAGTCGCTGCGTGCGATCGCCTTGCGCGGCATCGAGAACACCGAGTTCTTCCCGTCCTGGGGGCAGGCGCGCCTCCAGGGCATGATCGCCAACCGGCCGGACTGGACGCTGTCGCGCCAGCGGCAATGGGGCGTGCCGATGCCGTTCTTCCTGCACCGGGAGACCGGCGCCCTGCATCCGCGCACGCAGGACCTTCTGGAGGCGGTGGCGAAGCGCGTGGAGCAGGGCGGCATCGAAGCCTGGCAAACGGTGACGGCCGCAGCGCTTTTGGGTGATGAAAGCAAGAAGTACGAGAAAAGCCGCGATACGCTCGATGTGTGGTTCGACTCGGGCTCGACCCACTATACGGTGATGCGCGGCTCGCACGCCGAGGACACCCGCTTTCCGGCGGATCTCTACCTGGAAGGCTCGGACCAGCACCGCGGCTGGTTCCACTCCTCGCTCCTCGTCTCGTGCATGCTGGACGGGGTGCCGCCGTACAAGGGCCTGCTCACCCACGGCTTCGTCGTCGACGGCGAGGGCCGCAAGATGTCGAAGTCGAAGGGCAACGTGGTCGCGCCGCAGGAAGTGTCGAATACGCTCGGCGCCGAGATCCTGCGGCTGTGGGTGGCGAGCACCGATTACTCCGGCGAGCTCTTCATCTCCAACGAGATCTTGAAGCGCGTGGTGGAGAGCTACCGCCGCGTGCGCAACACGCTGCGCTTCCTGCTCGCGAATACCTCGGATTTTGATTCCGTCACGCACGCGGTCGCCGTGCCCGATATGGTCGAAATAGACCGCTATGCACTGGCAATGACGGCAGCGATGCAGGACCAGGTAACCGCGGACTACGCTCGCTACCAGTTCCATCTCGTGGCGCAGAAGCTGCAGGCGTTCTGCTCCGAGGACCTGGGCGCCTTCTACCTCGACGTGCTCAAGGACCGCCTCTACACCTGCGGCGCCGATTCGAAGCCGCGGCGCTCGGCGCAGACCGCGCTCTGGCACATCACCCACGGCCTGGCGCGGCTGATGGCGCCGGTCCTGTCGTTCACCGCAGAGGAGCTCTGGAAGGTCTTCACCCAGGGCGACAGCGTCTTCTTCACCACCTGGCACGAGCTGCCGAAGCCGTCCGGCGCCGCCGAGCTGGTGGCCAAGTGGACGCGGCTGCGCGAGCTGCGCGATCCGGTGCGCAAGCAGATCGAAGCGCTGCGCGCGGCAGGCAAGGTCGGCTCCTCGCTGCAGGCCGAAGTCGATTTCGCCGCGGGCGGAAAGGATTACGAGCTGCTCGCCAGCCTGGGCGAGGATCTCAAGTTCCTCATGCTCACCTCGGCGGCCCGGGTTCGGAAATCCGATGAATTGAATGTAGGCGTCGAGGCGAGCGAGCATCGCAAGTGCGAGCGCTGCTGGCACTACCGTGCCGACGTCAACGACGAGGCGCTGTGCGGGCGCTGCCAGTCGAATCTGCGCGGCACCGGCGAGACACGGAAGCATGTCTAGGCAATGGCGCTGGTTCGCGCTGGCCGCGGCGATTGTGGCGGCGGACCAGCTGGCGAAATGGGCGGTGCTCGACCATTTCGCCGGCCGGGAGCCGCGCGCGGCGGTCACCGGCTTCTTCAACCTGGTGCTGGTGTGCAACAAGGGCGCGGCGTTCAGCTTCCTCGCCGACGCCCCCGGATGGCAGACGCCGCTCTTCGTCGTCTTCGCGCTGGCCGCGGCGGGCCTGTGCGGCACGCTGATCGTCCGCAATCCCGGGAAGAGGCTGTTCTGCGCCGGTCTCGCCCTGATCGTCGGCGGCGCGCTGGGAAACGTCATCGACCGCCTGCGCTTCGGCTGCGTGGTCGACTATCTCGACTTCTACATCCTGGACAAGTGGCCGCACTGGCCGGCGTTCAACGTCGCCGATTCCGCCATCACGGTCGGCGCGCTCCTGCTGATCCTCGAAGGCTTCATCCACCATGAAAGGCGAGCTGGCGCTCCTTCTTAAGGCGCTCGCGTTCGCCGCCCACAAGCACCGCGACCAGCGCCGCAAGGACCCCGGGGCTTCGCCGTACATCAACCACCCGATCGCGCTCGCCGACGTGCTGGTGAACGAGGGCGGGGTCACCGACGTCGAGGTGCTGTGCGCCGCGCTCCTGCACGACACGGTGGAGGACACGGCGACGACGCCCGAGGAGCTCGCCGGCGCCTTCGGCGCGCGCGTGGCGCGCATCGTGGCCGAGGTCACCGACGACAAGGCGCTGCCCAAGGCCGAACGCAAGCGCCTGCAGGTGGCGCACGCCGCCGAGCTCTCGCAGGAGGCGAAGCTGGTGAAGCTCGCCGACAAGATCTGCAACCTGCGCGACGTCGCCGAGCGGCCGCCGGCGAGCTGGGACCTCGCGCGCCGGCGCGAATACTTCGACTGGGCGAAGCGCGTGGTCGACGGTCTGCGCGGTGCGCATCCCCGGCTCGAGGCGGCGTTCGACGCGGCATACGGCATGAGAGAATAAGCCGATGGATGTTCTGCTTGCCAATCCGCGCGGTTTCTGCGCCGGCGTCGAGCGCGCCATCGAGACGGTGGAGCGCGCGCTCGAGCTCCACGGCGCGCCGATCTACGTGCGCCACGAGATCGTGCACAACAAGTACGTGGTCGACGACCTGCGCGCCAAGGGCGCGGTGTTCGTCGAGGAGCTCGACGAGGTGCCCGCCGGGGCGACGGTGATCTTCAGCGCGCACGGCGTGTCGAAGCGGGTGTGCGCCGAGGCCGAGCGCCGCGGGCTGAAGGTGTTCGACGCCACCTGCCCGCTCGTCACCAAGGTCCACGTCGAAGTGGCCCGCATGCTGAGGGCGGGCTACGAGATCGTCATGATCGGCCACCGCGGCCACCCCGAAACCGAGGGCACCATGGGCCAGGCCACGCGCGGCATGTATTTAGTGGAAACGGTGGGCGACGTCGCTGCGCTGCACGTCACCTTGCCGGATAAGCTTGCCTATGTCACCCAAACGACGCTTTCGATCGACGACGCGAAGGCCATTGTCGCGGCGCTGAAGGCGCGCTTCCCCGCGATCCGCGGGCCGAAGAAGGACGACATCTGCTACGCCACGCAGAACCGGCAGGACGCGGTCAAGCTCATGGCGCCGCAGTGCGACGTGGTGATCGTCGTCGGCTCGCCGAACAGCTCGAACTCCAACCGGCTGCGCGAGGTGGCCGAGCACATGGGCGCGCAGGCCTACATGGTGGATCGCGCCGTGGACTTGCAGCCGGAGTGGATCGCCGGCAAGCACCGCGTCGGTGTCACGGCCGGGGCCTCGGCGCCCGAGGTGCTGGTACAAGAAGTGATCGCCCGGCTGCGCGCTCTGGGCGCGAAGGCCGTCACGCCGCTGGAGGGCGTGGTCGAGAAGGTGGTCTTTACTCTGCCGCGCGCTCTGGGCGCTCGTACGGATTGAAGCTCACTTCGATCAATTTCTGGCTCTTGACCGGCTGCCCGGCGATCGACGCGGGTCGGTAGCGCACCTGGCGCAGCGCCTCGATGGCGGACTGCTCGAAAATTCCCCTGCGCGGTCTCACGTCCACGATCTCGACCGAATCGACGGTGCCTTTCTCGCTGATGTAGACCCGCGCGAGCACGCTGCCGGCCAAGCGCCAGATGTAGGCGTCTTCGGGAAAGACCAGCGGCCCGCGTTCGAGCGGCACCGCCACCGCGTCGACCTCGTTGCGCCGGAAGTACCGATCGGTCAGCGGCATGCTCGACCCGGGCTGCGCGCGGGCGGCAGCTCGTCCCCCGGCTGCCGGCTCAACTTCCAGCGCGGTCTCGGGCGGCACGTTCTTGAGCACGACTTTCAGCGCCGGCTGAAAGCCGTGGCGCCAGCCGCCCGGCGAGACGTCGAGCGTCAGCATGAAGATCAGGTGCAGCCCCGCCGATAGAACGAGGGCGAGCGAAAGATTCTTCTGCTGCTCCCGGGCCGTCAGTCGAGCTCCTTGTACCAGTAGGAGCGCAGCCGCTTGTCCAGCGTCAGGCCCGGCGGCGTCTGCACCGACGTGCCCGAGATCACGGCCTGGTACTTCTTGCCGTCGATCTCCACCACTACCGGTACCGGTGAGGGCAGGTAACCGCCGCCCGCGTGAATCGTGGAGCGGTCGGCGATGGTGATGGTGCCCGAGGCGTTCAGGTCGGTCGTGGCGCTCGCGTCGGCGAAGCCCACCTGGTATTCGCGGGCGATGCCGAGGTTCGAGCCGCACGAGCCGCCGCCCGCGGTCGAGCTCGGCTGGTTGGTGTTGAAGAATGTGGTGCCCGAGATGGTGACGGCGCTCGACACCACCTTTTCGCCCGCCAGCAGGTGGATCTTCCACCCCCGGTCGTTGGAGCCTTCGGCGCTGGTGGCGTCGAACACGCCGGTCGTGTCGGGATTGTCGTGCGTGATCGGAGCGCCGGTCGGCGCGGGCGAGAACCCGGAGATCTTGACGGACGTGCTGTTCGGTCCATCCCGATCCTTGAACATGTAGAACGCGTTCTGCGTGATGGTATCGAACGGATGCTCGCGGTCGCCGGTCCCGAGAAGCACGGCGATGTAGTTGCCGGCGGCGTCCGAAGCGAACACCAGGTCGGGCGCGAACAGGAACTTGCGCTTGTTCGCGATATCGGTGCTCGCCCCGGAGGAGATTTCGGCGACGCGGGTGACCGTCCAATCGTCCATGCTGGTGCCCGAGATGTCGGCGCGCCACACCTGCCCGCAGGTATCGCCGGCGTAGATGCTGTCGGCAAGGCCGTTGCGGGTCTTGTCCAGGACCGTGACGTCGGACGGCATCGCGCAATTCATGCCCGGCACGTCGAGCTTCTTCGCCCGCGCGGTGCCCGAGGTGGTGAGGCCGGCCCCGGCCTGCCAGACCACCGTGCCGTCGAACGCATCGACGACCAGGATGCCGTGCCCCTTGGTGCGGCTCACGGGGGTTTGGCCGCCGGTCGCGCCCGAGATCGTGCACGAGCCGCCGGCGGTGTAGGTGATCGTCCCCGACCCGACGGGCTTGATGATGATTGCGCTCGTCGAGAATTCGTCGAGCAGGCACGGGTTCACGTCCTCGAGGTCTTTCTGGTAGCCCGCCCCGAAAATCAGCACGACGTTGTCCGGATTCGCCGCGTTGCCGAGGCTGGCGTTGATCTTCGCGATCCTCGGCTCCGACCAGGTCTGGCCGAGCAGCTCCCAGCCCGCGTCGCCGAAGCCTTTGCGCCAGAGGAGCTTCGGCGCCGCCGGGTCGGTGACGTCGAGCGCGTAGACGAAGTCGCCGCCGCGCCGCAGCGACAGGTAGAGGTAGACCTTGTCGCAGGCCGTGCTGTTGATGATCCCGTCGGCGATGCCGGTGCAGCCGCCCTCGCCGTCGGGCGAGCGGTCCTGCGAGTACACGCCGATCGAGCCGTCGACGAAGTAGTCCTTCTGGGCGGCGCTGCTGATGGTCGGCGATTGCTCGCGCAGGCGCTTCAAGCGGCTGAAAAATTCGCGCGGAATGAAGCCCCAGCGCTCGGTGCCCGGAAGGATCGTCGCGTCGGGGCCCGAGGTGTGAAGGGCGGTGCCGCCCTTCAGCGCGCGGAAGACGCCGTCGTTGCCGCCGTAGAACGCGTAGATGTCGTTGTCGTCGCCGTAGCGGTTGTAGTTCACCACCGCAGGGCGCGAGTGAAGCACATCGCCATGGGCCGAGGGCCGGACATCGCTGCCGGCAGGCGTCGTGTCGGGGTTCTCGTTCTCATTGTTGTCCGCGCCGCGCACCCAGGCGATGAGGTTGGCGCGCGCCGTGGCGTCGCCGTCGGCGAGCCGGCCGGTGGTAATCGCGCCACCGGCGGTCGTGAGCGCGCTCACGCCGCTGAGACTCACCGATCTCGCCGAGCGGATAGTGCCGGTCGCGCTCACGATCGGCCCGATCGACGTGATCGGCTTGCCTGCGACCGCGGTGCCGGCTGGCGCGCCGTTCGGGCCTTCGCTTGCGTTCGCGTTGTCGCGGATCACGAAGGAGGTGCTCGAAGGCACGTCGGGCGCCGAGCTGATCGTGAACGTGCCGTTGTAGTTGGCGTTCGCGCCGGTAATCGTGATGCTGAACGGGAACGGGCCAGCGATGTTATGGTTGCCGTCGGTGGTGACGGTCAGCACGTCCCGGTCGGAAGGGTTTCCGGTCGTCGGATGGCTGAAGTTCGTGATCCTGACGCCGATTACGCCGCCGGTCCCGGTCAGGGTCTCGATGGAGGAGAACGTGACCGAGTTGTTGTCGATCTTGGTCACGGTCTTCGGCCCGCCGTTGTAGCTGGCGATGGTATTGCCGAGAACGAACACGTTCGATTGGCCGCTGCTCAAATTGTGCGCCGTGGCCGTTGCCTTCGCCGTGTCGGTGGCGCCGCTGATCACGTCGGGCGAGGTCGAATACGTGAACGAGTTCGCATCCGAAACCGTGATGGTCACGGTCTTGTTGAATGCGGTTTCGTTGGCGCCGCTGATGGTGACGGTGTCGCCGGTGACATAGCCATGGCCGTTGACCACCGCGGTGGCGGCGATGCCTGAGCCGGTGAGCGAGGTCACCGGCTTCTTGCCGATCACGGTGATGGCGCCATGGGACCCCGAGGCGGCGGTGCGCGAGTAGCGGAACGTGTTGGCATCGAGACGGGTCACGACGGCATCCGTCGCGTCAAGCCCGGCGGTGCCGCTGACCGTGACCAGAGTTCCGGTTTCCAGGCCGTGACTGGTCCCGCTCGCTTGTGCCGAGTTGGCGTCCAGCGCTGCGGCGAGCGTGTACGTGTACGTGAGGTTGAGCTTGCGCGCCGTTCCTGAAGCTCCGCCGGTATCGTTGCCTGTTGATCCCTGCAGCGCGAAATTATTCGCGTCCACGACCGCGATGGTCCACGTACCGTTGGCATTCGTGTTGGGGGCATGGTTCTCGATGACGACCTTATCGCCGGTCACGTAGCCGTGCGCATCGCTCTGCACCGAGATCGGGCTGGTGTTTGTGCTCGACTGGATGCTCTTCGCCGAATTGTTCTGTGCGCTCGTCAGGCTGAACGTGCCGTTGTATTCGCTCGGCGAGGCGCCGGCGACCTTGATGTCGTTGCCCGCCGACCAAGCGGGATTCGGCTCGGTGCCTAGCACGAGCGTCGCCGTCGTGCCGCTGCTCGTGAGCGAGCTCGCGTTGTAGGAAATGAACGCGCCCAGGTCGGCGGCGGTGACGCTCGCGTTGGCAGAAGCGAACGCGTTCTGCGGGTGGCTGAGGCTGGGCTGGTCGGTGCACAGGCCGGTTCCGGTGCTGTTCAGGCAGGTGTAGAGGTTGCGAGCGGACTGATCGGTCGGGTACGCGATGCGCAGCAGCTGCGCGCCGCCGCCTTTCTCGACCAGGTCGCCGTCGGGCAGGTCGGAGTCGCCGCCGACGCCGTTCAGGCTGTCGTCGCGGAATGCCCAGTAGGCCGAGCTCGAGGTCCAGAAGCTCTGCGCGCTGCCGCTGATGAAGCCGGTGCTCGAGTTCTCCGCCGGGTCGCCGTTGGCGTCGGCGAGGAACAGCTCCTGCGTTGCGGTATTGACGCCGAGCTTGTAGAGCTTGAGGTTGCCGAGCCAGCGCGGGCTCTTCGCCGCGTCCGGGCGGAACACGCCGATGTACACCTGGTTCAGGTTGGTGCCGCGCACGTTCACGCTGACCGGCAGCGTGGTCGAGGCGAAGACGCTGTTCACCGCCTGGACTTCATTGAAGATCGCCTTGAGCGTGTTGGCGAGGTTTACGGCCGTATCGGAGCCGCTCACCGCGAAGTACTTGCCCTTGCCCTTGCTCGCCATGCTCTTGAGGAGCGCGGTGGTGCCCGGCCCCTGTCCCGTCGTGCCGGGAACGACGTCCACGGTGTAGGTGTAGACGTTCTGCACGCCGTCGAAGGCGGCATTGCAGTCCGAATTCGACATGAAGTTGGCGTACTCGTCGCCCCAGTTGCCTTCCTGCCCGCTCGGGCTGAGCGCGATGGTCGCGGTCGAGCCGCCGATCGAGGCGAGGTATGCCTCCGCCTGGGCGAGCGAGGAGCTGTTTTCGGCCGGCTCGCCGTTGCTGATGAAGATGATGAAGTTTCGCTGGCAGCCGTCGATGATCGGGCTGTTGTAAACGGTGCTGCTCGAGTTGCTGAGCGCGTTCCCCGGCAGGTCCGCGGCGTACGAATTGCTGGCAGTGTTCCCGGCGAAGTCGCGCTTCGACATGTTGTGGCCGGCGAACGACTGCACGCCGGCGTAGTACTGGTACATCTCGCGCATGGCATTCGACCAGCGCGCGGCGTTCGCCCGGTCGCCCCCCTCGCTGAGGGCGTTGATCAGGCTGACCAGGCGATCCCTGTTGGTGGTCGTCATCTGGCGCACCGCGAACCGGATGTACGCCCCCGGGTCCCCGGGCTTGTTCGGTTCCGTGAACATGGCGAGGCCGACGTTGAATTCGTCGGTCAGGCCGCCGACCGCCGAGGCGAGCGCCGCCTTTTCGTGGGTGAACTTGTCCGCCCCGTCGGCGGCCTGGCCCCAGTTCGCCGTGTTGTCGACGAAGATGAGGATGTTCGGCCGCGTCGCGCCGAAGGCCGGATTGGCGAGGAAGATGTCGGTGTCGTCGTTGACCGGGTCGAACGCCGCCCACGCCGCCTGCGCGACGAGGACGAAGGCCGCGGCGGCGGCGGTGCGCACAAGGTTGATAACAGTCATGGCTTGACTCCCTGCTTTACGTACAGGAACCGGCGAGCTGCCGGATCTTGGCGCCCTGGACCATGACGGCCCTCGCGCCGGTGAGGGAGTCGGTGACCGTGACGCTGAACTCCCACACGTTGTCTTCCGGGACGATCGGCGAGACCGCGCTGTATCCCGAAGCCGGCGCGGAAAGGAGGCAAGTGCGGTTGCTCACCGCGACCGAGATGCCGGCGGGCAGGGACGGGTCGCCGTTCGCGTTGGTGATCGCGACCGCGGAGCTCGGCGCATTGAACGGCGCGACGGAATTCATCACCTGCTCGATCGCCTGCAGCCCCCAGTTCTCGACGAATTTGCGCGACTGCATGTTGCCCACCACCAGCATGCTCGTGTTGCTGATGCGGATCGTGGCGATGGCGAGCAGGGTAATGACCACGAGCATGATCAGGACCACCACGAGCGTCGTGCCTTGTTGGCGCTTCATGACTCCCTCCGCGCGCTCGGATTCACCACCCGGATCACGGCGTTGTAGACATGCCGCTTGTACGGGCCGCCCGGGGTCACCGTGCCCGCGACGCCCATGTCATAAACCTTCGTGTCGGTGAATCCCCCGGTCGCTTCCAGGTTGCGCGCGAGCACGTTGACGCGCAGCGCGACCACGTTTTGCCAGTCGGCGAGCGCCGGCGCCGTGACGTAGGCGCCGTTCGGCACGCCGTCCCCGTCGATGTCGACGCCGTAGTCGACCTGGAAATTCTCGATGCCCTCGACCAGCGGCACGACCCTCATCTCGAGGGCGGTGCCGGCGGCGTTGAGCGCGAGCTCGAGCCGCTTCAGCGTCGGGACCGGCGCGCCGGCGTCGTCGGCTGCGCCGGTGCAGACGGCGCCGCCTCCGTTGGGGATGCTGCACGGCGCGACGAAATAGACGTGGACATGGTATTTGCGGATCGGCGAGACCGTCGTGCCGTCCTTCTCGGTGAGGGTGGTGAAGTTCGCCGGCGCGCCGAGGGCGACGGTCGGATTGGCTGCCGCCGTAGGATCGGCGTTCGCCTGCATGTAGACCTCTGCCCCGACGAGCGATGCCGGAGCCGTAGTTCGCGAATCGGCGCGGCGGATCACCAGGATGTCGGTGCCGTCGACGTGATTCGCGTCCGAAACGCACGTGAGCGCTGCTCCCGAAGGAGCGTCGTATCCCTGCACCCAGAGCGCCGCGGCTTCTCTCAGTGCCGTCATGTTTGCCGTCTCGCAAGGGTCGGGCAGGGTGCCCGGCAGCGGCAGCTGCGACGGATAGCGCCCGTAATACCCGGCGAGCGACACGTCGTCGGTCAGCGTCTGCACCGCGAAACGCCCGTTTTCGATCTGCTGCGCCGCGCGGTTGAGATCGACGTAGACGCGATTGGAATTCGCGAACACCGACACCAGGCCGGCGAGCAGGAACAGCCCGATCGCGATCGCGATCATCAGCTCCATCATGTTCAGGCCGGCCTGGCGGCGGCGCGGAGGGATCGTTTGCTTGGGTCTCATATCAGGCTCGCGATGCGTACGGTGACGCTCACTTCGCGCCGTTGGGCTTCGTTGCCGTAAAGGTCTTGCGCGCAGGTGGCGCTGGGGTCGCCCGCCGTGGGAGCCACGGTGGACGCCATGCCCTGCCAGGCGACCGCGACGCGGTAGCTGTTTGTCGCCGGTATGAACGTCACGCACCCGCGTGCCCCGAGCACCGCGCCGACGCTTGCCCCGCCTTGGGTCTCGGAGGCGCCTTTGAGGGCGCTGTCCCAGGCGGCAAGGTCGGCATCGGCCAGAGCCCGGGTCGTAGCCGTGCCCACCGCGGCGTTGCAGACCGGCGTCGCGGCTCCGGTTCCCGCGTAGGGTGGAGCAAGAGCGGTGGTGACGTAGCAGCCGGCCGCGCTGCGATTGGTGGACAGCCGGTCGGCCATGTCGTGAACCAGGATCAAGGCCTGCCCGCGCTGGTAGGACTCGAAGGTCGCGATCTGGCTGTGCGCCTGGAGCCCGAGCAGCCCGAGCAGCCCGAATACCAGGATCACCAGCGAAACCAGGACCTCGAGCATGGTAAAGCCACGCTGCACTCGCACTGTGGAGCAGTGAGCCATCAGTCGCATACTCCGTCGGAGGAATCCCCGTCCCTGTCGGCGCGCACCGCCGGCCTGCCGCTGGGCTCGACATAGATGCAGCGCGCCGTGACCGCGGGATAGCTCGTCGCCTTGATGAAAAACGACACTGCCGCCGTGCCCGACATGCGCCCGGTCCCCAGGTAGGAAACGCTGGCCGCCGGTCCTGTCAGCGTGACCTCGGGATACGCTTGCTGCGAGCTCAGCACCGTCGCGCCGAATCTTACCGACCAGCCTTGGGCCCAGTTCGCGGTGTTGACCGGCACCACGTCTACGCCGGCGTTGCGCTTGATCGCCTCGCTGCGTGCAAGGGTCAGGTCCGTATGCAGGTCCGTGGCCACGGTTTTGACGCGCTGGGTGACCACTACGCTGCGCAGGTTCGGCGCCGCAATGGCGACGACGACCGCGACGACCACCATGACCAGCATCAGCTCTATGAGGGTGAAACCCTTGTACACGGGTTCTCGCGGCTTCCTCTACCAGGACACCGGCGTACCGCCGGTGCAAGCACTCGACCCTTGCAAGCGCTGCTTGATGCCCGCGTAGGTGAGCGTCAGGCTGCCGTCGCTGACTTGGCTGCTTCCCGACTTCGGCTTGGCGCAGATCGTGTACCCGGGCGGGGAGGTCGAAACGCCCCCGTCAAACGTGATCTCGTAGTAGGAGTTCTCGCACTTTGTGGCGTCGCAGGACCATCCTTGCGCGGCGAGATTGAGCTGGTTGGGCTGCGTCGCGAACGCGCGCTGCTCGATCAGGATCTGCTTCTGCCGCGAGTCCATCTGCGACATGAGCTGCTGCGCATCGGCGCGGCGCGAGCGCGCCATGTAGCTCTGGTACGACGGATAGCTGACCGCGGCGAGGATGGCGATGACCGCCACCACGATCATTGCCTCGATCAGCGTGAAGCCCGCGGCTCTGGGCATGAACCCTCCCTTTCTTCTGCCGCCGATGTTAAGCAGCCGGCGGGCCTGGACGCAAAACCCGCAGACCAGCGGCGGGAATAACGGCTCAAAAGGCGCGTCCGGCGCCGCCGATCTGCATTAGTTCACGCGCCGTCGCGGTGCACCATCAGCGTATAATTTCTCTCCTTCTCTTGCCGTGCACTGCTGGTGTAGCTCAGCTGGTAGAGCAACTGATTCGTAATCAGTAGGTCGCCCGTTCGAGTCGGGCCACCAGCACCAAGAACGCACAATGGCCGCAAGCATCCTGGTCATCGACGACGATCAAAGCATCTGTGACCTGCTGCGCATGCACTTGAGCGCCGCCGGCTACGAGGTGCATGTCGCCGAGGATGCGATCGCCGCCGGCTACCTGGTGCTGCGCAGCCCGCCCGACCTCATCATTTCCGACATCAACATGCCGCACATGGACGGCTTCGAGTTCGTCGCGGCGTTGAAAGCCGACGCCACGCTGCCGCGTATCCCGGTCATATTTCTTACCTCGTACGACGAGGGCGACGACCGCGGCAAGGAGCTCGGCGCAGTCGGCTACCTGACCAAGCCGGTGCGCGCCGATCGCTTGCTCGCGCTCGTCGCCCAGCACGTGCCCGGCGGCGCATTGCCGATCGGCTAGGTGCTATGATGTTCGGGATGATTCGCGTTCGCATGGCCCTGGCGCTGGCCATCGCTTTCAGCGCGGCTGCAGCCGCCCAACAGCTCTATCGCTGGACCGACGAGAAAGGGCGCGTACACGTTACCGATACGCCGCCGCCGGCGGGCGCGAAGGACGTGCAAAGCCGACGTATACCAGCCGCGGCAAGCGCATCACAGGCCGGCGCAAATGACCCTTACGCGCTCCAGGTCGCGCGCAAGAGCTTTCCGGTCACGCTCTATTCGACGCCGGGCTGCGAGGCCTGCGACGAGGCAAGAAAGCTGTTGAATGCCCGCGGAGTGCCCTTCAAGGAGATCAGCGTCAACGACGAGAAGCAGCTCGAAGAGTTGAAAAAAGCGGTCGGCAGCAACTCGGTGCCGTCGATCGTTGTCGGCAGCACCGTGCAAAAGGGCTTCGAGGAAGCCATCTACCACCGGATTCTTGACGCCGCCGGTTATCCGAAAACAGGAATCCTGCCGCCGCGCAGTCAGGAGGAACCGAAGGCGATTGAGCCCCAAACCGAGGTGCAGCCGGCACCCGAGTCGCCGCCGGCTGGGCCCTATGCGCCCGGCGCGCGGGCGCAGGTTCCCCAGAAGAAATAGGTCAGGGGCAGTCTTTCAGCTCGCTGCCTTCGAGCTGGCGGGCGATCTCCTTCAGCCGCGCCTGCAGCGGCGCGTCGACGCTTTTCACCTGCAGCCAGACCTTCGGCACCACGGTCTCGCGCGGCCCGACCCTGGCGGTGCGTACCCCTTGGCCGCGCAGCGCGGCGAGCCGCGCCTGCGCCGCCTCCTCGCTGCGGAACACGCCGAGCGACAGCGCCCAGCGGTGCTCGCTTTCTTCCTGCACGATGAAGTACTCCTCGATGCCGAGGTCCTTGAGCTCGGCGGCTTTCTTGAGCGCGCCCTGGCGGCTGCCCTGCGGCGGGATGAACACCCACCAGCCTGCGATTTCCTCGCCGCGGCGCTGGGCGAGCCGCGCACCGAGGCCGAGAGGCTCGAGCGCCTGCTCGGCGCGCGGCGCGTCCGCGACGCTGAAGCTTCCCCACTCCATGCAGGCTATCGGAGCGGGTGCGGGCTTTTTCGCCGCCGACACCGGCGGCAGCTCGTGCGGCGCGATGACCTTGAGCTTCTCGGGCTCGATCTGGCGCGACAGCGGCGCCGGGTCGGCGGCATCGGCCGGCGCGCCGTAGCGCCACCAGGCGTAGAAGGCCAGGTTGGCGAAGACCAGCAGCAGAAAAAGCGCCCTCATTTCGCGACCGCCCGTTCATTGAGGGCGATCCGGGCGAGGCCGTCGAGCACGAGGTTTTCGACGTAGCGCCGCGGCATCGAAAGCTGGTCGACGAGCGCGCGGCCGGCGCCGCCGGCGACGATGCACAGCGGGTTCAGCTCGAGCTCGCGCAGCACGCGGTACATCCGCTCCACCGCCCCGGCCTGGGCATGGCGGCATCCGCTCTCGATGGCGTCGGCTGTCTTGCGCGGCGTGTCGCGGTACTCGCCTTCGTCGAACGGCAGCCGG
>Ga0114945_10000960_pt1 | contig 18294 bp, 19 predicted proteins | sample OV2TP3_FD_87194 | JGI IMG/M metagenome (GOLD analysis project Ga0114945, IMG submission 87194) | Hot spring microbial communities from Beatty, Nevada to study Microbial Dark Matter (Phase II) - OV2 TP3 | ecosystem: Environmental > Aquatic > Thermal springs > Hot (42-90C) | place: USA: Beatty...
AATCCTGTAATAGCGATCTCTCAAAAGTCTATCTTTTAATATGCCGATATCGTTATAAAATCCCAATTCTCTTAATTCTTTTGATGCTAAGTATTGGTCTATTTCATGCCTGCTTACCCATTTTCTTTCATTTTCGAGCAGAAAAAGGAAAACTTGTCCTATGACTGAATCAAGCTTAAAACGAAGGTTTAGGTCTTTTGGACTTAGGTAAATTATACTGCCTGCAACAAAGGCGTAGCCAAAGTCTCTGTCTTTTTTAATTTTAGGCTTCGTATTCTTTGGACCGACAAGCCAGTAAGTACCTCTTGCGTTGCCTAACGTGTAATACCTTGAGGACAAATTGATAGTTCTTTTTAATTGTGCCAATGGAGCGTAGAGTGAATAACGTGGTATATTCAGGTTTTTTTCCAAAGTTTCATATGTAATTAATTCGCCCTTGTGCTCTAGAAAATAACCAAGCAGCATTCCTGCATCAGATTTTTTGCCAATAGGAATATTTTTCGGCCCAATTAAGAAATCATGTTCATCTTCTCCGATATCTGGGCCTATTACAACACTCTCAAGAGGTTGATTTGACATCAGTTTTGCATGCAGCTCTCTCAATTCAGAACTTATGGCTATTACTGTTCTAGGACTTGGTACTCTAGGCCTTATAGAATCTCTTATAAATATTCGTTCAAGTTCAGTTAATCTTCTCTCTAGTTCTTTCACAAAGCTAGAAATCTTTAAGTGCTTTTAAAATTTACTATTCTTAAGTAATCACCACTTAATCCCATTTACTGCCCTCTGCACAACCTCGCTTAAAGCAGGATGCACATGAACAGAACTTGCGAGTGCATCAACACCTAAATTATTTTTCATCGCAACAACAACTTCATGAATTAAGGTAGAAGCATCTGTCCCAAGAATATGACATCCAACTATTTTTCTTGTTTTTTTGTCAGCGAAAATTTTAACAAAACCTTCTTTATCCTGCAAAGCAAGCCCCATTCCTGAATTGATGTAATTGTATTTTCCAACAGCGTAATTCATTTTTCTTGACTTCAAATCCTGCTCTCTCAGGCCAACTCCTGCAATCTGCGGAGATGAAAATATAGCATGAGGCATTGCAGAATAATCAACAGGAATTCTTTTTCCTAAAACAGCATTGTTATAAACATACTGTGATTCAAGATTTGCGCTATGCTTAAATAAGAATTTTCCCACTATGTCGCCTAAAGCCCATGTGTTTTTTGCTGTAGTTTCCAGATATTCATTTGTTTTTATAAAGCCCTTTTCATTTATTTCAACATTTCCTTTTTTAACATCCAAAATATCAGTGTTTGGAGTTCTTCCAGTTGCAACTAATAATTGGTCTGAAACAAGTTTTTTCCTAGACTTGGAGTTTTTTGCAATAACAACAAATTTCTTTCCTTTCTTCATTACTTTTGTCGCTTGAAACCCTGTTAAAACATTGTATTTTTTCTTATAAATTTCAGTGAATTTTTTTGATATTTCTTCATCTTCATTTGGAATAAGCAAATTTCCTCTTTGAATAATATTTATCTTGGTTCCCAAAGAGCCATAGAAATGCGCCAGTTCAGCGGCAATATACCCGCCGCCGAGAATTGTCATGGCTTTTGGCTGTTTCCTCAATCTTAATGCCTCATCGCTTGTTATAAAATCAACATCTTTTAATCCCTCAATATTTGGAATTGATGGACGAGTTCCTGCTGCTATCACAATTTTGTCACCTTTTATTACCTCTTTCCCGACCTGCAAAGTTCTTTCAGCAATAAATTTTGCTTCAACTCTAAACAAGGTTGTATTTTTATCTTCTTTAATCCGTTCTTCAATCTCTTTTGCATCCTTATCAACAATGTTTGAGGCCCTTGACGTTATTTTTTTAAAATCAATTGACGAAATTCTTGAACTTATGCCAAAATTTTCTGATTTCTTTATTGTTTCAGCAACATCAGCGCTGTGGATTATTATTTTTGATGGAATGCAACCTCTGTTTAGACAAGTGCCTCCCATTGGGCCTTTCTCCACAACTGCAACTTTAAGCCCTTTTTCAGCTGCAGCCGAAGATACGTTTAATCCAGAACCAGCTCCAATTACAATTAAGTCAAAGGTTTGCATTTTTTAATCTTAGCCTAAATAATCCAACGTCTCCTTAATCATTTCGTCTTGGTCTGCTGCAGTGCCTCCCAGCAGCCCTTTCTTGCCAAGTTCATTCAAGAATTGCCTGTAACTTAAATCTGATAATGTCGCGCCTTCCCGTATTGTTATTTCTCCATCCGCATATCTGTCTAGCGCACTTTCCAGTTTCTCTTTCTTTATGGATTTATGCACCAATTCTTTAATTATTGCCGATTTTGTTGTCTTTTTCTGCTTGGATAAAGTCTCAATGAATTTTGAATCTTCATCAAGCAGCCTGACAAATGTGGCTTCACTCATTTTGCATCACCTGTTTTGCTTTAAGCAGCATCTCCTTGTTATAACTCCACTTATCCAATAAGTCGAGCAGTGCGAAAGACTGCTCTTTTGACAATTTTTTTCTTTTGTATAGCAAATATATCAGCGCAACAGTGTTGGTATTTTTTATCTTAAGCAGCTTTGATATGTGCCTAACTTGCCTGTCTTCTGTGGCTAAGATATAGCCTGTTTCTTGAGCTAAAGACAAAATGCTTGCATCAGCCTTATTCAACTGATGTTCCTTTATTATATTGCTTACACTTTCCGCTTTCTGAACCTTTATCTTTCCCTCCTGCATGAAGCTGATTCTGATATTGGCGTCCCTGTAGCCTTCTTTAGCCCCTTCCTCAGTCTCTTTTTTGATATCTTCTGTTGTGATTAGGCTAAACATGTCCGCTAGTGTCTTAATTAAGCCCAGCTTAGCCAAAAATACACTGGAGCTGTTGTCCAAAACTATGCCTCTCTTAACCATCTCTTTACCTTTCAGTACACTTGTAATGATTTGTCATATATAAGCTTTTCGGTTTTATTAGTCCCCTTTTGCCAATAATCCAGTTTTCCTTGACTTTTGGAATGACTGCTCAAGGAGGAATGCCATTAAAATAAATAATAAGATGCTTGAGATTAAAGCGTACATCAAGCCTGCTTGGTTAACAGGAGTTCCGCTAATCATTGCCCTCAGGCTCTCGAATACGTGGGTAGGGGGAATAACTATGGCTATTTTCGCAGCCCAGTCCGGCAACACAGACAACGGGTAAAATATGCAAGCAAAAGGGGATATTAAAAACGTCACGCTCCAGGCAAGCACCTGGATTCGCTGCCCGAATCTGAAGATGAAAGCGGCCACAAATAATCCGATTGCCCAGCCAAATATAGTCAATAGCAGCACTGAAAAGGCTATCAATGAAGGGGAGATGGTCAGTATATTAAATGAATAAAAGACAATTCCAACCAACCACATCAATACAAACGTGGCTAAAGCCCTTAAAAATCCAATTATAATTATTGATATCAAATGCTCGCTTAACTTCACAGGCGATGTAAACAAGTGGTAAAGATTTCTTGACCAAAAATCCTCGAGCACAAAGACCGCAATGTCTTGCGAAGCTCTCCATACAAAAACCCACAAAATGACTGCGCCTAACAGCATGCTTAGTACATTAACATCTGATAATTTTTGAATAAAGAGCGCTGTAAAGCCCCATATAAACAGATCCAAAATGGGCCAGTAGATAATGTCAAAAAGTCTATCAACTCTATTGATTGTTATGTAATAATATTTCAATAGCAGCGCATTTATTCTGTGGAATTTCATTTTTGTCGAGCTATCTTTATGAATATATCATCCAGAGTAGGTCCTTTGACATGCAAATTACTAAGCATGAATCCTTTATGAAAAATTTTGCTTATTACCTTATACATTTTATCTTTCTCAGTTGTAACCTCAAACACTATGCTGTTGTCTTTTTCAAAAATAATTTCAACGTCTTCTGTCTTAAGAAATTCCTTAAGAAGCCTAATGTCTTTCTTTACTGCAATCTCAACAGTATGTTTTTTGATTAGTTTCTTAAGATTGAAGCTTGTATCAATGCTTATAATTTTTCCATTTGACATAAAGGCAATTCTATCGCAAAGCTCTTCAACCTCAAACATGTAATGCGAAGTAAAAATAATGGTGCAGTCTTTTTCCTGCTGGTAATCTTTTATTATGCCCCTTGTCTTGTCCGCAATATCGGGATCTAAGCCAACAGTGCACTCGTCCAAAAACAAAACTTTTGGATTATTAATTAATCCCTTGCACAAGACTGCTCTTGTGTTCTCGCCAGAGCTTAGCCTGATTATTTTCCTGTCTGCTATATTTTTCAATTCAAACAGCTCCAATAATTCATTTATTTTCTGTTCATAATTTTTAACCCCATATAACTTTGCATAAACTCTTAAGTTCTGCCTTATGGTAAGCACATCAGATAGCCATGAGTAAGCTGTAGCTACATTTGAATTATTCTTTACATATTCCCAATTTTTTTCAGGCTCATACCCTAAAATCTTGGCTGTGCCAGAATCCTTCTCAAGCAGTCCAGTAAGAATGTTGATCGTAGTTGATTTTCCAGCGCCATTCGGGCCAAGCAATCCAAAAATCTCGCCTTTTTTGACTTTAAATGAAATATTATCTACTGCAATGATTTCTTTGCCTTTCTCCTTAAAGGTTTTTACCAGATTGCTGACTTCAATATCGTGCATAAACACATTTAATCAGAAAGAGATTATAAAAGTTTAGTTTATATAGTCGATCAACAAAGTAATTAAGTGTTATTTATAAATTGTTGTCGACTGTCAAAAACCAACAAGATTAATTATAAATTGTGTTGGTTTTTGAGCATGCTCGAAAATCCTCGATAAATTGCTTCGCAATTTTCTATGGTGATCGGAAATCTATGATTTCCGACATAAAGAAAACCTTTAAGGTTTTCGAATGATCGGAAATCTATGATTTCCGACATTTTGCAATCTCAATCGATCACAAAAATTTCCGACATATCAGCCAACCACAACTAAACCAAATAAATTTTGTGGTTGGCTATATCTCCCTTATCTCAAGAATATCAACATTCTTCCTTGGATTAACATCAGAGACTACAACTATTTTGTCATATTTAACAAGAAACCTGTTTTTTCGCAGAATTGAAATCGCTTTATTGGCCATTAACTCGAAATTATCACTAAAATCTATTTTAAAAGGAAATGTATTCCAATAGATCATCAGCTTTCTTTTTGTTTCTTCGCTGTCTGTGAAAACAAAAATATCTATATTCGGCCTATTTTTTGTAACCAAGCTTAGGAGTTTGCCTGTCCTGGAAAAAACTATTATTGCTTTTGCATCTAGATTTTCAGCATTGATGCAAGCACCTAAGGTTATGGCTTCTTTAACGTCTTTCGTTTTCATTCCATCTCCAACTTCAAACCTAAGCTTACTTTGCACATTTTTTGCAATTTTGTGCATTGATTTCACGCACTCTACAGGATAGTCTCCTTTTGTTGATTCTCCAGAAAGCATTGTGCAGTCCGCTTTCTCAAAAACAGCATTGGCAACATCTGTTACTTCAGCTCGTGTAGGCCGTGGATTGTGCACCATGGACTCGAGCAAATGCGTTGCAATAATAACTGGCTTTCCTGCGTCAATGCATTTCTTTACTAATAATTTCTGAATTATTGGTATTTCTTCATATGGTATTTGAACTCCAAGATCACCCCTTGCGACCATTATGCCCTCTGCTTCGTCTATGATCTCATCCATATTATCGATGCCATCCTGGTCTTCAATTTTCGCTATTATCATTGCATTAGAGCCAAAATTATCAAGAAGCTTTCTCATTTGCTTTACATCCTCTCTTTTCCTTACAAAAGATTGAGCCACATAATCTATGTTTAATTTTGCGCCTAGCTTTACGTCTTCAATATCCTTCTTGGTTATAGCAGGCAAATCAGTTCTTATTCCTGGAATATTAACACTTTTTCTTTTTTCCAGCTTTCCTTTGTTTAGTACTTTGCATGTTATATGGTAAGGCTCAACTTCTAAAACTTCAAGCGCTATCAATCCATCATCAATTAAGATTGTATTATGTTTCTTAACCTTCTTTGTTAGGTTTTCATAATCAACAAATGTATGCTTTTCTCCTTCCTGTATATCGCATGCAGAACTTACTGCTATTTTGAAAATATCTCCAACTTCAAGGCCAAATTCCGTTTGAGCACTGGTTCTTATCTCAGGGCCTTGAGTGTCAAGCATTATGCCTATAGGAAATCTTGCAAGTTGGCTGGCTCTCTTTATTTTTCTGATTGTAGCAGAATGCCATTCATGAGTACCATGGCTCATGTTGATTCTGGCAATATTCATACCGGCATCTGCCAGCTTTTTTATCATTAATTCAGATTCTGTTCTTGGACCAATAGTAGCTATTATTTTGACTCTTCGCATAATCTAACATGAAAATATAATTGTTTTTAAATTTTTGTTATTTCCATTTAACTTATAACATATGAACCATCACGATATCTTTCAAGAATAGTACGAGCATTAGTAGCTTGCAAATCTTCTGGCATTATGTACTTAAATACATTTACTTTAGTGTATCCTGCACACCAACGTCCTGTGCGTACTTCTAAGGTTCCTATTGAAGCTAAGAAAGGATTTGCCACTCCTCGAGGCAAAAGGCCAGATTTGGAAACTCCAAACAAGATTCTGTCTAGGTTTTGTAAATGCCATTGTGCAAGTGAAATGTATTTTGCAGCATCTTTGTCACCTTCTACATATAAAGTGTACGAGCTCTTCTCACCACTGAACATTGTGTTGGCTGGCAATTCATTATAATCACTGTTCCATAGGGCAATTCCGCGAGTATCAATTCTTTCTAATCCTAATCCTTCTCTCCTTTTTGTTGTGGTCTTTCCGCGAAATGGTTTACTTACTGTAGTCCACGTCTGATATGCGCTAGCCACAACTATACCTAAAAACCAAATAACACTATTTTGAGCAATATTTACTGCTCTGCTTCTTAATAAATAGCCAAGGGTTGTAGTTGCAAATGCGGGAATTCCTCCAGAAATTGCGCTCGATTGCAAAAGTTTACCTTGCAGCTTGAATTTCTTAGCTATTGGTCTCATAGATGGGACACCTTCATCATGATAGGAATGAGTGACTATATGCATGCCTCTGAGCGTGTCAACATAAGCCAAAGAGAATACTATTTCTTCGCAATTATTCAATACTTGATTTCGAGTTTCAGACAATCCAGCTAAGATAGCGCTTCTATGCTTACTGATACCATGATCCTGCATGAAATTATCCACACTTCCATGTTCATGCTCCTTTCCAATTCTCACCTCTGCTCTGAGTGTAGCCATATACTCAGAATTTACTTCTGACAGCGTAAGTCTTAAAGTATCTTGAAGGTATGCACTCTGCAGATCGTCTTGCATACTGGTACCTAATTTTGTTGAATTAATAGTATCAATAACTATTTCCTGCAATGATCTTTGACTAATTTCCACCACCAGAGATTTGGTAGGAACTATCTATTTAAAACTTTATCCTTAATCAGTGACAAAAGAATATTAAAGAAGTCTCGTATGCAATAATTCTTATCTTAAATTCCCCCTTAACCTTTCCGCATCCAGAATTTTCTTTATAGCATCAATATATAGGGAAGACCTCATATCGCACTGGAAATCATAGCAAACTTTTGAAAGCTCATTGACAGCATTTGTCATATACGCCTTTAGCTTGTCAAGAACTTCTTTCTCGCTCCAATAAAAATTCATTGAGTTTTGCACCCATTCAAAATAGCTGACAGCTACTCCGCCGGCATTGGCAAGAATATCAGGAACAACAGTAATTTTTTTATTGAGCAAAATATTATCTGCCTCAGGCGTTATTGGTTTATTTGCCATCTCAAGTATCAATTTTGCTTTGATATTACTCGCGTTCTTTTTTGTTATCTGGTCTTCCAATGCAGCAGGGACAAGAACATCTGTTTTTAATTCCAGCAATTCCTCATTTGAAATTTCTTTTGCATTTTTAAATTTAGCCAATTTTCCTGTTTTTTGCTTATGTCTTATTACGTCGTGAATTTTAAGTCCTTTTTTATCGTATATGCCGTTATTTGAATCGCTGACTGCAACAACTTTATAACACCATTCATACAAAATTCTTGCAATATTCAATCCAACATTTCCAAAGCCTTGAACTGCAATTGTTGTTTTCTTAGGCTTCCTATTAAGCGATTTTAACAACTCTTCCAAAACATAAGCTCCGCCAATTGAAGTTGCATATTCTCGAGCTCTTGAGCCGCCAATTTCAACTGGTTTTCCTGTGATTACACCAGGCACATGCTTTCCCTTTATCTTTTCATACTCGTCAAGCATCCATGCCATAATTTTTGAGTCAGTATTAACGTCTGGCGCAGGAATATCAATATCTGGCCCAATAAAATCATGAATTTCTCTTATGTAACCCCTACTAATTTTTTCAAGCTCCTTTTCAGAAAACCTTTTTGGCTCAATCATTACGCCGCCTTTTGCTCCACCAAAAGGAAGGTTTACAACAGCGCATTTTAGAGTCATCAAGAAAGCCAATGTTTTTATTTCTTCTAGATTAACTTCTGGATGAAATCTTATGCCACCTTTTGTTGGGCCTCTTGCATCATTAAACTGAACTCTGTAGCCAGTAAAATATCTTATGCTGCCAGAATCAAGCTTTGTTGGAAAGCTGAATGTTAGAATTTTTTTCGGTATTGTTAAAATATCTAGCTCTGCGTGGCTTAGCTTAAGAATTTTAGCAACTTTATCTAATTGATTATAGCAATCAATGCACACATTGTCTTTTTCCATGGAAATATTTCATCATAAACCGAGGGCTTTTGTCAACGCTTCTTTATCATAGCCAACTATTATAGTTCCATTTACATCTGTAACTGGCACTCCAAATTGGCCTGATTTCTCAAACATTACATTTCTGGCTTTTTCATCGCTACCCACATTAAGCTCTTCATATTTCACATTATTTGCCTTTAGAAATTCCTTTGTTTTAATGCACCAAGGGCACGTGCTTGTGGTGTAGATTTTGACATTAGGATTTTTCGCAGTTTTCTTTGAAGATTTTCTTGACATAACATCACCTCAATTTTAATTCGCAAAAGTGTATGCCAACAAATATAATAATCTTTCCTTTAAGGATTAAATCATATATTCCAGCTCATATAAATAATTAAAGTATAAATGAAAACCCCGATGATAAAATAAATCGGCTTTTCTGCCTTGTCGCTAGGCAGGCTTTCACGGATTACAATGTAAAGCAAAGTTCCAGTAATGAATGATATAATCTCGCCGAAAATTGATGCAAAAAAATCTATTGAGTAAACTCCTACAACTGCGCCAAAAACAGGCGCCATCGAATAAATTATTTTGGACATGCTGTTCTTAAATTCAAATTCCTGCGGCAATATTTCTGCGATTATGTACAAAAGAAAAGGCATGAAAAAAAGCATTGTTTGCTTCAGCCCTTTCGCTGCAAAAATAACTAATACTGTCCCTATCAGGAAATTATATATGAAAAAATACGAAACATGTATGTGCTTTTGATAAGAAGACAAGTTTCTAAGCTTTCCAATTCCTTTGTATACATATTGTTCTATAAGGTTTAATAAAACAAAGCCAAGAAGCGCAAACAAAAATAGTTTTTTGCCATCTATTAAGGCATTTTGTGCTATCTCTGGAAACAAGTCAAGCACTATGTATGAAATTGCGACCCCTGCAGAGAAAGAAATAAGCTTCTGGCTTGTCCTCAGTTTTTTTGAGACAATATGTTCTGTTACGTAGTCTGAAACGCTCAAAATGCCTGCCAAAATCAACGATAAGATGTGAAAAGTCATAATAACCTCTTTTTTAATCAATTCTTTCGCTTGGTGTATTTATAATTTTTTATTTTATAAATGACTGAGTTGCGGTAATTGTAACTTTAAAAACAAAATATTTATATAAATGCTTTAAAACTATTAAGCTATGAAAAAGAGGTGTATATTGTTTATATTTTTACTTCTAGTAATTTTCTTGATCAGCAGCTGCGCCAATAAAATTGAGCCACAGGCAGAAACCGAGGACAATTGTGCCAAATTCAAAAGCCAGGATGGTAAAGACTTATGTTACTCTCATCTAGCTCTAGAAAAAAATGATGCAACTATATGTAATAAAGCTCAAAATTCAGACCAATGTTTTTTTATTATATCTAAAGAAAAGCAAGACGCCGCATTCTGCACTAGGATCATAAGAGATTATCTAAGAGATGCTTGCTATGCAGATTTAAGTTTTACTGTAAATGACAGTACTTTGTGCTCTAATGTAAAAAATCCTGACTTTAAAGATACTTGTTATTCTAAATTAGCGATTACAAAGCAAGATACGTCTTTATGCGCTCAAATTACGAAGCAAAAAGTAAAAGACTCATGCCATGAAATAATTGGAAGCTTAAAAAGCGAAATTGAGATTTGTGATGCAATAAAAGACCAAGAAAGCAAAGATAACTGTTTTGGCTCAGTCGCAGTTCGAAAGCAAGATATAAACTCTTGTCTAAAAATACAGAATTTCAATATCAAAGATGATTGTATAAGCGATATTGGAGTTTTGCAGCAAGACATCAATCTTTGTGAAAAGGTTCAAAATGAAAATATTAGGTATGAGTGCTACAGCGGGGTTGGCACTGCAAAACAGGATCTAGATTTGTGCAATAAGATACCCGTTCAAAACATTAGAGACAAATGCTATACTGGAGTCGCAGTACAGAAAGGTGATATCGCAATATGCAGGAGTATTATTGATAAAGATTCAATTGATGCCTGTTTATTCGGCATAGCATCTAGGAATAAAAACGATTCAATTTGTACCAGCATCCAAGACCTCAAAGTCAGAGCCGAGTGTTTTAGTAAGACTAAGTGATACAGTTTGAATGACTAAGGTAGAATTTTTACAGGAAGAAGGAAATACTCCAAAAAACAGGATATGGAGATTGTTCCAAAGATGTTAATAGGTTATATTATCCGTTTATACATGCGCTTCAAGTCGTCTTCCAAATCTTCAGCTGACAAATTTCCAATTTCTAATTCCTTTTCTTTTAGGTAATTAATTATATCCCTTACTGGCACTTCTGCAATTTCCGCTGCTCTCTCTAAAGTTATTTTCTTGTCAGAATACATCTTAGAGGCCTTTTCAAGCTTCCAGTCTTTAATGGCCCTATCCAACAGTTTTCGTACAACCGAAGATTTGTCTGTATGCTCTTCTCTTGCTATATTTTCAACTTCACTCATTATAACAACAGGCACCCTAGCATTCATTAGTTTTGTTTTTTCCATTTTTCTGCTTCCTCCAATATCTTCAGCATTTTGTCTGATTTTGGTTTCATTAAACTTACAATCTTCTCAAAAATCCTTTTGAAGTTTTCATAATCTATCTTTTTGCTGGCTAAAGTCTCCAAAGGTATGATTAGCGTGTCGCTCAGCATTATGTTTCTGGCTTTTGCAACCTCTCTTGCTTCTTTGTCATCCAAAATTAATGTGCATTTCTTGTACCTTTGCGCCAATATTATGGCTTCACCCTCTCCATTGCTTATTCCAAATTTTTTATGCAATTCTACTGAGCTTTGAATTTCTTTTTTTGTCAGGTTTTCAACCTTGATCCATCCTTCGTTAATAGCTTTATCTATTAAATAAGCGTCTTGCTCCCTCTTCTCCTTGCCTCTTTCAACAACCTCAACATAAACTCCTTTTGGTATCAGTATGCGCTTATAAAGCGTCTTCAATAAGCCTAATTGCCCTGCTTTGCTGATTATTATCAATGGCGAGCTGTTGCTTATTATCACATTTATCACTATATGACAAAATATTATATTGTAATACAAACTAGTATAAATATCTTTTGATTTTTATACCACAGAATAAGCCATATTTTATTTCCTTATCTCCCTGCAGAAAACCTTTTCAGTATATTTTTCTTGCTCCCCCTTACTCTCACTTTCTTCAATTCGCATCTGAATTTCCTTTTTCCGAATTTTACAATTCTTTTCATCTTACTTTGGCTTATACGATAATATTTTGGCATTTATTTTTTATGCTTATAATTTATCAGGTTTATATTAAAAGGAGTAATTATTGATAGGTATGGATTTTGCAGAATAAATGAGGAAAATTTATTATTTCGCTGAAGCCTCTTTCTTTAGCGCTTCTCTAATGTTTTTTACCTGCTCTTCAGTAATTCTTGAAACTGCGTCTTTTGTTTTTATAAAAAAACAGTTTTGAATGCTTTTTGGTTTCTTCAATTGCTTCTGAATCCACAGTCCTGTCAGCATAGTATTGCAGATTAATCCTTGCGGAACTTATAGGAGAGATTGCCAAAGCAATTGCCAATGGGGTAATTGGTATTGTGATGGAGGAAGCTGTGCTTTTGGCAGCTATCATAGAAAAATTTAAATACTACCTATGTAATTTATTGTAATACATGATAGTAATTGATAGTTCATCGCTTATTTTATTAGCGAAAATAGGCATTTTAGATATTGTAATTAAGAGCATTAAACAAAAGCTGACAGTTCCTGAGCAGGTGTATAGTGAATGCACATCAAAAAAAACACTATTTGATGCGCAAATTATAGAAAAAAGATTTGAAGAAAGGTCAATAGCAAGAAAAGATATTCAAAACAGGGAATTATACAACAAAGTCCTGAAAGACTTTAATTTAGGCAGAGGCGAGGCAGAAGCAATTTGTTTGTGTATCGAGTTTAAAGCAGGAATCATAACTGATGATAAAAAAGCTATAAATGCTTGCAAGATATTAAAAATAAAAATTGCAACAGCTCCAAAATTATTGATTCAATTGTATAAAAAGAATTTTATTACTAAAGTTGAAGCTGACTTGGCTGTTGAACAAATACAAAAATTTGGAAGATATTCAGACGAAATAATTAATAAACTTAAGGAGGATTTAGAATGAAACGACTTGAGAATGTAATGACAGTAAGATTGCCAAAGGAGGATTTGAAGATTATAGAGGAAATCTCATTAAAGCAAAAGAAAGATAAGTCGACAACTGTAAGGGACTTAGTAGAGTTAGGCAAAATATATTTTGCGATAACTGAGTACAAAGAAAATAAAATCTCTATAGGCAAAGCCGCAGAAATAGCTGGATTAAGCATATCTGAAATTATGGACTTACTAACTAAATTGGGCATACAAAGCAACCTGGATTTGGCAGACTATTTAGAAAGCCAAAAATTTGCAGAAGAAATTTTATAAATTAAACTTTTTTGTCTTAATTTTATTTCTTTTTAACTTCCCTGCAGAAAACCTTTTCAGTGTATCTTTCCTGCTTTCCTCTTACTCTCACTTTCTTCAATTCGCATCTAAATTTCCTTTTTCCGAACTTTACAATTCGTTTCATTTTGATTTTACTGAATGCAACAGTCTTCACATTTATTTTTGATGCTTATAATTTATTTAATATATATAAATATTATACTTTCTATATTGAAAGAAATTGGAAATTTAGCTACTATTTAATAGAGAAAAATCAAAAGGTTTAAATAGGGTAAAAACTGTAGTGTTTGAGAGTAAAGATGTCGCAGATAACAAATTTAAGCTTGTCGGATAGACTGCTAGAATCAAGACTGCAATCTGGCTGGTCGGATTTATTAAAGACAGTTGGCGCAGGGGCTCTCGCATTAAATACTTTGTTTTGTGGTGGTAGCGATAGCTTGCCTACAACTCCACCACCACCTCCACACCTCCAGAACCTACTACTAATGCAGTTGCAGACGGTGAAATTGTTAGCAACACTTCTGCTCAAAGATATAGCGGACCTGTCATATTTGGAAGTTATAATGGGGTAGTCACGAATGGAACATGGAATCTTAATGTCTCTTCAGGCCAGAACCTCTTAGTGATGTTTCCTACTACAGACCAATTTCTAGAACGAAAGCTTCTTATGAATGTCAGTCCAGGAAGAAATCATTATGGAGCTATAGACAGTATCGAGGCTACCATAGATGGAGTTCCATTTGATTTAGATAAATTTAATTATCTTACTAGAAGAAATATTGGAGGTCACCGTGGAGAAGGTCCTGGAATTCCTGATGGAACTGTGAGATGGCAAATAGAACAACTAGGACCGGAGGGAAGCCCAATTTTGGGACCTGATGGTAAGCCAATAAAAATTCCACCCCCAACAATTCATGTTGATGATCAAACCGTGGTCCCTATACTAACTCAGTATAATTTGCATGATACACTTGATATTACTCTAAGAGAATATATTGCTCAGACAACTGATAATTACTTTAGAAACGCCATAGTAGTTAGACACCCAAGAAGTTCCACTCTTCCTAAAGATGGAACTGAAAGAGCTTTGATAATAAGATATGAACACACTGATAGAGAAGATGTTGGAGGATTTCTTAACATATACATCAATAGGCAAAATTATATTTATTCATGTACTTTTGTTTTAACACAGAATATAGGTAAAAGAGGTATTGTCCAAGATGTTTGCCAGTGCGCTTCTGGACTGTGGAACAATTATCACGACCAAATAGGAGGGCCACTTGACAGTATATATAATCATTTCATGGCCCCAGATGTGCCTACTCCTAAAGACAAAGTATTTGGGAAAGTTCAGTTCAGAATACCGGTTGGAACAAGAAGCCCATATGACACTTCTCACCTAGGAGCAATTGACCCTAAAACTGTTACTCCAATGTTAATATTAACTGAAGAAAAGGGAACTGGAACCGATGATACTCCAGTTGTTTCTCCAAATAATAATCCGGCTGAAATAATTGACGGACCAACAGAAAAATCCTATGGCAGAACACCAAGAAATCAGCATTATAAAGACATTCCTGAAATCATAAAGCAATTTAACCCTAGCACAAGCTTTTTTGCAAATCCTGCAAGAAGAGCAAATTACTCCAGAAGATAATTTTTTCAAAAATAAATCAAAAAAACCGTGAGCTGTTAAGTTAGCGGTACATGACTACCTTTTTTTAAAATAAGGTTATCACATAAAAAGATTTAAAGAATATTTGTCGCTAAGTGGGACTTTTAAATAAATTTTGTAATTTCTGTAGAATCTTCAGCTTCTTCTTTTTCTTTTTTCAATTTATTTTTGAAAACCTTTTCAGTATATCTTTCCTGCTTTCCGCTTACCCTTACTTTCTTCAATTCTAAGATACTTTAGAAATTAAATTACAACCTTAGGTTGCCAATAACCTTTTCTGCAACATCGTCAAGCGCTTCGATAAAATTCATTTTTTTACTTTCTTTAACCTCATTTTTTGCATGCATGTGGTATGGAAAAGTGGCTATTTCTTTATGGTGTAGGGCAGAGTCCCATCTGCATATCAAATTTTTATTTTTGTCCATGTATTGAAATCTGTATTCTGACTCTTTTTCACTGACTAGTTCCATAAAATCTAGAATTGTATTATCTATAAAAATCAATTTGCCATTGATAATGCCCATTTCATCAGAAACAAAATCGAAGTTAATTGACTGCTCAACGACAATCCATTTAAGAGTTTCTAATTTCCTTTGGACTTTCGAGAAGTAATCATAGATCATATAGCTATTCCTTTCATAAGATTGAGCTTCTCTTTTGTATGGTTATAAGCTTTGTATGCAAATATCCATTCAAACCACTTTTTATCGTCGCCTAACTCCCCTTTGTTGAATTTATTGACAAATTTTTCAGTGGAAATCTTGTGCTCTTTTTCAAATTCTTTTAATTTGCTTTTCCATTTGTCTAAGCCTAAATTCAATATGTTTTCTTCTATATTGAGGCTTGACTTAATCAGAGATTTTGTTTCCTCATTTAATTTTAGAGTAACCATCTTTCATCTAAATTAACCAACAATATTATAGGTTATTTAATACTTTCGCTTGATATTGAGTTTTAGGATAGAAAATACATATTTTGTTTTAATTCTATTTCTTTATCTCCCTGCAGAAAACCTTTTCAGTGTATCTTTCCTGCTTTCCGCTTACCCTTACTTTCTTCAATTCGCATCTAAATTTCCTTTTGCCAAATTTTACAATCCTTTTCATCTTGCTTTTACTTAAGCATTTTGTTAAAATTACTTGTGCTTATAATTTATAAAGAATATATAGATTATGCATTATCAGAAAAAATCTGACCTGCGAACATGGTTGCAGAATTGCACTATTGGTTGACCTTATATAGACAACAACATCAGAAAATCAAAATATTTATAAAGAATGTTAAAAATAATCTGAGATATGAAAAAGAGGTATAGGTTTGTTCTAGCTTATTTTATTTTTGTATTTGTACTTGTAAATAGCTGTTCTAAAGAGGAGGTCAAGCAAGAAATTGTTGACAAATGTATAGATCTAAAGAGTCAGGATGCAAAAGACATATGTTATTCTAATTTAGCCGTTGAGAGAAATGATGTACGTTTTTGTGAAAAAGTTTTTAATAAATATCAATGCTATATTTTGATTTCAAAGGAGAATGAGGATCCTTCTTACTGCGCAAAAATACAGCAAGATGCTTTTAGGGATGTTTGTTATAAAGATATTAGCTTAGTGAGAAATAATAGCAATCTTTGCGCTAACATAGTAAGAACATCCTCAAGAGACAGCTGCTATCAGACCTTAAACAGTCTGAATCCAAGTCCTATTCTTTGCGCCCAAATTCAAAATATTCAATCAAGAGATGCCTGCTATGCTCTGGCCGGTAAGTCCGATCAGGACGTCAGCATTTGCAACGAGATCCAAAGTCAAAATGTTAAAGATAATTGCTATCATAGCATAGGAGTTAGAAAACAAGATCCAGCTATTTGCTCAAGTGTAAATAATCAGGATTTGAGAGAAAGTTGTTATGAAAGTGTAAGCATCCAAAAGCAAAGTATTGAGCTTTGTGAAAATATCTTAAATGAAGATGTCAAATATGGTTGTTATAGCGGAATAGCAACTGCAACCAAAAATCTTGTCTTGTGCGACAAAATACCAATCCAAAGAATTAAGGAAAAATGCTTCAGCGCTGTTGCAATAAGAAATCAAGATATTACAATTTGTTCGAATATCCAAATTGTCGATCTAAAGGACGGCTGCTATTACAGCATAGCGGTGCAGAAAAAAGACAAATCTATTTGCAGTAATCTAAACAATGAATCTTTTAGGTATGAATGCTTAGATAAAATATAATAGCTTTTCTTTTTTATTTAGGGCATCTGATTGGATTTGTTTTATTAAAATTATTCGCGATTAATTTCCATGAAGAAATCTTTTTTTGGTATAACCTTCTTGTTTTCCGCTTACTCTGACTTTCTTTAATTCACATCTGAACTTCCTTTTTCCAAATTTTACAATTCGTTTCATTTTGTTTTTACTGAATGCAACAGTCTTCACATTTATTTTTGATGCTTATAATTTATTTAATATATATAAATATTATAAATATTATACTTTCTATATTGAAAGAAATTGGAAATTTAGCTACTATATAATAGAGAAAAAGCGAAAGGTTTAAATAGACGGAAAATCATGCCTATATTATGCAGTTGGAAACTTTACTTAAGGGACTGGACTGGATAGAAAGGGACAAGCTTGTAGAGAGAGAGGAGCAAAGACTAGAACTAGTTAATGGAATAAAAATAGAAAGAGGTTCTCTTCCTCCTTGGGCGTATACTATAGAAAAAGATAATTTAGACAAGAGACTTAAATCCGAACCTGAGCTAAGAGAAGCGGTAAGTATTCTTGAAGACAATCCTAAATTTGCAGATATTGTGGGGATCCTTAGAGAAGTATATTACCAGCGATCAAGGCGCTACAATTCTTCAGAAATCGGAAGATTGGCTGCAGCAGGATTAGTTGGATATCCTCTTACATTGTCAAGAAGAGATGCTATTACTATGTTAAGAAGTTTAGCAATACCTGCAACGGGCGTATCTCTAGCTAGTTTGGCTTGTGGTGGCAGCAAAGGCAATGGCGGCACTCCAAATCAGCCACAAATTTATGCTGAATTTGAAAATTCAATATCAGGTTTGCCCAATGGAACACCTGTAAATGGCGTAATGGAAATCAATGGACATGGCATTAGTATTTCAGGAGGCAAAATTACAGTTACGCCAGCGCACCAACTAATAGCTGGCGCGACGTACACTGCAGTGATTAGAACCAATGAAGGAATCCTGCGACAAACTCTTGTATTAGTAACCCCACATGGCTTCTTGATAAATCTGGATGATACAAGGATGAATATGCAACTCCCAAATGAATATCA
>Ga0114945_10000961_pt1 | contig 18290 bp, 18 predicted proteins | sample OV2TP3_FD_87194 | JGI IMG/M metagenome (GOLD analysis project Ga0114945, IMG submission 87194) | Hot spring microbial communities from Beatty, Nevada to study Microbial Dark Matter (Phase II) - OV2 TP3 | ecosystem: Environmental > Aquatic > Thermal springs > Hot (42-90C) | place: USA: Beatty...
GCGTTCAGTTCCTTTTCCGAGCTTCCATTGAACTGGCGGTCGCCTATGCGAAATCGAAAGAGCAAAAGGGCTCTTCATAAGAAATCGAGTAGGAAGAGCAGCCTGGACCTACTACGCCGCGAGATACAAAGGTCGGTGCGTCGCTGTGCGGCAGCGGACCTACGAGAGCACCGAGAGTTGTTTGCGTGGTATGGAACCGATAAACCCGGATCGTTCACAGGTTGAAAAGAACTGGGGTCGTCGCGGATTTAGCTGCGGCCTGTGTACGGATCCGCCGGGACAGGGGTGGGAAGGCTACACCCATTCGGTGGACGAGCTGCTGATGGTGGCCGTACAGATAGAAACAGTGGTGAGCGGGTGAATGAAAAAAGGATGGCGCCATGAGTAGGCCCGTTACTGAGCGCTCGGCCGACGCTGGCCGGGCTTCGACAATCGCGCAGGAAGTGGCGAGGCTCGCCAGACAGATCTTAGGGCCTGAAGTTGAAGTCATCTGGTTTGGCTCATGGCCGCGCAAACGGGCTCTGCCACATTCGGATATTGACATAGCAGTTTCCGCGGACAAACCCATTCCGGTGTCCCAAATGGCGTTGCTGCGCGAAGCCGTAGATGGGCTGTCCACACTGTATACGGTGGACATTCTCGATCTGACCGAAGCAAGCCCTTCTCTACGGCAGGAGATTCTGAAGCATGGGGTGCGCTTATGACACCCCGCCTTGAGAGCTTACACAAGGCTATCGGGCGGCTCCGACAAGTTCTTGAAACTCCGGAGACAGACGTCGGCCGAGATGCCGCAATTCAACGTTTTGAATTTTGTTTTGAGCTTGCTTGGAAAGCGGTCCAGGAGCGGGCCCGGGACGAAGGGTTGGACTGCCAATCTCCGAAAGGATGCTTAAAAGTTGCCTTTAAGGCTGGCTGGATACAGGATGAGCACGGATGGCTGGCGATGGCGGAGGATCGAAACCGGACGGCCCACACCTATGATGAAACTTTGGCCAGGCAGGTGTATGGGCGACTCGTTGACTATCTTCCGCTCCTCGATGACTTGGTGGTTAGACTGAAGGTGTGATGGACGCTTCGCCAGACCGCAGGGCAGTTGAGCAAAGCTGGCGCAGCCGCGGATTTAGCTGCGGCCTGTGGGTCGATCCGCCGGGGCAGGTCTGGGAAGGCTACACCCACTCGGTGGACGAGCTGCTGATGATCGTGGAGGGAGAATTGGAACTGGAGATGCAAGGACGGACCTTCCGGCCCAAAGTAGGCGAGGAAGTCTTGATTCCGGCCCATGTCCGGCATAGCGTCCGGAATGTCGGCGGGACCACGGCCCGATGGCTGTACGGATATAAGACGTGAGGCGCCACGAGCCGTTAGGCGTGAGGCGTAAGGCGTAAGGGGTTCCAAAATCATGCAGGAGCAGGACAGCAAGACGGAGCGGGATTATGAAAGCTACAAGATCCTGCTCGATCTGTGGTCGAAAGAAAACCCGATCAAGACCACGAAGCTCCAGGTCCTGCTCGTGGTGAACGGCCTGCTGGTGTCGGCCATCAATATCCCCGGAGGCGGGTTTACCCCCGCAGGCGGGTTCACGAACGACAAGTGGTTCATCTACCTGGCCGGCGTGATCTTCAACGGGATCTGGACCCTGTCCATCGGCCGGACCGCCCTCTTTCAGGAGGCGTGGCAGGCCAAGCTCCGGGAGCTCCGCGACCGCTACCCGGATGATCCGCGCTTCACCATTCTCGAGACGGCCGCCTACCGATCCGGCGCGCCGCGGCTGCTCCGGCTCTTCGGTTGCGTGTCCTCGAAGTGGTATCTGCTGTTCTCTCCGTTCATCTTTGCTATGATCTGGCTGGTCATCCTGGGGATCACGCAATTAGCTGGGTAGCGCAACGGCGCTGAACGGAGTAAGCCATGCCAATCACAACGCAGCTGCTCATCCAGGAGGAGAGCAAGCCCGGCGCGCTGGCTCGGGTCGCTTCGGTGCTCGGGCAAGCCGGCGTGAACATCAAGGCCTTTGTTGCGCCTGAAGTGACGATACAGGGGGGGACAGGTGAGCTTCGCGTCGTGGTGGCCGACCTGGAGCGGGCCAAAAACGCCTTGAAGGCCGCCACGATCAAGTTTCGGGAGGAGACGGCGCTGGTCTTGAGCCTGGAAAACCGACCGGGTGCCTTAGGAGAGGTGGCTGAGCATCTCAAGGAAGCCGGCATCAATATTACGTGTGGCTACTGCACGCCTTCCCGGGAGGGCCGTCGCGCCATCGTGGTCTTGACCGTGTCCGACACCCAGAAGGCGCAGGATGTCCTAAGGGGAGAGTCCCTCGACGAGATCTAAGCGACCCTCAGTTGCGATCCTCTCGGCTCTCGCCCTGGTCGTGGCCTCCGCATGGCTCGCGGGCTGCGCCGGGAGCCCTCGACCTGCCTCGGTTTCGGGCTATCCGATCGGCTATATCGAACGCGGTGTGGCCTCCTGGTATGGCCCTGGCTTCCATGGCCAGCCGACGTCCAACGGAGAACGCTACGACATGCATCTGTTTACAGCCGCCCACCGCACGCTGCCGTTGGGCTCGATCGCCCAGGTCCGCTCGCTCACCAACGATCGGACCGCGACCGTCCGCATCAACGACCGCGGGCCCTTCGTGAAAGGCCGGATCATCGATCTGTCCCTGGCGGCAGCCCAGGCTTTAGGGATGATCGGGGAGGGGACGGATCAGGTGGAGCTGCGGGTCATTTCGTACCAAGGCCGGCCCGGGGCCGCAGGTTTCCTGACGGTGCAGGTGGGGTCCTTTGCGGAGCAGGCCAACGCCCAGGCCTTGGCGGCCCGGCTGAAGGCTCACTTTGGCGATGTCCGCATCCTCACGGTGGCCTTGCCGGCTGGCAAGCGCTATCGCGTCCAGGTGGGCCGCTTTGCCACCGAACCTCAGGCCCAGGCGGTTGCCGACCAGATCGAGAGGCGGCTGCACCTTGAGTCTCTTGTCCTCCGCGATGACCGATAACCAATCTAAGCCGTTGGTTTAGCTAGCTTATCAGTCTCGTCTGTTGATCCAGAATCCGGAACTATGCTAGATTTTTACCCTCATGGATGACGGCCCAATAGATCCCTCTCCTCCGAGTCAGGCCACTCCCTGTCGGTTCTCTCTGACCACTTCGTTGCGTCCCAGCAGACTTGCTACGGCCCAGGTTGCTGGGCTCACCGTTCTTCCCTAACGTCTTCCTTATGTCCGGAGGCCCATGGAGTATCTGATTCTCGTCATTTTGATTTTCCTCTCGGCCGTGATTTCGGCCGCCGAGATCGGCTTCTTCTCGGTGAACGAGACGCGGCTCCGGGCGCTGGCGGGCGCCGGCGGCCGCCGCGCGGCGTTGGCCCTGCATCTTCGCTCCAATCCGCAGCGCCTGCTCTCGACGATCATGATCGGAGACAACCTGGTCAACATCGGCGCCGCCGCCTATGCGACCGTTCTGACCATTCGGCTGTTCGGCTCGGAGGCGGTGGCCATCGCGACCGGCATCCTGACCTTCCTCATCTTGATCTTCGGCGATATCGTGCCCAAGACGCTGGCGGCCAAGCATTCTGTCCCGATCGCTCTGGCCATGGCCTACCCCGTCTATTGGATCGAGCAACTGCTGGCGCCCGTTCTGTTCGTGCTTGAGCCGATGATCGCCAAGCTCACCGGCGGGAAGGGCCTGACCGTGCCCTTCGTCACCGAAGAGGAGCTGAAGATCATGCTGGACGTGGGGGGGCAGGCGGGGGTCATCGAGAGCGAAGAAGTGAAGATGATCAAGAACGTGTTCCAGCTCAACGACATTACCGTGGAAGATACGATGACCCCTCGGATCTCGATGTTCAGTCTGGACGGCAAGCAGCGGCTCCGGGATGCCCGAGACCAACTGTTCCGGTTGAAGTATTCGCGCATTCCGGTGTTCGACGGGAACCTGGACAACATCACCGGCATTCTGTACAAGGACCGCGCGCTCATCGAGCTGGCCAAAGGGAACGACGAGGTGCTGCTCAAGGAGATCGCCCAGCCGGCCTTGTTCGTGCCGCGGCAGAAGGCGGCCGACGATCTCATGAAGCAATTCCAGTTGGAGAAGCGCCACATGGCGATCGTCGTCAACGAGTACGGCGGGGTCGTGGGGCTGGTCACACTGGAAGACCTCCTGGAGGAAGTGGTCGGCGAGATCATGGATGAGACCGACATCAGCGAAGAGCTGATCAAGCGAATCGGGAAGAACGAGATCCTGGTGCACGGTCGGACCGAAGTGCGCCGGATCAACGAGTTCTTCAAGGTGAAATTGGACGAGGAGCAGAATACGATCAGCGGGCTGATCCAGGAGCAGCTGGGACGCATTCCGGCGGTCGGGGAAGAGATCGAGGCGGGCCAATGTCGGTTGATCGTCCGGGAGGCCGATCAGAAATCCATCAAGAGCGTGCAGATCGTCAAGAAAGAGGAGCAGCCGGTGGCTCCCGCCGAATCAGCCGGCATCGGCCTTTCCGGATGAGGCAAGCCGTTTTGCCTCGTACATGCGCTGATCCGCCACCCGCACCAGTTCGGCCGCCGAGGTGACCGGCGGAAAGCCCGGGATCGTCGCATAGCCCGTGCTGATCGAAAACGAGACCGGTCCCTCCGGCGTGGCGAGCCGCAATCCCTTCAGGGCATTCCCCACCTTCTCCAGCACCGCCTGGCGGTGATCCTTGTCGGTTCGTGGCAGGAGGGCCACGAACTCGTCCCCTCCGGTCCGGGCGATCAGGTCGGTCTCCCGCAAGCTCGTGCTCAAGGTCGCCCCGACCTGACGGAGGGCCCGATCCCCTGCGTCATGGCCATAGCGATCGTTGATGGCTTTGAACGCATCCACATCCATGACGAGGACCGTGAAGGGCTCGCCGGTGCGTTGGAAGCGCCGCCATTCCTGCGCCAGAGCCTCCTCGAAATACCGATGGTTGTAGAGGCCGGTGAGCGGGTCACGGACAGCCAACTCCTTCAATTCCCGGTTCTTGGCTTCCAGCTCTTTGAGATACGTCTCGCGCTCCCTCAGGTAGACCTCGCGATCCCGCTGGGCCTGCTTGTGCACGGTGATGTCATGAACCACGACCAGGATTCCCCGGAGCGTGCCATCGTCCTGCCGGTCCGGATGAAAGTCCGACGAGAAGAACCGGGACGGCCCGGGTGACTGGGGATCGGTAAATTCCTCCTCCAGCCCATGATGCGGCTCGCCGGTGCTGAGCACGCGCTCGAAGACAGGTTGCATCGCGGACCAGGATTCGGGCGGGAGGATCTCCGGAAGGGACTTGCCCAGGAAGTCCTTGATGGAGCGCCCGTGCAGTTCGGCGATTCGCCGGTTGACCCGCTCGACCATGAGCGCCGGCGTCACGTACATCAGGCCGATGGGGGCGGTGGCATACAACGTGTCGAGGCGGGCCCGCTCGCGCTCGGTCGCCGCCAGCGCCTCGCGCACCGCCTGCTCCGCGCGCTTGCGGCTCATCGCCGCCCCCACCTCGAGGGCCACGGTGGAGAACAGCTCGAGTTCATTGGGGGAGGGCGAACGGGCTCGGCGCGTGGCCAGCATCAAGATGCCCAACACGGCGCCCCGATCGAGGATCGGCGCGACACAGACATACCGGAGACCGTCGATCCTCGCTGCCTCCCAGGGGAGATCACCGGCCGTCAGATCGTGCGTCACCGCCCGTCGCGTGGTGAGTGCCTGCCCGGCCACCGCCCGGATGACTGACAGCCCTTGAAGGCTGGTCACCAGCGCCTCCGACATTCCGGTCTGGAACCGGAGGACCAGCTCGTCATCGGCATCCAGTGTCTGGATACACCCCATCTCCACCTCGAAGAGCTGAACGAGCCTGGAGACGGTGGACTGGTAGAACGAGGCGAGGTCATCCGCCGCAACCGCCGCCTGGATCGCCTCGTTGAGGACGGTGAGCGTGAACTCGCGCTGGCGGAGTGAGCCCAGACTTTCCCGGGCCTGGCGGTCTTTCTTCTGCAGGGCTTCGGTCATCTGGTTGAACGCCTCGGTCAGCATCCCGATCTCATCGGACGAGGTCACGGGCAGGGGCGTGGCGACGGAGGCGGCTGGCATGGAGCGCATGGCATCGGTCAGGACCGTCAGCGGCCGGATCACCCCGATCCGGATGGCGACCCAGAAGAGCAGCAGCAACGCCGAGAACGCGATCCCATTGACCGCCAGCAGCCCGCGAAGATTCTTCCGGACCAGGAAATCGATCGTCGAGAGGTCCACGCCGATGAGGATCGCGCCGGGTACCCGTTGCTCCCTGGTTGCAACGGGTGTATCGCGAACTGGCGTCTCGACCTGCAACGGGAGCAGGTTGTACTGGACCCGGCCGCGCCCCCCGGCTTCGATCCACCGGACCGACTTGCCGTCTTCCAGCGCCTGCCTCAGCCCGTTTGGATGGAATCGAAGCGGCTGCCCGACATCCTGACCCGAGGACGAGGCGAGGATGGTGCCGCGGCTATTGACCACCACGACCGTCTGGACATCCGGAAGCAACGCCGCCTGCGCCACCACGCGCCGGAGGCTGACCTGGTCCCCGGTCAGGACCAGCGGCTCCGCGGTAAACGCCAGCACCCGTGCTTCCTGGGCAGCCTTGCCTTCCCAGCCCGCCAGCAGATTTCGCGTGCTCACCCGATACTGGACAAAGGTCAACAGCGCGGCCACGGTAAACAGCGCGCCGACCAGGGCCACGACAGCCTTGGTGCTGAGCGACACTCTGGAAGGAGCCCAGCGAATCATCCGGCCTCGACTTGTTTCGTGGGCGATTCGGCGGCGGCCAGAAGCCGGGCGAATTCGGCCTCTGACAGCACCTTGACGCCGAGCCGCTTCGCCTCTTCCAGCTTCGAGCCGGGGTCGGTTCCGGCGACGATATAGTCGGTGCGCTTGCTCACGCTGCTCGTGGCTCGGCCTCCCAACTCCTCGATGCGTCGCTTGGCCTCTTCCCGGCTGAACCCCGCGAGCTCGCCCGTAAACACGAACGTCTTGCCGTCCAAGGGACGATGCCGGGGAGCTTGCTGCGCGCGAGAGGCTTCTTCGAGTTGCAGGCCCAGCCCCCGCAGACGCGCGATGACCCGCCGATTGCGTTCCTCCTTGAAGAACGACTCCAGGCTGACGGCAATCTGCGGACCGATCTCGTGCACCTCCTCGAACGCCTGCCGATCCGCCGCCATGATGGCATCGAGCGTCCCGAACCGCCGCGCCAGCACGCGGGCGATATGCTCTCCCACGTTCCGGATGCCCAGCCCGATGAGGAAGCGCTCCAGCGAGACGCGCTTGCGGCGCTGAATAGCCTCGTGCAGGAGCGTGGCGGAGCGGTCCGCGAAACCGTCAAGGGTCAGGAGCTGCGCCTTGGTGAGCGCGAACAGGTCGGAGAGATCGCGCACGATGCCCCGGTCCACGAGTTGGGCGACGGTCTTCTCGCCCAGGCCGTCGATGTCGAGGGCGATCTTCGAGCCGAAATGCTCCAGCTCACCTTGGAGCTGGGCCAGGCAGGCCGCCTTCCCGGAACAGTAATAATAAGCCCCCTCCCGGATCACGTGGGAGCCGCACACGGGACAGCGATCCGGCATCCGGAACGGTTCGGCGCGGTGCTCGCCGGGGACCGGCACGCGCTCCACGACCGCCGGGATCACGTCGCCCGCCCGTTCGATCCTCACCGTATCGCCCACGCGGATGTCCTTGCGGGCCACCTCGTCCGCGTTGTGGAGCGTCGCGCGGCTGATCGTGACGCCGCCCACCTCGACGGGTTTGAGCAGGGCGAAGGGCGTCAGCGCGCCGGTACGCCCGACCGACACCCCGATGTCCTGAACCTGAGTCACTTCCTTCCGCGGCGTGAACTTGAAGGCCAGGCCCCAGCGAGGACTTCTGGACTTCTCGCCCAGCGCGTCCTGCCAGTCCCGCCGGTCCACCTTGACCACGATCCCGTCGATCTCGAACGGCAGTTGCTCGCGCTGCGCCTCGATCTCGGCATGAAACGCGACCACCTCTTCGATCGACTCGCAGCGGCGCCGCTGCGCCGGAATCGGCAGGCCCCAGCGATCCAGGGCCTCCAGCTCCTCCCAGTGGGCCCGGGGCAGCGCTCCCGCCTGCGCCATGATCTCGTAGCAGGTGACCACCAGCGGGCGCTCGGCGGTAATGCGCGAATCGAGCTGGCGAAGGGATCCTGAGGCGGCGTTCCGGGGGTTGGCAAAAGCCTCCTCCCCCCGTTCGGTCATGCGCCTATTCAATTTCTGGAACTCATCCAGCCGCATGTAGGCCTCCGCGCGCACCACGACATGGGCAGGCAGGTCGGCCTCACGCTGGAGCTGGAGCGGTAGCGAGCGGATCGTGCGGAGATTCACCGTGACATCCTCCCCGATGGTCCCATCGCCGCGTGTCGCCCCGCGGGTGAACCGGCCGTCGTCGTACACGAGCTCCACCGACAAGCCATCGTACTTCGGCTCCGCGGTGTACCGGACCGCTTCCACGCCCAGATCGCGGCGGACCCGCTTGTCGAACGCCCGCACGTCCTCCGCGTCCGTCACCGAGTCCAGGCTCAGCATCCGGCGTTCGTGCGTGACTTTTTTCAGCTCGCTGAGCGGGGCCGCGCCGACCCGTTGGGTCGGGGAATCCGGCGTGACGAGCTCGGGGTGGGCCGCCTCCAGGTCGAGCAGCTCCCGGAAGAGGCGATCGTACTCCTGGTCGGAGATCTCGGGGCGGTCCTTGACGAAATAGAGATAATCGTGCCGGCGGATCTCTTGTCGGAGCGCTTCAATCCGTTGCCGGATCGCAGCAGCCGCCATCTCAGTCATGGTCACTCGCGGATGAACCGAGCGGCATAGCTTCGGATCTCATGCCCGTTCAGCACGTGAAAGCGGCGCAAGCGGTCGATCGTCTGACCCGAAAACCGGCCCAGCGGGACCGTGATCAGCCGGCGCTGAAATTGCCGCGCGATCTGCCGCCACGCGGCCTGCGGCTGAACAGGCGAGACCAGGACCACGTGGCGCTCGCTGGAATGCAGCGCTGCGGCGGCGATCAGACGCTCCTCGAGCGTTCTGGCGAAGTCCAGCCGCGGGTCCTCCCAGATGTTCGGGATGGGCCGTGGCGGAAACAGAAACAGCGCGCCCCCGTAGCGGGACTGGCCGATGCCGGGGCCGACCATATCCTCCAGGAAATGCGTGGCGTAAAAGCACAGTGTGGACTCTTCCTCATGCTCGGCATACCACGTCGCCTGCCAGCGATACACGTCGGGGTCGGCAGGCGTCTCGAACAGGAAGACGACCACCTCCACGTTGCCCCGCGCAGGGGGAATCTCCTTCACGTAGATATCCAGCCGGGAAGCCGTCCCCGTCGCGCCGGCAGGGAGCTGCGCCTGCCGGCCCGTGTACCAGTGCCGCAGCGTCTCGCGCAGATCAATCCCGTCCTTGATCGAGGTGGTGAACTTCTCGACGCGGGCCAGGTCCGCCCCGAGCATCGCCCTGGCCTGCTCCCGGACATGGAGATTGAAGCTCTCGATCCGCTGGTCTTCCGGGGGCCAGGAACATTGCCGGAACGGATTCCACTGCAGCGCCCAGCGCCGGCTCTTCATGGGGGCCGGGGCAGGGCGAAGGGACAGCGTGCGCCAGATCAGCGGGGGGCCCTGGAGCCGGTTCTTGGCGACCGCAATCCCGCCATCCGGAAATTCCAGCCGGCCGATGCCGGCTGCGATCTCGGGGCGCCAACCCTGGGTCGGATCTTGCTCGTCCTGAAAGGCATAGCTCCTGGCCGTCTCCAAGAGAACGACGGCGAATTCATCACCGGCCATTTGCTTCGCGGCCAGAACGAGGGTGTACAGATCCGGGGTGAGGCGATGCTCCATCAGCGCGAGGTTTCGCACGTACTGCAGATAGAGCTGCAGCAGATGCGGTGTGACCCAATTCGCGACCCCGCCTTCCTCCCTCCGCCCAGCCGACCAGCGAGCACGGGATTCCAGCAAGAGTTCCTTGATGCCATCTACCGAGAGATGCCGATCCGACCGCAGCTCCGCCCGGCGGCGCTCGTAGAGCTCGGTAATAAACGGGAGCTCTCCCAGGACGAAATAGAGCGTGGCGGGGTCCACGCGGAACGAAGAAGGGGACGCAACCGGCGATTCGGGCTCGGTGTACGGGCGACGCGCACGATAGGCCTCCCGGAGCCAGGGCCAGTCCTGAAGCGGACAGAGACAGAGAATCGCATCGTGCTCCAGCTCCAGCTCGTGCAGCCGGAACGCCATCCAGGCGATGCGGACCCGGTGCTCGGGCCCCGGTGACGGGAGTGCCGGCACCAGCGCCGAGGCGAAGGCGGCGAGCGACACCTGCTTCAGCGCGTACGGATCGGGCGACGCAAACGGCGCCGGCCGGAAGACTGCAACTTCCCGATCGATGTAGGCCCTGGCGATGCCTTCGGCCATGGCGCCGCGCAGACCCATGATCACCGCCTGGCAGGGATCGATGGGGACGAAGCTGCAGCTCGGCGTCCCGTCCTGCTCCGGCTCGGGAACCGCGACCAGACTGATCCGTGGGAGGTCCTCCAGGGCGCTCTCGACGAGCGGCTCTACCGAGGGGGGGAGGGGAACGGCCAGACAGTCGTACCGGCGCTCGATCATCCGCTCCCGGACCTCCTGCGCGACATCGCCGCTCGCGTGCAGGATCGGGAGGACCTCGATCTTGGGAGACAGGCGGAGGATGGTGTCGACTGTTTGGCTCGAAGCCGTCATAGAGACTTGCGACTACTTTTACCGGTCCGGATGCAGTGGATCATCCCCTTCGAAAAAGAAATCGCCAAGCCCCCGCGGCAGCGGCTGGTCCCCGATCGCACGCTTGCGGCGCCGGGAGAGTCCCTCCAGATCAAGAGCCTCTTCGCCGAGCACCTTGATGAGGGCCTCCCGCCACACCTCCTCCTTGGCGAGCGGATGGGTCGGATCTTGGGCCAACCGCTTCAGCGCGTACTGGAGGATGTGGATGCCGTCACGGACCGAGAACGCGAGGTTCAGTTGGTGCGCATTCTGCAAGAAATCCGCGGTGACCGCGAGCAGCTCGGCCGGCGCGAACGGCACGTGGTAGCGGAGTATCGCCAGCTCGTCTTCCCGCCGCGGGAATCCCATGTTCAACGTCGGCTGGAGGCGGGACAGGATATAGTCGGGCACCTCGTACACGGACGCATCCTCGTTCATGGTCACACAGCAGCGGAACTCCGGGTGCGCCGTGACCATGATCCCGGCCACGACTGATTCGATGCACCGGCGATGGTCGAGCAGAGGGGCCAGCGAGGCCCAGCTCTTCTCGTTCATGCGGTTGCCTTCGTCGAGCACGCAGACGCTGCCGGTGACCATAGCGGTGACCAGGGGCGACGCTTGGTAGGCAATCGTCCCGGATTCCGCCAGGACGGGCGTGATCAAGAGATCCTCGGGGCGGGTGTCCGCGGTGCACTGATAGATATACAGGTCCTGCTTCCGCTCCCGCGCCCCGGACATGGCCAGCGTGGTCTTGCCGATGCCGGGCGGCCCTGTGATACGAGGCGACAGCGGAAGGTCTCTGGCATCGACCACCAGCCAGCACGCCAGCAGTTGCTTCAGGGTCTCCCGATTGCCGATCCATTCCTGTCGCAAGTCGATCGGCTGGGCCAGGCGGATGGTCGCACCATCGACCACCACGGCGCGTTGTTGTGCCGACCTCGATCCGGCTTTCACCGCCGACCTCCCGGCTCAGCGTTCCTCAGGCATCGGCGGCAACGTAACACAGCCTCCGGCGAGGGGTCAAACCGCCGGTCCCGCCCATGAAATAGTCGGCCTCGACTTTTGGTTTTGACTTTCTTGATCGCGCGCTTTATTCTACGTCGGCCCGGCCATTTTGCGCGGCTCAGCTTCACCATCCACAACAGAGCAACTGACGATCGTGCGGCCGGAAGGTCGGACTGGATGGCGGGAAAAGAGCGGACCGGGATGTTTAAGATGGCTCGTTGAGATGGCTCGTAAACCAGGAAGGACAGGTGTGACTATGAGGAGCGCCATGGACCCCCGCCTGCTGGGAGTCTCGCTGAGTGTGCTGTTGCTGTCTGGCTGCGTGATGGCCGAGAAGTATGAGGCGGAGAAGTCCCGCGCCCTGAATTTTCAACGCCTCCTGGCACAGGAAGAAAAGCGCACGGCCGAGCTTGACGCCGAACTGAAGCGCGCCAAGCGCGAGGCCTCGGAGTTCGAGGCCCGCAATCGCGAGATGACCGCCCAATTCCAGGCGGTGCGCGAGCAGATGGCGAAGATCCAAGACGAGACGGCGATCCTCCGGGAGGAAGCGGCCGCTCTGCGGGAGAAGGCTCTCGAGCAGCGGAGCCACGCACAGCCCTCCAAAGGAAAGCCCAAGCGGCGGGAGCGGATGGCTCAGCCAAAGATGTCCGAGCCCGCTCCGGAGCCCTCTATGGCGCCTGAAGAGCCGCCCAAAGCGCAGGGGGGCACGCCGGTGTATCACAGCGTGAAGCGCGGAGAGACCCTGTTCCGCATCTCCAAACAGTACGGCACGACTGTGCAGAGCCTGCAAGAATGGAACAACCTGCCGGACAACAATATCGAGGTCGGCCAGAAGCTGATCGTCGGCTACGAGTAAGGAAACAGCACGGTAATTCCTCGACCCCGCACCTCCCCCTGACGCCTCACGCCTGACGTCCCCCGACGTTTGACAGCGCCGGAAAGCGCATGCTACTGTGCGCTTCATGGAAAAACCTCGCTATTCCTTGAGCTTGGATGAGTTTCGAGGTCTGGCTTCCAGAGGCAACCTGATCCCCCTCTACCGGGAAATCCTGGCCGACTTCGAGACGCCGGTCTCTGCTTTTTCGAAGATCGACCATGGCCCCACCGCCTATCTCCTCGAAAGCGTCGAGGGAGGGGAGAAATGGGCCCGCTACTCGTTTCTTGGAAGCGGCTCGCCGGTGCTCCTTCAAGAAGAACATGGATCGGTGCTGCTGACACGCGGAAAACGCGTGCAGCGCTTTCCGATCAGCCATACGCCAGGGGAGTCCCCACTGGACCGTCTGAAAGACGTGATGGGGAGCTACCGTCCCGTGATCGTGCCGGACCTGCCTCGGTTCGTCGGCGGAGCGGTGGGCTATCTCGCCTACGACATCGTCCGCTACTTCGAGGAGCTTCCGGCGCGCCGGAAGGACGACCTCGGGCTTCCCGAACTGGCATTCCTCTTCACCGACACCCTGCTGATCTTTGACAACGTGGCGCAGAAGATCAAAGTCGTGGCCAACGCGCACGTCGAAGGGAGCGGTGACGCGACGATCAGACGCGCCTATGCGGACGCCACGACCCGCATCGAACGGATGATCAGCCGGCTCAGACAACCGCTTCGGCGCCCTCCGGCAAAGCGTCGTCGCACGCCCGGCACCCGCCAGGCGGGTACTCGCTTCACGCCGAACATGAGCCGGGCCGATTTCGAAAAGATGGTGATGCGGACCAAGGAATACATCCGGGCAGGGGACATCGTCCAGGCCGTCGTCTCACAACGCTGGGATACCCGCATCCAGACCGCGCCGTTCGAGATTTATCGCGCACTACGCGTCATCAATCCTTCGCCGTACATGTATTACCTCCGCGTCGGGGGCGTGGAGCTTGTAGGGTCATCGCCCGAGATCTTGGTACGGTGTGAGGACGGTGTGGTATCGGTCCGGCCCATTGCCGGGACCAGGCGCCGGGGCAGCACGGATGAGCAAGACCGCCAATTGGAGCAGGATCTGCTCGCGGACAAGAAGGAGCGGGCCGAACACATCATGCTCGTGGACCTGGGCCGCAACGACATCGGACGGATCGCGCAGACCGGGACCGTCCGCACGGACGCCCTCATGCAGGTCGAGCGATATTCCCACGTGATGCATCTGGTCTCCCAGGTGAACGGCCGGCTCGACCCCTCCAAGACGCCGTATGACGTGATGAAAGCCTGTTTCCCGGCCGGAACGGTCTCCGGTGCGCCCAAAATCCGAGCGATGGAAATCATCGAGGAGCTGGAGCCGACGCGTCGCGGACCCTACGCCGGAGCCGTAGGCTACTTCGGCTTTTCCGGAAACATGGATACGTGCATCAACATCCGCACCATCGTGATCAAAGGCCGCCAGGCCTATATCCAGGCAGGGGCCGGGATCGTGGCGGATTCCGAGCCCGACCGCGAATATGAGGAGACCTGTAATAAGGCCCGCGCCATGATGAAAGCGATCGAGCTGGCCGAGCAGGGGCTGGAATAGTATGTTGCTGATGATCGACAACTACGACTCCTTCACCTATAACCTCGTGCAGTATTTCGGGGAGTTGGGCGAGGATGTCCGCGTCTATCGGAACGACAAGATCACCCTGGAAGAGCTTGAGGCGCTCAAACCTGAGCGGCTGGTCATCTCGCCGGGTCCGTGCACGCCCAAGGAGGCCGGCATTTCGGTTGACGCCATCCGGCGGTTTTCGACCCGCTTTCCGATCCTGGGCGTCTGCCTGGGCCACCAGTCGCTGGCCATGGCGTTCGGCGGCGAGGTGGTCCGCGCCGAGCGGCTCATGCACGGCAAGACCTCGATGATCCATCACGACGGGCGGACGATCTTCCGAAATCTGCCGAACCCCTTCGAAGCCACGAGGTACCATTCCCTGATCGTCAACCGCACGGGCGTCCCGGCATGCCTCGAGATCTCGGCCGAGACCGCTGAAGGCGAGATCATGGCGCTCCGCCACCGCACGCTCCCCGTCGAAGGGGTTCAATTTCACCCCGAGTCGATCCTCACGAGAGCCGGAATGGATCTACTCAGGAACTTCCTGAAACTGTGATCAAGGACGCCATCGCCAAGATCGCGGATCGCGTCAACCTCTCGGAGAAAGAGGCCGAGGAGGTGATGCTGGAGATCATGGAAGGCGCTGCCACGTCCGCCCAGATCGCGGCCTACCTCATGGGGCTGCGGCTCAAGGGCGAGACCGTGGACGAGATCACCGGATCGGTCAAGGCGCTGCGAGCGAAGGCCGTCAGCATCCGGGTCGCCGATCCGCTCGTCGTGGATACCTGCGGCACCGGCGGGGACCGAAGCCACACCTTCAACATCTCGACAACCAGCGCGTTCGTGGTGGCGGGCGGAGGCCTGACCGTGGCGAAGCACGGGGGCCGCTCCGTCTCGTCACGCTCCGGGAGCGCCGATGTCCTCACCGCGCTCGGCGTGCGCATCGAGATGCAGACCGACCGGGTCGCCGAGTGCATCAATGAGATCGGCATCGGTTTCCTGTTTGCCCCGGTCTTCCATGGCGCCATGAAAAATTGCGCGGCCGCCCGCCAGGAGATGGGCATCCGCACGCTGCTGAACATCCTGGGCCCGCTGGCCAATCCGGCACGAGCCAGCATCCAGGTGCTGGGGGTCTACGACGAAGCGTTGACGGAGCTGCTCGCGCGCGTGTTGCTGCAGCTCGGCAGCAAGCACTGTTTTCTGGTGCACGGGATGGACGGTCTGGATGAGATCACCTTGACCGACCGAACCCGCGTCTCGGAAGCGAAGGGTGGGGTCGTGTCAACCTACTACATCGAGCCGAAAGACTTCGGCCTCCAGCGGGTGCGCCTCAAGGAGCTGACCGGCGGCACCGCCGAAGAGAATGCCCACATCACCCGGGAAATCCTGCAGGGACGGTCCGGCCCCAAACGGGAGATCGTCTGCTTGAACGCGGCCCCGGCGTTCGTGGCGGGAGGCAAGGCCAAGACCCTGCAGGAAGGGTATGAGCTGGCCGGGCGAATCATCGACAGCGGGGCGGCCATGGAAAAGTTGGAGCGGCTCATCGAGTTCACAAACAGATAGGAAGACCGACGGTGGCAGCGCTCATCGCTTCAGCGCCTCCCAGGGCGACCCTTTCGGACTCCGGCGGGCGGAATCCTTCGAAAATTCCCTCGAAGACTCGGTCAGTTTCCGCTTTCCTTCCCGCCGGAGTCTCGCTGGGGACCCCGCCCTTCCGGCAACTTCGCTCTGACCGCTGCCACCTTTCGCTATAGCAACCATTGCCTGGGGAGTGCTTTGGTCGCCATGCATTAGGCGACTCGATGAGGCGCGGGGAGGGAAGAGAGTGATACTGGATCGGATACTGGAGCATAAGAGGGCGGAGCTGAGGCACAAGAAAAGCCGGGACTATCTGGCCGGGCTCAAAGCCAAGATTGTCGATCGTGAGGCGCCGCTGGAGTTTGGGCTCGCCTTAGAGGCCGCCGCACGGCCTCAGCGTCCGGCCCTCATTGCGGAAGTGAAGAAGGCATCGCCAAGCAAAGGATTGATGCGGGAGGATTTTGCCGAAGGCTTCGAGCCGGTCAAGATCGCGGAGGTCTACAAGTCCAACGGCGCTACGGCCATCTCGGTCCTCACGGACGAAAGCTTTTTTCAGGGTAGCTTGGACCATCTGCGCGCCGTGAAGGAGTCCACCGGACTGCCGACCCTCAACAAGGAGTTCATGATTGATGAGCTGCAGTTCTACGAGGCACGGGCATACGGCGCCGATGCCGTGCTGTTGATCGTGGCGGCATTAGAGCGGCAGCAGTTGATTGACTTCTTTACGCTGGCCCGTGAACTGAAACTGGATGTGCTCGTGGAGATTCACCACGAGCGGGAATTGGATACCGTGCTGGAGTGGCTGCCGGAAGCAAGTCTCATCGGCATCAACAATCGCGACCTCAAGACGTTCTCCACTGATCTCGCCGTCACGTTCCGGCTGGCGAAACGGATCCCGCCCGGAAAGGTTCTCGTCAGCGAGAGCGGCATTCAAAAACGGGACGACGTGCTCCGGCTCTCCGAAGCCGGCATCCATGCGATGCTCATTGGAGAGGCGCTCCTGCAAGCCGACGACACGGCCGCCAAGGTCCGTGAACTCCTTGGCGAGAAGGGATGACGAGGAGGGCGGTTGGCACTCATTGAGACCATCCGCGAGAAGCTTCGCAACGGGGAATATGAGTTCACGATCCCTCACTTCTTCGAAGAAATAGCCAACGATGATTTAATTTTGGCCGACATCGAGATGGCAATAGCACACGGCGTAATTAGACGACAATTCACTAGGGACCCCCGCGGCAAGCGCTATGAAATTGTTGGCCCAGGCACTGACGGGCGTCAGATCGCGGTAATCTGCCGAATCAAGGCCACAGGGAAGCTTCTGTTTATCACAGCCTATCGTGTGGAATGAGGTCCTCAACCATGAAAGCAAAGCGGCTCACTTACGATTATGACGGTTGCCATCTCTGTGGCGGCCACATGAAAGAGAAACGCATCAAGCAGGACTTCTGGATTAAGGGGAAGCTCATTGTCATTGAGAATGTACCTGCAGGTGTCTGCTCGCCGCATCCCTCATCGAGAAGCCTGCGCGGCTTCGGCAGGCGCGAACGATGAACGTTCCGGTCCTTCGATTAGCAGAGAAGATCGCCTGACCAGGACCGTCAGCGAGAGCGGCATTCAGAAGCGAGACGATGTCCTGCGGCTCTCCGAAGCTGGCATCCACGCGATCCTTGTCGGTGAGGCGCTGCTGCGTGACCCCATCCTTGCATCCTCCATGCGGAGGCGTATCATTGTGCGGCGTGGCTGCTGCGGCGAGCGGCCAACGAGCCGCTACGGGTGGTGGCCCGGCGGTTTGGTGTTTCGCCGTCACGGATTAGCCACATTCAACGGGCGCTCGAAGGGCGTTCGTCGAGCCACGAGGAGCGCCAGGTGATGGCACGGTGCAAAGTCAAGCAATGACCCCATTCTTTACTTTGATGTGGAGTCGGAAAGAAAGGGGTCGGGAGCCATTTCTTAGCTGGAGCTGAGTCGAACATTATGAAAACGACTCCCGACCCCTTTTCCAAACCACCCTTTTCACATGTCGGGGATTCGTGTTCCGTTCATCACGGGAGATGCGCGACAGCGGGAGGCTGCTGAGCACTTGGAGTTGAAAGTGCTGTGGGTCGGATGATTCGGCAATGTCCTTGGACAAGCAAGAAACCTACACCCCCGGCTATGGCGAGGCTGCGGTCCGATACATGATGCGGCGCCATGCCGTGAGGGATGCCGCGTTTCTCCTTCCTCATCTGAAGAAGGGCGTGAGCCTCTTGGATTGCGGCTGCGGGCCCGGTAACCTGTCCATCGAGCTCGCTCAGATCGTTGCGCCCGGTTCGGTGACCGCCATTGACATTGAAGAGAGCCAGATCGAGTTTGCGAGGAAGCTCGCTCGACAGCGGAGGGCATTGCACGTTCGTTTCGAGGTGGCCAGTGTCTATAGCTTGCCGTTCCCGGACCGTTCGTTCGATGCCGCGTTCTCCCACGCCCTGTTCGAGC
>Ga0114945_10000966_pt1 | contig 18239 bp, 21 predicted proteins | sample OV2TP3_FD_87194 | JGI IMG/M metagenome (GOLD analysis project Ga0114945, IMG submission 87194) | Hot spring microbial communities from Beatty, Nevada to study Microbial Dark Matter (Phase II) - OV2 TP3 | ecosystem: Environmental > Aquatic > Thermal springs > Hot (42-90C) | place: USA: Beatty...
GGCAATGACCACCTTGGAGTGCGGGAGCCATGCTCCCGCTTTCTTCCGGCAAAGCCATGCTTTGCCGGACACTCGCCGGAAGCACGGCTTCCGGCTGGGAAGGCGCAAGCATGGCTTGCGCACTCCAAGCAATTACCGATCTTGTTTGTCAAAATTCATTAGAACCACTTCCTCCTCTTGAACACACCCAGCATGGCGATCACCAGGACGGCCATGACGCCCAGGACGATGAAGTAGCCATATTCCGTGCGCAGCTCCGGCATGTGCTCAAAGTTCATCCCGTAGACGCCCGTGATCACGCCCAGGGGCATCAGGATCGTCGCGATGATCGTCAGGGTCTTCATCACCGTGTTGAGGCGGTTGGAGGTCAGGAGGAGGTAGGCGTCCAGGATGCCGGTGAGGATGTCCCGGTAGATGTCGGCGGTCTCCGAGATGCGGACCAGGTGGTCGTACACGTCGCGAAAGTAGATAAAATGCTCTCTCTTGATAAATCGCTCGCACTCGTGACTCAGGCGGTTCAGGATGTCCCGCTGCGGCACGATGATGCGGCGAAGGTGCAGGATCTCCCGCTTGAGGGTTATGATCTCATTGAGCGCCCGGTCCGCGTCGTGGCCGAACACGTCGGCCTCCACCCCGTTGACCCGCTCGTCGAACTGCTCCATCGCCGGGGAATAGTTGTCCACCATAGCGTCCAGGATGCTGTAGAGGAGCCAGTCCGGGGAGCGCAGGAGGTGGTCGGGGTTCTTGACGACCCTGCCCCGCGTGTCGAACACGCTTTTGTGATGCTGTTTGTGAAAGGTGACGAGAAAATTGTCTCCGAGAAACACGTCCAGTTCGTGGGTGCTGAACCGCTCTTCGAGCTGGCTGAAATCCACCCCGTGAACGGTCATGAAAATATAGTCCCCGTAATCGTCCAGCTTCGGGGAGTGACTGTCCTGGATGCAGTCCTCCACGGCCAGGGGGTGAAAGCCGAGGAGGCCGTTCAGGACGCCGGTCTCCTCGTCCGTCGGCTCCTCCAGGTCCAACCAGAACATCCGGCTCCGGTCCTTCAACAGGTTGGGGATGTCCTGCATGACGGGTGTTTCAAGCCGTCGCGTCTGCTTGGAGACGGCAAAGATGCGGATCATAAGGACCCCCTATGTCCTTCTGTTTTTCCACATGTAGACGACCATGCCGGCTGTGAGCGCCGCCGAGAAAGTGAGCGTCAGCGCATCGGCCCAGCTCGTGCCCCTGTCTTCCTGCGCCCCTCCGTACTTCTCACGGGCAAAGGCCGTCCAGGCGGACAGGGTGCGCCCCCGGAACTCGGCGTCCTTCCAGCGGTCGGCCAGGGCCAGGGCCTCGGCCTCGGAGACAGGCATCGCGGCGAGACGCCCGAGCCCTTCGGGCGTCACCCCCTCCCGGAGCAGCCTCTTCCAGGCCACGCTTAACTGGGCGTGGGAGTCGATCAGCATGACGCCGATGAGATCGTTCAACACATTCCACCGTTTGGCCCCCTTTGCGCTGTCGTAGCGGAGGCCGGTCTCCCAGAGGAAGGGGTTGTCGGCCACGTCGGACAGCCCGGCCACCTGGGCGTAAAGGTCGGGAATCACGCAGAAGCGCCGGAGTTCATAGCGCGTCGGCCCCCCCGGCGCGCCGACGCGGAGCATCAGCAACTTCTGCCCGGCCTCGGACATGACGAACTTCACAAACGCCTCGGCCACGCTGAGATGCGGCGCCCCCTTGAGGATACCGATGGCGTCGGGATTGATGGCGGTCTGCCCTTTGGGGGACACATAGCCGATCTTGTCCGCCCCGGCCTCCGCGATCTGGATGGCGGCGTAGAAGTCCAGGCTCATCCCGTAGGCCACCTCCCCCACGGTCACGTCCTTCGGGGTCTGGCCGCTGCCCGCCACGAAGTTCCTGACGTTGCCCCCCATCCTCGTCAGGGCCTCCCACCCCTTCTCCCAGCCGTAGGCCTGCAGGACGATCTCGTAGGCCATGTGGACCGCGCCGCTGCCGCGGGGGTCCCCGGACCCCACCCAGGAGAACAGCCTCGGGTCCCCCAGGTCCGCCCAGGCCTTCGGTTCGGGCAGGTGGAGGAGGCGGAGAACGACGCGGTTATACAGGATGCCGAACCCGGACAGGGCCGCGCCGTACCATCGGTATTCGGGGTCGTAAATGGGCAGGCCGCCGATCTCTCTGGCGACCCGGCTCAGGGCGTCGTCCGGCAGTTTGTAGGGGCGCAGGAGGTTGAGTCCGGCGAGCTGGAGATAGGGGTCCATGCCGCCGCCGAAGAACACGTCGATGCCGATGCCCTCAGGGCGCCTGCCGTACTCCGACCGGACGTAGCGGAGGATGTCGCTCGTCCCCCCGATGGACAGCCACTCCACGTCCACGTCGCGGCCCGTCTGCGCCCGGTAGTGGCGCTGGAAGGCGCGCTCGTACTCGTAGCGGATGCCCTCCCAGTGGGGGGACACCAGGACAAGCCGGTCGTTCTCAGCTCGGGCGACGGTCGTGAAGGAGAGGAATGAGAGGACGGAAAAGGCCAAAATGGCTCTCGTGGGCATGGCCGTATAGTAGCAAAGAGCAATGCGAAAGTCAACACGATTCTGCGACAATTCCTGCTCTCTTAAACACGTTAGTTCGCTTGCTTCGATGGGCACTGTATGGCGCCGATAAAAAAGAGGCCACGACAAAAATCGTCGTAACCTCTTGTATTTTAGGTGGTGGGCGATGATGGACTCGAACCATCGACCTCTTGCATGTCAACCCCTCCGGGCGTTCGTTTCGGTTCATCCTCTTTCGGTCTGTATGGGGCGTATCTTCCTGCCGGTCGAACAGATACGAACCCCGACAAGACAAACCGAAGAAAAACGCAAAAGGCCGATTTTGGCCTCTTTCGGCCTCTCCCGTTAGCAGGCTGTTAGCAGGATTACCCGGCGCTCTGCTCTGCCTTTTGGCCCTGCGCCCCGAACAGCGTCGCGTCCAGCCTCCGCGCTGCCTCCCGGTTAGCATCGGGGAAAAGATGCCCGTAGCGGTCGAAAGTGATCTCGATGCTGGCATGCCTCATCTGCCGCTGCACATACTTGGGACTCTCCCCCTGGTTGATCAGCAGAGACGCGCACGTGTGCCGCAGATCGTGAAACCGGATGCGCCTCAGCCCGGCCTTCTTCAGCGCCGGATGAAAGACGCGCTCTGTGACGTTCCGGTCGTTCAGGGGCGTCCCTCCCGGCGTCGCAAAGATCAGGTCCAGGTCCCGGTAGTGCTCCCCGGCCTGCAACTTCTCCTCCGCCTGCCGTGCCTTGTGCGCTTGCAGGGCGTCCAGACACGCCGGAGTCAGATCGACCGACTGAGATGAACCCTCCGTCTTCGTCTGCGCGAACCCTACCCCCTGAGTCTCCGTCTTGCGGGTCAACGTCTCCTTGACGAAATACTGACCCCGGTTCAAATCCAGGTTACTCCACTTCGCCGCCAGCAGTTCCCCGAACCTCAGCCCGGTTGTGATCGCCGTCAGAAAGAAAGCATACCACCTGCCCGGCACGTTGTCAAGAAAAATTCTGACCTCCTCCGGCGTCAGGCAATCCATCTCGTGCTTTGGGACACGCGGGTCTTTGACCTTCTTCGCCGGGTTGTGCCTCAGATACCCCCAATCGACGGCGTGACCGAACATCTGCCGGACCAGACGCATGGCGTGTCTGACGGTTTGCGGGGAAAGCTCCGCTGCCAGCATGGACGACCTGAACCCCTGCACGTCTTCAACGCCGATCTTCGCAAGCTCCATCCCTCCGAACGTCGGTATGACGTGCATCCTGAACAGGGAAAGGTATTGCGCCAGCGTAGACGGCCTAACCTGCCCCTCTGCATACTTCGTCAGCCAAACGTCCTTGAACGCCCCAAAGGTCATGGTTGACGGCTCAACCCATTCCCCTCTGTCGATCTGGTTCAACTTGTCCCTCAACAGCTTTTGGGCGTGCTTCAGGGTGTCCGGGTGTGTGACCTTCTCCCACTTCTGATTTCTCACCCATCGGCCTTTCTTCTCATCCCACTTCATCCCGGCGTCATAGACAACGGTGTAACCGTTCGCCCTCTTGACGATTGAACCCCTTGCCATGCTACACCCTCCTTTTTGCAGACGCAGAAGGGCCGGGGCCTGTCCCCGCAACCCCGGCCCTCTGGTGATCGTCGCCTCTTGCCCCGTCAGCGTTCGCCGGGGGCCGCTCGTGAGCAAGCCCCCAGTGTGGCCGTCAGGCCGTCGCCCCCTCCGCGCGCTCGGCCTTGCCGCTGTAAATCGCTTCAACCCTCTTGGCTTTCCCCCGCAGATCGCCCACCAGACGCCGGAATGTCCAGGCGGTATCGGAAATCTCATCCCGGTTCGTCGGGAAAAACTCGGTCTCCGTCGCGCTGCAAAACAGGACTGCGAACGCCTCCAGGTTTTGGAGTTCTCCGCCGATCCCCTCGTCGGAAATGTCCGTCAGGGGGACGAACGCCCTCGCCTTCTCGTTTGCCTGCCCCATACCGCTACCCTCCTTTTGGAAATAACGCCACTTCTGGTGGGGCCGTCCCCCGATCCGGCCCCGTTGTCGATCCCCCGACGTTACGCCGTTACCGCCTGTCCGTGCCGATGTGCCCGGCGCTCCGCCTTCACCGCGTCAAAGGCTTTGGCGTGCCCGCAGACGGGGCACTCAAAGCGCCTCGCCGTCTCACCGAAGGCCGTCTTGAACTCTCCAAGCGCCATTGTCCCGCCGCACAGGTCGCAGGGGCGCAACTGAGCAACCCAAAGGCTATGCTTGCAGTGCCCGGCATACGTCCCGCCCCTACGCCTCTGAGCGTCCGGGCAATCACAGGCGAAGTTCCGAACGTGGTAGGCCGTGCCGTCCGGCTTGACGATCTCCGCGCAACCGTCCTCGTCCAGCGTCAGCTTGTAGCCCTCGCGCATGGCGTGTGCGACGGACAGCCGGTCCTCCGCGTCTCCCACTGCGAACGTCGCCGCCTTCATCCTCATCGCCTCCGTTCGGGGATAGGGGCCGGGTTGCCCCGGCCCTGTCCGTTACCGCGTCTCGCCTTCCAGGAATCGCATCTCGATTTCCAGGAACCTCGCCCGTCGCCTCAACTCCATCGCCCGTTTCAGATCGCCCTTGCGCTCCGCTTTCAGGGCCAACGTCTCCAGGCGGAAGATCGCTTTTTCTCTTGCGTCCGCCGCTATGATCGCCGTATCTTCCATGACTCGCAACCTCCGTAATAGGTTGTGGGGTTGTCGCCCCGTTCGGCCTGCCAGCCGTTCGGGGCTTTTCCTTGCCTCCCTGCCCGGCCTTCGGGTTGCCGGGGATCGTGCCGTCAACCCTGCCGTGCTATCCTTCGACCGAAGGGCTGAGGTCTGCGCCCTGTCCTCCCTTCGGCCTGCCGTGTCAAAGATCGTTTATCGCTTGCACCCATAATATAAATCTTTCCTTGAAATAAGTCAAGATAAAAACGATCTCCGAAATAAAAATATTCCTTGATTTTTTTCAAGCGATGTTTTATTTTATCCTTTACGGATGATCGCGCTTTGTCGTATAACCTTAAGGTGATAAAGGGGGCGATTCGGATGCTGACAACTGCTGAAGTTGCGAAGGTCAAGAGATGTTCGATCCAGGCCGTCATAGACGCCATATCTCAGGGCAAGATTGACGGCGAAAAATTCGGCAACAAAATGTGGGCAATCAAACAGAATCGGAAGCTTGAGGAGTGGACGCCAATGAAGGTTAGGCAGGAGTCCGGTCGTGCAAGGTGGGCCTCCGCGCCGAAGAAGAAGGCCGTCCGCAAGTAGTCCCGCCGATTCCGCTTGACACGGCCCTCCCGGTTGCGTATCCTATGGCCGGGGGTTGCTGGTCCAGGTCTGACACTGAGGGGTTGACATGGCAGACGAACGCGGTATGATCATCGGGGATCGGGTAGAAGCTCGGTTGGACAAACTCAGCGCAGACGTGACCGACCTCAAGGTATCTGTGGGCCGTCTGGAAACCGGCTTTGAGCAGATGGACAAGCGCGTCTCGAACCTTGAGAACATGCAACGGTGGGCGCTCGGTATCATGTTCGGGAGTTGGATAACGCTTATGCTGGCCCTCCTGGGTCTCTACTTCAAGAGATGAAAGGGTAACGCCCCGAACGTGTAGCACAAGACCGGCCTCGGACGCAAAAGGCCCTGGGGATGATTCCAGGGCCTTTCTCGTTTCAGAAGTAGCGCCATTTCTGACCCGCTCCTCGCAGACAGGGCGCTCGCGTTTAAAACGCCGGAAATGGCCTTTCTTCGCGTCCGTCCAGAAACGCATATCGGAAGTGCCCCGGAGGTTCCGCCCCCGCTCCGTGCCCCGGCCCTGCTCGTGCGCCGGGCCTTCTCGCCGTCGCCCGCGCTCACGGCGCTGCTCTCAACGTCGGCCCTGCTCCGGCCTGCGCCGCCTGCTCAAGCTGCTCGATGCGCTCCTCCAAATCGGACACCTGAAGGCATCCCCGCAGAACGTTTGCCCCATAGATCAACACCCCGGCCCGCCGTTCGTCCAGCGTCCCCTTGTAGACCTCCCGCAGAACTCGCGCAAGGAAGACAGACACGTCTCTGACCGTCTGAAGTTTCGGGCCTCGCATTGCCGATCATCCTTTCTGTTCTGCCGGGGGATAGTCTTCGGATTCAACATTCTGCGCCTCAAAGCGATAGACCACACGAAACATGCAAAAATCAGCCCCCAACGCCCCGAAACCCGGCCTTCCGCGCAAGTTCTAACATCCGCCGCGTCTCCTCCGGCGTCAGGGCCTTCGTGCCCTCGTCGTAGGCTTTTTCCAGGAGCGCCCGGTATTCGTCAAGCTCCGCGTCGCTCAACCGCGAGTAGTCCAACCTTGACGGGCACTCCTCCGGCTGAGTCCCCATGCGACCTTCCAGGACTTCGACGCGCCGCTTCAGGGTCACGCTCTCGCCCGCCTCGCCCGTCGCCTGCGCTCTGCCCGAATCTCAGACACGAAGTCCCGCAGGGCAACGCCGGGCGCTTGCCCGGTCAGTTGGCCGCAAAGATTCGCAATGACCGCGACCAGACACTTGCAATCGGGGCACTTCGGCCCTCTCGTTCGGACCTTCTTCTTCGACGCCATGTTTCGTCTCCTTGTTCCCGCTCCGCCTACGCGGGAAGCTCCATGTATTTGTCAACGCCGTGCTCCCCGATGAAGCTCGCCTTCTCTGCCGGTGTCATCTCGGATCGGCGCATGCCTGTCGCGCTGCCCCCGTGGTGGTCGTCGCTCCCGTGGCCGTCGCCCTCAGCCTTCGCCTCGAACAGATGGGGGGCGGATGACTTCAGCCCGGCCAGCCACGAATGGGGCGTCCGGTAGCCCTCCCGGTCCACGAGTGCCCCGTCCTTCGTCGTGAAGATCGCCCGCCCCCGGTTCACGGCGTCTGTAACGGCCTCTCCTTTGACGCCCGCCCTCCTCACCGCGTCGCGCAGCTTATACCCCGTCTCGATCTCGTCCAGCCGGGTAAGCGCCGCGTCGCGCTCACTCGTGCGCTCCGCAAGCTGGCGCTCAAGTTCTGCGATCTTCGCTTTGTCGTCCATGTTCGATCTCCTCTTTGAAAGTGGGGTTACTTCCCATCGTCAACGTCTATGATGCTTTCCGTGACAACCTTTGCAAATACAGGACGTGTCTTTCAGCACGTCCTCCCGAAACAAAGTCTTGTATGTCCGGTGGTGGGCCGTCAACCGCTTTCGGAATCGACAGCCGCACAGACAGCAGCCCCCGTATGTCTCGATGACCCCCTCTCGCAGACGCCGGAACCAGGGCGTCCGGTAGTAAGCCGTCAGGTCTTCGCGCTCGAACCTCCCGGCCAGCAGACGCAGGACGACAGGCCGGGGCAAGCCCTGCGCGAACGGGTCACAGGCGTTCGCCTCATTTCTGCGCTCACAGATGCCGGATGTCTCCACGTTCCGGGGCCTCCTTCCAGGGCCAAATTTTTATAACCTTTAAAACAAGGGCAGATCAAAGGCTCAAAACCGCCATGATGCCATGCTCATGGTCGAACCTCCGGGCCGCACTCAGGGCCGGGCCTCTGCGCCGGACCCGCGCTTTCGCGCAGAGACCTGGTAAATCTATAGACCGCTATCGCGAACGTATGCAAAGGGGCCGGTTTTTTGGGGCGGGCGGCTTTTCCTGTGCAGCGGCAACAGCCCCAAAGGGATAGAAGAAAATCGGGCCGTCTTTCTCGCTTACGTTGCCGTATGCGACCTTTCCCCCATCGCTTACGTTGCCGTATGCGACATCGCTTACGTTGCCGTATGTTGTCTACAAGCTTCAACGGGCCTTCTTCCTGGGGAAATGCACGTGTCCCGGCTCAAAGCCGATCCCCTTTCTCCAGAGCCCTTGTCTACGCCTCGGATTCTCGGTGAAGCGGTCCGTCCCCCACTCCCGCCAGCGTTCCGAGAATCCGTAGAGCGTCGGCGTTTTGAGAAGTCCGGCCCCGCTCGCGTGGATGTCCATGAAACCGTGTTCAACAAGGTCGTCAATCGCTCGCGTGAACGCCGGAGGAGAGATGCCGCGCTCCTGGGCCTCGGTGTAAGGATATGCGATCTGTCCGTCATTCAACACGCTCCACACGTCGCGTTTTCCAACCCTCCGCTCGCCCATCTTGCGCCTGAGCATGAAATCCAGATAGACCAAGATCGACGTGCCGTTGAGGTCCCGGAACGCCGATGACCCTATGATCTCCGTGAGCAAGAAAACGCCTTTTGTTTTTTTCTCTTGCTTCAATCAACCCGCCTCCTGTCGGCGAAAGTGGGCAGGAGGTCCAGGAGACCACGCAGGAGGTCATGATCGTCCCGGACCTCTGCCCGAAGATGCGTTCTCGCGCCCGTGCCGTCTACTTCAGCCCCCCGGCCTTCGCCGCGTTTAAGAAGGCGTCCATGTCCACGCGAATCAACCTGCCAATCTTAAACATGCCCGGCAAGCTTCCATGCCTGCTGCGTTCATAGAGGAACGACCTCGGAACGCCAAGCGCCTTCGCTGCGTCCCGGATGCTGCCGATCTTCGGGCTGTCGATCTTCTGCGTCTCGCTCATGTCGGCCTCCCTTCAGGGGTTTCCGTGTTCATTCGTTCGGTCCATGTTGAATATCGGTTTTTTCTCCCTGTTGTCAAGCTTTTCTGTCTGTTTTTTTGAATATAACCAATTAAAAAACCAGAAGTAAGGTTACTTCTGGAACCCCCCTCCCCTCCCGCCGTCCCGTTCCGTGTCACTCTGGCAGTTTTCCGGCTCCCGTTAGCACCCTGTTAGCAAAATGAAAAAGGGGTTGCGGAGATTATCCGCAACCCCTTGTTTTCATTGGTGGGCGATGATGGACTCGAACCATCGACCTCTTGCATGTCAAGCAAGCACTCTAGCCACCTGAGCTAATCGCCCACACTCTTTTATAAGCGCGTTATAGGGGCCTTTCGTGTGTCCAGCGGAGCCCTTGCTCGGCTCCCTGCTATCTTTCGCCCGGCTTAATCTATATGAACGAGGCCGGATTGTCAAGTTTTTTCCCGACCCTCTCCCCCATCCGGCCTGACCCTGAGCCTTGCGTTACGGCTGATGGAGAGTTGTGCGCAATATTTGAACATCCTGTGCGCGATATTTGAACACATCGTTGTGCGTAGTGACACGCAGCGTGTTTTATCGCACATTCATGGATGGCTGTATGAGGGGAACCGGAAGCGACCGCCCACCCCTTTTCAGTCCCTTTTGAAAAAAATAGGATATTGAAAAATAACGTATTATAATGGACAGCCCTGTGACGTCCAAAAGAGAAGGGGCATTTTAACTTTCCTGGCATACCCTTTGCAAATCAAGGATCCGGGTTTCAACATATCCTTCATCCTGAAGATATTATCCATACAACCTCTATCCTGAGGATGATCGTATGTACGTGCGTCGCAGGCGTATCCACATGGAATTGCTCTACACCGCACTGGCGGTGTGGGGAATCACCCTGGTCCTCCTGTTGAATGGCTGAGAAAACCTGAGTCGGCCCCCCATCTCCTAAGAAGTTATTCTTGAACCCTCCAGGGTAGTTCCATCCTCCGGCTCTCCATCTGATAGAATGCCGCGCAGGGTCCACCCATCCCCGATCGCCGGAAAGCTCGTCCTTTATATCCCTCCTTCGCTGTTGGATTTGTCCCCCTCCTGTACTCAACTTCGTAGAGCACTGGCAAGCTTCCAGATCGAGCGTCGGATGCGCCGGGCAATCCGCATCCGGGGCCGTACGGGCGTGCCCGGTTTTCCAGGTCTCCCTCCGTGCCCTGGCGCCGAAATTGGGCTTGCCTCTCGCGCAAAATCTGCGTACACTACCTGGGCCCTGGGCAAATAAACCCTTCCCTGAAAAGGAGCATCGCGTGAAGATCGATCCCCTCGTCCCCCCCTCCGAGTTCGTGGGACTGGACGGCGTGACACATCTCTGCACCGGCGGGGAGGCCCCCTGGCTGAAGGCCCAGGAGGAGGTCCACGCCGAGTTCGCCCGCTATAAGAGCGCCGGCTTTGCCGGCCGCGCAAAGGTCTACGAGCGGGGGGAGCGCTGCCGGGAGCGCCTGGGCCGGCTCTGGGGCGTGCCCCCGGACCGCATCGCCCTGACCCCCTCCGCCGCCGAGGGGATGAGCTATCTGGCGCGCGGTCTGGACTGGCGCGAGGGCGACAACGTCGTGACCACCAACCTGGAGTTCCCCTCCGTGGCCTACGCCTGGCGTCTCCTGCGCCGGCGCGGGGTCGAGGTCCGCCTGGTCCCCCACCGGGACTGGCTCGTCTCCGAGGCGGACCTCCTGAGCGCCGTGGACGCCCGCACCCGCGTCCTGGCCGTCAGCCACGTCAGCTTCTACACCGGCCAGTGCCTGGACCTGACCCGTCTGTCTGAGGGCCTCCGCCGCACGGACACCCTCCTGGCCGTGGACGCCACCCACGCCTCCGGCGTCCTGCGCGTGCCCGCAGGACTGACCGACCTCACCGTGAGCAGCAGCTACAAGTGGATGCTGGCCACGCACGGCGTGGCCCCCTGCTACCTGAGCGCGCGGGCCGAGGCCCGGACCGAGGCCACCTCCTTCGGCTGGCGCAACCTGAGCGTCTGGCCCGGGCAGCGCGCCGAGCGCGCCCCGGACGCCGACGTGAGGCCCATGCCCCAGCGCCTGGAGCCGGGCAACCCCGCCATGGTGGCCGTCATGTTCCTGGACAAAGCCCTCGAAGTCCTCCTGCGAATCGGCGCAGAGCGCATCGAGAGCCACGCCCGCGACCTCTCCGAGCAGGTGAGCGCCGGCCTGAAGCGGTTGGGCCGCACCGTGATCTCGCCTGAATTCCGCGCCGGGCGCTCCGGCAACACCTGCTTCCTGGCCGACGACGCGAAGGGCGTGCAGGACCGGCTAACCGACCGGAACGTCCTCTGCTGGGGCGAGTACGGCCGCGTCCGGGTCTCAACCCACCTCTACAACGGCAGCGAGGACGTGGAGCGCTTCCTGAAGGCGCTCGCAGAGGTATAGACCATGCAGGACCGAGCGAGACTGGTCGTGATCGGCGCGGGCATCGTCGGGTGCAGCGCCGCCTACTACCTGACCCGGATGGGCTGGCGGGACATCCTCGTCCTGGACCAGGGGCCCCTGTTCGAGACCGGCGGCTCCACCTCTCACGCCCCCGGCCTGGTGTTCCAGACCAGCTTCGCCAGGATGATGACCGAGTTCTCGAAAGACGCGGTGAAACTCTACAACGACCTCCAGCTGGACGGCCAGCCCTGCTTCTACCCTGTGGGCAGCGTGGAGGTCGCCTGCACGAAGGAGCGCTGGGAGGACCTCAAGCGCAAGCTCGGCGTCGCCAAATCCTGGGGCATCGAGGCGGCCCTCATCTCCCCTGAGGAGACCCGGCAGAGGCTCCCCCTCCTGGACCCGAAAAAGATCCACGGGTCCTACTTCGTCCCCTCCGACGGCATCGCCAGGGCCGTGCGCGCCTGCGAAGCCATGTCCAGGGAGTCGCAGAGACAGGGGGCCACCTTCCACGGCCACACCCCCGTCACCGGCGTCGAGGTCAAAGGTGGCCGCGTGCGCGCCGTCCTCACCCCGGCCGCCCGCATCTCCACCGAACAGGTCCTCCTCTGCGCCGGCATCTGGGGCCCCCGCATCGGCCGGATGGCCGGCGTCCCCATCCCCCTGACCCCCATGCAGCACCCCTACGCCTGGACCGCGCCCCTCCCGGAGCTGTCCGCCGAGACGCGGGAGGTGGCCCACCCCATCGTGCGCCACCAGGACGCTGCGATGTACTTCCGCCACCAGGCCGACCGCTACGGCATCGGCTCCTACAAACACGAGCCCCTGCTCGTGGACCCCGACGACCTCCCCGCCTGGAGCGAGACCCGCAGGTCCCCCGCCGTCATGGACTTCACCCCGGAGCACTTCAAGATAGCTCACGCCGCCGCCGTGGACCTCTTCCCCCCCCTGGGCCGGGTGGCGCTGACCGAGAGGATCAACGGCATCTTCTCCTTCACCCCCGACGGCTTCCCCCTCATAGGCGAGTCCCTGAGCGTCCGCGGCCTCTGGGTGGCCGAGGCCGTCTGGATCACCCACGGCGGGGGCGTCGGAAGGGCCGTGGCCGAGTGGATGGCCGAAGGGACCCCGGCGCTCGACCTGCGCGAGGCAGACCTCAACCGCTTCCCCCCTCACGCCCTGACCCCCGCCTACGTGAGGGCGCGAGGCGCTCAGAACTACCGGGAGGTCTACGACATCCTCCACCCCCTCCAGCAGATGGAGCATCCCCGCCCCCTGCGCCTCAGCCCCTTCTACCCCCGGCAGAAGGACCTGGGCGCCGTCTTCTTCGAGGGCGCCGGCTGGGAGCGGCCCCAGTGGTTCCAGGCCAACGAGCCCCTCCTCAAAGGCCAGGACAGGCCTTCCCGGTCCGGCTGGGAGGCCCGCCACTGGTCCCCCACCCAGGCCGCCGAGCACCGGGCCGCGCGCGAGCGCGCCGTCCTCTATGACCTGACCCCCTTCACCAAGATCGAGGTCGCCGGCCCCGGCGCGCTCGCCTTTCTGCAATACCTCGCCGCCAACGACCTGGACCGGCCCGTCGGCAGAGTCGTCTACACCCCCCTGCTGAACCAGAGGGGAGGCATCCACTGCGACCTCACCGTCGCCCGCCTGGGCGCAGACCGCTTCCTGATCCTCACCGGAGGGGCCTCCGGCCCGCACGACCTGGCCTGGATCAGGACCCACGCCCCCGCCTCCGTCCGCGTCACGGACCTCACCTCCGCTTACTGCGGCCTCGGCCTCTGGGGCCCGAAGGCACGCGACATCCTGCGGAAGGTCTGCCCCGACGACCTGTCCAACAAAGCCTTCCCCTACTTCACCGCGCGGGAGATCGCCGTCGGCTTCGTCCCCGCCCTGGCCCTGCGCGTCTCCTACGTGGGCGAGCTGGGCTGGGAGGTCTACGCCCCGACGGAATACGGCCCCCAGCTCTGGGACGCCCTCTCTGAGGCCGGCCAGCCCCTCGGCCTGGCCCCCCTCGGCTCAGGCGCGTTCGACTCCCTCCGTCTGGAGAAGGGCTATCGCCTCTGGGGCGCGGACATCCACGCGGACGACAACCCCTATGAGGCGGGCCTCGGCCGGACCGTGAAGCTGAACAAGGGGGACTTCCTGGGCCGGGAGGCCCTGCGCCGCATCCAGGCGCAGGGCATCTCCCGCCGGCTCTGCTGCCTGACGCTCAACGACCCCGACGCCGTGGTCCTGGGCAAGGAGCCGATCCTGGACAGAGATCGTGTGCTGGGCTACGTCACGAGCGCCAACCACGGCCACACCGTGGGCAGGTTTATCGTCTACGGCTATCTGCCCCTGTCGCACGCCGTAGAGGGGACCCGGGTCGAGGTGGACTATTTCGGCAGGCGCTCCGCCGCGACCGTGATGAAGGAGCCGCTCCACGACCCGGAGGGCCTCAGGCTCAGGTCATAAACGCACACTCAACCATCCTAAAATAAACCGGAGGTATCTTCATGCCGAAGTCGATTCTGGAGAGACTCAAGGAAGGCGTGGTGCTGGGCGACGGAGGCTACCTGCTGGCCCTGGAGAACCGGGGTTACGTGCAGGCAGGCCCCTTCACGCCGGAGGTGACCATCGAGCACCCCAACGCCCTGCTGGCCCTCCACCAGGAGTTCCTGAACGCCGGGGCGGAGGTGCTCCAGGTCCTCACCTTCTACGCCAGCGAGAACAAACTCGCCCAGATCGGCTACGCGGGCAGGCTGGCCGAGATCAACCGCGCCGCGGTCCAGATCGCGCGCCAGGCCGCCGGGGACAGGGCCCTGGTCGCCGGCGACCTCTGTCTGACCTGGAAGTATAAAGAAGGCGATTCCAAAGCCGCCGACGACTGCCGCCGCCTCTTCGACGCGCAGATCGGCTACCAGATGGAGGTGGGCGTCGACTTCTTCATCTGCGAGACCTTCCTCTACGCGGGGGAGGCCCTCATCGCCCTGGAGCGCGCTAAAAGGACGGGCCTGCCCGTCATGGTCACCCTGGCCTTTGAAGGCCCTAAGACGCGGGACGGCAGGACCCCGGGGGAGGCGGCCAGGATGCTCGAAGGGGCGGGCGCGGACATCGTGGGGACCAACTGCTGGCAGGACCCGACCTTTATGCTCCCCGTGGTGGAGGAGATGCGCAGGGCGGTCAAGGGCTACGTGGCCGCCCAGCCCGTGGCCTACCGCTGCACCCCCGAGGTCCCCTTCTTCACGGGACAGAAGGGCTTCCCGGACAAACTCAACCCCTACCACCTCACCCGCTACGAGATGGGCGACTTCGCCAAAAAGGCCCTGGACCTCGGCGTCAACTACATCGGGGGCTGCTGCGGGTGCGAGGGGGCGCACATCCGCCAGATGGCCCGCGCCATCGGCAAGATGCCCGTCGAGGAGCGCGAGTGGGCCGTCGACTACGAGCGCCCCCAGTCGGCCACCGAGGCCTACAAGCGCCTGCGGGACGGGTCGCGATAGCCCGCGCGCGAAAGGTCGCCGCAAAGACAAGAGGCCCGGCGGTTTCTCGCCGGGCCTCTATCATGCCTTGTAGGGGCGACCAGGGCAGGGGCCGCGAATCATTGCAGCGGCAGGTTGGGTGGCCGGTCGCCCCTACATTTTTATTTCGCATGCAATATTACACATTCGACCGCTGATTTTCTTGCCGCTTCTGCGGGAAACCGATGCCGTGTTTGCGCATCCGATACATCAGGGTGTAGCGGCTGACGTGCAGCAGCTTGGCTGCCCGAGAGACATTCCCCCTGGTGTGATGCAGCACCTTCTCGATGACCTGCCGCTCGACATCGTTCAACGACAGCCCCCCCGGCGGGAAGGCGATGTGGACCGCCTCTTTGTCAAAGGCCTCAATGGAGACAGCCCGGCCCGGCCCGCGCCCCCGGGCGCGTCGGTCGATGGACAGGTCCGACGCCCGGATCATGGGCCCGTCCGTCAGCAGCACCGCCCGCTCGATCGTGTTCTTCAGCTCCCGGACGTTCCCCGGCCAGGGGTAGGCCCTCAACAGGACCCTGGCGTCTTCCGACATCTCTCGTGAAGGCTTCTGGTGCCTGCGGCTGTATTCGTCCAGAAAATGTCGGGCCAGCAGGAGGACGTCGTCCCCCCGCTCCCGGAGGGGGGGCAGATGAACCGGGATGACGTTCAGGCGATAGTAGAGGTCCTCCCGGAACTCCCCCGACTTGACGGCCTTCTCCAGGTCCCGGTTGGTCGCGGCGATGAACCGGCACTCCGCTGAGATCTCCTCCGTCCCCCCCACCCTCCGGAACTGGCGGGTCTCCAGGATCGTGAGAATCTTGCCCTGCAGGTCGAGGGGCATCAGCCCGATCTCATCCAGCAGGAGGGAGCCGTTGCCCGCCACCTCGATCAGCCCACGCTTCTGCGCCTTTGCGTCCGTGAAGGCCCCCTTCTCGTACCCGAACAGCTCCGACTCCAGGAGACTGGCCGGTATCGAGACGCAGTTGATCGACAGAAACGGCTGGTCCGCCCGGTCGCTGGTCAGATGAATCGCGCGGGAGACCAGCTCCTTGCCCGTCCCGCTCTCCCCGGTGATCAGGACGGTCGAGGAGGTGTGCGCGATCCGGCGGATCATCTCGAAGACCTGAGAGATCGCCTGACTCTCCCCCACGATCTCCTTCAACCCATTCCGCCCCTCCGGCCTCTCCGAGGCAGGCTGCCCGGCCAGTTTGCTCACCAGCACAAGGAGTTCCTCCATCGGCAGCGGTTTGGTGACATAGTCCTCTGCGCCGAGCCTCATCGCCTCCACGACCGACCTGGCCTTGTCATAGGCCGTGATCAAGACCACCCGGCAGGCCCTGCCCATCGCCTTGAGCCGTCGCAGGGTTTCCATGCCGTCCATCCCCGGCAGGTGGAGGTCCAGCAGGACGAGAGACGGCATCTCCTGCTCGCACAGGGCCAGCCCCTCCTCCCCGGAGTGCGCCGCCCGGATGCGATAGCCCCGGTTGCTCAACAGGCGGCTCACCGCCACGCAGAGCGCCTCATCATCGTCGATGATCATCACGTTCGCAGACATCGCGCCCTGTCTCCCTCCGTGCGAAAAATCTGTCAACTCAAAAAGAACGGATTGTGCGCCAGCTCTTCAGCCACGGTCGTGGCCGGCCCGTGACCGGGAAAGACCGTGGTCCCTCCCGGCAACCCGAGCGCCTTCTCCCGCACGGCCCGCATCTGACCCGTGTAGGCGTCCAGGCTCCGCGTCCCCCCCAGAGACCCTGCAAACAGGGCGTCGCCGGAGAACAGGACGTCCTCCACCACATACCCGATCCCGCCCGGCGTGTGGCCGGGGAGGGCCATCGTCCGCACCCCCAGCCCCCCGACCTTCGTCTGCCACCCCTCTTCGACCTTCCCGTCGATCAGCGACGTGAGCCCCCCGATCAGCGAAAAGTCCTTCTCGTTGATAAAGGCCGGGATGCGATACGCCTCCTTCACCTGCCTCAGCGCCCCCGTGTGATCCCCGTGGCCGTGCGTCAGCAGGACCTGAACGGGCCTGAGCCCCTTCTGGCGGACCGCGGCCAGGAGACGGTCCCCCTCGTCCCCCGGGTCCACGAGCGCCGCCTCCTGCGTCTGCGTGTCCCAGAAGATAAAGCTGTTCATCTGCACGGAGCGCCCCACCACCAGCCGCTCGACCCCGACCCGCGCGCCCCCGGACGCCCCGTCCGGCGCCTTCGGGAACCACGCCTGATGGGCGCTGTCAACCAGCCGCTGCCCGTGCAGGCCGAGCGCGTCGGCCAGCGCCTTCACCCGCGCGTCGTCGGGGATGAACCCCGCGCTCGTGATCTGCTCGACCTCCGCCGCCGACAGCCCGGACCGCCGCGCCACCTCCCGCGCCGACAGCCCCTGTCCCCGCACGGCCTTTCCGACCACGTCTCCGAACAGGTCTTCCAGCGATGTATAGCAGGACATGACTATGTCTCCTTGCAAATCGACGCCTGTGCCACCCGTCAGTGAGGTCACAACCATGGGGAATGTAACATTGTCAGGCCAAAAAAACAAGGGGCGTATTGTCCATACGCCCCGGCAAAACCTCTAGACCTCACCCTCCCCCAGCCAAGGAGAGAAGCCCTTATCTGCCCCTCCCTCTCCGTATACGGAGAGGGAGGGAATGGGTGGGTGAGGTCTAGAATTTCCGATTCAACTGCACCTTCACCCCGCGGGCCTGAACGTCCCCCTGCACGTCCACCCCGACCCCCTTGAAAGAGAGCTGCCTCTCCTTTTCTTTCACGGCCTTGTCCAGGTCGTCTCCCCCCTTATCTATGAACAGGAGATAGACCCCGTAGACCATCGTCCCGGCGCCGAGCCCCAGCATCAGGGCCATCCGGGTGTCCCCCCGCTTGGACTCGTTGTAGAAGAGCGTCGCCTGCTGGGGCGTGTCAGCAATCTTGTAGGACTTGTAGTTCCGGCTGGCCTCCTTCCGGGCATCATACGCCTCTTTGAAGAAGAAGGCGCTCGACCCCAGGGAGAGCACGCCGTAGAACTTCTTGGAATACAAAAACGACCCGGCGTCCGCGCGAGCCGGGATCGCCGTGGACAGCAGCACGGCCCCCGCCAGGATCGCGGCCACCGCCGCCCGGAGTCCAAGAGACATGGGATCATCCTCCATAGAAAAAGCCACATAGTCTCAGAATTTTATGCTTGACGTAAGGCACAGGATTTCTGACAGCTACAGTGAGTTAGCGACACAGAAGGGGTTACTCACTGGCTGGGAGGAGTCCTATGTCTCAAGAGGCAAAA
>Ga0114945_10000969_pt1 | contig 18213 bp, 15 predicted proteins | sample OV2TP3_FD_87194 | JGI IMG/M metagenome (GOLD analysis project Ga0114945, IMG submission 87194) | Hot spring microbial communities from Beatty, Nevada to study Microbial Dark Matter (Phase II) - OV2 TP3 | ecosystem: Environmental > Aquatic > Thermal springs > Hot (42-90C) | place: USA: Beatty...
TCCGACGGTTCGTGGGATTACGGGGAGCGGGGCGGGCAGGTGAAGAGCACCGAAGGCGGATTTGGGTCGATGACCGCCGGTGGAGCCTCCAGCATCGTGATGCTCCGCCGCGCCAAAGGGGACTCGGTGAAAAGCAGCGCGGCCGGAAGAGCGATCTCGTGGCTGGGATCTCACTTCACCGTTTCCGAAAACCCGGGCGGCCCCGCGGATCGGAAGCGCTTCCACTATTACTATCTCTACGCGCTGGAGCGAATCGGAGACCTCCATCCGACGGACAAGATGGGGAAGCACGGATGGTATGCCGAGGGCGCGACCTGGCTCCTCCAGAACCAGAAGGGCGGTTGCTGGTTGGGGCCTCTCCCCGGAATGGAGATCGCGGACACCTGTTTCGCCATTCTCTTCCTCGATCGGGCGACGAAAACCGCTACCGGAAAGTAAACCGTCCCCACTCCACGGGCTGTTGGAGAGCGCGCTGAAGACGTCGGAGGTATTCACTCCGCGGAATGGCGACGCCTCCGAACCGCTGCGTGAGAGGCGTCACCTGTTGGATGTCGAGGAGCAGGAATCCTCGCGCCCGAAGGTGCTCCGCAAGCGCGACGAGGCACGCCTTGCTCGCGTCCGTCGCCCGATGGAACATCGATTCGCCCATGAAGGCCCCGTCGATGTGAACGCCGTAGAGACCTCCGAGGAGTTCCGCACCCTTCCACGCTTCGACGCTGTGGGCATGGCCTCGGCGATGCAACTCGAGATAGGTTTCGCGAATGGCCGGGGAGATCCAAGTAGAGTCGCGATCCGCGCATCCGTCGATGACCCCGGCGAAATCGCGGTCGGCGAGGATTTCGAATCGCCCGGATCGAATCACCTTGGCCAGGCTCTTCGGGAGGTGGAAAGCTTCCAACGGGAGGACTCCTCGGGGGTCGGGAGCGTACCAATCCACGGGCCCGTGCCGCGATCGGGCCATCGGGAAGATCCCCTGGCGGTAGGCGGCCAAGACGGTATCGGGTGTGAGAGGAATCACTCGGCAGGTTACCCTTGATCCGCAAACCTCAATGTGATTTGATTCTCGGTCCACAATGGAGGTGCACGATGAGTAAGGGCATTTTGGATTCCGCTCAAAGGCTTTTGAGAAACTTCTCGGAGTCTCAGTTGGCCGGACTTCTCAAAGCCAAGCGTCTCGAAGTCAAACGCGACGAGGTCCGTACCGAGATCGAGAAGCTGACGGCGCTCGTGCGGCGAAAGACTTCGCAATTGTCGGCCCTGGAAAAGGGCATCCGCCGATCCCTGTCGGGGCGTCCGTCTCGGCGCGGACGAGGCGTCAAGGGCGGCGCGGGTACCCTCATCGACGCCCTGATGAAGGCGCTGGCGCGGCAATCGAAGCCCCTTCGATTGACCGAGATCGCCAAGGCGGTGCAGAGCGGGGGATACAAGACGACCTCCGCGTTCGGGAACTTTCGCACCAGCGTAGCGCATGCGCTTCGCCGGATGAGGGATCGGCTTGTTCGCCGCGGCGAGGGATACATCCTCAAACCGGGAGCGAAGGCCGAGAACCCGTAGAGGATTAGGGTTCGAGCTCGACGTCCCAGTACGCACGGCTCAGGAATTTCTCCCAGGACTCCCTCCGGATCTGCATCGGGATCTGCGCCACGGGCGTCCAGCGAGGTTTCTTGGGAGGGCGCCGGAGGGACATCCCGGCCTGTTCGGGAGTCCGGTTGGCCTTGTTCTTGTTGCATTCCACGCAGGCCAGGACGCAGTTTTCCCAAGAAGAAATCCCGCCTCGGCTTCGGGGGAGCACGTGGTCGATCGTCAGCTCCTCGGGCCCCGGCTGGGATCCGCAGTACTGACACGTGTGTCGGTCCCGCTTGAAGAGATTCCGGCGCGTGAAAATGACCGAGCGCTCCGCCACCCCGTCGTATCTCCGCAGGAGGATGATCTCAGGAGGAAGAAGGGTCAACCGGGCGGAACGAATGACGTCGCGGCCGACGGACGCCTTCGCTACCGAGACATCGCTCCACGAGCGAAGATCGTGAACGCGGTAGGTTTCGGGCTCGACGATTTGCGCGGCCCCCCGTGCGACGAGACAAATCGCCTCGCGGGTGGGGGTCGTGCGGATGGGAGTCCAGAGCCGGTTGAGCACCAGCGCAGGTCGCTCGAGGACGGGGCACGCGTTCATGACGATAGCGCTCCCATTGTACGAGAGGGAGCGCCGGACGCAACAGAGATTCGGCCATGGCTCAACTGTGCCCCTTCTGGGTAACAGTCTGGGCTCTCCATTGGAGTAAGAAGACCATCGATCCCTTCCGTGTAGGGGCGAGGAGCGTTTGCGATGGTACCCGGTGATGAACCAGAAAACCGCGGTCAGCGGATCCGGTCGACCCGGACCGTGAGGCCCGCGCCGTCCCAGGTGGTGATCAGAAGATCCCCTCGCAGCAGGGTGTGAGGCCGGCATCCCCGCTCGGCCAGCAGGGTTTTCCCCAGCACCTTTCCCTCCGGGGAGAGAACATAGCGGACGATGGATCCGTCGTCGGGTGCCAGTCCCTTCTGCTCCTTCGGGGGCGGCGGGGGACGCTGTCCGCGAGGGTAGGCGTTCGAGCAGACCTTGGCGTTCAGAATCAGATGTCCCGTCGGCAAGCGTACGCCGGATGCCATGGCGATGTTCTTCCGCTCTTCGTCGAGCGCAAGCCGGGCCGACTTTGGATTCCAGTCCCGGTCCGTATCTAGGAACAACACCCCGCCCTGTTGAACGAAGTTGAGGAATTCCGTGGCCAGAATCTGGTACCCCGACTCCGTAGCCAGGACGGAAGAGCCGTTGGAATGGCGGAACTTCCCTCCGCCGACATCGATCTTCCCTTGGAGCCGGCCGCTCTTGTCGAAGCGAAAGACCCGGTGTCCATGTCCCGGGAGGAAGTGCCCTACGGCGACGCCTTCGGGCTCCGCGATGAGGAAGTGATCGTTGGTGGGAAGCCCTCCCCGGTGAGCGGTATCCGAAGCCTTCTCGTGATCCGCCACTTTCCATAAACCGATCCGGCGAAAGTCCTTGTCCAACTTGACCAGATAGCTCACTTGGGCCGGTCCGGTGGAAAAGGACAGCCAATGATGATCGTGCGCGAAGACGTGCCAGTGGTCCGCGATGGACAAACCCTCGGTGTCCCGCGCTCCGGCTGCCTCCTGCCAGGAGGGGCGAGGACGCGAATCGTCCAGATCGAGGCGTCCTATGAGAAGACTCCGGGTGTTCTCCGCCGATACGGCCACCCTCGCGGTGCCGTCGTCGACGGCAAAGAGCCAGAGGGACGCGCCTTCCACGCGAGTGTTCGGCTTGACGGGTTCGATGATGGGATCTTGCAGTGCGGCTAGAAGAAGAGCGATCATGTCGCCTCACTAACGCCGAGCCCGAGGCGCGATTGTGTGAATTAGGGAACGGCGGGCAGTTCTTCCCGTAGGCACCGCACCGGCCGTCCCCTTCCGGTGAGAGTACTCACGCCCTTCTTTAACCGGGTGACACGGCAAAGGTTGGAAGGAAAAGACGCCGCGGATTCCTCCCTCCCGCCCTACAATGTCTCGCGCCTCATGGATTCTTTCTCGGGGACGCTGCGCGCGCTCTTCCGATTCGCGGTCCTCTTTTTCTTGGCCGGCCTGTTTGTGGGAGACTCTCTCCGAATCGAGTGGCTCGTGAGGGAGAAGGCTCGTCGAAGACGCCGATTGTGCGCTCTCAATGCCTGCTATGCTCGCGTGGCGCTGCGGGTCATGGGCCTTCGGCTCCGCGTACTCCATCCGGAACGGCTTGCTGCTTCCTCGGGAACCTTGATCGTGGCCAACCATCTCTCCTATCTCGACATCCTCGCGCTGGCGGTCGCCTGTCCCGGAGTATTCGTAGCCACGGCCGACCTCCTGGAGATCCCCATCGTCGGGCCGGTGTGTCGGAGCGGCGGGGCGTTGTTCGTCGCGCGGAAGGTGGGCGATCGGCTGGTGCCGGAGATCGAACAGATGTCGGTATTCCTCGCGGAAGGCTGGCCGCTCATCGTCTTCCCGGAGGCGTGCGCTTCGGACGGCGAGGGAGTTCGGGGATTCAAGCCGGCTCCGTTCGAGGCGGCGCGACGGGCGGGGGCGGAGGTCCTGGCCGTGTGCTTGCGCTATCCTGAAGTCCACGGGCGCCGAACGGATCGACGCACCCGAGACCGCGTGTTTTGGTACGGAGCCATGACCTTCTACGATCACTTCCTCCGACTACTGTCGATCCCGGATGCCGTGATCGAGGTGGAGGCGGTAAGCCGAAGGAATGCCCGGGGAATCTCGCGCAAGACTCTTGCCGGCACGACACGGGACGAGATCGCCTCCGTGTATGGCGCTCCCTTCATGCGGGAGGTCGCTCGGTGATCTTCGAACGAACGAGAGCGGCAAAGAGACCTGCGGAGAAGACGACGAGCCCTGCGACGAGAAGAAAGACCCGGTCGTAGCGTTGGGCGAGAGCGACAAGGAGCGCTCCGGTGAGGATCGGCCCGAGGGCGTGTCCCACGTCCGCGACCGCGCCGAAGACGCCCATGGCCGACCCGAGCGAGCGCTTCTTGCAGAGGTCGGCGGCGAAGGCGGAACTCGATGTGTGTACCACGGCCTCCGCCAAGCCGAACAGGGCCGAACAGGTCAGGAGGACCCCGTAGAGGCCGGTTTGAGCCAGTCCGGCAAAGGCGCCCGCGGCCAAGATCATTCCACCGACGATCATCGGCTTTCGGCCGACCCGGTCGGAGATCATCCCCATGATGGGGCGGGAGATCAGCGAGGTGACGATCTGGATCCCGAAGAGCCAGCTCGTTCGCGCCGGAGATTGGCCGTGGACGTCTCGCGCGTAGATCGGCAGGAAGGCTTGGATCGCGCCGGCGGCGATCATCACGACTCCGTCGACCGCCGCGGTGAGGAGCACCCGCCCCTCGCGCGCGGCCTCGCCGAAGCTCCTCGCGATTTGTCGCCAGAGCGGCTCCGCAGACTTCGGGGCGAATCGGGGCAGGGGAATGACGAGCGCCAGAAGAAACGCGCCCGCGCCGATCGGGGCTGCGAACAGGTAGGTGGTGTCGAACCGGCTGCCGGTGGCGACGAACGCGGTGCCGACCGCCGAGGCCCCGAGCGCTTTCCCCGCCGCCGCCACCCCGGTGTACCATCCCATCCCCTCCGCTCGGCGCTCCGGGAAGAGATCCGCCACGATCGCGAGGGCGACGGGACCATAGATCGCCGTCGCGCAGCCATGGAGGAATCGAACGGCCAAGAGCAGTTCGGGGGAGATCGCGAAACGATAGGCCAGTGGGGACAGCGCGAAAAAACAGGTGCCGAGAATGAGCACCCGCTTGCGTCCAAGGATGTCCGAGAGCATGCCCGCGGGGAACTTGAGTACGATCCCCGTGATCGTCGAGGCGCCGACGATGAAGCCGAGGAACGACTCCGAGATTCCGAACGAGCTCCCGTACCAGCTCGTCAGCGGGGCTCGGCACCATTCGTAGGAGGCGAACGCGAGAAAGACGATCGCGAGGAGGGCGAAAAACGATCGAGGAAGCCTCATCAACGGTCCCAAGCCTCGATCTCCGAACGGGCGAACCAATACTCATGGTTTCTGCGCAATCCGCTCTTCACGCTGGACTCGAATCGGCGGCGGGCCCCGCTTCGATCCCCGCCCAGGAGAAGCCCGATTCCGACATAGTAGTTCGCTTCGCAACGGCGATCCTCGTTGGAGGCGGCCTCTTTGTCGAGCTCCCCTTCCCGGAGCTCACCGAGGAAATATCGTGCGAGGGCGCGCGGCCAATCGCCGCCGTCTCTGGACGGACGGCCCTTCAGATAGGATCGAAGTTGCTCGTCCGCTTCCTTGCGCTCCCCGGAGCGCGCACGAGCGATCCATTCGATGAGGCGCGGATAATCCGACTCCTCGAGCCCGCCTTCCAGGGCCTTGCGGAGGTCCGCCAGGGCTTCCTTCCAGGCCCGGCGCTCGAAATGGAGATACCCCAGATAGGCGTAGAGGTCCAACGCCTGGGGTCGGAGTCCGATCGCGCGACCGAGATCGCGAAGGGCTCCGTTGCGGTCGCCGGTCTGGCGAAGGGCCAGGGAGCGTTGAAGGAGAGGCTCGAACCAGTAGGGGCGCAAATCAACGGCGCGTGTAAAGTCGGCGATCGCCTCCGGGAACTTTTCCCGGGCGTACCGTGCCATGCCGCGCCAGTGATGGGCTTCGGGGTGATGGGGGTTGATCCCGATGACCCGCGTGAAGGGAGCGAGGGCACCCTCGAAATCCCCACCGTCGTACCGCGCTGAGCCACACCAGTACCACGCGTCGGCATCGTTCTTCCGTAGGATTGCCGCCCGCTCGAAGGAAGATCCGGAGTCCGCATACTCCTTGAGCGTATAGTGGGCTCTGCCTCTCCAATACCAAGCATCCGCATGGCCGAGATTTTTTTCCAAGAGGCGGCGGAAGTCCGACACGGCCCTCGCGGGATCGCTCGCGGCCAGGTACGCGGCGCCTCGCCAATAGAGCGCCTCTTCATGATTCGGCGCCCGGGCCAACGCCCTCGAGAGATCGTCCGCGGCTCCGAGATAGTCCTTGAACGAATAGCGCACGCGTCCGCGAAAGTAGAGAGCGTGGATGGCATCCGAAATGGGAAGGGGGATGGCGCAAGTCAAATCGTGAAGGGCGCCGAGGGGATCCCGAAGAGAATTCCGAGCGCTTGCCCGCCAGTAGTACGCTTCCCCCGACGAGCGATGCAAGAGAAGCGCATCGGAGAGATCGGTGCGCGCCCCGGAATAGTCCGCCATCGCATATCTTGAATATCCCCGATAGGAGAGAGTTTCGGCTTGCTTGGGGGAACTTTGGTTCAATGCCTCCGAGAATCCTTCGCAGGCGTTCCGCCAATCCCCTCGCTTGAAGTCGGCGAATCCGCGGGCATGAAGCGCGTCTCCCCATCCCGATCGAATCGAGAGGGCGCGGCCGAGATCGTCGCGGGCTCCGCCGTAGTCCTTGAGTTCCATGCGCGCCATCCCGCGCCAATAGAACGCGTCCGTCCCTTGCGAAGTGCCCAACGAAAGGGCCACCGTGAAGTCGCGAACGACTCCCGGGAATTCCTTCAAGTCGTAGCGAACCAGCCCACGCAGGAACCAACCGTTCCACTCTCGGGGACGCTCCTCGGTGAGAATGGTGAAGTCCTCTTTCGCCCCGGCAAGGTTTCCGAGGGCGATTCGGAGTTGACCGCGCGCGGTCCGGAGGGAAACGCTCCGGGGATCGAGGCGTATTCCCTCATCGTAATCGCCGAGGGCTCCCGAGCGGTCCGCCAAGTTCTCCCTGAGCCGACCGCGCAGATACCGGACGAATCCGTTGGCCGGATCCAGTCGGATGACCTGATTGTAATCAGCCATGGCCTCGGCCAGTTTCCCCTGGCTCGCATAGAGCTCGCCTCGGCTCGTATACGGCGCGGAGAAGTGCGGAGCCAGCGTGATCGCGCGCGTGTAGTCTTCTAGCGCCCCCTCGGAGTCGCCCAAGCCGCTACGAACCAACCCTCGGCAAGCGTAGGCCAGAGGATAGTGCGGTCGAAGCTGGAGGGCGCAATTCAGATCCGCGAGCGCGGCCCTCCGGTGATCGCCGGGTTCCGTAAACTGCAACAGCCCGCGGAAGCAATAGGCCGCGGCGTATCCCGGAGCTCGTTCGAGCGCCCTAGAGAGATCCTCGAGATTCCCGCCCGTGTCCTTGGTGAAGATGCACCGGAAGTAGAGGAATTCCTCGGCTCGATATCGGTTCCAGCCGTCGTCCAATATCGCGACGCCCCTCCGGTCGTTTCGATCCCGAAAGCGCGACCTCATCGCCTCGATCAATGCGATGGCGATCCCGTCCTCGGTCGTCCACGGGAGACCCCACCGCTCGCTTTCCTCGCGTTCCTTTCCGCGCTCCCATCCGGATTCCAAGTAGGCGAAGGCCTGTTCCGCGAGGGGAGCGTGCGTCGTTGCGCTCCCGTCCCTTCGAGTGATCCGATACTCGAGGTACTGTTCGAGACGCACCATTCCGAGAAGGGTCCACGCCGGCCGGAAGTCCCGAGCGATCGAGAGAGCTCGCGCCAGGTCGCGGTCCGCCCCGTCGAATTCGCCCAGGTAGAGCCTCCCTCGGGCGCGGAGAAAGTAGGGTTGCGGGAGGTCCGGATGATCCCGGATGAGGTCCCCGACATCCCCGACGGCCCGCTCCAGCTCGGCGCGCGAATCGGGCGCCGGCGCGCGCGCGCGCATCGAACGCTTCTCCTCCGAAATCCTCCCCGCGAGGACGGAGAGTTTCTGGAGAGCGCGTCGGGTACGCTCCGCTCTCGCTTTGTCTTGCTCCCGAAGCCTTCTCTCCTCCCGGAGCTTCTGGAGCTGTCCGAAGCCGAGGGCCGCTCCCGCGAGAAGGACGAAGAAGAGTCCCGCTCCCAGGAGGCTGATCGCACGATGGCGGCGTACCTTCTTCGAAAGCCAGTACGTCAGGGTCGGTCTCCGGGCGTGGCGGAGAGGCTCGCCATGCTCGATCGCATCGAGGTCGTCCAAGAGCTGTCGCGCGTCGGCGTACCGTTGCGTCTTGTCGCGTTCCAGCGCCTTCAAGATCACGGCCTCGACGTCTTCCGGAAGGTCGCGCACCACCTTTCGAGGCCAGATCGGATCGGTCGTGAGAAGCTTCATCATCACTTCCGCGGGAGTCTCGCCCGTAAACGGCGGAAGACCCGTGGTGAGGTCGTAGAGGACCGCCCCCAAGCCGTAGACGTCGCTTTGGGAGTCGGCCTTTCCGCGCGCCTGTTCCGGAGCCATGTACTGCGGCGTTCCCAGAACCGCATTGGAGCCGCCGAGGCTCTGCCCGTCGAGGGAGGCCTCCTTCGCCAGACCGAAATCGGTCACGAAGGCGTGACCCGACTTGTCGATGAGGATGTTCGAAGGCTTGAGGTCTCGGTGGATGATCCCCCGCTCGTGGGCGTAGGCGATCGCCTCGGACACGCGGCGGACGACCGCGAGTTTCTCGGGGAGCCTCATCCGGCTCGCCCTGGAGGCGAGGGTCTCGCCGTCGACGAATTGCATCGCGATGAACGGGACGCCCTCGTGCTCGCCGACCTCGTAGACCTTCGCGATGTGGGGGTGGTCGAGCGACGCGGCGAGGAGGGCCTCCCGCCGGAAGTAGGCGCGGGCGCTCTCGTCCCCGACCTGCTTCAGGAACTTGAGGGCGACCCAGCGCCGGAGGTCGAGGTCCCATCCCCGATACACGCTGCCCATTCCTCCTGCTCCGAGCGGATCGAGTCGCAGGTAGCGGCCCACGCGGGCCGCCGGATCGCCGGAGGCGCGCTGGACCTCCGGAGGCAGGGCGGGCGCTCGTACCGTGATCGCGGAGAGCTCGCGGACTTGGGCTTCGGTGAGCTTGAGTTGCGTGATGAGGTCGGATCCCCTGGCCACGGCTTCTTCGAGGTCGACCAGCGAGACCCATCCCCGCTCGACGGCCAAGCGCGCGAGCGCCATCTCCTCCGGCGAGGGACCCGGAGCCGTCGGGAGGGTGTCGGCCATGGCCGAGAATTATATCGTACAGGAGGAGAGCGGTCCCGCGATAGGAGGGAGGTTGACACCCGCTTCGGGCGGAGTAGACTCCTAGAGGATCTTCGCATGGAACCCATTAGCCTCGGACTCACGTTGGCCGGCGTCGTCGGCACGGCCATCTGGAACGTGGTGTCGGACGCCGCCGGTCAAAAGGTGCTCGACCACGTCAAGCACGCCTGGATCCGGAAGTTCCTCCGGAACGACGACATACAGCGCGTCGTGCGGGAGTCGTTCGTGAACGCCCTTTCGATGATCGAGAAGGAATACTTCAAGCGGGAAGGGGCCTCGCTCGCGAAGGACGACCGAAAGATCGTCGAGCGGGCGCTCAAGGCGCTATCGGCGAGAACGGAAGAGTTCTTCCCGAAGGATCCGTCCTATTCGGAGCGGCTCGACGCCCAGGCTCCGAACTTGCTCTCGTCGGGGACGGCGGCGCGGGATGTGGCGGAGCTCGCGTTGGCTCAGGTGGGTTCGGTCCCTTCCTCCTTCCGGACGCTGCTCGAGACGTCGTTCGCGGACGTCTTTGTCTATTCCTTCAAGGAGCTCGGACTCAAGCGGGACGAAAAGGTTCGGGCGGTGCTCTACTACGAGATGCTGGCCGATCTCCGCGTCGGCGCGAGGAACACGGAAGAGGGTCTGCGCCTTCTTATCGACGGGATGCAGAAGATGGAGGGAGAGCAGCAGGTCCGGAGGCGATTCGAAGAGAGCGCGACGGAATCGCTGGGCTCGATCGACCGCGGGATCTCCCGAGTCGAGGAGCAGGTCAGCCGGCTCACGCACCTGGTCGAACGGGCCCCCGCGACCTCCGCGGAGGTGAAGGGGGTCGTTCACGTCTACGGCGAGGACGGAAAGGAGCTCTCGCGCCACTCGATTCAGGCGAGCGTGGTGACGATCGGTCGCGATGCGTCGAACGCGATCCAACTTCCCCACGGATCCGTCTCCGGTCGTCACGCCGAAATTGCGGCGCAGGGGATTCACTTCGTCGTCCGCGATCTCGGGAGCACGAACGGAACCATCGTCTCCGGTCTTCGGGTGCGGAACAAGCCGATCGGCTTCGGGGATCGGGTGAGGATCGGCCCGTTCACCCTCGCGGTTCTGGAACCGAAGGCGGAGGAAGACCTGCTTTATCCGCCGACCTTGCCGCTGTCGCCGTAGCGCTTCGATCTTCGGAAGAGTCCCCACCAGAACGCGACTCGAATCTTCCTCATTCGTCCGTAGAGCACGTGCCACCAAAAGACGAAGGTGAGGATGAGGACGACCGTGACCAATCCCAAGATCGGCAGGACCGGAATCCCGAGGATTTCGATTCGATATCGCGCGAGAAGGAAGCAGCTTCCGAGAATCAACCCGCAAGCGATGAGTCCCATGACGACCTTGCTTCCGAAGTCGTTGAGGGTGCGGCTGAGCTTGTTGAGTTCGTCGTGGTGGACGCGGACGGTGAGACGGCCCGATTCGAGGTCGCTCACGATTTGGTTGAGCTGGAGCGGCATGTCTTGGAGGGCGCCGATGAGTCCGAACGCGCTCTGCTTTGCGGCGCGGCCGAGCGCCTCCGGGCCGTACTGGTTCCAGAGGAGCCGCTTCGCGAACGGCTCGATCGTCTCCTGGATCGGAAGCTGCGGGCGCAAATCCCGGACGACCCCCTCGAGCGTGACGGCGGCTTTGGCGAGGATCGCGCAATCGGCCGGGATGCGGATGCGGTACCGCATGGCCAGATCCGTCATTTCGGTCAGGAGACTGCCTGCGTGCATCTCTCCCAACTCGCCCGCGACATACTTGTCCAAGAGTCCTTGGATCTCGTCGCGGAACTGAAGGAGATTGACCCGCTCCGTCGGCGTGCCGAGTCGATACAGGAGCCGTGCCGTGGCGTCCGCGTCGCGAAGAGGGATGGCGATCGAAAGGCGCGTCAGCAGCTCTTGAGTCCCCTTGGTCAGGCGTCCGACGAGCCCGCAATCGAGGAGCGCTACGCGGCTGTCGGGAAGCACCAGGATGTTGCCCGGGTGCGGGTCGCCGTGGAAGTACCCGTCTTCGTAGACCATTCGGAAGAAGCTCTCGATCAACACGCGCACGACTTTGTCGAGATCGTGGCGCTCGGGATCCGCCTCGGTGATCTTGACCCCGTCGAGGTAGTCCATGGTCAGGACGGTCCGCGTCGTGAGTTCCTCGACGCCCTCGGCGAAGCAAAGCCCGGCTCGATCTTCGAAATACCTTCGGAACTCCCGGGAGTTCCTTGCTTCTCGTAGGAAATCCAGCTCCTCGAAGATGGCCTTCTCGAACTCCTTGACGATTTCGAGAGGCCGGTAGAGGCCGCTCTCCTCGATGGTCGCGTCGAGGATGCGGGCCAGGACGTAGAGAAGATCGATGTCGCTTCGGATCGTCTTTTCGATTCCCGGCCTCTGGACCTTCACCGCCACCTTGCGACCGTCGGGAAGGGTCGCGCGGTGGACCTGCGCGATGGAGGCGGAGGCCAGCGGAGTCGGATCGAATTCGGCGAAGAGGTCCTTCAGAGGCTTCTTGAGCTCGTCCTCGACCGTCTTCGCGATCACGGGGAAGCCGACCGGCTCGACCCGGTTTTGGAGTGACTTCAGCTCCGCGATGTAGGTGGAGGGAAGGATGTCCGGACGGGTCGAGAGGACTTGGCCGAGTTTGACGTAGGTGGGCCCGAGATCCTCTAGGAGATTCTTGAATCGCTTCGGCGCGCCGACGAGTTCCTTCTCCTCGAGTTTGTGCCGCCCTTCGTGGCGGCCGCGGAGAATCTCCGCGATCCGATCGAAGCCGTGGCGGCCGAAGACCTTCGAGATGTCGGCAAGGCGTTCGAGATCGTACAGGGCGGCGCGCAGCACGCAGGGATGGTAGCACATCGGGAGGCTCGACGGCAAAGAGCCGTGCTATAGTGAGTCGGAGTGACGACCGTTTCCCTGCTGCTTCTCCTGGGGCAGGTACGTTTCCGCTCCTCAACCAATGGATCCCTCGAAAGCCAATCGCTTGTCGTGGGAAAGCACCCTCCCCGCGGGCACGAAGGTGCGGATGCGTGCGCGGACGGCGGAGTCGAAAGAGAAGCTCGAGAAGGCGGTATGGAAGGATCTGACCGACTCCCCCGGGGAACTCGCCCCTGCCGAGAGCCATCGCTGGGTCCAATGGCGAGCCGATTTGGAGTCGGACGGGAGGCGCACTCCTGTCCTGCGGGCGGTGCGGGTCGGATCCTGACGGGATCCGCCGAATTCCCGACCGCGGCCGTCCCTTCGGGGCCGGCGCTGGACGAGTTCTACCCCACCACGTCCGCCACCACCGCCGTGACGTTGTCTCTTCCGCCCGCCGCGTTGGCCTCGTCGATGAACCGGCGGCACGCGCCGGCGGGCGAACTTTCTTGGGCCAAGATCGTCGCGATCCGCTCCTGATCGAGTTCCTTGGTGACCCCGTCCGAACAGAGAAGAAAACGATCGCGGTCGCGCACCGGGCCGTCGGTGAAGTCCGGGACGAGATACTCGGCCGTTCCGAGCGTGCGGGTCAAGACGTTTTGATTCGGATGAGAGCGGACGTCGTCGATGGTGATCGCGCCCTTCCAGTATTGGTCGAAGGCGACCGAATGGTCCCGGGTGACGAGAAGAAGTCGTCCCTCGCGGAGCAGGTAGGCCCGCGTGTCCCCGACATGCAGGACGTGAAAATCCTCGTCTCGGATGAGAAGAAGGGTGAGGGTGGCGGCGAGAACCTGCGGGGGATTCGTGGATCGGCCGGCCTCCTGGATCCTGCGATTGGCCTCGCGAGCCGCCCAGGCCAGGGTCTTTCGGATGTCCGGCGACGGAGTACTCAAGAGCGCCTGGGAGGAGGTTTCGACGGCGATTCGACTCGCGAGAGAGGCGTCGCGACAACTTCCCACGCCGTCCGAAACGACATAGAGCCGCCGAGCGTCGTCGGCGAGTGCCGCGTCGTCGTTCTTCTTGGCCACGCGACCCGGATGCGAATGCATGCTGGAGGCACAAGTGCGACCCATCGGTTTCCCCCGGACGACTTGGCGGGACATCCCGCCTCGAATCTGATACGATGGCATCCACATTATAGCGGAAGGAAGTGCGGATGGGCTACGACCGGCGTGTCGACTGGGCCAGCACCGTGTTCATCATCCTCGTGCACGTCGGCGCCGTCGCGGGCACCGCGCTGTACGCCTCGCTCCACGGATTCACGTGGGCCGCCCTCGCCATCGCGGGCGCGATGTTCGTCGCCTGCGGCGTGAGCGTCACGGCGGGATATCATCGGCTCTTCGCCCACGGAAGCTATCGGGCGCACCCGCTGGTGCGCGCGTTTTATCTCGTGTTCGGGGCGGCCACCTTCCAGAATTCCGTTCTCCAATGGGCCACGGCCCACCGGCGCCATCATCGCGATACGGATGAGGCGAGCGATCCGTACAGCATTCGGCAAGGATTCTGGTGGGCGCACATGGGATGGCTGTTCTTCAAGGATCCCCTGAGCACCCCGGAGGCGTTCGCGGCGGACCTCAAGGCGGACCCGCTCATTCGACTCCAATACCGATTCTACATCCCGATCGCCAGCCTGGCAGGATTTGGACTTCCGCTGGCGTTGGGGTTTTTGGCCGGCGATCCCTGGGGGGGACTCCTCATCGGCGGGCTCCTGCGCCTCGTCTGCCTCTATCAGGCGACCTTCTGCGTGAACTCCGTGGCGCACACTCTGGGGACGCAGCCCTACTCCGACCGCGATTCGTCCCGAGATTCGGTGGTCACGGCACTGCTCTCGCTGGGCGAGGGGTACCACAACTTCCACCATTCGTTCCCGTACGACTATCGCAACGGCGTGAGGGCGTGGCATTTCGATCCCTCGAAATGGTGGATTCGGGTGTTGAGCTGGCTCGGGCTTACCCGCGACCTCGTGAGCGCGCCGCGCGAACTCGTCCTCAAAGCCCGCCTTCGGATGCAGGAACGGAAGGCGACCGTGCGATTCGCGGATCGCCCGCAGGTCGCCGAACTCCTACGCTCGGCGCGAGAGAAGCTCGAAAACCTGCTGGACCGATGGGCGGCGTTGAAAGCGCGGGTGGCCGAACTTCGGGCGCGTCTCGACCGAGTCTCCCTGGATTCGCTGCGCCGTGAGCTTCGCGAGGTGAAGGAATCCTTTCGCGAGGCCTACCGTCTCTGGCGGAGCGCTCTCCGGCAGCCGGAGCTCCTGGCGGTCAGCGCGTAATCACCCCGCAGGCGATGCGTGCGCCGGCGTTCCCCGCCGGATCCGTCTTATGGTCGTCCGCCTTCTCGTGCACGACAAGACATGTCCCGCCGGGCTGGAACAGGGAGTTCTTGCCCTCCCATAGCGTCACCAGTTTGGCTTCGACTTCCACATGCGCCGTGCCGTCCGACTTCACTTCGAAATTGGGAAGGTCTCCGGCGTGCGGGCCTTCGGGGTTTTCGAGTCCATGCTTTTTCCCGAAGGGATTGAAGTGGGCGCCCGCGGACTTGAAGTCGGGTCCGTGACACTCGCCGACCGTGTGGAGATGCATCGCATGCGTCCCCGGCGGAAGGCCGCGAAGATCGACGACGATGCGGACCTTGCCCTCCCGATCGGTGAACTGCGCCTCGCCGACGGTTCTCCCTTGGCCGTCGACGAGGACGGCTTTGGCGATCATCGCTTGTGGGCCCGCGGTGGAGCAGCCGGCGAGTCCGACTAGAGCCAACCAAAGGATTCTCATTGGATTCCCTCCCAGCATGGCAGGGGGATGGTAGCGTTGCTGCGCCTGTTGCGCAAGGAATGCGCCGACTACGAACCCCTTCTCCCTCGATCGTTCAAAGGTTCGACGCGGGTAATGTGGATCGGGTCGACCCACACCGAGCGGTCCGGAATGATGCCTCGCCTCGGAGGCGCGGCGATGAGGACGTTCGTGCGCGTCACTACGATCCACTCCAGATGACGCACGTCATGGGAGGATCCGTCGATTAGGAAGAGGCGGAAAGGGAGAGTCTTCATGAGCTGCGCTCACCCATGGGGATGAAACGGGTACGGGGAGTTTCGAGGCATTATCGGGGTCGCAGACCGTTTTCCGCGGCTGTTGCGCACCAACCGGGTACAGCGAGTTTCGGGGTAGTCTCAGAAGACTCTACCGGGGTGAAAGAGACCCCGTGAACGCATACAGGGCGTCTTCCGCACGTGGCTCAGGATTCCTTCGGCTCTCACGTTGTGGACTCTATCCTGGGATTGCGACCGGGGCAACGAGTGTATCCTTCTGGACACAGCGCTCTTCGATGGGAGGAACAAGGGAGTGGCATACGCATTGCATGTCCACGGGCCAGGAGGATGGCCATGAAACTTGTCCTCGCCCTCATGATCTGGATGGCCCAGGAAAAGTCCTACACCGAAGTCTCCATCAAGGTGGCCGTGCGGCCGGACGCGTCGCCGGAAGAGTTGGCCGAACTCAAGGGCCGATTCGAACGTGCCGCGAAGTACTGGTGGACGTGCACCGAGGGGCAGATGGCCTTCACGAAAATCGTCCTGGTCGACCGCGAGTCGGATGGAGACGTGATCGTCACCAACCTGGACTCGACCCTTTGCCGGGAAGGCGTCTACGGCGAGACCCGAGGAACGAAGGTATACCTCGGCGGCCGATTTCCTCTCGTCACGTTCTGTCACGAAATGGGGCATCGGTGGTTCGGGCTCCCCGACGAGTACCGCGAGCCCAAGTGCGGGCACTGCGTCATGGAACCCTGGAAGGGCGTGTTCGCGTTCTGCGGCGACGGAAACCACACCGGTCGGGGCGAGGACTGCTGGAGCCGCATCCGGAAGAAGTATCCGAAGTGGAAGCATCCGAATCCGGGGTACGGAGAGTGTCCGCCGGTGCGCGTCACCGTCGAAAACCGGTGAGCGGACCGGCGGACCTCAACGGCTAGTGGAATCTCGCGAATCCGTTCGTGAGGACGGGTTTGCCGTTCTGGTTGGTCGTCACCAACGCCAGTTTTCCGGGTTCGACGAGAGCGGCCTCCGTCGTCAGCGTGTCTCCCGGGAACACGGGCGAGCTGAAGCGCACGGAGAACTCCTCGAGGCGCGATAGGTCGCCGCCCAAATATTCCTCGATTCCGGCGCCGGCGAGCGCCATCGTGCACAGTCCCTGGAGAATCACGCCCGGGAGACCCGCCGCCTTCGCGGCCGCGGGGTCCATATGAATCGGATTCGTGTCTCCGGAAACCTCTCCGTACCGTTTCGGTTGGTCCTCGCGGACCGTCACCGTATGGCTGAACGCCTTCTTGCCCGTGGGCCTCTCGACTCCGGTCGGAGAACCGGCGCCCTTGGACGCCCCTCGGAAGAAGAGCGACGTACGCATCTCGACCACCGGCTTGCCCTCTCGGTAAAAGAGCTGGTCGACGTGGAGGATCTCTCCGCTCTCCTTCCGGTCGATCCCCGCGATGACGGCGCGCGGGGTGACGAGGTCCCACGCCCGCAGCGGGGCGTGGAAGCGCATGCATTGCTCGCCGTGCACCATCCGAGTCAAGTCGCCGCCATGATCCTCGCTCAAGGCCTGACTGAACAGGTCGTGGATGAGGGTGACAGGGAAAATGGGAGGAGCCACGAGGTCCTTTTCCGCGGTGGAGGCGGATCGTTCGTTCGGATCGAAGGTCACCGCCGCGAACGCTCGAATCTTCTCCGGTCGAACGAAAACGGCGGGGGTGCGGTACTTCTTTCCGACGAGGGATTCGTTCAATCCGCCTGACGGCGCAGCAGTCTTGAGCTTGGACCATTCGAACGCCTGCTTGATCTTGAGAAGCGCGACGACGTTCGTCACCTTGAGGCGACTCTGCGCCTGGACGAAGTCGATCTTGCCCGAAAAGAAATCGGCGAAGACCTCCTTCGTTCCCCCGATCGTACAGACCGCGTCCGGCGCCTTTCCGGCGGCGATCGAGGCTTTTTGGTCCTGAATGGTCAGAGTCCAACCGGCGGTTCCGTCGACGTCGAAGACGACCTTTCCGTTCCAGCCCGCGGCTCGCTCGGAGATGAGGACCTGGGGGAGCCCCTGGAAGGCCGCGGCAAGGTCGATCGCCGGGGACGGGGCTGGTGCCGGTGCGGTGCCGGCCGAGGCGCGGGCCTTCTTGAAATCGAAAACATCGCCGAATCTCTTGAGATCGCCGAGATTGTCCGCCTTGATCTTTCCGGACATGAAGGCCTGGACGCCGGAGAGCTTGCCCTCGATCATGTCGGCGAGAGCGGCGGCCTGGACGGTGACCTTGCACGTGGGAGTTCCGGCGAGGCCCGACTGCACCGACGCCTTCTCGGGAGTGACGAGGATGGTGTAGTTGTCCGCGCCGTCCACGACGAAGTGGAGCGTAGCGTTCCACCCTTTCGCCTTCTCCGAGGTGAACGCCTTCTCCATGAGGAGGAAGGCCTGCTTGATCTTTTCCGGGAGCGAGAGGGGGGCGGGCGCGGGAGTCGAAACCGGAGCCGCCGCGGAGCGGGCCTTCTTGAAGTCGAAGACGTCGCCGAATCTCTTGAGATCGCCGAGATTGTCCGCCTTGATCTTTCCGGACATGAAGGCCTGGACGCCGGAGAGCTTGCCCTCGATCATGTCGGCGAGAGCAGCGGCCTGGACGGTGACCTTGCACGTGGGAGTTCCGGCGAGGCCCGACTGCACCGACGCCTTCTCGGGAGTGACGAGGATGGTGTAGTTGTCCGCGCCGTCCA
>Ga0114945_10000970_pt1 | contig 18208 bp, 17 predicted proteins | sample OV2TP3_FD_87194 | JGI IMG/M metagenome (GOLD analysis project Ga0114945, IMG submission 87194) | Hot spring microbial communities from Beatty, Nevada to study Microbial Dark Matter (Phase II) - OV2 TP3 | ecosystem: Environmental > Aquatic > Thermal springs > Hot (42-90C) | place: USA: Beatty...
ATACGCGACAGAGCTGGTTGACACGTGAAAATCTCCGGCCGTAGTATGCGTAGTAATAGTCCCGTTGGGATCAAAAGTATCCAGCGTCCAAACGTGCAGCTCTACTCCCGACTCAATAGTGGTGCTTGCCGGGCTTGCTGTCGCGACAAAAAGCATATCTGCCGCGTTATCATCATTATCGTAATCCACAATATCAGCGATATTAACTGTGCCGTCCTGTTCGTCTCTCACAACTACGGTATCCAAAAATAAATCTATTCCGGTATCCGCGCTTCCATCTGAAACATACACCGTATTTGCCTTGCTAGCCGAGGTTAGATAGACAGTTATAGTATCTCCGGCACTCGCGCTTATGCCGGAAACCGAATAAATGGCAGTTGTGCCGGAACATGTGCCGGTTTGAGGAGACAGTCCGTTAACTCTTATAGTAACAATAGTTGTGCCATCGCACGGCCCCCCATTAGCGCTAGTAGCAAGAGTGGTTTCATTTGAAAGATATATAGTGCCGGAAACTGTGAAACCGGTAGCTGCGAGAGTAGAATCAAAGTACTCAAAAGCTCCGGCGTATTCCCTGTTTGCAACTCCGGCAAACGCGTTTAAGCCCATGCGCGTGAAAGCAGTCGCATGGGTAATAGGAGAACCAATATTCGTGAAGCTGCTGCCGGTGCTGGTGCTGTAGCTTGCCTGAAAGTCATTGCCGGTTTTATTCCAGCGAAGCCACACTCTATTCCAGTTGTCCGCAAGAGAAACAGTGGGGTTGAGCGCACCTGAGTTGTTCACCCCCACTACCGTAGCTGTGCTACTAGCGTTCACCTGTAAAATAAGATAGTCGGTATCAGAAGTCCAAAGCAAAAGACCGGCATGCGAGAAAGGAGTTGTGCCATCAGGATCAAGGGAGCTGTTTAATACCGTAGTAATATTTCCATCGCCCGCCGGAACCGCCTGATATATATATGTATTATCCGGAGTAGCCCCAAAGTTCTCGCCAAGGGTGCCGCCCTGAACATTATTTATAAACAGCCACTGTGAAGAGGTTGAATTCGCGTTAAAATTTCCCGTACCATTCGGCTGAAGACACGTCCATTTAGTATTGTAAGTTACGCCTCCGGAAGTGCATGCGGTTGTGGTCGCGGTTGTTGTAAAATCATCATCCGCACTGCCGGCAAGACTAGGTTTATTTGGAGTTATTATCGTGTAGCTAAGCTCGGCGCGAGTAACACCGTCTGTTTCATCATCAAACCGCATATTAACACCATCTTGCCCGCCTGTTGTATCTAGGGTGATGATATTTAGCGTCCAGACAATAACAATCCTATCTTCAGCAACAAGCGTAGTAGTCGCGGACGGAGTGCCGGTTAAAGAGCGCACCCCGGATGAACCAGCCGGCAGGTCGCTATCCGTTAAAGTGCCGAAAAGCGTATAGGTTGAATCAACTTCACCATATCTATAAAAACGAAATGTGGCATTTACATTGCTGTCTTCACCGGCATCCGTCAAAAAATAATATTTTACTCTTAAGGAATTTGTATCGTTCTCTTCAATAGTTATTGACTGCCCGACCGGAAGACTATAAAACGTTGCTATGCATTTATCTCCGGTTGTCGCATCTACATCAACGCGCACTTCATTTATAGCGCCGGTAACAGTTGATCCCCCCGCTCCGCCGCTAGTACCGCCGAGCTCGCATGGGGGTGTGCCCGCATAGTTGGGAGAACTGCCGCCGTTTACCCCGCCCCCTGTTACAAGGACAGTTTCTTGAGGCGGCGTAAGTGTCATAACATTATGAGTGCCCGCATTAGTAGTAGTGCTGTCTGATCCCTGGACATGGGGATACAAAGTCATCGTGCCGCTCACGGCATCAGAAGCCACTTGCCAAGAACGTAGCTCTTGAAATTCTTCACCCAGCTTAAGCGGTCCAAGCAAGTAAAACTCCGGACTCACGTTGGGCGCGTCAAACTCATAGCCAAGCTCGTATGTATTGCCTGCTTTCCAGTTAACTTTCCAAGCCAAGGTAGGATTCTTGCCAAGGATTGCGAATCTTCCGGGAACTTGTTCCTTAACCTCTCCGATAAAATCCTCGTTTGCTTTAATAATGAATTTCATCTTATACGGAGCTTTTGGCCAAATTCTTGTTGGGCCTATCCTTTCTATATCAAAGGCTGCTTTCTCGCGAACTTCAAAAGAATCTGTGATTGATCTAGTTCCGTTTTTCGTAGTCGCGACTAGATACATTTCATATATACCGATCTGGTCAGGAACATAGTACGCAAAATAATCCGGCACATCTACAACATTATTAGGTCCGCATTTGCCGCTGTATTCTATAGACTCATCTCCTGTGGACATAGAGCTAATCCGGCCATCCGGCGCCTTAATAAAAAGCTCAAGAGAAGCGTCGCATATAGTATCTCCAAAATTATCCAAAACGCCCATTTGTATATATGCCTTATCATTGGGCGTATATATTGATTTATTAATGTTTACAGCAAGCACTCCCCATGTAAAATCCTGCCTGAATATTAACAGCGCGTCATCTGTAAGAAAGCCAATCTCTAACGTATATTGCCCCGGAGTGAAACCTCTATCAGGCTTATCAAGTGTAATGCCTAGTTTTTGCTCTCCATTCTCGGAAAAACTATTTATATCAGTTTTAATTTCTACGGGCTCGTTTCCTGGAGCTAAAACCCTTGTTCCTACTCCCCGCACAGTATAGGTCTTTGCGTATACATCAGAAATGGCCAGTACTTTTTTTATCCAGTTTGAAGATTCCCTTGAATCGGATAATCTTAGACTTGAAAGGGCAAAAATAAACGATGGCCTCTCGTGTGGACTAAAGTCTTTCTTAGTAACCGCAAGATATCTTTCGTCTTTCATGTCTAATTTCGGAAGATCAACTTCAGTAATATCTTGTATAATATTAACGCCAAGTTCTTCATCAAATATAATTTTATTTCTTGGCAAAATAAAAAATGCTCCGATTATAATCGCGCTTAATACTGAAGCAGCAAAAAAGTATGTTTTGCCTTTGACCACTAATTACAGTATAACAAAACACCCGACGCTGAGACAATGTCGGGTGTTTGGGGATAATAACTTTACTTGCCCTTTATTTCCTTAGATAGCTTCTCTAGCCATTCTTTCGCGACGCCCTGACCGCCAAGGCCGAATGCCAAGCCTCCCGCCACCGCAAGAAAGGCCACAAATCCCATAAATAGAGTATTTATGAGGTTAGGCGCAATGCCGAGCTGATCAAATACCGCGAGAAAAGCAAAAATCCACACAGACCATCGCACCATTACCCCGACAACTTTAGGAGTGGAAAATTCTGCCGCCTGTATACTTGCTTTTATGACCTTCTCTAGAAAATCAGCTACTAGCGCCGCTATCAGCAATATCAAAGCGGAAACCACGATATTTGGAACATAACCCAATATAGCCGCGAGAAACTCTGCTACTTCTGAGAGGCCCAAAATATCCGCGGCGGCGAGAGAAAAGGCGATGAGCAAGAACCACCTCAAAAGCCAACCCACAAACCCGCTGAATTCCCAATCAAGGCCAGATTTATGCACTGCCTTCATTACCCCAAGACTGTCAAAAATTTTATCTATCTGAATAGTCTTTAGTATTCTTACGGTTACTCTTCCAAGCGCCATGGCCATGATCCACCCAATTACAAATACTACGATAGCCCCCAAAAGAGAAGGGGCAAAACCCACAAAGCCGTCCCATATATTTTGCAGGGAGGCTACTATAAAATCTGCCCAAGTTTGAACTATCATATATAATTTGACCACTGACCACTGACTGATGACCACTAACTGTTAGTTGCCTTGTCAGTTGTCAGTTGTTATTTGTTAGTTGTTAATTGTTAGTTGTTAATAAATAGACCTTTGTCTAATATTATACCAAATCCAGTCAATATGTTGGCTGTGGATAAGTAAAAAGGGTTAAATGGTGCTCGCACCGCGAAGCTCCGACCACAGTCGGAGCGAAGTGGTGGACCCGAGCGGATTCGAACCGCTGATCTTCCGGATGCAAACCGGATGTTCTACCACTGAACTACGGGCCCCCGCCTACGCCGAGGCTTCGGCGGGCGAGCATTTAGACTAAAACGTGTAAATCTCAATGCTTGCCCTCCGTAGTTTCAACGAAGGAGGGAACTACGGGCCCGCATTATTTATAAATATTTCCCCGCCAATCTATTTCTTCTATAAAAACAACCGAGTTTGCAAAATCAAACCCGACAATTATTCTTACTTTGCCTTTGCGAATTCTGTAAAATCCAAACCATTTTCCTCCGAGTTTCTTTATATCAACATTTATGTCTTCTCCGCTAAAGTAACGGATCGCCCCTCTAATAAGATTAAATACTTTTTCTTTGCTAAGAGTATTTTTTAAAAGAAATTTTTCCGCGTTATTGGATACTTCAATCCTCCATCTCATATTTCTATTTCATAAAAATTTGACGACTTCAGCGAGGGTTTCCTGTAACGGCCTTCTATGTCCTTTTGCTCTTTATCAGAAACTTTAGGTAACGCAAGCGCGCGAAGCTTCATCAGCTCTGCATTAAATGCTTCTTGTACGCTTTCTTTCACTAAAATTTTTAATTTTTTATCGCTTATAGTAATTGCCATATGTTTTTTACATATCGCTTTTCGCAATAAACGTCAAGCTATGCCTTACTCGCCTCTGCTTTCGCAAACATTTCCGCAATCTCATCTACTGCCTTTCGCAACTCTGCTGCAGCTTCGGGATTTACTTCGCGTTTATTTTTAGAACAAAGCTTTGTTGCCTTCCAAAATTTATCGTGCAAGTCCGGGAACATTTTAAGATGCTCTTCCTTGAAGTAATCTGTCCATAAAATTAAAAGCTCTTGTTTGCAGATCTGCGCATGCTGTTCTTTCACCATTGTGTAACGCATGAGAGAAGTTGCCTTATTCTTTAATGCAGATGTATCTCCTTTAATAAAGTCTTGAGGCATTGGAGGTGTAAGTTCACTAATTTTTTGCACCATTTTTTCTACAGTTTCCGCCGCGGTCTTTGCCGGTTCCGGCGTATAGATGCCGCAAGGAATATCGCAATGGGCGTGGGCTTCTTTAATGCCTAAAATTTTATTTATTATAGATGAAATCATATTTTAAAAATTAATTATAACTATCTACTTAAATCTTATTGAAGTCCCTCGCTTAAGCTCGGGACACTCAAACTTTCAACCAAATCAAAGATTTGGGAAAGTTTGGTGGGCGTGCTTGGATTCGAACCAAGGACCCCGTCATTATGAAAATTAATATTTTATCTGGGCAGTGGGCGAGGGAGGACTCGAACCTCCGACCCCGTCATGACAAACTACTAACTAAACCAGTCTGGGCATAAAGTGGGCGTGCTTGGATTCGAACCAAGGACCCCGTCATTATCAGTGACGTGCTCTAAACCAACTGAGCTACACGCCCAGACTGGTTTAGTTAGTAGTTTGATCAGTGAACGTGCTCAAATTTGTTTTTCGCAAAGCGAAAAACAAATTTCCACCAGCTGAGCTACCCGCCCCCGCGCTGAGCGCGGGTAATGTCGCGCTAAGCGCGACCCCGCCCCCTAAAATATACTAACACAAAAACCCCACTTTGTGGAGTTTTTGCTTATGCTTTCTACGGTGCATACCATTGCGGTCTCTTTTGGGTTGAGACCAAAACCACAAGTTAAGGGCTGAATTCAGACCCTCGACTTGGTCAACCATAATTTCTTTCGCGCGCCTGCGCAGAGCAAAATGATCTGGCAATAGCTACAAAAAAAATTTAAGTAATGTTCCATCGACAGGTTCCCCTACCGATGCCTTGTTCATGTTATCCCACGTGTTACCACGGGCATGGACTATATCTTCATCCGATTAAAATCGGTGCCAACGTGTAGTCTCTACGGGGTCAAGTAAAGCTTATATCGCATTGATGGCACGATATAAGGCGACACAAGATTCTCTTGTGTTTGTTGCCATAAATAAACTTTGCCGACTTCCCTCGGTATTACCCCTTCCCATTATATCATAAATGAGAAATAGGGCTTCACCGATACAGTTGGATTTTTCTAAAGAATTGCTTCTTTAGGTCGCAACAGCCAGTTTGGCTAGACGACTTCACCCTTGTCACCGATCTTACCGTAAACCCCTTGATAAATCGTAGAGTTTTCGGGTACTACCGGCTTCACTGGTGTGACGGGCGATTATCCTCTAGAAACTTAGAGTTGATGTTCCCACTGTGCATGCGGATTTCCCGCACACAGCGAGTTCTAATGCATTTCTGATTTCAGATTATATAAGTAGGCTAAATCTTTCTGTGTAAGATGTTTTTTCTTGGATATTTCACTCACAATCTTACAAAAGATATCAAAATCTTTGCGTTTAGATGGAAACTTGAGTTTATGTTTTCTGAAAAATGGAATAATTTTGTCCATTAAGTCAGACCTTTTCGCTACTTCGAAACGATAACAATCTTGATGATTCTCCCGTTTATCGGATTGAAAATACACATTTCCACATCCAAAGAATTTCTTTAAATCATCCAAGACTATTTTGTCTTTGGCCACAAGTTTTACATAAAACCTCGGCTCAACTTTTACTCGTCTTTTCCTTGGCGTTTCGTCGTTCGGATTACGAACATAAACAGTAAAACTGCCTTCTCCATCTATAAGACCAACTATATAATCTGATGTCATCATAATACATTAGAAAGATTCCTTCAGTCCGATTATAATCGGACCTACTACGAATCAGCTGACTTCTGACGCAGCGTCAGTTTCATTATACTGCGTCAGATCTCCTTGGGTCAAGTATATTTCTGTTCAATACATTCTATTGAAGGTTGCACTGAATCTTCCCTACGCCCACCACCCTGTCCGTAGGTCGATAACCTTCTTTTTTTACTAATAGACTGCACTTTGCCTAAGGATCCTTCGCCAATTATCTCGCGGCAATTGACTATCCGTAGCTACGATCCGACTTTAACCGGACGGACGGATTTAAACCGTCTAGAAATATACTCTGCCAAGCGCATATTCTTGGTGAGTACAAAATTTGGGAACGTATTCACCGCGGTGTGGCTGACCCGCGATTACTAGTGATTCCGGCTTCACGGGGTCGAGTTTCAGACCCCGATCCGAACTGGGACCGATTTTGATGCGATTGGCTCCACCTTGCGGTATTGCAGCGCATTGTACCGGCCATTGTACCACGTGTGTCGCCCAGGACGTCAAAGGGGCACGCTGACCTGGCGTCGTCCCCGCCTTCCTCCCACTGAACGCAGGCAGTCCTGTCTGACACATATAACAGACAGCGGGGGTTGCGCATGTTACCCCATTTAAGGGAGCAGCTCACGCCACATGCTGACGACGGCCGTGCACCACCTGTTCAAGTGTCCTTGTAGAGATCCCCGCGTTTCCGCAGGGTTTCACTTGATCTTCAAGTCCTGGTAAGGTGCTTCGCTTGTTGTCGAATTGAACCACATGATCCACCACTTGTGCAAATTCCCGTCTATTCCTTTGAGTTTTAAGCTTGCGCTCGTACTTCCCAGGCGGGAGACTTAACGCGTTAGCTTCGCCACCTGAAGGGTCGACACTTCAGACAGCTAGTCTCCAACATTTACAGCGTGGATTACTGGGGTATCTAATCCCATTCACTCCCCACGCTTTCGTCCTTCAGTGTCAGAGTCGCGCCAGCTAGATGCCTTCGCCTTTGGTGTTCCCCATGATATCAACGGATTTCACCCCTACACCATGAGTTCCTCTAGCCTCTCACGCTCTCTAGCCTTGCCGTTTCCCCCACAGTTTCAGGGTTGAGCCCTAAAATTTCACAGGAGACTAACAAAGCCACCTACGGACGCTTTACGCCCAATAATTCCGGATAACGCTTGGGGCACTCGTATTACCGCCGCTGCTGGCCTAGTAATACATAATTACTTTGGACTATATCACAACCCCGATTTCAATCGGGGTTCTCAACGATTGATAGAAGTTTATATCTAAATTATTTAATACCTTCTATCTCACCCGCGTAAGGCGGGATCAGTCTCTGAGGGTTCAACTTATAAAGGAGGTATTTTATGACTGAAACAACTCACTATATAGGGCTTAACCAAAGAAATAAATCTATCTCTTCCGGATACTCCTATATACAATTTGGGGTATCTTTTTCCTCTACAAAGAGGAGAATGAATATTGCATTCGACGTTAAAGTTTTTCTTTAGCATATTACGCAGTATACCAACTTCATTCAGCAAAAAGGAGTCGGTGCTCAAAGTAAAGGCATAATGATCTTTTGGTCTCCAGTCTAATCTTCCATCATCCATATACCAAATTGCCAAACTTAATGGATTTCTGAACATAGAAGATATATCTCTTGGAACTATTTTCTTTTTTCTTGGATAAAATCTGCGATAAAAATCTGTTAGCTCTGCCAGATACTGAGTTCCAAAATACCACTGGTTATTATCTTTTCTTTGTTTAGGAAATGCTCTGCAAATACTTCTCAAGTGAGCATTTATCCAGAATACATATTCCTTATGACATTCCGCCTGTTTTATTTGTAATCTGCTCCCCCATTGCGTGTATTCCAAGTTGCCATCACCCAAAACGGTTCCTACAATAATATCTCTTTGAAGTTTAGTGAGTTGTGCCTTCATACCTCTATTATACCATGATTCCCTGCTGATTGTTTGCCAAAAATTTATTGGCAAAGTTCCCAGCATATTAGTTGAGTTTGCGCTCCGATGTTACCATCGGAGGTCGCGCCCCCGCCCGAGTTGGCGGGAGAGTTCACGAGTTTAGCGGCCCCTTATTCTTCTGGTACCTTCAGAGCCGCACCTCGCTACGCTCGGCGCTCAATGTTATGCCAATCTACAAATTCAATGCCAATCTACGAATTGCTAATATTCGCAATTCGCATCATTCGCATAAGATTTGTTGATTGGCATAACATAAGTACCGAACAGAGTGAGGTACGGCCCTTATTCCCAGACAAAAGCAGTTTACAACCCTAAGGCCTTCATCCTGCACGCGACGTCGCTCCATCAGGCTTTCGCCCATTGTGGAAGATTCTCGACTGCTGCCTCCCGTAGGAGTGAGGACCATGTCGCAGTTCCCCTGTTGGCGGTCATGCTCTCACACCGCCTACCCGTCATAGCCTTGGTGAGCCATTACCTCACCAACTAGCTGATAGGCCGCAGGCCATTCCCATTCCGGAGTAGATTGCTCTACTCCTTTACTCTTACGAGACTATCAGGTATTAGACCGCCTTTCGGCGGCTTATCCCTGTGAGTGGGGTATGTTCCTACGTGTTACTAACCCATTTGCCTCTACCCCGCAAATTGCAGGGCCGATCGACATGCATGCCTTATCCACGTCGCCAGCGTTCATCCTGAGCTAGGATCAAACTCTCAATAAATTTGCGTAGCAAATTTATTAGCCCCGCGTAGCTCGCTGAAGGCGAGCGTAGTGGGGCTACAATTTGCTACATTTGTTTCGGCCCCCCTACGCTTTCGCTTTCGCTCAAGCTTCGGAGGGGCCACGTTGTTCCATCCACTCGTCGGCTTACGCCTCCTCGCGGGGAACAACCGTGGTATGCACCGTATAAAGCACAAGTTTGGTTATTAAGTTATCAACGAACTTATGCTCTATCTTATCGCGAATACTGGATATTAGTCAAGGGCCATTATACAATAACCTCAGAGAACCTTAAAAAATGAGGTGATAAAAATATGGATAGAATTCTTCGCGAGATGGAAAAACTTCAGAGGCCATCTGGCGCTTTTGTGGCGGCGCCATCGGAAGATTATCAAGCATGCTGGATCAGAGATCAGCTTTACGCGTCTTTTTGCTACTATTACATAAATCGGTTTGAAAAATTAAAAAAGGGCATTTGGGTTATTTTTGATATATTACATAAACACCGTTCCAAAATAGAAGCGGCGATTTGCACTCCCCCCAAAGATACTTCCTGCTATCTCAATGCTAAATACAATCCCGACACACTCGAAGAGTTGCCGGGGCCTTGGGGCCATCATCAACTGGATATGCTTGGCCTCTTTCTGTATACTGTTGCGGATTTAGACTTTAAAAACATACCCCTCATCAGAAATAAAAACGACTCCGAACTCATACAACTCCTTGTCTTTTATCTCCTGTCCGTACGATATTGGGAAAACCCGGACAACGGCATGTGGGAAGAAAATCTTGATCTTCACAGCTCCTCTATAGGATCCGCGCTGGCCGGACTTTCATATATACAAAGGCGGAACCTTGCGGTCGTTCGAAACTCCTTAATAACGCTTGGGAGAGAAGCCCTTAATAAATTACTACCCAACGAGTCTCCCCATAGAGACACGGATATGGCTCAACTTTCTCTTATTTGGCCTTATAATATCGTATCAAGTCAAATGAGTGAAAAAATACTGGGCAATGTCAAGAAAAAACTGGTCCAAAAACACGGCTTAAACAGATATTGGGGCGATAATTACTTTAGATCAAAAAACGGCATTTCGGGCGAATGGCCCCTGGGCTTCTTCTGGCTTTCTATAATTGCTTCCCAGCACCACGATGTAAAAGAGGGCCAATATTGGTATGCTAGAGGTAATGACCAAATAACAAGACACGGAAATGTACCGGAAATATACCAGGACGAAATTCCAAATAACCACACTCCTCTTGCCTGGGCTAACAGTTTTGCCATAGTTGCCAAAGCAAAATTGGACGCGGAACTTCAAAAAAAACAAAAAGCCGATTAACACGGCTTTTTATATTGGCAGACGCTTCTCTATAGCATCGCGCTGAGCGCAACGCCACTCTTCAACTTTATATCCGACGCAATTTCTCTCTGCTCTAAGCCCGTCGCATATATAACAAAATAAACAATTGCAACGAGCATCGCGCTTCCTACACCAGAAAGCCACTTTTGGGCTGTAAGCAGGACACTGGAGGGGGTTCAAAAAGTGTATCCCGCCCAACGAACGCATGCCACCATACATCCCAGACAGTCGCCAAGACCGCAATAAAAAGCGCGGAGATAATAAACCGGATTAGAATGGTTTCAAACTTTTGAGCCATGTTTCCGATGTAAACTACTTTATTTTCTCGTAAAATTCTTTAGGCGAAACTATTTTGATATTCCTATACCTCCCAATATCCAAAAGGTGCTTGTCACCAGAAATAATATAAGAGGCTTTTGCCGCTATGGCACACTCAATAATCTTATTGTCGGAAGAGTCGGCTTTCACAACTTTCAGATGTCTTTTTGGATTAACAACCGCACTATTAAATACAATAATTTCTAAAAATTCCCCAGCTCTATCAGGGGGAACAGCGAACTTTCCTAATAATTTTTCCTCTACTTCTTTAAGAATTGGACGGGAAGTGTAGCTTGAGATTTCTCCTCGCAGAGATTTTTGAAACAACTGGAAAGGAATGCCCTTCCAGAACAATGCCGATAGATAAACATTGGTATCAAAAACAATCCTAGTCATCATCTAGGACTTGCTGTTTAGTAAGGCCTTTTTTCTTCGCGAACCCCCTTCCCCATCTTGCCAGGCCCTCAAATCGCTTGAAACTTTTTGTTAGATTCTTTTTCTCTCTGTAGTCCTCAATATCTTCTTCTATTTTTGTCCACTCTCCTAGTGGGAAAATAACCGCCGGCCCATTTACTCGTATAGATTTTCTTTCGGCAACTTTTTGCATACTTTTATTATACATTTTATACGCCTTTGCGCAATATTTATACTTTTTTTACTCAAAATATCCCCCCCTCATTTTCCATATGAAATTCTGCTGTGCCCAGGCGATAAACTCCTCAAAAATCGGCTACCCTACAAGTCACACATACGCCGCAAGGGAAACTGCGGCAAGCAAAGCGAGCGCGATAAGATTTTTATATTTTTTGACGTTCATATATTGCGCCTGTGTGTTTCTCTCCACGCTAAGCGTGGCTATAGTCGCGCTGAGCGCAACGCCACTCTTCAATCTTCTTATGGTTGCCAGAAAGCAAAATCGGCGGGACTTTCCAATTTACTCCTTTCTTGGGGCTAAATACTGCCGGACGGGTATATACGGGGTGCTCATGGCGGACACCCCTAGAAAACGACTCGCCTTTTTTTGATTCAGGATCGCCAATAACGCCGGGGATCATGCGGCTTACGGCGTCAACTACTATCATGGCAGGAACCTCGCCGCCCGTTATCACGTAATCCCCTATAGAGAGTTCTTCATCCGCGATATATTTTGCAACGCGTTCATCAACGCCTTTGTAATGACCTACTATTAAAATTAACTGATCATATTTCGAAAGAGTTCGAATATGCGCCTGAGTCAGCACCTTCCCCTTTGCTGAAAGTAATATAATTCGTGTTTTTGTTTTTGAAATTTTTAAATTTTTGGATTTGTTTCGAATTTCGGATTTCGAATTTCGGATTTCAATGGCTTTCACGGCCGCATATATCGGCTCCACTTTCATCACCATTCCCGAAATCCCACCGTACGCGGTATCATCCGTGACTTTATGTTTATCCTTCGCGTAATCGCGCAAATTATGAACGCGGATTTTTATAAGTTTATTTTTCTGCGCGCGCCCGAGCATGGAACTATCAAAATAGCCCGGAAACATTTCTGGAAAAATTGTGAGAATATCAAAAGTTATCATGCAGAGAGTTCTTCCGCGGGCTTCTTTTCTTCTGTAGTTTCTTTAGTTTTTGAAGTTTCTTTAGTTTTTTTATGCACTGCAACTTTTTTACCTTGAATTATGCCTTCTTTAATAAGCATATTCCGCACAGTATCAGATGCTTGAGCACCCTGTGAAATCCAATATTGAATCCGCTCTTTTTTGAAAACACGCTGATGTTTTATCGGATTAAAAGATCCGAGAATTTCCAAAAATCTGCCGGTTTTGGGAGCAGTACGCCTTGGGGTCACAACGAGTCTAAAGCTTGGACTATTCTTTTTTCCTACGCGTAAAAATCGTATTCTTAGCATATATTTTCTTATAGTCGAAAACGTCAGGTATGTCAACCGGACAGCGGCGATTTACTTTTTATGCTTTGTAATATCCAATAAGATGTAAAATCCCTTTCTTACTAAAAAATAAAACCGATACGATCGGTCTATACGCGCTTGCCAGATACCGCGCTCTTTATCGTACTTCTTGGCGTGAAGAGATGGGTAATTTGGATTAGAAATAAGAAGTTGAGCCTGTTTCTCAAACTTTAACTGTATCGCTTTCCTGAGACGCTTAATGCTTTTTTTAGAACGCAAGGTATGGCGAATTTCCATGAATTTTAAGAAAGCAGTGATCGCATAAAACCATCTGCGTTATCAAACGCCTTGCTTACTTTTCCTGCCTTCACCTCATTAAGCGCTTCTTGCAACCCTTTGGGTAGTTTCTTATGCTGTTTTTTCTTCTTTTTACCCTGTATGCTATAAAATCTCACAAGACCTTCGTATTCTCTACGAGGAACAACTACGAGTTCTTCACCCCTTGTAACTTTTTGCGGGATAACAACTGGAGTATTATTCATATAGAAAATAATATCATACTTTTCTAAAATCCACAACCCTAATCATCAATTCCCTATTTCCGTTCCACTCATCAATAGAAAAATTAAACAGAATATCTATACTATCGCCTATATTTAATTCTTCCGCGCGTATGCCCATGCCAAAAGCCATAGCTTTCTTTTTATTACCCAATATATTCAGCATGAGACGCAAATGTTTCCCCTCCGCGCCCAATATATCAAACCCAGAAATTATAGAATCGCGCAATAAAAATATTGGCTCCCTATTGGCTTCGCCGAAAGGCTCAAATCGCTCTACTTCATCATACATCTGCCATGATATGTCTTCGTGCTTCAGTTCAGCGCTATATTCTACTTTTTTAGCAAAATCTTCTTCTGTAAGATTTTCTTTAGCGAATTTTTCTATTCGCCCTTTCATCTCATCAAGTTTATCTATGGGGCAAGTAAATCCTCCTGCTTGCGGGTGGCCTCCGAAGTTAACCAGTAAATCTCTTACTGATTCGAGGGCTCTCACAACATGAAATCCGGGTATAGCGCGCACACTTCCAGTAGCGGTGCCTGTCTCGCCTCCGGGCGGGCCATCTTCTTTAATTTGATAAATAAAAGACGGCCTATAATATTTTTCTGCCATTCGGCCGGCAACGAGGCCTGCCACACCTATAGGCCAAGATTTGTCGCCCTCGAAAATAACAAGGTGCTCTTCTCCGTCCGTCATTGCGAGTGAGCCCGAGCTTGTCGAGGGCGAACGTGGCAATCTGGATTGCTTCGCTTCGCTCGCAATGACAGACCCGGAAATACGCTCTTCCACTTCTCCCATTATTCTAGCTACAAGCTCTTGCCGTTCTTTATTTTTTTCATTTATTTGATTTGCGTAATCTACTGCTTCTTTATAAGTTACTGAGTTTAAAAGCGCGAATGCCGTATTCGCGTGATCCATTCGGCCGGCGGCGTTTATTCTTGGCCCTAAAATAAATCCCAAAGTAAAAGCGTTGATATTGGTTGATAAAGAATCGGGGCTGAATCTCGGCCTTACCCCGGAAACATCCATAAGGGCTTTGAACCCCACGCGCTTTGCTTGGGCTAATACAAATAAACCGTACTTAACTAAAGTACGATTCTCTCCCAAAACAGGCATAACATCCGTAATAGTCGCAAGCGCGACAAGATCCAAAAGCCACTTCTCATGACTTCTAGCGGGTTTAACCCTAGCAGGTTTAACATCGGATGTTAAACATTTGGACGATGTTAAACCTGCTAGGGCGCAGGCTATTTTAAAAGCAACTGCGGCGCCGCAGAGATCCTTAAACGGATATTCGTCGTCTTCCTGATGAGGATTTACAAACGCGTAACAATCCGGCGGCTTGTCTATCACACGATGATGATCCAGAACTATAGTATCTATGTTATTTTTATTGGCAAAATTAATCGCCTCATGGCTTGTTGTGCCGCAGTCTATGGTTATTATTAAATTGTATTTTCCTTTGATAAATTCTTCTACCGCGCCCGTATTTAGGCCGTAACCTTCTTTTTCGCGATCGGGAAGATAAACTCCAAGTTTATTTTTATCAAAACCGATATTTATAAGCGTACTATATATAATAGTAGCGCCACATACGCCGTCCGCGTCATAATCGCCATAGACCATAACTTTCTCATTATTTTCTCTTGCCGCTAGAATTCTATCTATGGCTTTTTGCGCGTCTTTTAGCAAAAGCGGATCATGAAGATCAGTCGAATAATCGGGATTAAAAAACTCGTCAATATCTTTTTGCGTTTTAATCCCTCTCTGCCAAAGAAGATTTCGCGTGAGCGCAGAAAATTCGGGAAATTCCTTGCCGAACTCTTCTGGCGCTTGTTCTTTTAAGCTCCATTTATTCATTTTAACGCCTCAATTCCCGGCAATGTGCCTTTTGCCAAGAAATCAAGCATTGCACCGCCGCCGGTGGATACAAAACTGACTTTGTCCATTACACCGAGTTTTTCTAATGTCTGATACGTATCGCCTCCGCCAATAACTGTAAGTGCGCCGGCCCCAGCGCGTGCAAGTTCTTTAGCAATATATTCTGTGCCCTCGGCAAACTTTGGATTTTCAAGATACCCCACTGGTCCATTCCATACAACAGTTTTAGATTTATGAATAATATTAGCGAATAACTGCTGGGTATCTGGTCCAATATCTAAAATTATTTCATCGTCGTTCACGCTGCCCGCGGCTTTTATTTTAATGCCGTTAGACGCGTCTTTGTCTTGCGAGATTTTAACATCAATCGGCAAGTGAAGACGCGTGTTAGTAAACTCAATCTCCTTTACCTTTTCTATCATCGACTCTTCTATAAAAGATTTTCCGACTGCCATGCCTTTGGCTTTGAGAACTATATTTGCTAGCGCGCCTCCAAGACATACGTTATCCGCAAAATCCAAAAACTTTTCTATAACCGCCATTTTTGTGGAAATCTTTGCTCCTCCGATTAAAATAGTCAAAGGCCGTTTTGGATTCTCAAGGATACTCGCAAGAGTGCTTACCTCTTTCTCGAGTAAAAGCCCAGCGTAAGATGGCAATATTTTCGGCACGCCTACTATAGAAGCATGCTCCCGATGACACACTCCAAAAGCATCTTGCAAAAATATTTCGCCTAGCGCAGATAATTCTTTAGAAAATTCTCTGTCATTTTCTTCTTCCTCTTTATAAAAACGCAAGTTTTCTAAAAGCGCGATCTCACCTTGAAACTTTTTTCCGCTTTCTATATTTTCTAAAAACTCAACTTCCAGATTAAGTAATTTAGACAAATGCTTTGCCGCAGGCCAAAGTGAATAATCTGAATTGCGCTCCCCGTTTGGCCTGCCAAAATGACTTATTATTATAATACGATTAGCACCGTTTTCCAGTAAATAATTGATAGTTGGCAGGGTCGCGCGCATTCTAAAATCCTCAGTTACGCGGCCGTCTTGTATTGTTATGTTAAAATCTACGCGAAGTAGAATTTTTTTATTTTTTATATTTGCGTCTTTAAGGGTTTTCATAACTTTGTAGTATGTAGAATGTAGCATGTAGAATGGGGCTAAACGAAATTACTGGCTCAGCTCCCATGCTACATGCTACATACTACATGCTACTAATATTTTTCACCATCTCCACGAACTCCTCCGCATCCAAGCTTGCTCCTCCCACCAGAAGCCCGTCTGCCTGACCATCTTTGATAAAATCAGCCGCATTTTTTTTATTCGTGCTTCCGCCGTAAAGAACCCTAACCTAGTCCGCTTCTTTTCTTGTGTATAAATCGCTTAAAATTTTTCTTACAAATATCTTCGCGGATAATATATCGTCTGGAGTCGCGGGATTACCGGTACCGATAGCCCAAACTGGCTCATAGACAACCACGATATTCGCTAATGCGGATTTCTTTACATCGCGCAAGGCCTCAATCAACTGTTCTTTTATCTTAATATCGAGTTCATGGGTCCATCGGCCCCTTGAATCAAAACTGTCTCGCGCATCCTCTCCTATGCATAATATGACTTTAAGCCCGGCCCCTAGGGCTGATTTTACTTTTTTATTTATAATCTCATTATTCTCTCCAAAATATTTTTTTCTCTCTGAATGTCCTACTATGACATACTCGCAGCCAATATCTTTTAGCATAGCGGGCGATACTTCTCCTGTATAGGCGCCTTTTTGTTCATAAAAACAATTCTGCGCGCCCAGTTTGACAACTGACAACTCGCAACTCGCAACTGACAACCAAGGAAATGGCGGACACAAAACAACTTGGACATTTTTTATTCCGCGCATACCCCGATCAACTGCGCCTAAAAGCTCTTGCGCATCTTTCAGAGTTTGAGGATTCATCTTCCAGTTAGCTATGACTAGTATTTTATTCATAAAAACTATTTTTGATTTTTGACTTTTAACTTTTAACTTTAGAAAGGTGTCTCCCTATCCACCATATTATAAATAATATGCCGAGCAAAACAATTGCCCAGTCAAATTTTCGAAAATATCCCTCAAGAATAGTCCAATTTTCTCCGGTTATTACGCCAACGTAGGCAAGAAAATAACTCCAGATAAATGATCCTCCGAACGTATAAACAGAAAATTTCCAAATATTCATTCTTGCGATCCCCGCGGGAAAAGATATAAAAGTCCGCACAACGGGAAGTACTCGCGAAGCAAATATAGTTATTGTGCCGTACTTTTGAAACCATTTGTCCGCTAAATCCAAATCATGCTTCGTGATAAATAAAAACTTGCCGTACTTTTCAAGAAAAACTCGTCCGCCGAAAAATCCAAGATAATAAGAAATAACCGAACCTGCTAAATTACCAAATGCCCCCCAAAGCGCCACCCATAAAAGGTTAAACTTACCCTGAAAGACAAGGTATCCGGAAAAAGGCATAATAATTTCGGATGGTACGGGAATATTCGCGCTCTCAAGAGCCATCAATACAAAAATGCCCGCGTACCCAGTACTGTCTATAATCTGTATTATAATGCCTGAAAGCCATCCTAGAAAAAATTCCACAATTTTTGTATTTTGTATTCTGTATATTGTATGTCGCGCTCTGCTCCCAATATACTATATACGATATACTACATACGCAATACTTCCGCGGCCCGTTCCGGCTCTACCGCAGAAATTTCAACACCCGTGCCAAGCTCAAATCCCGCGCTA
>Ga0114945_10000971_pt1 | contig 18205 bp, 18 predicted proteins | sample OV2TP3_FD_87194 | JGI IMG/M metagenome (GOLD analysis project Ga0114945, IMG submission 87194) | Hot spring microbial communities from Beatty, Nevada to study Microbial Dark Matter (Phase II) - OV2 TP3 | ecosystem: Environmental > Aquatic > Thermal springs > Hot (42-90C) | place: USA: Beatty...
TTCCGCGTCACCAAAACCGGGTGTCTGGGGCCTTGCTCCAAGGGCAATATGGCTCTTGTGTACCGCCCGGGAATGGACGCCTGTCTTTTCAGCGGCGTCAATTCAAAAAAACTGGGGGAACAGGTCGCCGACTATGCCGTCGACGTCGACCGCCGCGGTTGGGGCGCCGAGGTCCCGGCGGATTTGCGGTCCAGGATATTCGGCATGGTCGCCTCCGACGAAATGCTGCCCCCGCCGTCTCCGGAACCTTACCAGGACCGCCATCGGTGATCCGATCCGCTTGGATTGACGCCGCAGCGCTTTTGTAGTTCTTTTGCTCCCGCTTGTCCTGATGGTGATCAACAACGGTAAACGAGGGTGAGTTCATGGCTCTGAACGGAAAGGTCAATGACAAAGTTTCGATCGTCGGCGCGGGCGGCCATGTTGGCCTGCCGCTCTCGCTGGTCCTCGCGGACGCCGGGTTTCAAGTCACCGGAATCGACACCAACCGGGATCTGATTAACACTCTGAGTCGCGGCGTTGTGCCCTACGTCGAGGAGGGCGCCGCGGAATTGCTCAAGTCGACCCTGGCGTCCGGGAAACTTAAATTCTCTTCGGGCAGTTACCAGTCCATCGCCTCTTCCGACACCCTCATCGTCATCATCGGTACTCCGGTCGACGAGTACCTCAACCCTCGTATCGACTCCCTCTTCAATCTCTTTGACCGGCACCGGCGATTCCTCCACAAAAACCAGCTCATCATCCTCCGGTCGACGGTATCGCCGGGCACGACGGATCTGGTCAAGTCAATGATCGAGGAGCGGACCCGGATGAAGGAGGGACGGGACTTTCACTTGGTATTCGCGCCCGAACGCGTGCTTCAAACCAAGGCCATTCACGAAATCAAACACCTGCCGCAGCTTGTCGGCGCGTTCTCCGACGCTTCTTTCGCGCGCGCTCAGACGTTCTTCTCCAAATTTCTCAAAAACAAGTGTATTCGCCTCGCGCCCGTCGAAGCCGAAATGGGCAAACTCATCACCAATATGTCCCGATACATCTCGTTTGCCCTTGCCAATGAGTTTTACCTCATCGCCGATTCATTCGGAGCCAACATCCACAAAGTCATCCGCGCGTGCAATCTTGACTATCCGCGCATGAACCTCCCCAAGCCCGGCCCCAACGTCGGCGGGCCGTGTCTTTACAAGGATGGATATTATCTGGTTGAAAAAATCCCCTTCCCTGAAATGATCGCGGCCTCGTTTAAAATCAACGAATCCGTCCCCATGTACCTGGTCGAAAAAGTCCGCCGCTTGGCTACCCTTCGGCGGGCCGCCGTCCTGGGGATGACCTTCAAGGCCAACTGCGACGACCCGCGCAACAGCCTGAGCTTTAAACTCAGAAAAATACTCCGGAGTCTCAAATGCGAAACGGTGGAGGTCGACCCCTACCTGCCCGAATGCCGGGATTTTCAGAGACTGCGCGGCGTCGACGCGCTATTTCTCATGACGCCCCACCGGGAATTCCGCGACCTCCAAAACATCCTCAAACACGTCCGGAATCCCAAGTGTCTCGTCGTCGATATGTGGAATTTCTGGGACGAAAACGAGGGACTGGCACATGACGGAATCTATCCCGCGGCCCGGGCGCGAATCCCTGTATGAAAATCCTCGTCACTGGATCTGAAGGATCCCTCATGCAGGCGGTCATCCCGCACCTCGTCGAGTCCGGACATGCCGTTCGGGGCATCGATAATTTCGTCCGCTATGGCCGGATTGACCGCATACGGGACTATGAGTTTATCGAAGGCGATCTGACCGATCTGGCGTTCGTCCAGCGGGTACTCAATGACGTCGACGGGATCATTCAGGCGGCGGCGCGGATTTACGGTGTCGGCGGGTTTCACAAATATCCCGCGGATATCCTCTCACACGATCTGACCTTGCACCAGAATGTTCTCTGGACCGCGGTCAGGATGAGAATCCCGAAAGTCTGTTACATCAGCTCGTCCATGGTCTACGAGCGGTGTGACCGGCATCCGAGCCGCGAGGAGGACGCGTTCGAGTCCAAAATCCCGGCAACCGACTATGGACTCTGCAAACTCGTCGGCGAACGACTCTGCCGCGCATTCGCCACCCAGTACGGGCTCAAATTCGTCATCTGGCGGCCCTTCAATATTATTACGCCTTACGAAAAAGGTGAATCCGAGCAGGGCATCAGCCACGTCTTTGCCGATTTTATCAAGACCATCATCCTTGACCGCCAAAACCCTGTACCCATTTTCGGCGATGGCAAACAGATCCGCTGTTTCACCTGGATCCAGGATGTCGCCCGGACCATCGCCCGGTGGTCATTCGACCCCAAAACCGACAATCAGACCTACAACGTCGGTAATCCCGAACCGACCAGCATGATGGACTTGGCCAACCTGATTTTCCAGGAAGCCAAATCGCAGAACCTCCTCCCGAACACCGAACGGCCCCTTTCCTTCCGGACCACGGGGCAGTTCACGGACGACGTCGTGATCCGCATACCCGACGTCTCCAAGGCGACGCGCGACCTTGGATGGAAACCAAGCATTCAGGTCCGCGAGGCGGTCCGGCGGTGCGTGGCCGACCTGCCGCGCGATTGATCACATCCCGCAAATCCGGACTTTTCGTTTTGACTTGACAGGCCTCTCGATGTTACCCTCACGACGATCATCACATCAGCTAAAGATCGCTTGGGGGGTTTTTTGACCATATGCTGAACGAATACGCCGTCGTTGCCGCCTTCACAGTGGTGGGGATATTGATGGTCCTCACTCCGCTGGCCTTGGGAAAACTCCTCCGGCCGGAAAACCCGTATCGGGAGAAAAACATGCCCTACGAGTGCGGGAAAGATCCGTTCGGCGAGGCTCAGAAAATGTTCGACATCCGCATTTATGTCCTGCTGCTGGCGTTTTTGATTTTTGATGTCGAATTCGTCACGATCGTGCCGCCCTTGGTGGTTATGGGCCAGATCGGGCTTCTGGCTCTGGTCGAAGTTTTCCTGTTCGTCGGTATTCTGGCTCTCGGCCTGGTCTATCTCTGGCGGCACGGCCATCTCGACTGGGTTAAATCCATTTAGGAAAGGAGGCGGGAACAGTGGGTCTGCTCGAATACAAATTTGAGGAAAATATCATCCTGACTCGGGTTGACTGGATACTGAACTGGGCCCGAAAATCGAGCCTCTGGCCGATGACGTTTGGTCTGGCCTGCTGCGCCATCGAAATGATGGCCACCGGCGCCAGCCGATTCGACCTCGATCGGTTCGGCGCGGGCGCATTTCGCGCCTCGCCCCGGCAGTCCGATCTCATGATCGTCGCCGGGACGGTCACTCTCAAGATGGCCCCCTGCGTGCGCCGCTTGTACGATCAGATGCCGGAACCCCGCTACGTCATTGCCATGGGCGCCTGTACCATCGGCGGCGGGCCATACGCCCTGCACGGATATCATGTCTTGAAGGGTGTCGATCTGATCGTTCCGGTGGATGTCTACGTTCCCGGATGCCCGCCGCGCCCGGAGGCGCTCATTGACGGGATTCGCAAGTTGCAGGAAAAAGTCCAAAAACAGGGTGTCCTGGCGCGCCCCGCCAAGCCGGCCGCAAACTCAGCCCAGCATGACCTCGAATATATGCGCATGGATGTCGTCCGCGGAAAATGGGAGGAAAAACTGCGGATGGGCGGGTTGTCGCCACAGGATGAAGAGGCGCTGGTTGAAGAAAAAAAAGAAAAGGAAAAGGCCGCCGCGGCGGCCAAACCGGCCTGACCCATGCCCTCCACTCTTGCCGCAACCGGCCAATCCATCGCCGGCCGGGCCAAATCTCAGTTCGGCGAAAAAATACTCGCGGTCGAACAATCTCCGTCGGATGTGGTCCTCAAAGTCGATCCAACAGTCTGGCGGGCGGTCCACCAATTTTTAAAGGACGACGGATTCGACCTGTTGCATTCCGTGTCCGCGGTGGACTGGATCAAGGATGGTCGCTGCTGGGTCGTCACGCATCTGTTTGACACGAAACATCTGATGCGGATTTCGGTCAAAACCGAAGTCCCACGTGACGCGGCGCGCGTCGACAGTCTCGCCCCCCTCTGGTCTGCCGCCAACTGGCATGAGCGCGAGTGCTTTGATTTGTCCGGGGTCACATTCGACGGCCACCCCGATCTTCGCCGCATACTCTGCCCGGACGACTGGGTCGGCCATGCGCTCCGAAAAGACTACAAAGCGCCGGACCACTATCACGGGATCGTCAACAACGTGAACCTGATCGACCTCGACAACCGCCAGCCGCTGCCGGATACGGTCTGATCCGATGAACATCGCGTCTTCGGCCGCCCGCATCGAACAGGACGTCAAAACCGACGAGCTGGTCATTAATATGGGTCCTCAGCACCCCTCCACCCACGGCGTCTTGCGGGTGATCCTCAAGGTCGATGGGGAGATCTGTCTCGACGCCCAGCCCGATATCGGATACCTGCACCGCTGCGCTGAAAAAATCGCTGAAAACCTCATCTACGGGATGTTTGTCCCCTACACCGACCGCATGGACTACGTATCCGGCATGGGATGCAATCTCGGATATTGCATGGCGGTCGAAACCGTCGCCGGAATCCAGATTCCGCCGCGCGCGGAATACTTGCGTGTGATCGTGACCGAACTCAACCGCATCGCGTCGCACCTGCTTGCTTTTGGAACCTATGGGCTGGATACCGGCGCCATCACGCCGTTTCTGTACGGGTTTCGCGAGCGTGAATTGGTGCTGGATCTGCTCGAAATGCTGTGCGGCGCCCGGCTGACCTACAGCTACATTCGGATTGGCGGCGTCGATGGCGACGTGACACCAGACTTCATGTCCAAACTCAAAGAATTCATCGACCTCTTTCCCAAAAAAATTCGTGAATACAACAAGCTCCTCACGTTTAATCACATCTTTATGAAGCGAACCACAGGCGTCGGCGTTCTCCCGCCCGATGTGGCGATCGCCTACGGCGTCACGGGTCCAAGCCTTCGCGGTTCCGGCGTGAAACGGGATGTCCGGCGCGATGATCCCTATTCGATCTACGACAAATTGGAATTCGATGTCCCGGTCGGCACCACCCAGCACGGCGGGCCCATCGGTGACTGCTGGAACCGTTACCATGTCCGGATGCGGGAGCTCGAAGAATGCGTCAAAATCTTGCAACAATGCGTTCAGATGATGCCGCCCGGACCGATCATGGTCGAAAAATTGGGACGCGTGAAACCCGCGGCTAAAGCCGAAGCATACACCCGCATGGAAAACGCGCGGGGCGAGCTGGCCTTTTACGTCGTCAGCGACGGCACCATGACTCCGGCGCGGGTTAAGGTTCGCGCGCCCAGTTTCAGCAACATCAGTGTCCTGCCCGAAATCGTCCGCGGCCAGATGATCGCGGACGTCGTCGCCATCATCGGCAGCCTCGATATCGTACTGGGAGAAATTGACCGGTGAACGAGCTGGCACTGAACCTCCCGGTCTGGATCGATCAGGTCAACGCCCATACGGGACTTCGGATTTCGGTGCCGGCTCATCTGATCCCGATTCTGGCGATGTTCTTGTGCGCCTCGATTGTCGCCGCGGCCATGGGCCTTTCCGCGGCGGTTCTGGTCTGGGCCGAACGCAAACTCGCGGGTCATTTCCAGTGCCGACTCGGCCCGGTCTACGTCGGCGGCAAATTCGGCTGGCTTCAGTCGATCGCGGATGGAATCAAACTTTTTTTAAAGGAGGACCTCATTCCCTCCGACGCCGACCGGCCGCTCTTTCGGATCGCGCCCTATCCGGTCGTTCTGGGTGTGCTTCTGGCATTTATTGCTTTCCCCATTTCTGAAAAACTCATGGTCGCGGATTTGAACGTCGGCATTTTCTTCATCCTCGCCGTCCTGACCGTCGAGGTCTTCGGTGTGATCCTGGCTGGATGGGCTTCAAACAACAAATGGGCTCTCATCGGCGCCATGCGAGCCGTCGCGCAGATGGTGTCTTATGAGATTCCCATGGGCCTGGCGATTTTGCCGGTCATCATGGAGGCCCAGAGCCTGTCTCTCAAATCGATCGTGAATGCCCAGTCCGGCGGCATTCTCCAGTGGTATGTCTTCCAGTCCCCCGTATTTATCGGGATCAGTTTTTTGATTTTCTTCATCGCGGCACTGGCCAGTTTGAAGCGGGCTCCTTTTGATCTGCCGGAGGCCGAATCGGAACTGACGGCCGGATTTCACACCGAGTATTCCGGCATGCGGTTTTCTTTTTTCTTCATGGCGGAATACGCCGGAATGATTCTGGTCTCGGGGTTGGCCGCCCTGCTGTACCTTGGCGGCTGGCATGGCATTTTCCAGGGCCAGGCCGGCCCGGAATGGTTTCTGCTCAAAACCTCGTTCCTCGTCTTCGTGATGATCTGGATTCGCTGGACCCTTCCGCGCCTGCGGATCGACCAGGTGGTGTATCTGGGTTGGAAAGTTTTGACGCCCTTTGTGCTGGTCTGTGTTGTTGGCCAGTCATTCCTGGCGTACAAATGAGGAGGCAGCCTCTGTGTCGTCCGTAACCGCCTATTTTTCCGATATCTATCGGGGCCTCAGTACCGCGCTGGTTGGTATGTCCATTACACTCCGGTATCTGTTCTCCAGACCCGTGACCGAAATGTATCCCGACGTGAAGCCCATGACCCCGACACGATATCGGGGCGTTCATGTATTTGAAGAGGAAAAATGCATTGGCTGTTATGTCTGCGCCAAGGCCTGTCCGGTCGAGTGCATTGAAATCGGCGTTGTTCGGAAAGGCAAGGAGATCAAAATCACCCGGTTTGATATCGACTATCAGAAGTGCATGTTCTGCGATCTCTGCTGCGAACCCTGTCCGGCGCATTGCATCCATATGGGACCGGAGTTCGAAAAAGCCTCATTCACGCGCAAGGGGACGATCCTGCGGTTTGCCACCCCCAAGTCGCTGACGGAGGAAGAAAAGAAAGTCGAAAAAGTCGCGAAAAAGTAACCAGGCGGGAGAATTTGCGTTTATCTTTGAACTTTGAACGATCAATTGGAGTGCTGAATGGGCGCTGAGAAAGTGGCATTTTATCTGTTTTCCGTGTTGACCCTGGGCGGCGGAGTGGCCATCCTGTATTCGATCAAACTGATGAGGGCCGTGGTGTATCTTCTCACGTCCCTCTTTGGCGTGGCCGGTCTCTATATCCTGATGGGGGCCGATTTTCTGGCTGCCGTGCAAGTCCTGGTCTATATCGGCGGGATCACCGTTCTCATGGTTTTCGGACTCATGCTCACCGGCCCTGGCCAGTTCAGAAACCCGGATGATCGGCGCTTGAAGGCCGTTTCTTCGGGAGTCTCCAGTCTGGCGGCAGCCGTCGCGCTCCTGCTGATTATTCGCCGCACCGAGTGGCTGTCGGCGGCTTCCGGAGGCCTGCCGTCTGAGGGGACCACGGCGTCGATCGGGCATTTGCTGCTCACCCGGCACGTCTTCGCCTTCGAAGTGGCGTCCATCCTGCTGCTCGTGGTTCTCATAGGCGTCGCGCTTTTTATCCGTCTGGCGCGCCGCTCATGATCACCCTGCAGGAATACCTGACCGTCGCCGCGCTGCTGTTCGCGGTCGGCCTTCTCATCGTCCTCTATCGAAACAACGCGATCTCGATCCTCATGGGTGTCGAACTCATGTTGAACGCGGCCAACCTGAACTTCGTGGCGTTTTCCAGACATCTGGGCGATATGGGGGGTCAGATCTTTGCCCTGTTCGTGATTGTGGCCGCGGCGGCGGAAGCGGCGGTGGCGATCGCGATCATTGTCCTCCTGTATCAGAACCTCGGTTCAGTGGACGTGGAGAAAGCGCATAACTTGAATGGTTGAAGTCTTCGATCAGCTTCGAATTCCCTGCCTGATGAATGGGATTTTCTTTCCCTATCTTATCGCCTTCGCCCTCATTATCCTCTTTTTGAAATCCAGGGAAAAACTCGCCTTGGCCGTGTCGCTCCTGGCTTCCGGCGTTGTCCTGGTATCCACCGCGATTTTGTTCTTCCGCCACCACGGCCTGGCAGTACAGTCCGATATGCCCCTGCCGCCCGTCACGTACACCGTCGATTGGTTGATAACCCGGTCGGCGACATTTCAATTCGGGTATCTGGTCGATTCGCTGACCGTGCTGATGTTGATCGTGGTTGAGGCCGTGAGTTTCCTGGTTCAGCTCTATTCCATCGGGTACATGAAGGGCGATCCAAGCCGCGCCAGGTTTTTCGCGTATCTGTCCCTCTTTTCCGCCGCAATGACCGGCCTGGTCATTTCACCGAACCTGCTTCAGACGTACATCTTCTGGGAACTGGTCGGGCTCTGTTCGTATTTGCTCATCGGATTCTGGTGGCATAAGCCCGAAGCGGCCGCAGCGGCGAAAAAAGCGTTTGTGATGACCCGATTCGGCGATCTGGGCATGTTCCTCGGACTCCTCATGCTGCTTTACTACAAGGGCAACGCCGCCTTCGTCGATTTCGCATCACTGGGCCTTGAGGCGGGGCTGGCCACCTGCATCTCGCTGCTGCTCTTTTGCGGGGTCATCGGCAAAAGCTCCCAGTTCCCGCTCCATGTATGGCTCCCGGACGCGATGGAAGGCCCAACCCCGGTTTCGGCTCTCATCCACGCCGCGACGATGGTGGTCGCGGGCGTCTACCTGCTCTCCCGCGCCGCTCCCATTTTCATGGCTTCTCAGACGGCGATGAGCGTCATCTTTATTTTCGGCGCCGTTACCGCTTTCCTTGCCGCCACCATGGCCTGCGTCCAGCGCGACATCAAAAAAGTCTGGGCGTACTCCACCATCTCACAGCTCGGATACATGGTCCTCGCGTTCGGCGCCGGCAGCTCCCAGGCGAGCATGTTCCACCTGTTCACTCATGCCTTCTACAAGGCCCTCCTCTTTCTTTCGGCTGGAAGTTTTATCCATCATGCGCATTCGAATGACATCATCGACATCGCCAAAAAGGGCGGACGCGGGATGATCATTACATACGGGACCATGATCGTCGGGGCAATTGCCCTCGCTGGAATTTATCCCTTTTCGGGATTTTGGAGCAAGGACGCGATTTTGGTCGCCGTGAAGGCGATGGGTAATCCGGTCGGCTTTGGGTTTGTGGCCTTTACCGGATTCCTCACCGCCTACTATTCCTTTCGCGTTGTATTCCTGATCGGGCGCAATCAATCTCCCCATGCGCCGGGCGGCCATGGAGACCATCACGGAGACTCACCCCTGACCATGACCGGCCCACTCATGGTCCTGGCGGCGGCGACGATCGGTGTTGGATTCTGGGAAGGCGCCTTCGGTCATTATCTCGCGGGCGCCGCCCACGGGCCGATCCACTGGGACGTGGCCGGACCGTCGCTCATTCTCGCCGGCCTTGGAATTGTGCTGGCCGGCGCGTCATTCGGATGGAACCTGAATGAGGAGGGTGTGGTTGACCGTTTGCCGGTGATGGACATTCCACGGAAAAAATATTATCTCGACGATTTTTATCTATGGGTCACCCACCGGATTGTTCTTGGGTGCTCTTTTCTCTGCGCCTATATCGACCGCCATTTCGTGGACGGAAGCGTTAACGGCGTCTCCGACACCGTCCGGTGGATGGGCAACCAGTGGTCACGATTGCAGAGCGGACAGATCCAGCTGTATCTCAACGCGTTGGTTTTGATGTTCTCGGTGATGGGCCTGGGAATCTATTTTGCGGTGAAGTTCTAGACATGGGACTGGACATGGAATTCGGCATACTGACCGCGATGTGGGTGACTCCCATGATCGGGGTTTTCCTGCTGGTTCTCATTCCGCGTCAATATGAGACAGCCATCCGTTGGGTATCTCTGCTGGCGGCGGCCGTGACAGTGGTCTTGTCGGTGTATATCTATCTCCACTTTGACCGGCGGGGCGGGTTTCAATTCGAGGAAAACATGATCTGGATCGACTATTTCGGCGTCCGGTATCACCACGCCGTCGACGGTCTCTCGGTCCCGCTCTTGCTGTTGACCTCCATCATCATCTTCTGCGGGATCTTGTCCTCCTGGGACGGGATCAAACAGCGGGTGAAGGAATTCCACATCCTGATGCTGGTGCTGGTTTCCGGAGTTTTCGGCGTGTTCATGGCGCTGGACGCTGTCTTCTTTTTCATCTTTTATGAAATCGCCGTCCTGCCCATGTACCTGCTCATCATCGTGTGGGGCTCGACCCGCAAGGAATACGCGGGAATGAAATTGACGCTCTATTTGCTTTTTGGATCAGTCTTCGTATTGATCGGCCTCATCGCGCTCTATGTCCACACTGGCATGAAAACCACCGACCTGATCGAACTCAAGGCCGCGCTTCTCGCCCATCCGCCGTCAGACAGGTTCATCCGCATCATCTTTCCGATGCTCTTCGTCGGATTCGGCATCTTGGCCGGGCTATGGCCCTTTCACACTTGGTCCCCGGACGGACACGTGGCCGCACCGACGGCCGCGTCCATGCTCCACGCCGGCGTTCTCATGAAACTGGGGGCGTTCGGCATCCTGCGCGTCGGCGTCTACCTTCTGCCCGAGGGTCTTCGATACTGGGCCGACATGATCGTGGCGCTGTCGCTGGTCAATATCGTCTACGGGGCGTTCGTCGCCATCCATCAAACGGATTTGAAATTCGTCATCGGATATTCTTCCGTCTCGCATATGGGAATGGTCATGTTCGGCATCGGCATGATGAACCAGGAGGGATTTTTCGGTGCCGCGTTTCAGATGTTCGCGCATGGCGTCATGACAGCACTCTTTTTTGCCTGCGTCGGCGCGATCTACGACAGGGCGCACACCCGGTACATCCCCGCGTTCGGAGGCATTTACAGGAAAATGCCAATTGTCTGTTCGGCGTTTCTCTGCGCCGGCCTCGCGGGACTTGGCCTTCCGGGATTAGCGGGATTCGTCGCTGAATTTCTCGTATTCTGGGGCGCATTCAAGGCCCACCCGCTGATCGCGTCTATCGCGGTGGTCGGGCTGGTCCTGACGGCGTTTTATGTCCTTCGGGTATTTCAGCGGGCGTTTTATGGAGAGCCCAATCCCAAGTGGGACGGCCTGACCGATTCGTCCCCGGTTCAAAACACCGCGTACGCCATTTTGATCGGCACGATGATGGTCTATGGCGTTTATCCCCGGTTGTTCTTGGACGTCATCGAAGCCGATATGCTCCGGCTTTTGTCGGAGGTCGTCCGGTGACCGATAAATTTCTGCTCTTTTTGCCGGAGACCTACGTCCTTGGCCTTGCCATCTTCTGGCTGCTGGTCTCGCTTATTAAGCCGGCCAAGAAGGACTACACCTGGATGTCCATCGGGCTGGGCGCCATTGGGGTTCTCATAGCGGCGTATTCGACCTTCGGCGAAAGCGCCATCGGCAGTGTGGTCACCCAGGTCAGGTTTTACGGAGTCTACCGCATTGATCTCTTCTCGCAGGGATTCAAACTCCTGCTCATCCTCGGATACGTTTTGATCTTGAATCTGCCCAAGAGCGAAAAGTCCCTGGTCAAATCCTCGCAGGCCGAATACCATTTCCTCCTCGCCACGGCGCTCTTCGGCATGATGCTTCTCACCAGCGCCTACGATCTTCTGGTCCTCTATCTCGCCTTGGAAACCACGTCCTACAGTTTCTATATCCTCGCCGTCCTTCGCCGGCGGGTGACCGAATCGACGGAGGCGGGCCTCAAATACGTCCTCTTCGGCGCCGCTTCCTCGGCTGTCATGCTGTTCGGAATCGCCTATCTCTACGGACTGACCGGGACAACCTCATTGCCGGCGGTGCTGGAGAGATCTTCGGAGTTGGGATCAACGGCAGGGTATGTGCTGGGCGCGGTTTTTCTTTTCGGAGGACTCTTTTTTAAACTCTCCGCTTTCCCGTTCCATTTCTGGGCGCCGGACGTCTATGAGGGCACCAGCAATCAGGTGGCGGCCTATCTTGGAACCGTTTCCAAAGTCGCCGCTACCGCTCTCGCTCTTCGCATCATTTCACTCCTGCCGAATCCGCTGGAGGCGATCAATGTCATTCTATGGGTCTCCGCTTTCGCGTCCATGGTTTACGGAAATTTCGTGGCCATCCGGCAGACCGAAATCAAGCGGATGCTGGCGTACTCCGGGATCGGGCATGTGGGATATATCCTGGTGGGTGTCATGGCCGCGCTGAATATGGGGGAGTTCGGCTACACCGCCACCATCTACTACGCCGGAATGTATCTCATCATGAACTTCGCCGCATTCCTCGTCGTCCACGCGTGCATCGACGAAACCGGCCAGACGTTGATCCGGAATTTCAACGATCTCCATCACAGGTCCCCGATTCTCTGCGCAACTCTGGTGATTTCCATGTTTACCCTGGGCGGCATTCCACCGATGGCGGGATTTTTCGGCAAGCTCTATCTGTTTATGGCCGCCTACAAGGCGGGATTCAGATGGCTGGTGGTGATCGGACTTTTCAGCAGTTTCGTATCTCTGTATTATTACCTCAGGGTTTGCAAAGCCGCTTTCCTGGACCGGGCGCCGGCGCCGCTTCCAGCCATACCGTTTTGCGCGCGCCGGGAAGCGTTGTGCCTTGCCCTGATTGCCTACATGCTCTTTTTCGGATTTTTTTCCAACGCGGTCGATCAATATGCCAATATCGCCAAGTCACTCCTGAATTGAACGCCATTCCGGTCGTCATCCTGGCGGGCGGCCAGGGAACGCGCTTGGCCGAACATACGGAATCCATTCCCAAACCCATGGTCCCGGTCGGAAACCGTCCGATCCTCTGGCATATCATGAAAATATTCTCCTCTTACGGGTTTCGGCGATTCATCCTGTGTCTGGGGTACAAGGGCGAGTGCATCAAAGACTATTTCCTGAGGTATCGGATGTTCAACAGCGATTTCACGGTGGACCTGGGACAGCCTCAAGCGCTGGAAATTCATTCATCGAATCTCTCCGAGGACTGGCGGGTGACGATGGTGGATACCGGCCAGACCGCGATGACGGGATCTCGTGTCAAACGGATTGCTAAATACATTGACACCGATCAGTTCCTCCTGACCTACGGAGACGGCGTCGCGGATGTGGATATCGCCAAGCTCCTGGCCTTTCACCGCAGACACGGCAAACTGGCGAGCGTCACCGGCGTCAGTCCGCCGTCCCGATTCGGTGAGATCACGGCCAAGGCGGACCGGGTGATCCGTTTCGGTGAAAAACCGGTTCTGGACTCGCGCCTGATCAATGGCGGGTTCTTTGTTTTTCGCCGTGAGGCGCTCAAATACTTTACAGCCGGCGATGGCTGTGTGCTCGAACAGGCCCCCCTGCGGAAACTCGCCGCCGCCGGGCAGCTCCGGGTATTCCGGCACCGGGGATTCTGGCAGTGCATGGACACGATGCGCGACTTGGCCATGCTGGAAAAAATATGGAAATCCGGCAATCCCCCATGGAAGGTTTGGCAAGGGTAGAGATCTCCGGGATTCGGGTTATTTCCTTGAAAGTTCAGTACTCAGTTCTTCCATGGCTTCCTCGTAGGCCGCAACTGTTTCCTCGTTGAATAAGACAAAGCGAATCATTGTGACCGTACCGGAATCGTTGACGAGCGTATCCGCGCAAGTTTTCAAGGCAATCCGGGATGCCGGGTTCAACGGATAGCCGTAGGCGCCGGTCGAGATGGATGGGAAAGCGATGTGCCGGATCTGAGTCTCCTTGGCCCTCTCCAGGCTCTCCCGGTACGCCACGGCCAGACGTTCGGCCTCGCCCTTTTTGCCGCCTCGCCACACGGGACCTACGGCGTGGATGACAAACCGCGCCGGTAGATTACCGCCGCCGGTTACCACGGCCTGGCCGGTATCGATCCCGTTCGGATACTTTCGCGTGCATTCCTCGAGAATGTCGGGTCCGCCAGCCCTGTGAATGGCTCCATCCACGCCCCCGCCGCCCCTCAAGGTGCGGTTGGCGGCGTTCACGATCGCGTCGGTTGATTGCAGGGTGATGTCTCCCGAAACCAGCTCGATCAGGCCACGGCCGACCTTCAGGCGCCGCATGGAAAATGCTATATCTTCCTGGCGAGCCGCTTCGCGATGCGTTCCATCGCGATGGATCGGTCGTATTTGTCCAGAATCACATTGATCAGACTGAATGACTTCCTGTTTTGATGCGATGCCCTCAGAGCGTTCTCAAACCCGACCTCGTCTTTCACCCTGAATCCGCGTCCCCCGCCGAGGACCTCCGGCAGACGGTGATAGGCCCATTCGGTCACGTCGTTGTAGGGGCCGTCCTGGATTTGCCGTTCGGTCGCAAAGCCACGGTTGTTCAGGATCATCACAATGGGATTCAATCCCAGTCTCTGGATGGTTGACAGTTCCATCCCCGTCATCTGAAACGCACCATCCCCCACCAGAACAAGCGGGCGGAGTTTCGGATTCGCCAGTTGGGCGCCCAATGCCGCGGGAACGGCGAATCCCATCGATGTGTAGTAGGCCGGGGAGAGAAATTCCGTCCGGCGGTGAATCACCAGGTCCGAGGCCGCGAAAAGGGCGTCGCCGATGTCGGCGATGACCACCATGTCGTCCTTTAAAAAGGAATTGAGCCGCTGGAAACATCGGGTCACTCGAACGGGCGTGTTCGGCCGCGCGGGGTTGACCGTCATAAACGCGGCCGGGTTGGGATGCGCCCGGCGCGGTTGGCTTCGGAGCGGGGACCGGATCAGGCCTTTCAGAAAATCACCGAATAACACGTCCTCAAAATGATGGTGCCGGATGGATATTTTTTCCGATGTGGCCTCGATGCAGTTTTTCCGGTCGAGCTTCGCGGTGAAAATCCCCATGTTGATGTCGGTCAGAACGGTTCCCAGCATGATCACGCAATCCGATGACTCCACAAATAATCGCACCTCCTCTCGGCCCATGGCGCCCTCGTAGATGCCGATGTAGCCGGGGTGCTTCTCGCTGATGACCGATTTCCCGAGCAGCGTCGCTGCCACCGGGATGCGGGTCTTGTCTGCCAGCCGCACCAGATATGGCTGGAGACCAAACCGATGAATTTCTACATCCGCCAGAATGACCGGCCGGCGAGACTCGTTGACCATTCGCGACGCCTCGCCCAGCGCTTCCCGCAGACTCTCGGGATCGCTTCGCTCAATCACACGCTCCGAAGGTTTCCGCGTAGTGTCGATCTCGGCGTCGGTCATGTCCCTCGGAATCTCGATGTACGCCGGCCGTTTGTAACGGAGCGCCGCGTCGATGACTCGGTCGATTTCCGCGGCGGCCGTCCGCGGATCGTCGAGAACGGTTGAGGCGATGGTGATCTTGTCAAACACGTCCTTTTGCGTCGAGAAGTCGCGCACTTTGTGATGAAGAAGCGGATCACGGACCCGCTCCTGTATGCCGGGTGATCCGGAAATCACGATCACGGGAGATTTTTCCGCAAACGCCCCGGCGATGGGGTTGCAAACGTTGAAGCCGCCGACACAGTAGGTGACGCAGACCGCTCCGATCCCCCGGATCCGGGCGTAAGCGTCGGCGGCGAATCCCGCGCCGTCCTCGCGCGTCGTGATGACGGTCTCGATCCGGCTTTCCTCCAATAGATCAAAAAAACGCAAAATATAATCGCCGGGAATGCCGAAGATGTGGCCCACTCCCTGCCGCGACAGCCGCCCGATCAGATACCTTCCGATCGTATTCCCTCGTTTCATGCTTCACCCCTTTACATTTGTCGCGCCCCAGCTAGAGTATACCCTGTGGCGCCCATAGATGAAATTCTGAAGAACATCCGCAGCTTCATTAAGGCCAGAGGGTATTTTTTGACAGGTCCCCGATACGATGTGGCCAAGGCCCTGGTGGAGACGCCGACGCATCTCGACGCCGAGGAAATCCATCAACTCGTGGGGCAGGCCCGCATCGACGCATCGACCATCTATCGCGTCCTCAACTTGTTTTCCAAACTCCGAATTGTCAGAAAAATTGTTGTCGATAACGGCCCCGCGCAGTATGAACTCTCCGAACGCTTCCTCCAGCATCACCACCATCTCATCTGCAAACATTGCGGCAAAGTGACTAACTTCGATGAGTATGACCTCCTGGAGTCGGAACTCACCAAACTCGAAAAACTATTTCGGCGCAAGTATCAGTTCGTGGTGGTGGACCATAAACTGGAATTTGAAGGCGTGTGCGTTGACTGCTCTGGATCGAAGGGCAAATCGAAGTAGGGGCCGTCAGCTGATATCCAGATCTTTGGCGACCTCTTTGACATCGGGTTCGATCGGCAGAAACGGAATAACTAGCATTCCGGGAATCGATATCACCAGAATCGTGATAAAAAATGTCTCGTAGCCCAGCCGCTCCTGGATCACTCCGCTGATCATGCCGGGGATCATCATCCCCAGCGCCATCAGCCCTGTCGAGATGGCATAGTGGGCCGTCTGATAGGCGCCTTTGCTCGTGTACATGAGAAATACCATAAACGCGGTGAACCCGAGTCCGTATCCGAACTGCTCCAACGCGACGACGGCATAGATCGCGTTCAGAGCGGGTTCGGCTGTTTTCGCCAGATAGATGTATCCCAGGTCAGGCGTGTTCAGGGCGATTGCCATCGGCCAAATGCATTTTTTTAATCCAAACCGCGAAATGAGCCATCCGCCTAAAATTCCTCCTATCACCAGACTGAGGATCCCGACCGTGCCGTAGACATAGCCGACAGTCGCGGTATCCACACCGAGACCTCCGACCTCCGGTTTGTCTTTCATGAAGGGCACCAGCATTTTGACCACCATGGCCTCGCCAAGGCGGTAGAGCAGAATAAACAGGACGATCGGCATGATTTTGGGCTGCTGAAAATAGCTTTTGAACACGTCCAAAAACGGCGGTCCTTTGGAGTCCCGACGCGGTCGGGCGGATCCGGCGTCCAGGCCGGGTTTGGGAAGATAGAAGGTGTGGAACAAAAACAGCGCAAAAAAAATCCCAGCGGATATCCACAGAATGGTCGACCATGCCCCCGGAATGTCGCCGGTCGACTTCTCCAAATTGCCGGCCATCACCACCAGATAGCCGGTGGCGAAAATCGTGCCCAGCCGGTAAAACAGAGATCGAATCCCGACATAGAACGCCTGACGCTCCCTCGACATCGCCAGCATGTAAAATCCGTCTGTGGCGATGTCGTGCGTGGCGGAGAGGAAGGCCACGACGGTGAAAATCACAAGTGAGATCGTCAGATAGTGGGGCGAAAAGATGCCGACGGCCAGAACCCCAAGGGCGACGGACATCAGAAGTTGCATATGCCGCAGCCATGCGCGTTTGGTGCCATGGATGTCCACCATGGGCGCCCAGAACATTTTGATGACCCACGGCAGATACAGATAGCTCGTCAGGCCGATCGTCACGTTCGATACACCCATGCTCTTGTACATGACGACCGATACGGCATTGACGATGTTGTAGGGCAGACTCTCCGCGAAATAGAGGGTGGGAATGTAGAGCCATTCGTACCGCTTCATGCCATCCTTTTCGGCAGCCGGACGAACCCGGCTAAAGGGCGGCGGAAATCAGGCGGCGACGGTCGTGGCTTTTTTGGTCAGGAATCGGCGCCAGTTCTCGGGGTGGAAGGCCAGACTGGATCCGATGGCGCATTCGAACGTGCAGGCGCAGCCTTTATTCTGAATAAAACTCCGGATGGCCCGCGACTTCTCGCTGCTCAGGGCCCTTGGAACATCATAATCGTACTGCCGGATGTCGCCCATCCAGGTGTCCGCAAAGTCCTTCGGCCGGGCTTTGCCCTCCTGCATCAGCGTCGAAAGGATTTCGCAGGGAAACAAATTTCCGTATTCATTGAGCTCAATAAAACTCTCTCCGGCCTGACAGGGGAAGGGCATCACGTCTTTTTTCTGGATCTCCACAATACTCGCCTCCACCGCCTCCCGCAGCCGGACAAAAACACGCGAAATCAGGGGAAACCGGTATCGCTTCTCCGCGCGACCAAACAGGGAGTTGACGATGTCCTTATATTTTTGCTTTGGGGGCACTATCTTCTCCGGCTCGCGGATGGCGCCGCGGGCGTAGAGGATCGTGTGATTCTCGATTTCCATCCGATTTTTGACGAAATCGACCAACTCCGGAACGTGCTCCTCGTTGAGCTTTGACAGCACAGAGGTCACGTCCACCCGCAGGTTGTCGATCCTCCGGGAAAGGGCGTCGAGCAGGCGGTAGGTCTCCATGACTTTGTCAA
>Ga0114945_10000972_pt1 | contig 18195 bp, 14 predicted proteins | sample OV2TP3_FD_87194 | JGI IMG/M metagenome (GOLD analysis project Ga0114945, IMG submission 87194) | Hot spring microbial communities from Beatty, Nevada to study Microbial Dark Matter (Phase II) - OV2 TP3 | ecosystem: Environmental > Aquatic > Thermal springs > Hot (42-90C) | place: USA: Beatty...
ACGCCGTGGCGTTTCTTGCGGACCCTGGTGCTCGCCGTCCGCATGGGGTGGCGGGCGGCGCGCCCGCTGCCCTATCACCTGGCCTACGTCGCCGAGGCGTGCCGCATCTCGGCGTGGCTGAGGACCTTTGGCGCTACGCACCTCCACGCTCACTTCGGGACCAACTCGGCCGAAGTCGCGATGCTCGTGCACGAGCTCGGCGGCCTTCCCTACAGCTTCACGGTGCACGGTCCGTACGAATTCGACGAGCCGCGGTTCCTGGGCATCGGCGAGAAGATGCGCCGCGCGGCCTTCGTCGTGGCGATCAGCTCGTTCGGGCGGGGCCAACTCTATCGCTGGCTGCAGCACGAGCACTGGCGCAAGATCGTGGTGATCCACAGCGGGCTGGAGGCGGCCTTTCACGAAGCGGAGCCTGCGGCACCTTCCGTGGCAATGCGGCTGGCGTGCGTCGGCCGGCTGTGTGCCGAGAAGGGGCAGCTGTTGCTCGTGGAGGCGGCGCGACGCCTCGCCGAGAAGGGCATCTCGTTCGAGCTGGTTCTGGTCGGCGACGGCGAACTGCGCGCGGAGATCGAGACGCTCGTCTCGAGGTACGCGCTCAACCACACGGTGCGCATGACCGGGTCGGTCACGACGCAGAGGCTGCGCCAGGAGATCCTGCAGGCGCGCGCCCTGGTGCTGCCCAGCCTGGCCGAGGGCCTGCCCATGGTCATCATGGAAGCCATGGCGTTGCGCCGGCCCGTATTGACGACCTACGTAGCCGGGATACCGGAACTGGTGCGGCCCGGGGAAAGCGGTTGGCTGTTTCCCGCCGGGTCGATCGACGATCTGGTGGCAGCCATCGAGGACTGCCTGTCGCGCTCTCACGAGGACTTGCGCGCCATGGGCGAGGCGGCGCGTGCGCGCGTCATCGAGCGCCACTCGATCGACGCCGAGGCGGCGAAGCTCGCCGGCCTGTTCCTGCAGTCGCGCTGACCCGTGAATATCCTCATCACCGGGGTCGCGGGATTCGTCGGCACCAATCTGGCCAAGGCCATGCTGCGGCGCGGTGGGCGAATCTCTGGAATCGACAATCTCCGCCTGGGTTCGACCCGGAATCTGGATCCGGTCTCGACGCACCCGGACTTCGGCTTCGAGATCGCCGATCTTTCCGACATTGAAGCTTATCGACGCGCGCTGGGCAGGCTGCAGTCGAGGAACCGCATCGACGAGGTCTGGCATCTGGCGGCCAGCTCCGACATTCCGGCCGGTGTGGCGGACCCGGCGGTGGATTTGCGGGACACCTTCATGACGACGTTCAACACCCTCGCGCTCATGAAGGAGTTCGGGATCGGGACAATCGCGTTCGCTTCCAGCTCGGCGGTCTACGGTGATCTTGGCGACCGCAGCCTTGCCGAGGACAGCGGGCCGCTGTTTCCCATCTCGAATTACGGAGCGATGAAGCTGGCCTCGGAAGCCGTGATCAGTGCCGGGCTCGAAAGCCACCTCGAGCGCGCGTTTATCTTCCGCTTTCCGAACGTGATTGGCACTCCCGCCACGCATGGCGTAATTCTCGACTTCGTGCGCAAGCTGAAGGTGAACGCCGCGAAGCTGGAGGTCCTCGGCGACGGCAGCCAGCGCAAGAGCTATCTGCACGTCGACGATCTGGTCGACGCCCTGCTTTTCATCCGAGCCCACGCCGGCGACAGGCTGAACTATCACAACGTGGGGCCGAGCGACGAGGGCGTCACAGTGCGGTTTATCGCCGAGCAAGTAGTGCAACGTGTGGCACCGGGCGCAGGCATGACCTTCGGCCGCGGGAACCAGGGCTGGGTGGGCGATGTCCCGGCGTTCAGCTACGCGACAGGCAAGCTTTCGCGGCTCGGATGGCGGCCGAAACTGGACTCCGCGCAGGCGGTCCGCAGGGCCGTGGACGAAATCGTGGCACAGGAGTCGCGCGGATGAAGCAGGCGGTGATTCTGGCCGGCGGCAGGGGCACGCGGCTGCGCGAGCGGATTGGCGATCTGCCCAAGCCGCTCGTCGATATCTGCGGCGTGCCGCTGCTGGAGCGCCAGATTCGCCTGGCGAAGCGACATGGGTTCAGCGAGGCACTCATCCTCGTCAGCCACGGCGCGGCACGGATTGCCGAATTCTGCGCTTCGAGAGGGAACTGGGGCGTCGCCGTCCGCTGTGTCGATGAAGGCCGCGCGCGCGGCACCGCAGGGGCGGTTCTGGCCGTCTTGGATCAACTGGCCGACGAGTTCCTGGTGATGTACGGCGACACCATGCTGGACGTCGATCTGACCCGGTTCCACTCCTTCCACGTCCGGGCCGCGGAAGCGGCGGCGACGCTGTTTCTGCACCCGAACGACCATCCGCAGGATTCGGATCTCGTGGAGCTGGGCGAGGACAGCCGCATCATCGCCTTTCACCCCTGCCCGCACGACGGAACGCGCTATTACCAGAACCTCGTGAACGCCGCCCTCTACTGGGTAAACAAGCGGACCCTGGGCGATTGGCGCAACAACGGGGAGGTCCGCGACTTCGGCAAGGATCTCTTCCCCGCCATGCTGCGCGGCGGCCTGACGCTGTGCGGATACCGCAGCCCGGAGTACATCAAGGACGTCGGAACGCCGCAGCGGCTCGACAGGGTATGCGCCGACTTCCGCTCCGGGAGGGTCGAGCGGGCGAGCCTCGACCACCCGCAGGCCATGGTGTTCCTGGACCGCGACGGCACCCTCAACCGGGAAGTCGGCCATCTGCGCAGCGCGGACCAGCTCGAGCTGCTCCCGGGGGTCGAGCGGGCAATCCGGCGACTGAACGAGTCCGAGTATCGCTGCTGCGTGGTGACGAACCAGCCGGTAATCGCGCGCGGCGAATGCAGCTTCGAGGAGCTGCGCCGGATTCACGGCAAGCTGGAGACGCTGCTCGGCCGGGACGGGGCGTTCCTCGACCGCATCTACTGGTGTCCCCACCACCCGGAGCGCGGATTTCCGGGCGAGCGCGCGGAGATGAAGTTCGAGTGCAACTGCCGGAAACCGAGGACCGGAATGATCGAGCGCGCGTTGCAGGAATTCAACGTGGCGCGAGAGAGGTCCTGGCTCGTCGGCGACGGATCGGTGGACATCGAAACCGCGCGCCGCGCCGGCCTGAGGTCCATCCTGGTGGAGACCGGCCAGGCGGGTCTCGACTATCGCGAATGGGCGATCCCGGACGTCGTCGTTCCGGACCTTGAAGATGCGGTGGCGTTCATGCTCGACCGCTATCCGCGCCTCCTGTGCGCTTGCACTGCCCTGTCGGCCGGAATCGGCGAGAGCGCGATCGTTCTCATCGGCGGCCAGGCGCGCAGCGGCAAGAGCACGTTTGCCGCCGTTCTGCGCGACGCGATGCAGGCAGCCGGACGGCGGGCGCTCATCCTTTCGCTCGACCGGTGGCTTCGCAGCGAGCGCGAGCGCGATGCCGGCGTGCTCGGGCGCTACGACATGAAGGCGCTGCAGGCGCTGGCGGACCGGCTCGCCGATCCAAGTCAACGGCCGTGCGCTCTCGCACTGCCCGGATATAACAAGCTGAAGCGGGAACGGGCCGAGTCCGTGGCGACCCTCGCCGTGGAGCGCCCGGACGTGGTCTTGCTCGAGGGGGCCATCGCTCTCGCTCTGCGGATCGCAGGGGGAGTCGAGGTTCACCGATTCCAGGTCGAGATCGATGAGGAAGCGAGGACGCAACGGGTCCTGAACGAGTACCGCCTGCGCGGCCTCACGGGGGCCGAGGCGCTGGAGCTTTATCTTGCCCGCCGGGAGGATGAATTTCCGGTCATCGAGGGTCTGGCAAGCGGCGCCCGCCGGGTCGAGCTCGCCTCCCTGATGGAGCACGAGATTTCGTGCCCGGCATGAACGTGGAGCGCCGATGATCATCAGCAGGACCCCTCTGCGCATGAGCTTCGTCGGCGGTGGCAGCGATCTCCCGAGCTTCTACCGGCGGCATGGCGGGGCAGTGATCAGCACCGCGATCGACAAGTACGTCTACGTCAACGTCAACAAGAAGTTCGACAATGGCATCCGGATCGCTTACTCTAAGACCGAGGAGGTCTCCAGCGTCGAGGAGATCGAGCACAAGCTCGTGCGCGCCGCGATGAGGTTCCTGCGCCTCGACGGCGGCATCGAGATCACCACCGTCGCGGACATCCCTTCAAGGGGAACGGGGCTCGGCTCGTCGAGCTCCTTTACCGTGGGCCTGCTGCACGCGCTCAACGCTTACCAGGGACGCTACGTTTCCAGCGCCCAGCTCGGTAGCGACAGCTGCCACATCGAGATCGAGCTCTGCGGCGAGCCGATCGGGAAGCAGGATCAGTACGCGGCCGCGTACGGCGGGCTGAACCTGATCGAGTTCAGGCCGGACGACTCCGTGGTCGTTTCGCCGCTCGTCTGCGCGCGCGCCACGACCCGCGAGCTGGAGGCGAGCACCATGGTGCTCTACACGGGCGCCACGCGCAGCGCGTCCCAGCTCCTGCGGCGCCAATCCGAGGAGGTCGCGGGCAGTGCCGGGAAACAGCTCGCGCTGAAGCGCATGGTTGAGCTGGCCTATGTCCTGCGCGACGAGCTGCAGCGGAACAACGCCCGGGTCCTGGGAGAGATCCTGCATGAGAACTGGATGCTCAAGAAGGAGGTTTCACCGAACGTCAGTACCACCGAGATCGACACGTGGTACGAATCAGCGCGGGCGGCCGGTGCTTCCGGCGGCAAGATTCTCGGTGCCGGCGCGGGAGGATTCCTGATGCTGTATGCGCCGCCGGACAGGCACGAGGCGATCGCCAAGGCGCTGCACATGTTGCGCCGCATAACGGTCGGCTTCGAGCCCCTCGGCAGCCGCATCATCTTCTATCATTGAGACTCGGCGCGCCCAGGGGACGCAGAGGATGAACCTATACCGTGGCACTGCCCAGGCCTATCTCGCGAGGCTCAGCGCGGTGCTCGAGACCATCGATCGGGAGCAGCTCGACAATGCGATCGAGGTGATCGCCGGCGCGTGGCAGGCGGGCCGGCAGATCATCACGCTCGGCAACGGCGGCAGTTCGCTGACCGCGCTGCATTTCGTCAATGACTGGAACAAGAGCGTGTTCCTCGCAAGCGGCAGGCCGTTTCGCGGCCGCAGCCTGGTCGACAACATGGGGCTGGTGATGTCGTATGGAAACGATATCTCGTTCCAGGACATTTTCGTCGAGCAACTCAAGAACGTGATGAACCCGGGCGACCTGGTCATCGCGATTTCCGGGAGCGGAAACTCGGAGAACGTCATCCGGGCGGTGCGCTATGCGAACGAGCAAGGCGCCGTCACCATCGGACTCTGCGGCTATCGCGGCGGAAGACTCAAGGAGCTGGCGCGCCATGTCGTCTGGGCGGAGGTGGACGACATGCAGTTGAGCGAGGACGTGCACGCCATCTTCGGCCACATGGTGATGCAGCGGTTGTGTGCGTAACGTCGTCCGCGGGGTGCAAGCCTGTGCGGCGGCGACCTGCGCCCGCTTCGGGCTGCCCGCCTGAAGACAGCGCGCAGCCCACGTGATTGTCGTCGAAATCCTGATTGGCCTGCTCGCGCTGGGCGTGCTCTTGCCGGCAACGTTGCTGCTGCTCCAGGTACTGCTGTCGCTGCCGGCATACCGCCCGCACCGCCTGCCGGAGGGAAGGCGTCCCACCGTCGCGATCCTGATCCCGGCGCATAACGAAGCGTTGCTTATCGCCGGGACGATGCGCACGATCATGCCGCAGCTCGCCGCGGGCGACCGCGTCCTAGTGGTCGCAGACAACTGCTCGGACGATACGGCTAGGATCGCAGCGGCCTGCGGTGCCGAGGTGGTCGAGCGCGCCAACCCGGAGCGACGCGGAAAGGGTTATGCACTCGATTTCGGCGTGCGTCACCTGGCGGACGATCCGCCGGAGGTCGTCGTGATCGTTGATGCCGATTGCGAAGTAGATCCGGGCACGGTGAATCGCCTCGCGCGCGTGTGTCTTGAGAGCGAACTCCCGGTGCAGGCTCTGTACATCATGCGTTCGCCGCCGGGCGCAAGCCTGAGGACGAAGGTCGCCGAATTCGCCTGGCTGGTGAAAGGCAAAGTTCGGGCTCTGGGCTATCACAGGCTCGGCCTGCCCTACCAGCTGATGGGAACAGGCATGGCATTCCCATGGCGGGACCTTCGCTCCGCTGCCCTCGCGGGAGGGCATCTCCAGGAGGAAACGCGGCTGGGCCTCGACTTCACGCGTGCCGGCAAGCCGCAGCTCTTTTGCCCCGAAGCGCGCGTCACGAGCTTCTTTCCGGCCAGTGCGGAAGGGTTCAAGGTGCAGCGTACTCAGTGGGAGCATGGGCATCTGGCGATCGTCCTGGGTGCGGCGCCGATGCTGTTCGCCGAGGCGCTTGCGCGCGGCAACATCAAGATGATGGCCCTGCTGCTCGACCTGTGCGTCCCGCCGCTCGCGCTGCTTACCCTGCTGGCGTTGGCCGTCCTCGCGTGTAGCGCGGCGCTGCTCGCGGCGAGCGGTGCGCTGCTGCCGCTGTGGCTGGCGGCGGCGGCGCTGCTGATGCTCGGTCTTTCAGTTCTGCTGTCGTGGAGCCGGTACGGGCGGCAGGTGATTTCGCTGGGCAGCCTCGCCTATGCGCCCCTCTACGCGCTGTGGAAGCTGCCTCTCTACTGGAATTTCTTGGCGAAAAGGCATACAAGGTGGGTTCGTACCCGCCGGGACGGCGAGTAGAAGAGAAGAATCCAGAATGCCCGAACATAGCCGGATGCGCTCCCCGGGAACCGCAGTCGTTATTGCCGCGATGATGCTTGCGGCTAGCGTCGGCGCCATCGTTGCCCGGCCTGCCGAGCGGCTTGCGGACCTGGATCCGACCCTCTCCCTGGAGGACATGATTCCCAGGCAGTTCGGCGATTGGCGCGAAGCCGCGCTGGGCCGCGTCCAGGTGATCAACCCCCAGACTCAGGAGCTGCTGGACAAAATCTACGGCCAGCTCCTGGCGCGCACCTACGTGAGCGCCGAGGGCTATCTCATCATGCTTTCGGTCGGCTACGGCAATAACCTGCGGAATCGCGGCTCGCTGCAGGCCCATAGACCGGAGGTGTGTTACCCGGCGCAGGGTTTCGTCGTGGAGAAAAACGAAACCGCACGGATTGCCACCTCTTCAGGCGACATTGCCGCGCGGCGCCTCGTGACGGCGATGGGGGAACGCCACGAGCCGCTCGTCTATTGGTTCACCGTCGGCGATACGGTCGTGCGCGGCAAGCTGCACAAGCGGCTCGTGGACCTGCGCTACGGGCTCACGGGGCTCATCCCGGACGGCATCCTGTTCCGCGTCTCTTCGATCGACCGCGACGAGGCGGCCGCGTACCGGATGCAGGAGCAATTCATCAATCAGCTGCTCCAGGCGGTGTCTCCCGCCGATCGCGTCCGCCTGAGCGGGCTCGGCGCTTCGTGATCCCGCGGCCGTTGCTACCACCAGGCGGGATTGCGCTCGATGAAGGCTTGCAGAGCGTTGAATTTCGGCGCCGCGGCGCGAGGCTGCTCCTGGTACTCCAGCGCGCCCCAGCGGCCGGACTTGGCAAACGGACCGATATGCAGGAAATGGACCAATAGCGTCCCGCCGGACGCTTTCCACGAGTCGAGGTATTTCCGGTAAATCTCCCCCATTCGCGGGTCGCGGTTGGCTTGGTCGAAGAGCGCGTTGATCGCCGCGTTGTTCTCGGTGCCCCCGAATCCCACGAGGTGCTGGCCCCCCTCGTAGGCGATCAGCGGCAGGCCGCGAGCCCGCGCCACGGCGGCGTGGCTTCGGATCATCTCGACGGCCTTTGCCAGCGCCACTGTTTCGAGCTCGGCGAACAGCGCATCGAGGCTCATGGCCTGAACCCTCGCCTGCTCGGCCGGGCTGCCCAGGGCATTGCCGAAATAGGGCGCGATGGCGAGCGCGTCCGTCTTTCGCGACGCATTCTGGTGGTCGAGAACCTGGATCGAGGACCAGGCATTTGCCGCGGCTGCGGCCATCACGCGCGCCAGCCGCTTGCCTTCACCCAGCTCGCCGGCCCAGATGTCGAAGATCTCGACGCTCCGCTTCGAGTAGAAGAACAGCTGCGCCTGAAACGGGTTCCTGCTGAGACCCAGCGCCGTGCCGTGCGCACGCGCATAGGATGCCTGCTGAAATTGCCCGTTCCAGACCTCGTTCGAATACTCGACGTACGCCTTGAGCTCCTTGCGCAGCAGTCGATTGACCAGTCTCGCGGCCTGCCTCGCGTAGTCATCGTCGGCCCGGTGCGGCAGCGTGAACCAGGCGTCGGCACCGAGACGGTTGGCAAGCCCCACCATCACCTCGATCGGCACGCCTTTCTCCGTCGACCAGCGCGCGTCGGAGAGCTTCGGCCGGTCGGACCAGGTCACTTGCCTGGAATTGTTCGTCCTGCCCCAGTTCATGAACCGGATCACTCTGTAGGTTCGCAGACTCTCCAGCAACCTGGGATGAAACAGGATCGTCGCGTAATCGGCCTCGAAGCTCCGGTACGGCCCGACGCCCGCGCATTTCGTCGGGTCGCTGGCGTAGCGGAAGGGATCGCCGGCGCAGCTTCCACCCGGCATGATGACGCGAATGTTGCGCAGTGGGTTCGCGGGGTTGGTGGCGGTCAGGGCGATCAGGATGCCGCGCCTGGCGGGGTCCACGCGCAGGACGTGACGGCCGGGCCTCGACTGGCCTGCATCGTAGATTCCGGCGCCGCCGTACTGGATGCTGCCTTCGCCCTCATAGAGAACCACGTAGTCTCCGTCGGGGTAAGCGCGGGTGGCTGTCAGCACCATCGTTCGGGCGACCTGGCCGGGCTCGAGCGATGCGATCCAGCCGGCGGCATCCAGCTTGAGCTCGCGCGAGTCCTGCCACTCGCTGGCGGTGCCGCTCACCCAGGGCCGGCTGGCGCGAAATGCGTCGACAAAAATCCATCCTTCGCTGAAATCCCTGACCCACTCGAGATTCGTGCCGAGCGGCGAGGTCGCGTTGCGCCTCTGCACGGCCGGAGCGCCGTCCGGGCCCGCCGCGAGCACGCTGCCGGCGGACAGGAAGGCCGAGACCCAGATCGCGGCGAGGGGGGAACGGCCCATCTTCCTCATTGCTTGCACCCGCGCAGCCGGGCGGATTGCTCCAGCCGCGGCGCCACCGCGGCGACCAGAACGGCGACTCCCAACGGGGTCAGATGCCCGTGGCCGCGCTCGTAGTACAGCTTGGCATCTTCGGAGCTCAGGCGCCGGAAGTCCTGCAGCGGTGACAGCACGTTCAGCTCCGCCAGGTCGGCTCCCGGCAGGACGCCGATCGTGGAGCCGTAGGATGCCCGGGAAAGGCGTTTCGGTACCTCCACCACGAAGAAGTCGCGCTCTTCCCCACGCGCCATTGCCGCGGCGTGCCTGAGCAGGGCCGCGCTCAGGCTGATCTCGTAGGGAGTTTTGCTCTCGGGTTCGCCCGGGCCGTCATCCGCCGCGCCAGCAGCGTGTGCCTCGGCGCCCGGTTCCGCCGTTCTCTTTTCCGCCATGGCCATCAGCCTTCGGGCGAACACCGATGCGCGTTCCCGAGCGAAGCTGTACAGGTGGCTTTGATCCGTGATCAATCGGTAGAGGCTGAACTTCATCAGGGCATCCTGCAGCGCGACCAGGGGAAGATAGCTCCGCTCCGTGGCGACGACGCGGCCATCCTCGAAGTCGAACAGGTCCGCCCGCACGTTGTCCTCCGGATCGGACGCATGCCATTGGAAGACGACCACGTCAGGCTCGAAGCGGCGGCCGAAGCGCTCGTAGTGCCGGATCATTTCGGCGGTGCCGAAGCCGCTCACCGAGAAATTCAGTACGTCGGCATTGTAGCGATCCTCCCTCAGCCGCTCTTCGAGCCGCGCCGAGAAGGTATCCTTCAGGTCGAGCTCGTATCCCATGAAGAAGGAATCCCCGAACACGGCGATCCGGCAGGTCCCCGCCTGTCTGCCAAGCGGAAAGTCGCGGTCGGCGCGCATTCCCTGGCCGTTGATCCTGAACTCTACATCCACCTCCGGGGTGCGGTGCCGGTAGCGGGCGTGGGGGATGTTTCCGCGCACCCCCCACGCGGTACCGGTGACATAGCGGGGAAGCAACGGCTGCGGATCGGCGATACGCAGGAACACCTCCCCGAACAACAGCGCGAAACCGGTCAGACCGACGTAGACCAGAATCCGGTGGACAGACGCGCGAAGGCGTATTGGCACTTACCTAGAAATCGAAATAGATGAATTCCTGTCCACCGGGCGCGCTCAGGGCCAGGAGCGAGAACATCACGAACAGGAACGCCACGTAGCGGATCACGAACGGCCCGCCCGCGAAGATCTCCTGCCGATTCGAGGCGCGCTGGTAGATCTCGGCCGCGATCAGCGGCACGACGTATTGCAGCAGCGGTCCGAACGCCTGGAACGAGTAGCCGGTCACCCCGGCCAGGTTCTGCAGCACCGCCATCGCGTCGCCAAACGAGCGGGCACGGAAGAAAACCCAGCCGATCGTCACCAGCCCCATGGTCGCGAGCCACGCCGCGCCGTGAACCAGCACGCCTGTCGCCGTCATGAAGGGATGCCGCTCGATCAGCGATTCAACCTTCAGGGCCCGGTACGCGGCCTGGATGAGACCATGGAGCCCGCCCCATGCTACGAACGTCCATGCGGCACCGTGCCACAGGCCGCCGAGCAGCATCGTCGCCATCAGATTCCGGCACGTGGCCGCGGTTCCGCCGCGACTGCCGCCAAGCGGGATGTAAAGGTAGTCCCGCAACCAAGTCGAGAGGCTGATATGCCAGCGCCGCCAGAATTCGGAAGGGGTTCGCGCGAAATACGGCAGATCGAAATTCGCGACGAGATCGAATCCGAGGCAGCGCGCTAGACCGCGCGCCATGTTGGAGTAGCCGCAGAAGTCGCAATAGATCTGGAATGCGAACGCGAGCACTCCGACCAGGGTCGCGGCCGCCGTCCCGCCCTCCGGATCGTCGAAAACACCGCTCGCCAGCGGTGCCAGATTATCTGCGATGACGAGCTTCTGATACAGGCCCCAGACGAAGAGAAGGGCGCCGGAACCGACAAGGCCGCGCGTCAGCGGCAGGACCCGCTCGAACTGCGGCATCAAATGCCCGGCGCGCTCGATCGGGCCGGCCACCAGCTGGGGAAAAAACGCGTGGTAGGCGGCATAGTCGACGATCGAGTACGCCGGATCGAACCTGCCGCGATAGCAGTCAATCGTGCGACTGAGGGCCTGAAAGGTGTAGAAGGACAGCCCGACCGGGAGGATGATGGACAGGCTTGCGGCCTGGATCTCGATTCCGATCGCGGCCAGCGCAGCCGCGATGGAGGTCGCGAAGAAGTTGAAGTACTTGAACAACGCCAGCACCCCAAGGTTGGTGACGAGCGAAAGGTACAGCCAGTACCGGCGGCGCCGGCCTTCCGGGGCCCGATCGATCGCGTACGTGGCAAGCCCGGCGGTGCAGATGCCGGCGAGGACGAGCGGGACGAGCCACAGGTCCTCGCGCGATGCGAATCCGAGACCGCCGGCGGTGGTGGCCAGCAGGAAAGCCGCGCTCTTCAGCCGGTCGACGCGCGATACCGGCTTGCCGGCTGCCCCCAGGGCGGCAACGTAGTCGACAGACGTCGACACCGCGACGAGAATCAGGAACCGTGGGTCCCACCAGCCGTAGAACACGTAGCTGCTGACGATGAGGAAAACGTTGCGCGCGAATACGTCGCGGCGGACCAAGAGGTACAGCGGGAAGAAAACCGCGAGGAAGACCGAGAAAACGAAAGAGTTGAACAGCACGCCGCGGCTATCGTTCAGCGCTTCACCAAGATATCGCCCACGACTCGGTTGAGCTCCGCGTATCCCGCGGACGTCAGGTGCAGCGTGTCGTAGGTGACATCCGGCTTCCAGGCGCCTTCGCGGGTCTGGAGGATCCCCTGGGTGTCGATGACGTGCACCAGGGGCGGCGCGTGCAGACGCGCAAGCCTGCGATTGGTCTGTGTCACCAGGAGCGGGATGCGGTCGGACCAGACAAGCCGCCGCCAAAGGGGGGGCGAGCTCGGGGGCACAATCGTCAGGAGGATGACCTTGGCTCCTGCGGACGTCGCCTGCTTCACCATGTGGGCGAGATTGGCGACGACGTTGTCCTGGTACCGTGCCTCAGACTCCGGGACGAGCGCCGCTGCGAGCAGATCGTTCACGCCCGCCTGGAAAATGACCACCTCGGGTCGGAGCGAAAGAACATCGGGCTCGAACCGGTAAAGCATCTGCGCCGTGGTTTCCCCGCCGATACCGCGGTTCAAGAGGACGTAGCCGGCGGCGCGCGGGAGGGGATCCCAGCGGGCGATGCGCGAGTCGCCGAAGAGGACGATCAGCGGCTGTCCGCCCGCAGCGCCGGGCGCGGCGTCCTGGCGGCTGAAGTGTCGCGCAAAGGTCGGTTCGACCGCGGCAACCTTGAGCGCGACATAGTAGTGTCGCAGCGCGATCGCGAGCGCCACATTGACGATCAGCGATGCGGCAAGCACGCACAGCAGGAGAATTCGGCTCTTGCTTGGCCGCGTGCCGCGCGATGTATCGATCCCGCTGTCGGAGATTCTCACCCTGTAAAGCCCTTCTCGGCGATGCCGCAGGCCGAGGGGCGCCCCGCCTGTTTTCTCTCAGTATATCCGCGCCAATCGCGCGCCCGGCAAGGGCCGGTGGAGACCCTCCCGGCCGCGGGCCACGGGCCCGATCACCGCTGGTTAAACCAGCCCGCCGCGGTCGAATCGGACCCGAAGAACTCGAGCAGGATCAAGCCGGCTTTCCGCTGGCCTGCCCTGGACAGATGCGTGCCGTCCTTGGCGAAATCGGCCCGTTCCCAGGCGGTACGGCCGGTCGCGCCTTCGCCCCGCCGGTTCGCCCACAGGTAGGGACCCCAGCTCAGCCACGGCGAGGTGACCGCGCCTCTTGACTCGTCGAAATTCAGAGCGCTGTTGTGCTCGAGCTGTTCTTCGATCAGCCACTTCACGGCAAAGCCTGATTCGTACGCGAACGGCTCGGGATTGATGGTGCCGGTGGAATCGCCGGCATAGCTGCGGCTGGATACATAGGCCAGCCTCGCGTTGGGGAACCGCTGCGAAATGATCTGCGCGATCCTCATCAAGTCCGACTGCAGCTGCCTCGCGTACGCCGGGAAAGGCGCGCGCGGGCCGAAGTTCGCCTGCTTGAGCCAGACGGCTTGCACCTGCGCCGGCGTCGCGCTGGCCTGCTCGAGACGCCTATCGACGACGGCCCAGTACAACGTGCCGCGGCCGCCATCGTCGGGATTCCTGATGGTTGCGGCGGTCATGTTGCTTTGCGCCCCATCGACGACCAGCAGGCGCGGATTCCTCCGCGCATAGCCGCCCAGCGCAAGCTGAAATCCCTGCCAGGCCTGCGACGCGTTGCTCATCCCGAGCGATAGAAGGACGATCCTTCCCTCCGGGTGAGGCCGACCCCCGGCATCGAGCGGCCGAACCTGAGCCGCCAGCTTGAGGCCTGCCGCCTCGTGCTCCTTGGGGCGCTGATTGCGACCGTCCGGGTAGAGGCCGCCCGTGTGCCCCCGGTACGTGCCGTTGCCCAGGCGATCGAGTGGTACCAGCTCCGCAAGGTCCGGAACATCAGCCAGACTTCCCCGATCGCCCGCGGCCGCGCCGTGGGCAGCCCGGCCCGGCGGACCCATCGCCATTGCCGCCGGCCTCATTCCCAGCACGACCCGCCGTCCGCGGCGCTCGACGACCCTGAAGACGACCTCGCTGCCTTCCGTGAAGGAGCTCAGCTTTTCCGCGAGAGTTCTTCCGTCCCCGCCAGGTACCCGTGTTTCGTCCGTAAGCGTCATTTCGAGGTCGGCCGCGCCGACCCTTACCACGACCGTACGATTCGCGATGTCTATCTTCCGCAGTGTGCCCTGCCGTGTTTCCTGCGCCTCGGCAGAACGCCAAGCGAGCGCGGCCAGTAGAAGCACGACCAGGAACAGACGGCGGAACATGGGTGCGGAGCTACGCCACCGTCACCAGATCAGGCGCAGGGTTGCCACCAGGACCCACCAGCCTGGACGCCCCGGAAAACAGCGCTGCTCTCGAACAGCTCGAGCACCCGGCGCCGGTCGGCAAGGGCCATTTCATTCTTCCAGCGATCCCGGCTCATCCGGGGGTTGCGGAAAACCGAGAAATACTGGTCGACGCCGATCTCCAGTGCCCGCAGGCGCCCCCAGCGGCTGCCGCCCATGCTCATGCGAATGAACTTGCGCGAGGTTTCGGCGAAGTCCAGGCCGAAGTGGTCGAAAACCCGCCGCGCGACCTCGAACGGCCGCTCGCACAGCTCCTCGTAGACCACGACCAGCGCGCGCGGCGATGCCTGCGCAGCGCGCCACCCGACCTCCATGTCGAGGCGCAGCATGATGGCCTCGATTTCCAGGGGCGTGAGCGTCTTTAGGTCCACCCCTAGACGCGCGGGGAGATCAGGATCTTCCGCCGCGACGTAATCGGCGAGTATCGCGCGGCGCCCCGTCGGCATCAGCGCCTGGTCCTGGCCTCCGAGCAGGGAGTGCAGGAGGGCGGCGGGGTGGCGGATCAGGTAGACGACGCGTATCGGCGACCGCTCCAGAAGGTTGCGCATGAGGTGTTCAAAGGCTACCTCCTTGATCAGCAGAGGTGCCAAATCGCGCGGCGAGTAGAGCCAGCGAAAGGTGCCGGCAAGGCCCCGCCATCGCCTTGCAAACGGCCAAAGCCCTGTCCGCCCCCAGTTCATTCGGGGTCGAAACGCCTTCTTGAAGAACGGCGGTCTGACGAGCTCCGGATACGCAGGCGAGAAAGCGGCGTAGATCTCCTCCAGAACTTCGGGTCCGAAGCTCCCGGAGGCGAGCCGGTCCCGCAGAGCTCGGATCTTCGGATCGCCGCCCGCTCGACGGTGAATGGGCTCAAAGCGGTGCGCGACCTCGGGATGGCTGCCCACGATCGCCCAAAGCCAGGAGGAGCCAGAGCGTCCTGCGCCGAAGATCGCCATGACGCGCCCGTTCGTCAGGTCGCTCAGGTCGCCGGGCACGGAAACGGGATGGTCAATTCACGCATGTTCGGATTCGCGTCGATGGGACGCGAACTCCGCTCGCATAAACGGGCCATCAACAGCGGCCCGCGGCAGGTGCAAGCGTTCGATTCTACCGAATTCCTGCTGCCCGCCTGGTCGCGCGCACGCCGCTCACCTGCGTCGCGACTCGGGCTTTTCAGATTGATCAGTACGCGGTCGACTGCGCGAATCCGCGCAGCACTGTCAGCACCACGATCTTGAGATCCAGCCAGATCGACCAGTTCCGGATGTAGTACAGGTCGTATTCGATGCGTTTCCGCATCTTCTCCAGCGTGTCGGTCTCGCCGCGCCAGCCGTTCACTTGGGCCCACCCAGTAATGCCGGGCTTGACCTTGTGCCGGAGCATGTACCCGGGGACGAGCCTGCGGTATTGCTCGTTGTGCGCGACTGCGTGCGGGCGCGGCCCAACGACAGACATGTGGCCTTGGAACACGTTGAAGAACTGGGGTAGCTCGTCCAGCGAAGCGCGCCGCAGGAAGGCGCCCAGGCGCGTGATGCGCGGATCGCCCCTGCGCGCCTGCGCAACCTGTTCGCCGTCCTCCATCACGGTCATGGTGCGGAACTTCCACACCTCGACGACCTTGCCGCTCAGCCCGTAGCGGCGCTGCTTGAAGAGCACCGGTCCGGGCGAGGACAGCTTCACGCCCGCGGCGATCAGAAGCATGAGGGGCAGAGCGGGGACCAGGATCAGAGCGAGCAGCACCAGATCCTCGAGGCGCTTCAGCCAGCCGTCGACGCCGAGGAACGGGGTTTCGAAGACGCTCACCAGGTGCATGTCCCCGATCTCGGTCCAGCGGGCATGCATCATCTCGGAGACGAGCACGTCGGGCACGAGAAACACCGAGGCCGTCGTGTCCGACAGCTCGCGGATCAACTCCACGACCTTGTCGCGCTCGGTGAGCGGCAACGCGACATACACGAACTCGGCGCCCCCGCCCTTGGCGAGCCGCACCAAGGCGGCGAGGTCGCCCTGGATCGAATAGGGCTGCCCGGCAAGGGGCTGCGTCCCCACGGGCGCGAGATCGTCGTAGAACCCGATCAGCCGCAGGCCGAGCCATTCCGCGCCGAGCACGCGCTCCGCCAGGCGCCGCCCGAGATCGCCAGCGCCGGCAATCGCGAACGTGCGCAGGTTGCGGGCCCTCGACCTGAGCACGCGCAGCACCGTGCGCACCCCGAAGCGCAGCGACACAAGCAGCGTCAGCGAGAGCAACCACCACACCGTGATGACGACCCGGGAATACTGGTCGGAAGTCTTGGTGAGGAAGGCGATGACCACGAGCATGCCGCCCACGGCGACGTACACTGCTGTCAGTTCCGCGATCTCCTGGCGGATCGCGTAGACGCGCCACGAGGAGTACAGGTGGGTCAGCTCGGCAGTCGCGATGAAGCCGAGCACGGCGACGAGGCCGGCGAGCCAGTAACGCACGCTCATCGACGCGGGGTCGTAGAGATAGATGGCCAGCTGCAGCGTAAGCAGGATCACCGCGCAGTCGGCGAAGCGGTGCAGATAGGAGAGTGTGATGCGGGACGCGGCGCCTGGCATCGTGGTCGGCTCTTGTTGCGTTCCTCTCCCGGCGCCTTGGGGGGACCCCGTACGCCGCGCGCAAATCATAGCGCGGGGCCATCGGCGCCGCGATGAGCCCGTAGGCGAAGCTACTGCCGCCGCGAGAGCATTTCCCTGACGAAACGGGCACATGAGCGCTGGCGCGCCCGCCGGCAGCACTGTGAAATTTTGCAAAGCCTTGAGCGCGCGGTATCGGCGCCACGTCGGGGCGGCCCGCACGCGTCGTCCCCGCCCTTGCATCAACGAGGGCAGCCAGACGCGCTTCTGCTACGTCGACGGCATGCTGCAGGCCCTGGCGCGGTTGATGGACAGCCGTGACGACTTCAGGGGGCTGGTGAACGCAGGCGGGCCGGGGGCCTAGTCGCGCACGCGCGCGATCTTGTGCACATCCGGCAGGCGCCTGAGGCCCCGCATCACGCGCGCGAGATGCTGGCGGTTCGCCACCTCCAGCACGAACAGCATCGTGGTGTACACCGAGCGGTCCTCCTCCATGCTGATCGAGTCGATGTTGGCGCCCGCCTGCGCCATCTCGGAGGCGACCTTGGCGAGCACCCCGCGCTGGTTGGCGACCGTCACCTTGATCGCGGCCTGGAACAGGCGCGAGGTGCCGCGGTCCCACTCGACGTCGATCCACATCCCGGGCTCGGCGCGCCGCGAGCGCGCGACCTGGCGGCAGCCGGCGGCGTGCACCACCAGGCCCTGGCCCTTCTTGATCGAGCCCACGATCGCGTCCCCGGGGATCGGGCGGCAGCAGCTCGCGAGCTGCACCGCCATGCCCTCGGTGCCGCGGATCACCACGCTCGCCCCCGCCGCCCGGCCGCCTGCCTTCGCCTCCCCTTTCTCCGTGTGGCGCAGCAGCCGCCGCGCCACCACCGCCGGCAGGCGCTTGCCCAGGCCGATGTCGGCCAGCACCTCCCGGCGCGAGCGCGCGCCCGAATCGCGCACCATGCGCTCCCAGCTCTCGCCGTCGATGCCGGCGAGCTCGCGCCCGGCGCTCTTCAGCGCCTGCTCGAGCAGCCGCTCGCCGAGCGCGGCCGACTCCTCGTACTGCATGGTCTTGAGGAAATGACGGATGTTGGAGCGCGCCTTGGCGGTGCGCACGTACTGCAGCCAGGCCGGGTTGGGCTTGGCGTAGCCGGTGGTGATGATCTCCACGCGGTCGCCGTTGCGCAGCTCGCTCCGGAGCGGCACCAGCTCGCCGTTCACCTTGGCCGCGACGCAGCGGTTTCCCACGTCGGTGTGCACCGCGTAGGCGAAGTCCACCGCCGTGGCGCCGCGCGGCAGCGACATGATGCGGCCCTTGGGCGTGAAGACGTAGACCTCGTCGGGGAACAGGTCCACCTTGACGTGCTCGAGGAACTCGTGCGAGTCGCCCGACTGGCTCTGGATCTCCAGCAGCGACTGCAGCCACTGGTGGGTCTTCTTCTGCAGGTCCGAGAGCGAGGCCGCGTCGTCCTTGTACATCCAGTGCGAGGCGACCCCGGCCTCGGCGAGGCGGTGCATGCGCTCGGTGCGGAT